>Ga0302236_1000072_pt1 | contig 113041 bp, 109 predicted proteins | sample AAG_UR_Gly_MG_FD_193509 | JGI IMG/M metagenome (GOLD analysis project Ga0302236, IMG submission 193509) | Enriched activated sludge microbial communities from anaerobic digester in WTTP, New Holstein, Wisconsin, United States - AAG_UR_Gly | ecosystem: Engineered > Bioreactor > Anaerobic >...
CTGAACAGAAAATCCAATAAAACGAAAAAAGTGTTCGACCTTTATCGGATTTGGTGTTCGACCTTTATCGGATTCAGTGTTCGACCTTTATCGGATTCAGTGTTCGAGGTTGAGTGGATTTTACAGATTTATAGAGACACCCCCTCAAACCCCGAATAAGTGTGTTTCCAAATTGTTGGTACGGTAAGCTATTTTGGAGCAGGTGCGTCTTTTGGCTGTACGTGTTTTTAAGTGTTGACAATGTATATACAATGAGCTATATAATAAGTATGAGGTTTGAATGGAATGAAGAGAAAAACAGGGAAAATATCAGAAAACATGAACTTGGTTTTACGGAAGTTCAAGAGATATTTAACGATCCATTTCATGTGTCGTTATTAGACACACGGTTTAATTATTTTGAGGAGCGATGGGTCACAATAGGATGTCTAAAAAATGGAATGGTTGTTGTTGCAGGGCATTTGTATCTATTCGATGAAAATGGAGAAGAGACTATAAGGCTAATTACTGCGAGAAAAGCAACAAGCAAAGAGAGGGAACAATATGAAATCTATGGAAGATAAAGAGAATTTCGAATTGAAGGATCAATATAATTTTTCTCAAGGAATAAGAGGCAGGTTTTATAAGCCAAAAAAGGTGTCTACAAATATCCGTCTGGACAATGATATTGTGATATATTACAAAAAACTTGCCACAGAAAAAAAGGTAGCATATCAGACTCTTATGAATGAAGCTTTAAGAAAAAGTATAAGCCTGCCTTCGTGAAAAATCGACAATGGCATAATTGAAGAAGGTAGGAATACCAAAGAAATGTTTCAAGACGAGGTTGCGAAATATGTCAATGAATCGAGGGTCATCGTGCAAAAATATTTGGCAAGAATAGAGTCCATCCTTTCAATCCTCTCTATGAGATTTTTTTATAAAAATAAGCGAGAGCACTGCGCGAGCCCGGCTCATGGCTACGTAGTGCATTGTCAGTGAACCCTTTCCCTTGATAGGTGGTTCAAGATCGACAACAATTACGGCCTCATTCTCCAACCCCTTAAAGTTCGATATTTGTGCAAAGTTAATTTTGTTAAGAGGAATGTTTCTGAGAGAAAACTCATCCAGAATCGCGATTTCACGCTTCAAAGATTCCTTAAGCAGCGAAGCACAGGACTCATCAAACGGAAATGGTGAAAGAATACTAAGGTTTCCAGGAACAACACCACCTTCATCAACGATTTCCCTTATTTCTCGAGATAACCTTTCGGCCGAGGCTTCTCTGGTTGTGACGATATGTTCGCGTATTTTAGGTCCTTCGCCGGCTCCACGTACACCCATGTCAGCGCCGAGAGAAATTTGCACCTTTTCCAGAATAATTCGCGTATTCCGGCAATTTGTCCGAAGTGGAACCCGAACAGGGTGAATACTCAGCAGGTAATCTAACGCTTCCTCATCATGCTTTCCAAACAGTCCCGCCTGGTTGTTAGCGTCATAGAAGAAGCACCAACGGCCATCGCTCAAACCATTATTCAGAGAAGAATCAAGACTGTCCAAACTCTCCATGTCGAAAAGATCTTGCCCTTCATCAACAATGAGGGCATCAAAACGATCCAAACCCGCTCGTCGACAAGCAATTTTAATAGATTCTGCCAACGTCACTGTCAGCCCAGAAATGGAAAACTGGGCTTCGAGGTAATGTTTAAGCCATGGGGAACGACAAGTAAGAGCAACTTTCATTCCCTCGGCAGTAAAGCGGCGGGCAACTTCCATAGCCAAAAAAGTCTTTCCGGTACCCGCTCCACCTGAGCACAACACTCTGGGGTTAGCGGTTACTACATCGACCATAGCCATCTGGTCCTCAGTAAGTGCGATAACACGCTCTTCAACTTGGCCAGACTGTACATATAAAGGGACAACGGCCTCAAATTCGGGTCTGAGATATTTGTGCAGAACCTTTAACGCATCTTCGTCGGGTTGCCGGTTATGTCCGTCTTTGTTGCGCCAGTAACGAAAGAGATTGCGCAACCACTGCTCGAAGTCACGAAAACCGCGTGCATCGGCGAGAATGTGGGAGTTCCATTCTGCCCCTACTACTCCCCACTCGCAGTCGGGAAAAACTATTCCGTAGCCGATCGTAAATTGGGAGACCACTCGTTCTGTCAGATTAGCTCTTATGTTTGCCATTAAGCCGAGCAGAGCGGATTCAGCCTGTTTGAACGGTCCTTCAACAGATTCAAAGACTTCTCCGTACCTGTTAGTAAACTGCCAAATCCCCTCCCTACAAGCAATTCGTCCGCCTTTGACTTCAAGCACAAAGATTCCTGGAATACCAGAGATCAGAAAGTCAATTTCGCCAAAACGTTTATAAGCGTGGCGTGTCAGATTCAGTGAATGATAGGCAACCAGTGAATCATTCCACTCATTAACGAACGCGGCATATAACCGGTCGAATACTCGTTTTTCGGCTTTACTATGTGTTCCGTGAGGCGTTGCCGGGATCATCTTCATGACTGTACCTCATGCCTTAAACATGTCTCTAATCCTTTTTTCGAGCTTGACTGGTATTTTGGAATAGCTTAACTGCGTGAAAAATTTTGATGGTTCGACTTCTGTCACTACAGCCTTCACATCGCCAGGAAGAATTATTTGCACACCACCACCATCTATGATCATGCGGTACTCTCCCTTGCCCAAATTGATTCGCGTGTGGATGCATTCGATCCATTTCAGCTCTCGCGATAGAAGTAAAGCGGCATCCCGTTGTTTCGATGACCAGCCTCTAATGCCTGGTGTAAATAATTCCCGCAAAGGCATAGGCCGGACCGGGGGTTCACCCAAATCCATCCCGGAACCTGCCATGCGATGAGCCAATGCCCCCATACGGTGAGCTACAGCATCCTGAAGCCCAACAGCATCCCGCAAGACCAGCGGCAAACCCAACCAGCCGTCCCGTGCTGCGAAAAGGATAGCAGCAACCACATAGTCCACCTCGTTCATGAGGGGGTGTCGGAACTCAACCAGGTCAGCACATTTATCACGCAGAAAGAAGAGTATCAGCGCCCTCGAAAATGGCTTTGTGTGTTTCTCGAAAAGTTCTGTAATTGTACTGTCTCCCAGGCCAGCTAACTTGCGTAGATCATTTGTTAATTTTAAAAGAATTTGCTTTGTCTTTTCGTCCAATCCCGCTGCTGCTGTGTCAAGATACCCAAGAACCGCATCTATTGGACTTATAGTGTCAACCGAAGATCGACATGCCGTTACGCTATCGATCACCCCCCAGAATAACCTGGGCAATATATTGACGTTTGTGAGAGTTGGCTCTGTCTGCAGCCATGAGCCAAGTTCACGGAGCATCGGATCAGCGATAGTTGATAAATCGGTTCCGCTGGGGTCGAACCCGAGTCGACATGACTGGACACCAACATCACCAAGGTTTCCCATATGTAGCAACATTGCCATTATTCCGCCAGCCGAGAAGGCTTTATTAAGGACATTATCACGGTCTGGCAGAGTTACCCTTGATGGTGGCCACGGAGCATCGTTTGTTTTTGAAAAGAGACGGCTATCTATCTCGCGCTTGAAATCCAACAGGGGAACATTTCCAAAATCACGGGCATCATCTTCACAGGCTAACTTTTCTTCTTTGGAAGGAAAGGCGATTGATTCTAACCAGGTAACCGGCAAGGGAGCGGGCACAAACAATGCTATCTTGCTGCTGTTGAGTTGATCAGGAAACTGGATTTCACGAGCATGCCCATCAATATCCATGGCAACAAGGCCGCCATGCAGGTTTTTCAGATCAATCGTTACTATGCAGGGTATGAGATGGTGCCGTTCACTGACCGATAAATCAATGGCCGCCTTTGGTACATTATCGGCAAATAACGGAATCCAACCGGGGAAGCTGGACAGGGTGTCCTGATAATATTTTTCCCCGAAACCCTTAGGCGACATGACCATGCCCGCCGCCAACATGTAGAAAAGGTTGCGTTGGTTTGTTACCAAACGCCATTTTAGCGCTTTTTGATTTTTGGGAGGGGCTTCATTGATTGGAAATAACGTTTGTGGCTTATTGTCCATTTTTTATCTCCTGGTTTCTATAATATCTGGATTATTCGGAAGAATAGCATCGATGGGGCAATGAACATTATCAGCGTTCTTTAACATAATCACTTTTTCTCGGGCACGAGCAACCATAACATAAAAGAGACGTTTCTTCTGATCCTTAACCGTTGGTGTAGAGTTGCAGTAATGTTGATCGATATCGGCAAGAAATACGATTTCGAATTCGAGACCTTTGCATGATTGTGCATTGATCACCATGATTCCGCCTTCGTCGAAAGTAAGCCGAGCATTGGCACCTGTCTCATACGTCTGGATTCGTGGCATTCCATTATCCAGTTTTACCTTGGCCGATGAAAGGGATTGGACGTATCGTCGACGGACATTATTGTTAGGTGCAATAATCCCAAGAAGCTTATCAGGGTTTCTGTCAGCCATCTTAAGAATATCAATAATGATTGAATCGAACGATTGATTACAACCTGCTCCATATTCAATAAGTGTTGGTTTTTTAGCGGTTCGCTGAATTGGTGGCAAATCCGGTGGAGGAGTAGCCGGATTACCAGTGTAGAACTCCCTGGCAAGCCTTGCAGTAGGGTAGGAATTACGGTAATTATAGGTCAATTCGACAACATCGTTTGTGGAGATAGCAAGAGCATTCTCGATATCCTGTCGAGAACTGTTCTTTCCAGAGATAATTTGCTGGTTTTGATCTGCAACCACATAGAAGTTCTCAAAACCAAGGCTTACAAGCGCCTGATAAAACTCAGGGGGCATGTCCTGGCCTTCGTCAATGATCAGAAAAGTCAAGTCCGTGGATGGTCCGGTAGCATCCAAACTTCCAATAATATGAAAAATTTGATCCCAGTTGATATCTTGCCAATTATTTCCCGATGGTGCTGGTAAGAGTGGAACAGATTGTCCGGTTTTTTTAAAAAACATGTCCGTGAACCAGCTATTCCAGGTCTTACTTATCAACCTGGGACCGAAAAGATGGCGGCTTGCCTGATGAAGAAGACGGTTATAAACAAGAAAAATATAGTCATCATTGTTGTCGTGATGACGCCGCGACCTCAAGAGGGCAAGCACTGACTTCCCAGTGCCTGGACCACCGATAATAAGATGCTGGCCTTTCTTGGGGAGAGCCCGGGCATCTTCCTGTTCCTTGCTGAGATCCTGTATTCCGGGCAGTGTAAATTTTCGTTTAGCCATTGTTCAAATACACCTGTTTATATATTATCAAGGAGTGCCGGGATGCCTGTTGTGGCATCGCCCTTAATAAAGACTCTATCCAACAGGACATTGCCATAGGTACAACAAGGCTCTGGTATCAATGTGCAGGCGTGGCAAGCAGCACGATTGAGAAGACCCGGGCCTTGGCCCTCATGTTCGCTGCACACCGGGTCCAGAGAACACCATTCGGCATGGTCAAAGGCACTTGCGAGCAGAAGAAGAAAACGTCGAGGCTCGGCTAACTCCGCTAATCCCCCCAATGAGCCTACAACGTCCGGAACGGCCACATAGACGAGGATGCCCGCCATGGGAGTAACTCCTGATGTGCAATAGATACGTTCCTTCAGTGAAGCAGCCGGGTAACCAGCATCTGTTTCCAATTGCCGGATCAGGAGATGTGCAAGGGTATGCAGCAAAATGAAGCGGGGAGATACCTGAAGCCCAGGGTTAATGTGCAATGAGGTATTTACGTATCTGCGGTGGAACTTTTCTGCTCTTGACTGTAAGGCGGGGAGTTTTTCCCACGTCGCGATAATTTTTTCTTTCAGAGTAAAGAAAATTCCTTCCCCATAAAGTTCAATCGCGGGTAACCATTTGCTCTGTCCGACGATGTCGGGTGGTATTAATTTGCCGCCGAGACGCTGAAAACTTGTCAGAATCTGGATTTCCTTGAGTCGGTCCACAGAAATTAACTGGCTGACAATATCAATTATCTTTCGTAATCTTTCCTCCCTGGTGGGCAATTCCACAGACATCGTTTTCCATGGTGAGGTTAGACGCCTGGTTACAAAATCTTCGTCCTCAGACATATCTGGGATCTCGTATAGCAGAGCCTTATACTCATCTTCAAGAAGCAAACCTGGAGTATAATTCTCGTTTATGTACGGATAACCATTCTGAATTTCTTTCCAAGCATCTTCAACCTCATCGATAGTGCATCTAAATACTGTCGCAAGCGTTTTCAACGCCGCTTTCAGAGCAAGCGGTGTTTTTGCCCGTTCGAGCTGTTGAAGCTTCTGTGAACTCTGGTATAGGCGGTCCACAACGGCTCCTTTTCTGATCCTGGATTCCGGAGGAATAACCAAAGCATTCTTCGTAATAGCGGAATGTACACGAGCATCATTGATTTCCAGTACAAAAGCAGGTTCGACCTTATCTCCGGGCAATCCCAATGTTACATCAGGAGGCTCCTTGATCCATGGTTGGCGGTTGTAATTCCCGTAAGGAATTCGGATCGAGCTGTCAAAATTGCTGGTTGCACTGCATCGGTCGCAACGCAGTTTTCGGTGCAACAACCCTTCGTCGATCAAATGCAAATAGGATTCTTTCCGGTCTTCCCTGCACTGCAGTTGGTCGCGCTTTTTTGCTTCAGCGTGGGCAAGGTAGTGCCACGGTACATCGTTCATATGCCCATCAGGGTGGACTAATATCCATGGAACCTGCTCCAAAACAGAATGTTTTTCACAATGCTCACAGCGAAGTGGCTTTTGCTTCTGATAACGCCATGGTTTGTAGTATAGCATGCCGCAAACGGGATTAGTACAGCGCATCCAGGAAGGGAAGCGCATCGCCGGAATGCACACACCATCGACAAGCCCTTTTTCGAGTTCCACGGCGATAGGTGGTTCACGCAATTCTTGACTTATTTCGAGTACGTCACATACCCTTTTTACATAGGTTATTAGACGCCCGGCATTGACTCCTTTTTTGTCGGTCCACTCTCGGATATCCTTGACCGTCATCAGATATTCCGGCCCCCGCACAATAGCACCCACAGTGCAATGGCGTAGCAGGTGCGAAAGCCTAATGGGAATAAGTTCTGTATCTTTGCTCATAGCGGTTTCAACAAGGCGGTATTCTCAACATTGCGCATAGACTGTAGGGTTGCCCACATTCCCTTAATTTTATCATCGTGGTTGTGGATAAGTCGCTCAGTAACCTTGTCCTTATCCGGCGCCTGATAGTTCAATTGACGTTTCGATGCTTTGCACATATCTGCCTCGGCCTTCCATTCGTTCACCAGTTTATCGATGTGTTTTGCTGTCTCCAAAGCGCGGGTTTCGTCTGCCTGGAGGCAACGTAATTTGAGAATGTCAATGGCTTTGGCTGTAGATGCATCTGCCGGGTTGAAGTTGCCAGCCTCTTTATTAGCCAGCATATGCCTGCAAGAATGACGAACCGTAATCACTAGTGCGGCGTGCAACGCACGAAGGCGTGCCTGGTAGGTGTAGGGTGTCACGCTGGTCGGTTCGACAAAACGGTAGAATGACTCGTGGTACGGACGGAAATTTTCATAGTGTGACAGGCTTCGTGCCTGGTCACGGTAGTAATTGGTAAAAACCACTCCTGGGGTATCGCCACGACCGACCCGACTACTTACCTGTATGTATTCGGCAGTTGTAAGCGGTTGACCGTTTATGATCATCAAAGCAAGTCTGGCAACGTCAAGACCAACGGAGATCATGTTGGTAGCCAACACTGCATCCAGGCATTCAGGATCTTCGCGTGATCGTTCAAGACAAGCAAAGGTTCGGGCGTTTTCCTCAGCGCTGGAGAGGCTCGTCAACTGTGCAATACGGGCTGTCCGACGCCCGACAACAGTCTTTTTTTCTTTGCCTCTCCTGTAAGCCTCGTTTACTTCATCCAAATATCGCTGAAAATATTCGCGAACGTCATTACTGAAAGCGTTGTGGCTACTTCCTACTCCCTTAATGCTGCTGTGATAGACTACCTGTGTCCACCAAGCATCAAGTAAAGAATCCTGATCTTCCTGGTCGGCAAAAACAACTTCCGGTGCCAGCAGTATTGCGGCTGCTAATGGAACGATATTTGATGGTGTTTGTCCAACAGGTTTACGGCCCAACATCGGGGCAAGATATCCAACATAAAGACGCCCTGGTTTTTCGCTCAATGGCACCGTACGTGCGAAATACGAGTCATCGCAAGAAAGGCCGGGGGGTGGGAAAACAGCCACGTCCTTTCCATACAACCGTCTCACCTGCTGACCAGCCATCCGGATGGTGGCTGTAGAAGCTATGTATTTCGGATGAATGCCCCTTTGAACTAACACCGAATCAAGAGCAGCCTCGTAAAGACCAGTTATAGAACCGAGCGCACCGGAGATAAGATGTAACTCATCCTGAACCACAAGTTCCGGAGGGCGGTTACCGTTTATGCCAAAAAATGCATTTGTCCGTTCTTCCCATGCCATGCGGGCGAACTTGTCTATCGTAGCGATAAGCAGAGTCGGCGGATTAGCATAAAGTTCTTCATCAACCACATTGCAGGGAATGATCCCCCCGGCAGACAGCCCAAAATCGCAATCCCGATTGGTGCAACGGAAATGAAATTCCATGGGAGAAACAACATAATTTTTAGGGGCAATGAAGGGTTCTCCACACCAAGGACAATTGCATACCACCAACTCCATAGGTGCTGTTCCGTTTCCACCGGCGGCTTTATTGACAGCCTTTTGTGCAGTTACAAGGGTATTCGGGCTTGTCGCTGCTCCCACCCACATACCGATGGTTATCGGTTCTTTTCCCAATTCAGGTCTCTTGCGCCGTATCAATTCCAAAGCACAAATCATCCGGGTTGCACGCAAGTATTGCTGAGCTGTTAAAAGGCGAAGTGTATAGCGCATAATCACGGTTGTTCCGCCGCCTGACTCCCGATTTGCAAGCCTGCGCCAGACAATAAGAAACGCTATCAGCCCCAGGTAGGCTTCTGTCTTGCCGCCGCCTGTCGGGAACCAGATCAGATCTACAGTATCGCGAAAGTTGCTCTCTTCATTGACAACCGACTCAATGCTACTCAGCACAAATGCCAACTGAAAAGGACGCCACCGATATTGATCAGGTGTTTTTATTTTTCCCTGAGAGCGGTCGTACTGCATCATCTGATCGAGCATCGCCTGATTGGCAAGTGCAAATGATTGCTTCGCAAGCTTGTCTTTCCTCAAAAATAAGACACCTTGCTTCATCCTGGAGGCAGCGATGTCCATACGTTTTATGATACGCTTTGCCGCTTCCTGTTCATCCGAAGAAACTGAAGCAGCCAATAGTTTCTGTTTTTCGATCCAATCGACATAGCCTGAAACAAATTGATCCAAACCGTCAAATACCTCGCTCTTTAATGTGTCAACTGAAGAAAGATAGGCGATCTGGAGAGTCTTGTTGTCACTATCCACCACATCTGCTGTGACTTGTGGAACTTCAACAGACGGAAAAAACTCGGCCCGGATTTCTCCGACCGAGCCACTGTTGCCTTTCTTTTTTTGTCTCCAGTCCACTGCAGCGCCATGGCCAACTGCATAAATATGCCGCTTCTTGTATTGCAGTTCAAGCTCCTGCTCCTCATCGCTGAGCAATCTCATATCCACCCGCGGATATACACCGACCTCGCCGGCGACAAAGATGCATCGCAGTCCGACCTCGAATAAGGAGTTTTCATTCCTTAGTCTGGCCAGGTTACCAGGATCGCCTTCGGCTGGCAATTCATAGGTATTAAACAGCGAGACTGTAGTAATCCACCCATCCGCAAAAGGCCGCCAAAGAACATCAATACCCGCACGACCGCTCAATACCGTTTCACGCTCCTTGGCCGTCTCACGGTTGGTTAAATTTTTCTCACAAGCCGGTGCATAAAACATTTTTACCTCGCCATCTAAATCGGCAAGTGGAATTCGTTGCCATTCATTTTTGGTGAATCTTCCTACTTCATCTCGGGTTACACCATAATTATCTTTGACCCCTATTGTCTCGTATCGAACGGCCGAGCAAAAAACCTTAAGTTCTATCTTCTCGCCCCGTACAAAGAAGGAGAATCCAACTGAAGATGGGGGAATATAGCGTCTCCGTTTAACCGGTGGTTCAGCAGCCTTTTCCAGCAAATCAGCATCTAAAGTAGATGTTTCTTCTTCATCATCATCCTGGATTTCTGAGGCTGGATCGATGCCTTCTGCGCCCTTATAAATCGGATAGAGAACGCCGGTGGGAAACCGTTCAACAGGCGAAATACCCCTCAAAATTTCATACTCATTTTCCGCATCAATGTAACGACCCGGTGGATGGATACCTAATTTTTTTCCTTCCTCTGATAATAATCCAGTCAATTGCGATCGGACCCATTCCACTAGGCGTTGCCGGTGTGTATGATAGTTCATCCGTGCAACCTTTGCCGTCGAGTTATAAAATCTTCAAAGACGAGGGATGTGCGGTGGATGGAAGGCAGTAGTTTATGATTACCAGGCGATAGTTTGGAGAGGATTCGAAAAGATGTTGTAATAAATATAACGATACTCTCCAGTTCCTCAGCTAAAAAACATATTTTCACACATTTGACCATAATAATATTACTCGAAAATAAAATACTATCATTGAAAATGATTGCAATGTTTTATAACCATCCTCTTTCCCCTTCGCTACTGTGGACAGAATATTACCCTTTTGATTTTATAGTTTCAAACATATTTTAATTCCCCCATGGCTTTATTGGATACACCTTTGTCTCTTTGCATTCATTATAAATGGCAAACCCAAGACATTAAACATTAACCGTTTCAGTCAGCACGCATCATATTGCAATATTTGAAGAAAATTAAAATGTCAATGACGATCCATTGATTTATATTCCTAAATCCTAAATCTTTCTTTCCCCTTTTTGCTGCCTCTTTTATCCTTTATTCAAAAACTCTAACCCCGAGAAACAAAATGTTCAAGGAAAAACAGCATCACCTAATATCCGCTATCACCCTTGACAGTTGGCCATAGGTAACAATGACCTTATCGCCGATATTTAGCATGGCTCAATCCTTTGGATAACAGTAATGAGGGGACCATTCTCTGTTTCAATGATATATTCCATGCCCTGTTGTTGAGTTGCCCCTTCTTCTGCCATACCCCCAATAATGCCGCCCACAACAGCGCCACCAATTGCCACAACTGCCTGGAACATCGAACCAGAACTAATATAGATCCAGCCAGGGCTGTCAGATGCCGTTAACACCTCCGGCGGAATATCGGCAAGAAGCTTTTCAAGGCTTTTCTGATGCTCCGGGGCAAAGACAGACAACTTCGAAAACAGGAGAGTCCTGTCTGAAAACCTGAGGCAGCATCCGGGAGGCATATCGCCCGGCAAGTTCCCAACCCGATTTAGCCCCTTCTTCAGGCGCAAGTTCGTCACAATCCTTAAGGCTTACAGGTACATCATCAGGATGTATGAGAAGGTGGTCACCGTTTCCGCCTTGAATGTCGTATAGGCGATCTTTGAATGCTCCAGGCTTTTTGCATTAACGCTTTTGCCGATTTTGTCAAACGCCCTTATGGCACCGGCATTCAAGAGTGCATAAAGGGCACCATCTATGGCGTCCTGTGGCCAGTCACAGGGCGTATCTCCAAAAGCATTACGCACCTCCAATATTCATCATAAACAGCATTTTTTGTGAACCACCCCTTGATGGCGCCATCACTGTCGCGGATAGCGCCATCTTCTTCTATGCTGTAGCTCTCAAACCCGAAGATATCCCGTTCGGTTATCTCGGGGGCCATCAGTTCGGTTCCGAAAGAGCATATACAGAGAACCGAGCATATAAGTAAAATGTATTTTAGCATGAGACCTTCTGTCACCTCGTTCTGTTTCGCCTTCTCTGGCTCATGCCTGCCATCCTTCCTATCTTTTCGCTTTCTGGAAGGCTAAAAAAGGCCAGGTGGATTACATTATCTTCATGCACAAGGGCGGTGCCTACTTTTTCCTTGCCTTCAAAACGGTAATCAATCCCAAGACCGACAGATTTATGCTTCGTTTCATTGCAAGTGATAATTTCCTGCAAAAAACCCTCTACTATCGCAGGGTTGGGTGTTATTGTCTTTTTCTTTCTATCAAGCAGTGCTTCAATGGCGCAGCTCTTAAGGAGTTTCTGGTGTAGTTTTGCATAAGCGGTGTTGCTTGAGAGCACATCAAATCCCATAAGCACACCATTTATTATTACCATCATGCCTCTCTGTTCTGGCATCATCGTGATGGCGTTTAGGTAATCGTCTAAGTCTTTTTCTCTTGATTCGAACACATCCTTCATTGCGCCTGTGCTCGAATGAACCTTTGCGTTGCCGGACATTGCCTGGATGTCGTCCCAGACTTCTCCCTGGTCTGACGCATATCTCCCTGTTTCCCGAACGTTTCTCATGACGGACCTGGCCTTTTTCCTCTTTATGTTGTATGCCATGATCAAGTCAGAATCCCTGAATTCGGATGAGGTATAGGACCATCTGCCATGCTCCGTGCAGCTCACCGGGATTACAGTTTCGCTCATACCGGCTATAAGTACCGTTGTATTCAACACCCTGTTCTGTTTGGCACCTGAGAGTTCTTCGCCATCGAGCAAAATGACGGGGATATCTCCTTTATTGATTACCTTAAGTTCAGGTACGTTGCCTCCTTCGCCTATCTCAGTTACAATGAACGTGCCCATATCGAGCGCCTCTTTCAGGGTGATGTATGATGGGCCCCCGTTGCCGTCCAGAAAAAGCGGTATGACTGCCAGGTTGTCGTGTACCTGCATATCGCCAGATTTAATCCTGTTGATAAAATTTTTGATGTCTTGATCCATGTTGCCCTCCCTTTTTTGGTCTGTCTTTTATACTCCAAAAAGTATCTCATCCGTTATAGCCGAGAAAATAAACCTATTCTTGAAATCGTCCTCCTCAACCTTTAATTTAAAACGCAGCATATCGCCCTTCCTTTTGATGATGGCATGAAGGAAACATTCGATTTCCCGCATACATATAAATATTGTATCAGGCTAAGATGACAACATTATGGCAGTGTGAAAAATAATTTTTATTTTTCTATATAGGTAAGTTCGGCGAGGATGCTTGCCTTGAATGCTTCCTTGAGTTCTTCCGGAGAAACCACCTTAACGTGGGGTATCCACTGGTAGAGCCAGGCCTCTATGCCAATGAGGCCATTGACGGTCAGTGACATCTCAATCTCACCGCTTTGCAGCTCTGTTATCTTTTGGCTCTTGTGCCATTTTTTCCTCAAGATGAAGGGTTTGCACTCCGATGCAAACCTTAAGACAATATTGACAGGCTCGCCGTCAATGAAAGCGCCAAAGGCTGAGGACAGTTCATCCTCAGGGGATATGTTGCTTGGGACATAGTGTTCGTCAAGAACGGAAAGGGATATAATGCGGTCTAAGGCAAAGGTTCTGGGGGCATTGTCTCTGTAGTAATATCCCCTTAAATACCAAATGCCTTCCCTAAAGAAAAGATAGTAGGGATCGACCTTGCTTTCAGAAGGTTTTTTGGCCATGAGGGATTTGTATGTGATCTTTATCTTGCGATAGTTGATTATGGCATCGTGGATGTCGCTTAAATACCGGTCGGGGTGGGAAGGTATGTATTCGCTTGAGAATATTATGTGTTTCATGTCGTCAGATGTACGGGAGGACAGCTTCTTCTCTATTCCGGACAAGCCTTTTTCCATGCCGGGGCCGAAGTTTGCAAGGAGTTTGCCCGCCATTGCAAGCGCAAGGGTTTCTTCGACTGACAGGTGGGGTTTTTTAAGCGAGTATCCTTCCTCAAAGACATAGCTGTTTTTATTCCTGTCAAATAGGATGGGAAAGCCTGCCATAAGGAGGGTGTTCATATATCGGTGGATTGTCCTTGAACTAACTTCAAGCACTTCACATAGGCTTGAGACGGTTATATCTTCATTGTTGTCAAGTTTGTTGAGTATTATCATCAAAGAATCAAACTTGTAAGACATGTTGGCACCCCCTCGATTTTTATCTATATAATAACATACATGAATGACAGCTTTTATTAATTCAAAATTTATCTTATTTTGAAACATGAATAGTTCTTACATAAAAAAGATGAACAACGTTTGCCATTTTAGGACGCTCTAATTTTTACTGTTTGATTTCAAGCACTTTTTGTTGTACATTAACAAAATTCAAAAAACATGGGAAAAGCTTAAACGAAGAATGAAAAAAACAACGGCCTCCAAACTTACGTCCAACACACCACACCCTACATTGCCCCTCTCCGTGTATATGATTACCCTGAACAATGCCTCTACCATTGAAAAGGCACTCAAAAGTGTTGCAGGGTGGGCAGATGAGGTTGTTGTGGTTGATTCTCACAGCACGGATGGCGCTATAGATATAATTGGACGGTACACTAAGGATATCTTTCAATTCGATACGACAAGCCAGAGGGAAAAATATCAATATGCACAGGACAGATGCAAAAACACATGGGTTTTGTTCATAGACGCTGATGAATGGCTTACTGAAGATATAAAAGATGAGATAAAAGGGCTTATTCTTTCAGGGACGGATTATGATGGTTTTATGGTGAAAAGGAGAAATATCTATCTCGGCAGAGAGATAAAACACGGCGGCTGGTACCCTGACCACGAGATCAGGTTGTATAGAAAGGATAGGGGGGAGTGGCAGGGGGGTATCCATGCCAAGGTGTCGGTGAATGGCAAGACGGGCCGTTTAAAACACCATTATATGCATACACCATACACAAACACTTCTCATCAGATTAAAACCGTAGACAGATATTCAGAGGCATTTGCAAATGACCTTTTTACATCGAAACGTCGTTTTTATCTTTTCAATATGCTTTTGAGGCCAATATATAGATTTTTCAGAGACTACATATTCAAGTTAGGTTTTCTCGATGGTGTTCCAGGTATAATTATCGTTGCATCGACCATGTATTATGTTTTTATGAAACATGCAAAATTGTGGGAAATGGAGAAATACAATGAAGACAAAGGGGATGTTCAAGGATAAAGAGGTACTTGTGACAGGGGGGATAGGTTTTATTGGTAGCAACCTGTGCATCGAACTGGTAAAAAATGGCGCCCATGTTACCATTGTCGACAACATGCTGCCGAGGCAGGGCGGAAACCTTTTTAACATAAAGGATATTGAAGACAAGGTGAGGGTTAACTTCTCGGACGTAAGAAACGGTTTGTCCATGAATCACCTTGTAAAAGGGAAGCACTATATTTTTCATCTTGCCGGCCAGGTCAACCATGTTGATAGCATGCGAAACCCTATACAGGATCTGGAGATAAACTGTAGAGGCACGCTTGTACTGCTCGAGGCCTTAAGGCATAACAATAGGGATGCGCGCGTCGTTTTTGCAGGAACAAGAGGTGAGTACGGCTCGAGCGTAAAACTCCCCGTAGATGAGGACCATCCTACAAACCCAAAAGGGATCTATGCAGTAACAAACCTGACAGCAGAAAAGATGGTTCTTGTTTATGACGATATATTTGGCATTAAGGGCGCGTGCTTGAGGATTACGAATACTTATGGACCCAGACATCAGATGGCTCATGATGAATATGGTGTTTTCAACTGGTTTATCAGAAAGGCTATTGATAACGAGGCAATACCCGTATTTGGTGATGGCAGGATACTTAGAGATTTCATTTATGTCGATGATATCGTGGATTGCATGTTAATGACCGCTGCATCGGACAATGCGTACGGAGAGGTTTTTAATGTAGGCACAGGTATTCCGGTGAGTTTCGTAGAGCTTGCAAAAAAGATCGTTGAAATTGCAGGATCAGGGCATGCACAATTTACAGAATTTACTCAGGAAAGAAAAGAGGTTGAGCCGGGCGATTATTACACGAATATCACGAAGATAAAACAGACAACTGGGTGGAAACCGTTGGTGTCCCTTGATGAGGGCATAAAGAAAACAATCGAATACTATAGAAAATACAAAAAGGAGTACTGGTAATGGAGGTAAAGATCTTTGACATTGAAAGAGACCACCAGGGGATAAAGGATAAACTTGTAGAATGTGTGAGGGATGTCCTAACTAACGGCGAATTTGTCCTCGGTAAAGAGGTGGATAAGTTTGAAAAGGCCTTTGCAGAATATGTAGGAGTTAAGTATGCAATTGGTGTAAATAGCGGTACCGATGCGTTAAAGATTGGTGGTCTTTCGCTTGGCCTTAAGTCTGGCGATGCGCTTATAACAACCCCCAACACATACATGTCCACTGCCATGGGGCTTTCGATCCACGGCATAAGGCCTGTATTTTGTGATATAGAACTCGAAACACTTAATATGGACCCTGAGATGCTTGAGAAAGCCCTAAAAGAAGAAAGGGATATTAAATTGTGCATTCCTGTTCATCTATATGGTCACCCCTGCAGGATGGACGAAATACTCGATGTATGTAAAAGATACGGAGTTAGGGTTTTGGAGGATGCCTGTCAAGCGCACGGGGCGCTTTATAAAGGGAAGAAGGTGGGCGGCTTGGGGGAAGTAGCTGCCTTCAGTTTTTACCCTACAAAAAATCTTGGTTGTTATGGGGATGGCGGCATTATAACAACAAACTCTCAGGAGATATATGAAAAGTCATTGATGTTGAGGGCTTACGGACAAACTGCAAAACATGTTCATAGCATCGATGGTTTTAATTCGCGCCTTGATGAGTTACAGGCTGCACTGCTTTTATTAAAGCTTGAAAGGCTTGATTATTGGAATAACAGGAGAAGACACATTGCATGGCTGTACAGGCGAGAACTGGACGGCACACCTGTTATGTTGATGGATGAAGCGTCATGGGCACACAGCGTATACCATCTTTTTGTCATAAGGACGAAAGAACGGGATGAGCTTATGGGATATTTGAAAGAAAAGAACGTATCAACGCTTATTCATTACCCAACACCTATACACCTTCAAGGGGTTTATAGTCATCTTGGCTATGTGGAAGGTGCATTTCCGAATGCCGAAGCATCTGCAAAGGAGATAATGTCCCTGCCTATGTATCCTTCTTTGACTGAGGATGAAGTGATATATGTCTCTAAATGCATACGGGAATTCTATGGTATGTAAATTTGAATATCGTATATCGGCATGGCAACCTTGATCCCCCCTTTTTGTCATTCGCCATACATAGTTCAAGTTGATGAGAGGATTTATGAGGGTTCTTCATCTTTTTAGCGATTGGAAGTGGACTGGTCCGGCAGAACCTACCCTGTCTCTTTGCGAACACCTTACCGATCTTGGGATAGATGTTACACTTGCGTACAGGAAGACCCCCGAGGAGTTTAAGGAAAGAACCGTTGAAAAAGAGATAAAAAAGAGAAACATAAAATCCTATGACGGATTCAGGCTTAATAGATATTTTTCCCCAAAAGACTGGATCTATGACCTAAGGGCAATCAATGAATATGCAAAAAGAAACAATGTCGATATTGTACACACACACCTGTCACATGATTACCTCACAACTGTATTTTCTTTCTTATTGAGGAAAAATCGTCCCCTTATTGTACGTTCAGATCACAAAAGAGATGGTATGCCTGTGAATACATTCATGTCATGGGCGATTTCGCACACTGATGGTATTGTGAGTTATAGCAAAAAGATCATAGAGCAGGACATAAAGGGTTTTTCTTTTCCTGTTGAGAGAACATGTGTTGTTCCTCCAGGGGTTTCTATTCATAGCGGTCAGGTAAAGGACATGCGCGGGGAGTTCAACCTCAACGAAAGAGAGTTGGTAATTGGTGTTATAGGAAGGCTCAAGCCAGACCGGGGTTATGATGTAATACTCAAGGCTTTCAGCCAAGTTAGAGAGAAAATCAAACATGTAAAGCTCGTGATTGTGGGGCGCAGCTCACAGATTGAAAAAAGTATAAACGAACCGCTTGCTGCCCTTGGGCTGAAAGATGATGTTATACTTGCCGGCTATAGGGTGGATGATTATTTCTCGATGATCGCGATGTTCGATCTTTTTATCATGATGAGGGCAGGAAGCGATGGAAGCGCAAGGGCGTTGCGAGAGGTTATGGCCATGGGCAAACCAGCGATAGTATCGGATATGGGTATGCTTCCGGAGCTTGTGGAAGACGGGGGAACGGGTTTTGTTGTACGACCTGAGGAACACATGCTTGCAGAAAAGATTATGGCATTGCTTTCCGATGAAGGGATGAGAAAAACCTTTGGCATAAAGGCGAGGGAATTGGCTATTGAAAAATGGAGCTATAATAAACAGGCAAAGATGATGGCAGAGTTTTACCAAAAACTTCTGATATCACGACCATGAGAAAAAAGGCTAAACACGAAGAGCAAAAAGGTACTATGCAAAAAATATCAAAAAAAGGAATCGAAAAACATGATGGATGATAAAGATGTATTTTTCGCATAAGCTTTTCGCATTTGCCCTTTATTGACCCTTAGGATTTTCACGTGAGAATTGGCCTTGCCATATATCATTTCAACCCCAAAAAGGGTGGCGCTGAGCGTTATGCCTATGACCTCTCCACACACCTCGTAAAGAAAGGACATGAGGTGAGTGTGTTTTGTGCCCATGGCATTGAGACAGAAGGTATTCGTCTGCTAAAGATAAACACTACAAACTTTCCGAGATGGCTTAGAAATCTCTCTTTTGCGATCAACCAAAAAAGATGTCTTAAGTCTGCTCCTGTTGATATTATGCTTGGGTTTGGAAACATACTTAGTCTTGATGTTTACCAAAGCCATGGGGGAGTGCATAATATCTGGATGGAAAGGGAAATCGAAAGCTGTGATAACCCGAAAGAAAAAAGGATTAAGGCGCTCTTGCTGAAAAGCAGTTTCAACCAGAGGGTTCAGAAATGGATTGCAGAATATCCCATACGTAAAAGGGCATACAAAAGGATTGTCGCCATATCCGATATGCTCAAAACCCATATGGCACAACATTACAAGCTGAAAGAAGATGATTTCGATGTTGTTTACAATGGTGTTGATATTAAAAGATTTACACCGCCTGCGGCTCAACCGTCAGGAGATTTGAAGATACTTTTTTCTGCAGGCAATTTCAGGCTCAAGGGACTGGGTCCGCTTATCGAAGCGATAGGTGATATCTCTAAAAAAAGACGGGATTTCAGGCTCGTTGTCATGGGAAGGGGCAAAAGGAGGCGTTACAGTGAGTTAATACGCAGACATAACGTAACCGATCTTGTTGTTTTTCTTGGTGAACAGACCTCGCCAGAGAAGGTTTACAGGGAATCGCATATGCTTGTTCATCCGACATTCTATGATGCCTGCTCGCTTACAACAATGGAATCTATGGCATCGGGATTACCGACCATCACAACCAAATGGAACGGGGCATCTGCCCTCTTGTCCGAAGGTGAAGGGTTTGTAATTGACGATCCACGCAATGTTGTTGAACTATCTGGGGCGATATCTCGTCTTTTCGATGAAAATCTGCGTATTTCAATGGGGAAAGCGGCACGACAGAAGATCGAGCAATTCACCATGGAAAAGAATGCAGCAGCGATGGAAAACGTGCTTTTGTCTACGCTATGATATCCACCTTTCCGCTGTCAATGTCATAGTATGCACCGGCTACTCTTACCGAATCCTGTTCGAGCATCTTTTTGATAATCGACGAGGATTTGATTTCGTCAACAACAAGAGCAACGTTTATCTTGATTGCGTTATCTATCAAGTCGCCTGTTTGTGCTCTGGCTTTCTCAACAGCAGGCGCAATTGTTCTAACGATGCTTCCTATGTGTCCGTGTGCTTCCCCTCCCTGAACAGTTGCCGTGACAGCGCCGCAATTCCCATGACCCAGCACAATAACGAGTTTGGTGCCCAGGTGGTCTACTGCATACTCAACGCTTCCGAGCGCAACATCATCTACGATATTTCCCGCAACACGTATTACAAATAAATCACCTATTCCCTGGTCAAAAATTATTTCAGGAGGGATGCGCGAATCAGAACATCCAACAATCACCGCAAAAGGTTTCTGGCCTTTTATAACCTCTTTACGTCGATTTTCTGTTTGATTTGGATGAGCCATTTTTGACGAAACATACCTGTTGTTGCCATCGATCAATCTTTTGAGGGCACCCTCGATCTCGTTTTTGTTTGACATAGCAATCTCCGTTTTTTCGATAATTCTAAAAAATATTTCATGAATCATCAAGCATAAATTGCATCTCAGTTTGTGAACAGAAAACACAATCTTGTTATCTGAGTAATACCATATTTTGTTGTGCTATTTGAAGATGCAGGCTTATATCTAAGATTATTTGTATTGACAAGCATTTTTGGTAACGATATATATTGTGAAAATATTAACAAATTTTTGTTGACAACATACCTACGTATGTTTAGAATATTTTGTTTAATGGGCAGATTATTAGTAACACAATCCAATACTAATTCAGGAGGTTGAGTATGGCAGTAATGAAAGAAGAAAATGGTAAGTATTACCCGCTGGAGGATTTTGTAGAGCAGGCATATGTTGGCAGCCGTGCGGAATACGAAGAAATGTGGAAACAATCTGTTAATGACCCAGAGACATTCTGGGGCGATATCGCATCGGAATTATACTGGCACAAGAAATGGCTAAAGGTCAACAGAGAAGACTTTTTTAAGGGTGAAATCGAGTGGTTTATCGGTGGCAAAACAAATCTTGCTTATAACTGCCTCGATGCGCAGATCAAAAAAGGCAGGGGCGACAAGGTTGCCATACTGTTTCAGGGAGAGCCGGATGAAGATGTAGTGAAGCTTACCTATAAAGAAATGCTGAAGCTTGTATCAAAGTTTGCAAACGTTTTAAAGAAAAAAGGTGTACGCAAGGGCGATAGAGTTGCCATTTATCTTCCGATGATCTGGCAGTTGCCGGTCGCAATGCTCGCATGTGCAAGGATAGGTGCTATTCATACAATCGTGTTTGGTGGTTTTTCTGCAGAAGCACTTCGTGACAGGATCCTCGATGCAGGCGCAAAGATACTTATTACAGCAAACGGTTACTGGCGTTCCGGCAAAAACGTAAGCTCAAAGGCAAACGCCGATATAGCATGCGACCTCTGTGCAAAAGAAGGTCATACCGTTGATAAAGTTGTTGTTGTCAAGAGACTCAATAATTTTGATGTTCCTATGAAGGCAGGAAGAGACACCTGGTTTGAGGATGAAATTGCCGCATCCGACATCAGCGATGTATGCCCTGTACAATGGATGGATGCAGAAGATCCATTGTTTATACTTTACACATCAGGCTCAACCGGTAAACCAAAGGGTGTTCTCCATACAACCGGTGGTTACATGGTATATTCATATTCCTCATTCAAATACATCTTTGATTACAAAGATAAGGATATATTTTTCTGCACTGCAGACATCGGCTGGGTAACAGGCCATACTTACATTGTATATGGACCGATGATTAACGGAGCAACTTCGATAGTTTTTGAATCTGTGCCTACATTCCCGAATCCTGATAGGTTCTGGCAGATAGTCGAAAAATTCAAAGTCAGTATCTTCTATACAGCACCTACAGCGATCCGTGCGCTTATGAAAGAAGGCGAGAAATGGCCTCAGGGTAGAGATTTGTCCTCACTCAGGCTCTTAGGTTCAGTGGGTGAGCCCATCAACCCAGAAGCATGGATGTGGTATCACAAATACATCGGTTCAGAGAAATGCCCCATCGTCGATACCTGGTGGCAGACAGAAACAGGTGGTATCCTTATTACACCTCTTCCAGGCGCATGGCCTACAATACCAAGCTATGCAACACTCCCATTCTTTGGCGTTGATGCACGTGCATTACAGCCAAGGTCATCAGCCAACGAACCCGCAGTAGATGCACCTGTCAATGAGCAGGGCGAACTCTGCATTGCAAGATCATGGCCGGGCATGATGAGAGGTGTTTTTGGTGAGCCAGAAAGATTTTTCAACACCTATTTTGTACAGCAGCCTGGTTTCTATTTCTCAGGTGATGGTGCCATAAGGAATGAAGACGGTTATTTCAGGCTTATGGGTCGTATTGACGACGTTGTTAATGTATCCGGTCACAGGATGGGTACCGCAGAGGTTGAGGCAGCACTTAACTCATACAATACGGCAGTTGCAGAATCAGCAGTCGTTGGTTTCCCGCACGAGGTTAAAGGTGAAGACCTTTATGCATATATCATTCTCAAATCAGGTGTTGAGCCGAGCGATGCCCTCAAGAAAGAGCTCGTGGGACACGTCAGAAAAGAGATCGGCCCAATCGCATCTCCTGGAAAGATCCAGTTTGTGTCAGGCTTACCTAAAACACGTTCAGGTAAGATCATGAGAAGGATCTTAAGAAAGGTTGCAGCCGGAGCCATTGATGAGCTTGGCGATACCACAACACTTGCCGATCCTTCAATCGTTGATGAAATCGTAAAGGGCAGACAGTAAGATTTAATTTGATCATTAAAAACCCTCGGAGCAATAATCCGGGGGTTTTTAATTTTTATCACGGAAATTGATAAAGGGCTGTTGACAAATTCTGCCAAGTGTTCTACTATGAAAAAATGCTTGCAAGGTATATCGCATACCGAAGAATATGCGTCTGTATTATCGTAAAAACCTTTATTGTTTTTTTATGTTACACCTTTTTCCTCTGCCAGGCGCATGCCGCTGAGAGCAGTTGCATTAAATGCCATACAAACGAAAACATCCTTAAAACACTCCATAAACCAACAAAAATGGACAATGCTGAAGGCGAAGGCTGAGCTGGTCCACCTCCGTCGGTTCCGGCGGAGTTAATGTATAAGGCGTTTTTTGTTGATAAAGGATTAATCGATAATGACCCTCATTTTATGGAGGGATGCGGTTCGTGTCATTTTGGAGACGAAAAGGCGCAAAGCAAAGAAAAGGCACACAAAGGTGTTGTAAAAAGGCCTTCTGACAATCTTAAGACATGTGAAAATTGCCACAGTGATATCGCTAAAACATATAAGAATGCACTCCATTATACAACCCACGGTCAAAAACACGGGGTATCAGGAAGGTTTTCTGCAAATGAGTCGAAAATTTTCGACGAAAAGGTCTTTGAAAAATCATGCAGAAGCTGTCATGCCTCCTGCGGTGATTGTCACGTCAAATCACCGGCAATAAGCGGGATTAGCTCTGGACTACTCAAAGGACACAAATTTGTGAAGAAGGATGACGGAAAGACGTGTGGATTGTGTCATGGCGGCAGGGTATACCCCGAATTTACCGGAGATTATGGTGGTTCTGCTGATATACATTACCAGAAGGGCATGACTTGTCTTGATTGTCATAAAAGCATTGAATTTCATGGTACTGGTATTATTTATAAAACGAGAAAAGAAATTAAAGAAAGGCCGGCCTGCGTTAATTGTCATAAGACAGGAAGCGAAAAAACAGAGAAGGCGAAGTCGGCACATACAACCCATCAGGACAGGCTTAGCTGTTATGCATGCCATTCGGGCGGTGCATACAGGAATTGTTATGGTTGCCATATGGACAAAGGGGCAACATCAAAGCCTGGATTTATGCTCGGCATAAACCCCAGAGATAAAAAGACCATTACTACATTGCGCTTGATCCCTACCGTTAGAGATGCTTTTAAAGAGGCAGGGATAAAGATGGAGAGATTCGATTCTGTTCCCAATTATTGGGATACGGCAACTCACAATATCAAGAAAAGGACTGAGCGGACACGCTCCTGTGTGGTATGCCACGAAGAAAGAAAGGATTTTCTTACACGGGAAATGCTTATAAAGAACGGCTCAAAGGCAAACGAGGGTCTTGTCTATACGCCGAAATCATTAAAATCAGGAGGAAAATAATGATCAAGAAAACGGCTTTATGTAGCATTATGGTGCTTGTTCTGGCCTTGGTAATTCCCTTTGCACTTTCCGCAAGGGATGTTGATCCGATAGTCTCCACTGACTGGCTGGAGAAGAATCTGACAAACCCTAAGGTTACAGTAATCGATATCAGAAAGGTAGAGGAATATAAGGAAGGACACATCCCCAATGCAATAAATGTAATCTACGGTTCGTGGGCCGTCATGAAGGCAGGCATAAGAAATGAACTTCCCCCGACAGACGACCTGTTTGATCTGATCGGTTCAGCGGGCATCGGTGCGGATTCAATCGTCGTTGTAGTTGGAAAGGCAGATAATTTGCCAAACCGTACGGATGTTTCGAGGGTTGCGTGGACTTTAAAATATGCAGGCATCCAGAATGTTGCTATCCTTGATGGTGGATATGATAAATGGTTAGTCGAGAAGAAAGCAGTTTCAAGGGAAGCGTTCAAGGCAAAATCTAAATCCTATCAGGAAAAGGCAAATGAAAACCTTTTCGTAAAAAAGGACTATGTCAAAAACAACATCGGAAAAGTTATTATTGTTGATGTCAGGGAGCCAGAATTTTTCGAGGGTAAAAAGAAGCTTGATTTTGTGGCAAAAACCGGAAGAATAAAGGGTGCATTAAACCTTCCGACTTCAAAGGCATTTAAAAATGATGGTACTTACAAAAGTAAGGATGAACTTGCCGCACTTGTTGCCGGGGTAATAGGCAAAGACACTTCGAAAGAAATCATTGTTTATTGTGATACAGGAAAGGTGTGTACAGCCTGGGCGTATGTTATGACAGAGATTCTTGGTTATAAGAATGTTAAGGATTATGATGGTTCTACGGAAGAATGGATGAAAGACCCAAATGCGCCTATAGAGCCTTAACAGGGTAAAGGTTTATGTTAGGACTGAGGTTTAAGATGTATGCCTATAGACAGAGCAGTCTTAGTTTGTTTGCTTAAAAATCAACCTCAGTCCTGCGTTATCTGTAAGATTAAACTTCAAAAACCATCTTTTGCACTTGGAGTCCTTTGATCTGTTTGAGTTTGCCCTCTACCTCGTCACAGGTGTTTTGATCACCGAATATTTCAAGGATTATCAATCCTGTTGGGGAGCAGATATTTTCGGTTACCTCATGCAGTCCGAGTCTTGTCCTGATATAACATCCACATTCCGTGAATACGCTTTGAATCTGTGCGGCATTTTCAACACGGTTTGTTATCAGTATACCAATTACACATCTTTGCGCCATAATATTCCTCCTTAAGCTGTTTTGTCATGCACCTTTTTTGATCCATGCAACGGTCCCGTTAAAAGAAGATACGAGTTTCAAAATGTATTATAATGTCTTATACTTTGTCACGCATAATATTAATATGGGGCACGAAAACATAATTTAGCTCTTTTTGGGTGTAATGAGATGGAGATCATAATTTATATTGCAGTTGGGTTTGTTGTTGGCTGTGGAATTGCATGGCTTTATTGCTCGATATGTTCAAGAAAAAGGCAAACTGAATTGGAGATAAGGGCGAATCTTGCCGAGGCGATGTCCATGGAGAAGGAGAAACAGATTCTTCAGAAAGAAACGGAACTCAATCAGATCAGAAATGAGCTTAATCTTGAGCGTCAGGCAAAGATAGAGGCGCTCACAAGACTTGAGGCATCCGAAAAACACCTTGAAGAAGAGATAAAAAGGATTGAAACCATCAGGGCAGAGCTTAGCGAAACGTTCAGGGCGCTTTCGCTGGATGCCTTGACTAAAAATTCGGATGAGTTCAAAAGATATGCTGATGAGTTCATAAGGCTTGCCGAGGAAAAGCTGAAATCCCAGGCCACAGAAGGCAAAAGGGAGCTTGAGGTAAAAAAAGGGCTTATCGATCAGAATATCGATGCGGTACACAAAACTTTAACGGAGGTTCAAAAGAAGGTCGAGGATTTCGGAAGGTTGAGTGGAGAGAGGATTACTGAGGTAGCAGCACTTTTAAAAAGGCATGAGGAGGTTACCCAGAGGCTCAACGATACGACTATGCATCTTGGAAATGCCCTCGCAAGTTCTAAAAAGAGGGGAGAGTGGGGAGAGCGTATGGCAGAGGACATTCTGCAACTTATAGGCATGACAGAAGGCATAAACTATATAAAGCAGAAAACGCTCGAAACATCTTCTGGTAGACCAGACTATACATTTTTTCTGCCAAACAAAACAAAGATAAATATGGATGTAAAATTCCCGCTTGACAATTATATGCATTATCTGAATGCCGAATCCGGACACGATAAAAAACGTTTCAGGGATGAATTGCTTAAAAACGCGAGGCTTATGATAAAGCAAATTACGACCCGTGAGTACATTAACCCCTCTGAAAACACAGTTGATTATGTGATTATGTTTATTCCTAATGAGCAAATATATGGCTTTATCAATGAGGCAGATTCAACGATTATGGATGAGGCCCTAAGGCAAAAGGTGATCCTATGTTCACCGTTTACCCTTTATGCCGTCCTCGCAGTTGTCAGGCAGGCCGTTGAAAATTTCAACCTTGAGCGAAAAGCCTCTGAAATATTAAGGCTTCTTACCGAGTTTTCCAAACAATGGATGGCATATAAGGAAAGATTTAAATTAATGGGCGAGAGGCTTGATGCTGCAAAAAGGGAGTACGACAACCTTTTAACAACCAGAACAAATCTACTTGAAAGGTCTCTTCGCAAAATAGACGAAATAGGAAGGCAGGGGGGCAAAACCATTGAGCAAGATTTAAACAATGGGCAGAAGGATTAAGATAATATTATACTGTTAAAAACGTCTTATTATTCAGCGGTTCTTACAGTTACGGCCTCGCCTTTTTTGATTCCTGCTTTTTCTTGAAAGTTTCCTTTGTAATAACCGAATTCGAGATATCCAGAGCTTCCTGTTATACATGTATAATCCTGCTCAAAATAGCTCTTATGGAGTGAGCCAAAAGCGATGTTGCCAACGCTTATCTTGAATTTGTTACCACTTGTAAAATCATTAAAGGTTTCTATATCTATATTTGTTATAGCATTACCGAATTTGTCAAACCTTACCACCTCGCCGATCAAAACAGCGTTAATTATGTCAGGATAGATGTTTGTCAGGCAAACGAGATCAATCACACGTTCGCCAAGTACCGAAGGATGAAGCCCGAAGGCAAAATGGGCAGCAATGGGTGCAAACACATCCCTCCCGTGAAAAGATGAGCTGATCTGTTTGAGCATGAAATCACGGTTTGTAACGGCATAGCTCTCTGTATCGCTTTCAATAAGCAACGAAAATATGCCATTATCGGGCCCTATAAATATATGACCATCCTTATAGAGCGCTAATGCCCTCCTTTTGCTTCCCACTGTTGGGTCGACTATTGCAACATGGATAGAACCCTTTGGAAAATATTGGTAATATTCCTTCAAAAGGAAGGCGCCTTCACGTATATCCTGTGGCTCAATTTCATGGGTGATATCGACAATCCTCACGTCTTGGTTAATAGAAAGAATGACGCCCTTCATAATCCCAACATAAGGGTCTTTCAATCCGAAATCGGTTAACAGGGTAATTGTTTTCACTTTCATACAGTAAAGAGCATTTTAATATATTTTTTGAACGGTTTCTCTATAATCCCCTTTTCTGTAATAATGTTTGAAATATGCTGCTCCGGGGTAATATCAAAAGAGTAATATCGTGCCTTTATGGCTTTGAGCGTCAAAGGCTTTCCATTTATATACTTGACCTCTTTGCCGTTCCTTTCTTCTATGGGAATGGATGCACCATTTTGGATATTCCTGTCAAACGTCGAAACAGGGGCTGCAATAAAAAAAGGAATTTTGTAATGGTAAGCGCAAAGGGCAACCATGCTTGTTCCTATTTTATTTGCCGTATCTCCGTTCAGGGCAATCCGGTCGGCGCCTACAATTATCTTATTTATGACCTTTTTATAGCAGAGCAGACCAACATGGTTATCCGGAACAATCTCGACATCCACACCCTCCTCGAACAGTTCCCAAGCCGTTAGCCTTGCGCCCTGAAGATAAGGCCTTGTTTCGGTTGCGAACACCTTGATCCTTTTACCGCTTTCATGCGCTGCCCTTATCACGCCAAGAGCTGTTCCGTATCCGCCCATGGCAAGGGCGCCTGCGTTGCAATGTGTCAGTATGGTATCCCCATCATCGATCAATTCAGCACCAAAAAGGGATAGCATCCTGTTGTTCTCGATATCCTCGACATGAATCGAGATCGCCTCGTCAAGCATAAGCCCCGGCATATCTATGTGTTTACAGAATTTTTTGAATGCGTTTTTCATGCGTTCCAATGCCCAGAAAAGATTTACCGCAGTAGGTCTTGTTTTTGATAATCTTTCGCAAATATTTTCAATATCTTTGTCCTTGACGCTGTCCTTTGAAGACAAAATACTAAAGATTCCCAGCACCACTCCATATGCGGCCACGATGCCAATAAGGGGGGCACCTCTAACTGCCATGCTTTTTATGGCATATGCGACATCTTTTATATTATCGCACTTCAAATAGGTCTTTTTGAAGGGAAGTTCTCTTTGGTCAAGCAGATAAAGAGAGTTGTTTTTCCAGAAAACATGATTGGTCATCGAAAATCCTCTATGTAGCGAATATTAAACACCGATGATTGCACACCTAAAAAAATTTTGTACTCGACTTTTGCGTCAGTCTTTTAATCTTTTTAACAATAATTCGTTTAACAGCTTTGGATTTGCCTTGCCTTTCATCTCTTTCATCACCTGTCCGACAAAAAATCCAAGCAGTTTTTCCTTCCCTGCCCTGAACTCTTCAACTTCTTTGGGAAAGCGCTCAACAATAGCTTCAACAATAGAATTTATTGCGGATGCGTCTGATATCTGGACAAGTCCCTTTTCTGCAACGAGCCTTTTGGGTGATGCCCCTGTTTCGCATAGTTCAGAAAATATATCTTTCCCTATTTTTATGCTTATTGTGCCATCTTTGATAATGGACAACAACTCTGCAAGGTGTTTGTGCGATATAAGCGCATCAATTGTTGTGGTGCCCCTTTCTTTTAATTCTCTTAATAGCTCTGTCATAATCCAATTGCTTACTGTCTTAGGTTCGGGGAATAATTCCACTGTTTTTTCGAAATAATCTGCAATAGCCTTATCGGACGACAGTATCTCTACATCGTATTTCGGCAGCCCGTATGTATCTATGAATCTTTCCATCTTCTCCATTGGGAGTTCGGGAAGCGTTTCTTGAATATCGGATATCCATCCATCATCAACTGTGAGAGGCAGCAGGTCTGGTTCAGGAAAATACCTATAATCATGAGCCTCTTCCTTCCCCCTCATTGAATAAGTGGTGCCTGTGTCCACGTTAAAGAGTCTCGTTTCTTGAACCACCTCTTTGGCTTTTTTGACCAGATCGATCTGTCTTTTGATCTCATAATCGAGAGATCTTTCTATGGATTTGAATGAATTGAGGTTTTTTAATTCAATTCTTGTGCCCAATGTGTCTTCGCCCTTCTTGCGAACGGAAATATTTGCATCGCATCTGAAACTGCCTTCCTCCATGTTTCCATCGCATATGTCGAGATAGATAAGAACGTCCCTAAGCATTTTAAGATAAAGGGTTGCCTCTTCGGGTGTCCTTATATCGGGTTCGCTTACTATCTCGAGAAGCGGCATGCTTGAGCGATTATAATCTACCATGCTGTATGAGCTTGTCTCAATAGAACCTTCGTGCACAAGCTTGCCCGCATCTTCCTCCATGTGTATCCTTTTTATCCTGATGCGTTTTTTTGCATCATTCAGGTAGATGTCCAGATAACCGTTCTCGCAGATAGGTTCTTCATACTGAGAAATTTGATATCCCTTTGGAAGATCAGGGTAATAATAATTTTTTCTGGCAAAGATACTTTTTCTGTTAATAGTGCAATGCACCGCGAGGCCGAGCTTGATGGCGAAATCAACAACCCTTCTGTTTAAAACAGGCAATGAGCCGGGTAGTCCCATGCAGGTAGGACAGGTGTGGCTGTTGGGCTCTGCCCCGAACTTTGTTGAACACCCGCAAAACAATTTACTGTTTGTCAGCAGATGGGCATGAACCTCAAGGCCCATCACCCCTTCAAAATCATCGTAGTCCACAAATCACCTCTTCAATTAAAAATAAACAAGCCTTTATATTTTTCTTTAAGGTTTACATGCTTATGTCGTCTTCTTCCACTTCAGGTACAAATCCGTCTTCAACATGTTCTTTCTTGAATCCATTTGATCCTCTGTCGTCTCTGCCGGACGGTGTGCCCGTTGGTATCATCTTCATGTCTGTTGCTTCAATATCGAAGACCCTCCGTTTTATCCCATCTTTACCTTCATACTCGCGTGACCTAATCCTCCCCTCGATATAAACAAGTTTACCCTTTTTGAGGTATTCACCGGCAATTTCTCCGAGCCTTCGCCATGCAATTATGCTATGCCATTCAGTCTTGTCCTGTTTTACGCCGTTTTTATCTTTCCATGTTTCTGATGTAGCAATCCGAAAACTTGCGACGGGGGTGCCATCCGCGGTGTATCTCAACTCCGGATCAGCCCCAAGCCTGCCTAAAAGTATCACTTTATTTACATTTGACATAACTACCCCCTAACTATCTGTCAAGATTCTGCAATCATAAATGATTTCATTTAAAGTTATAGTATAAATTTGCAAAAGTCAACGGAGATTAAAGCTCGGAAATATCTTATCTAACGTGTCAGATCAATTATTGAGGTATAAAAAAGCATGAGGCTCAGAACAATCAGTATTAGTGTGCTGATATACGATACTACATTTACCCATGTCGAGTTTCTGTATTCACCCATAAGTTCTTTATTATTGATTAGTTGCAGTATATATATCAGTATGACCGGCAAAAGCAAACAGTTTATTATCTGAGAAAACCACATGACCTTTATAAGGGGCAGATTGGGTATGAGGACTATTGCCACGGTTATAGCGAGTATGGATGTAAAGAGAAAATTGAACTGAGGGGCCTCTTTAAAGTTTTTTCCAACCCCGGCCTCCCAGCCCATCGCTTCGCATATATAGTATGTTGTTACTAAAGGCAGAATACAGGCAGAAAACAAAGACGCGTTTGCCAGGCCAACGGCGAATAGTATGTATGCATATTTTCCAGCTAATGGCTTTAACGAAAACGCAGCCTCTTCTGCTGAATCTATCATGATGCCTGCAGGATAAAGTGTTGTCCCGCATGCAACTATTATAAAGTATGCGACCACCCCCATCATAATTGAGCCGAAAATTACATCAAATCTTGACGCCCAAAGGTCATTTTCATTCAAACCCTTTTCAACTACAACAGATTGCAGATAAAACTGCTGCCAAGGAGTAATTGATGTGCCGATAATGCTGATGATTATGATAAGATAGTCAGCATTCCACTGGATAGAGGGCGTTATTGTCTTTTTCATTACTTCGTTCCAATCCGGCTTTGCAAGAAACGCAGAAAAGATATACGTAAGGTATATGAGGCAGACAAAAAGAAATATCTTTTCAAATATGCTGTAATTCCATCTTCTTACCAAAAACCACACAAAAAAGGCACCTAAAGGTACAGATACATATTTGCTTACATTGAACAACTCCATGCTTGCCGCCCATCCGGAGAATTCAGCCATTGTATTGCCAAGATTTGTAAAAAACAGACACAGCATGACCCAAAAAGCGGTGTTTATACCATAATTTTCACGAATGAGATCGGCGAGTCCTTTGCCTGTTACTACCCCCATTCTCGATGACATTTCCTGATATATGATAAGCAGGAATACTGTGGGTATCAATGTCCACAGGAGGTTATACCCATAACGCGCCCCTGCAATGGAATAAATGGCGATTCCACCGGCGTCGTTGTCAATGTTTGAGGTTATGATTGCCGGCCCCACAAGCGAGAGCAATATAATCAGTTTTCTGAAGGTGAACATGTCCACTTATACCACATAAAGATGGCAAGTTCCAACACTCAACAGGCTTGTTTTTTACTCTTTGAATGAGAAAATCTATCAATACTCTACTCACTCTAGTTATTATATGTTTTCAATCCTAAATCCTAATTCCTAAATCCTAAATGAATTTTCCCGCCTAACCTTCATAACAACGTGTATATATGTCTTTGATTTTGAAATGGCATGCGTTCTATATGCGCTGATGCTCAATTTTCTTAAGGATTGGTTTGTAAAGCACATTAAAGGTTCAGATATAAAAACAGACGGCCTTCTCAAGGGTAGGTTTTGGGTATTTCTGATGTGCCTCTTAGACGGTAAGAGTCATGCCGGCAATTGTTCAGACCTGATTTTGTTTGTGATTACAAGGGTCACTATGTTGCTTTCATTTTCCCTTTTGTATTCGATATAATCAACAAGTTTCTTGATCAGATATATTCCAAGCCCCCCTATTGCCCTTTCAGACATATCCATGTAGATGTCCGGGTCCTTGTGGGACAAAAGATTAAATGGAGAGCCTGAATCGACAATTTTGATAATGAATCTATCATCCTCTGAAATACAGACTACCTCAATGTCGCCCTCGTTTTCTCCATAGGCATAATTGATAACATTGACGATCGCTTCTTCGGCTGCCACCTTGATTTCGCCGACCCTTTTGTGTGTGATTCCATGTCTTTGCGCACAGTTTGCGACAAAATCCACGAGTTGCTCGAGGTGCACGAGTTTTGCAGGCAATCTGATGTTCACGCTAACAGGCATACCTCTATATACTGCCCAGAGCAGCCCCTTCCGATTCAAATATTGTGAAGATCGAATAAAAACCGGATATCTTAAATACCTCTTCAACAGGACCCTTCAGACCTGTAAAAAGCATTTTTCCGTTTTCTGATTTCAATCTCTTTGCAGTTGCAAGTATGCTTCTTAACCCGGCACTACTAATGTACTCAAGGTTTTCAAGGTTAATAAGCACTGTTTTTTCTCCGCTTGTTATGATTTCTGAAAGAGATTTTTCAAACTCCGGTGCGGTAACCGCATCTATTCTACCCTTTACAGAAACTACTGGTATGCCTTTTTCCTTTTTTGTGTTTATATCCATAATTCCTCTCTATATATGAATTTGACTAATTTTAAACAAACCAGCAAAGAAAAACAATCAATTTGTAAAAATTTGTAGTCCTTGTAAATACCATATATTGCCCGAATATTTGCAGATTTGACAGTTATATCTTTTTTATTGTAAAGTAACATTTAATGAAAACCAAACAAAAACTTATACTTGTAGCAGTAGGGGCTATTGCGATAGTGTCCTGTTTTATGTACGAACGGTTAAACTATGCATTCGGCAGACATATTTTGAGGGAAAAGGAAGCGACCGTTAAACAAATTGCGGAGCACATGAAAAGAGAAGGTGCTACCATTAGAACGGACAAACTTAGAAGTATTGCGACGATGGTTTACAATGAAGCGGCGGATTACAGTGTAGACTACAGGCTTGTACTTGCAATAATGAAGGTTGAGAGCAATTTTAGACATGATGCGGTTTCATCAAAGGGGGCAAGGGGACTTCTTCAGGTAAAACCATCTCTTGCAAAGTTTATAGCAAACGACATAGGGATACAGTGGAGAGGGCCCAAGACGCTCGATGAACCGGATAAGAATATCAAGATCGGTGTGCATCTATTCTCTGCGCTTGTAAATGACTTTGATAACATTTCAATGGCACTTCATGCATATCATGTGGGGCCAACAAGGCTAAAGGCGATTTTAACTAAAAATCGAAAACCAGATGATTGTTTCATAAATGCTGTCCTTGGCGAGTACATAAGAGTCAAGACCCTCCTGCCTGATCCTCAACGATAGAAGGTCTATGTTTGAGTTCAACGAAACAGGCTTTATCTTTTTAACAGGGAAAATAAGCTCATTTCTCTCCTTTTTGATCTCTAATATTCGAAACAAGGGTAGAAAGACGGTCGTTTTCTACGATGCCGAAGATGAGGCAATGCTCATGAGCGAAGAAATAGGATATTTTTCAGGAAAAGAAACCTATATATTTCCACCTTATACAGACAGGGTGTTTGAAAAAGAGGATGAAGCAAAACGAATAGGTTTTTTGTCGCACCTTGTCTCTGACGATGATTTTATAGGACTCTTTCCTTGCAGCGCAATAAATAATAGGCTTACAACCCCTGAGATGATAGCCGATAAAACATTTAAACTCCAGTTTGGCGATACTGTTTTTAGGGAAGATATCATAGATTATTTGGATGCAAATGGATACGAATTGGTGTCTTTGGTGAGAGAAGAGGGTCATTACGCAAAAAGAGGTAGTATCATAGACGTATTTTCTCCATCGTTTACACAACCGGTTAGAATAGAATTTCTCGGCGACCAGATACTTTCGCTGAGATATTTTGATACAGGTTCACAACGCTCAGGTCGAGAGGTTGAGAAGACAAGCATTACACCAGCAAAAATCACAAAAATGAGCGATGTTACGATACTGGATTTTTTTAAAGGAAAAATGGTCTTTGTTCATAAGGGACTTGATTATATTATACAGAACCTTAATGAAGAAAAAGACAACACGCTTATCCGGGAAAAACTAAGAGAGGTCTTTTCGACAAATTTGAATATAGACACATCCGGGGTATGTGATGATAATAGCGGCAGCGTTATCGAGGCGTTGTCAAACGATGATTTAAGGTACATTTTCGAAGCGGACAAGTCTGGAATATTTAAAACGCTATCAGAAAAGCTCATCTCTGATTGGAGTGCTTACAGGTATGTGTATATATTCGCAAATAATCTTCGCCAGGGGGATAGACTCAAGGATATCTTTCAGAATTATGGGATAGCACTTCCTGTGATCGATACCCTTTCTTATGACAGACATGAAAAGGAATGGGGGATAGTGATTGGGCCACTCAGAAGAGGGTTCAGGTCTAAGGATATAATTATAATAACTGAAGAGGATATTGTCGGACCCAAAAAGAGGGTTATAAAGAAAAGATGGGATGGATTCGATGAGTTTCTTAATTCATTCAAGGATTTGAATATTGGTGAATGGGTTGTCCATATAGACCATGGCATAGGTATATATAAGGGGATTGTCCAGTTGAACGTTGGTGGACATTCCAATGATTTTCTTTTAATCGAATATCAGGATCGAGACAGATTATACGTCCCAATAGGCGACCTCCACCTTGTGCAAAAGTTTATTGGTGGAGAGAAGCAGAAACCAAAGATCGATAAACTCGGCACACATTACTGGAAAAACACAAAAAGCAGGGTAAAAAAATATGTTGAGGACATCGCAAAGGAGCTGTTGGAGATTTATGCAGAAAAAGAACTGACAGAAGGATATGCATATCCCAGCGAAGATGAACTCTTCAGAGAAATGGAATCACGTTTTGAATATGAAGAAACAGAGGGCCAATCAAGGGCTATAGAGGATGTGTTGAACGACATGAAGCGTCCGAAACCAATGGATAGACTTGTGTGTGGCGATGTTGGTTTCGGTAAAACAGAAGTGGCTATACGTGCATCGTTTAAGGTTGTCATGGAGAACAGACAAGTAGCAATACTTGTTCCAACGACAATACTTGCACAGCAGCATTACAAAACTTTTTGCGAACGCTTTAAAGACTATCCACTGAATGTAGAGATGCTGAGCAGATTTCGGTCGAAGGAAGAACAGAAAGGGATAGTGGAGGATGTAAAAAAGGGGAAAATAGATATTATTATTGGGACGCACAGGTTATTGCAGAAGGATATTGTCTTTAAAGAATTGGGTCTTCTTATCATCGATGAGGAACATAGGTTCGGGGTGACACACAAAGAGAAACTAAGGCAGATTAAAAAGAATATCGATGTATTGACGCTCAGTGCAACCCCAATACCGAGGACTCTTTATATGGCAACATCGGGGATCAGAGACTTGAGCATCATAAACACGCCCCCCCTCGACAGATTTGCAGTAAAAACACATGTAGTAAAGCTAAAGGATGATCTGATTAAAAAGGCGGTAATGAATGAACTTGAAAGGGGTGGCCAGATCTTTTTTGTGCATAATTACATACATAATATTGGTGTTGTCTATGAGCATTTGACAAGATTGCTTCCTGACGTGAAAATCTCTGTTGCCCATGGAAGGATGGAAGGTAGTAAACTGGAGAAAATTATGCTTGATTTCATTGACAAAAAAATTGATATACTTCTTTCGACAAATATCATTGAATCTGGGCTTGATATATCAAATGTAAATACAATCTTTATAAATAATGCTCATAGAATGGGGTTGGCTGATTTGTATCAGTTGAGGGGGCGCGTAGGCAGAAGCACAAAACAGGCCTACGCATATCTGCTCGTGCCAAAGGATGAAACCTTAACAAGGGATGCCATGCTTAGGCTGAAGGTAATCGAGGAGATGACGGAGCTTGGAACGGGTTTCCACATTGCAAACTATGACCTTGAGATCAGGGGGGCAGGCAACCTGTTAGGTAAAGAACAATCCGGCAATATAAACCTGATCGGGTTTGAATTGTACTGCAATATGCTTGAAGAGACGATAAAAGAATTAAAAAACAAGACGGAGCCAATAGAAGAAGAATTTAATTCAGAAATCAACATACCCATTGATGCGTTTATCCCTGAAACTTATATAGAGGATGCCTCACAAAAACTCCTCATTTACAAAAGGCTCTCAAAGATTAGAGAAGCAGATGAACTAAATGACATTGCAGATGAATTGAAAGATAGATATGGGGTTATCCCGAAACCTCTTGAAAATCTTCTCGATGTGATATCGTTAAAGTTGTATTTGTCCAAGCTCAAGATTAGAAAGGCTGAGTATTCGTCAAAAAAGCTTGTTTTACATGTAACCGAACAGACCCCCCTTGAAATGAAAAGCATCTTGAGATCCATAAAAAGACAGGATAATAAATTGAAGCTGATGCCAGATGGAAGGATTATTGTTGAAACAGATAAGAAGGCGGAAGAATTAATAATTTTAACAAGAAATGTGTTGATGGAAATTGTTGCCCTGTGATATAAGAAAACAGCGTTTTAGTGTGGGTGTTCAATATTCAGCACGGAAAAATCGAGACTGTTAATTTTAATGATATATGTTGGACTATTTTGATTATCGCTGACAGTCTAATCAACCTTGAGGTGAACAAATGAAGAAGATATGTATATGCCTTTTTGTTTTGATATTTCTTGTTGCATGTTTGAAAAAGGAGGAAGGCAAGGTTTTGGTAACAATCAACAACGATAAGATGACCTTGCAGGAATTCAACAAAGAACTCGACAGGATCCCCGTGAACATGAAAATGCATGTTGCAACACAGAGCGGAAAGAAGAATTATCTGGACAAACTCATTGTAAAGAAATTACTCCTGAAAGAGGCTGAAAAAGAAAAGATCGACAGCGATAAAGAGTTTCAGGAAAGACTCACCGATATAAGAGATCAATTGATCATAGAATCTTTGTTGAAGAAGAAGATAACAGCCGACGCAAAGATTACCGATGAGGATGTAAAGGGTTATTATGACAAGAACAAAGAAAACTTCAAGAGGGAGCGCGAGATCAATACACGTCATATCCTATTGAAAACGGAGGAAGAGGCGAAGCAGATCCAGACGCGTCTAAATAAAGGTGAAGACTTTGTTGAGCTTGCAAAGAGATATTCCATAGATCCTAATGCCGGTGCAACAGGAGGAGAAATAGGCTTCCACCCCAAAGGATCTCTTGTCCCTGAATACGAGTCGGCGGCATTCAAACTTAAAAAGGTTGGCGAGAAAAGCGGGATCGTACAAACAAAATTTGGATACCATATCATCAGGCTTGAAGGGGTGAAACCACCTTCCTATGTGCCTGTCGATGAGGTTAAAGATTTCATCAGGCAGAAGATTTTGCAGGAAAAGCAATCTGAATTACTCGAAAAATATATTGATAATCTGAAGAAATCTGCAAAAATAACTATAAACGAAGAACTTCTGAAAGAGGACAAGGCGGTTGCCCCAGACAAAACAGGTACTCCTGACAAGCCTGAGAAGATGGAGAAACAGGAAAAGCCTGAAACCAAGGGAACAACACCACAGCCAAAGAAATGAAGCGTTTTTTTTCAGCATCTTTAATCGTTTTTCTGTTGTGTTTTACAGGCAATGCCCTGTGCGAGATAGTCGATAGGATTATTGCCATTGTGAACGATGATGTCTTGACCTTGAAAGAGGCAGAAAAATACGTTCAGGTAGAGACAAAAGGTAAGTATGTCTCTGTGAATGAATATTTTAGAAATGTCCAACTTAGGGACAAAATCTCTGCCCTCATTGATGGTATCCTCATAAAACAACAGGCTCGCAAGTTGAAGATCAGCGTATCAGACAAAGAGGTGGATAATATAATTGAAAACATCAAAAAACAATATCTCATAGATGACGAACAATTGAAGGGCAAACTCAAAGAAGAGGGCATTAATTTTAAGGATTTCTACGAAGGTATAAAGGCAAATACGTTAAGGGGCAGGGTGATGGCGCAAGTCATATCACCCGATGTTATCGTTACAGAGAAGACGATCAAAGAGTACTATGACAAGCATGTTGATGATTTTAAGGATGAAGAATACGGACTCCGGCAGATCTTTATTGCGAGAAAGACCCCAGATGCAGAAAAAAAGATATCCGAAGCCTATAATCTGTTAAAGGGCGGTGCTTTGTTTTCAGATGTTGCCAAGGAGTTTTCTGAGGACCCTTCCGCACCTCATGGTGGGGATATTGGTTATGTTAAAAAGGGTGAACTCGTACCAGGCCTTAAAGAGGTAGTTGGAACGCTCATGCCGAACAGTTACAGTCAGATACTTAACACCCCTTACGGATTTCATATAATCCTACTTTCAGATATAAAAAAGGGTGATACGATGCCATTCGACGAGATCAAGGGAAAGATACACGAACGGATCATCGCTGAAGAATCGGAAAAAAGATATAAAGAGTATATGGAAAAATTAAAACAATCTTCGTACATCGAGGTAAAAATCTGAAAAAGATCGCCATTACCATGGGGGACCCGTCTGGGATTGGTGCAGAAATTATCCTAAAATCACTGCCCAATATAAGCAGAAGGAGCATCCCTGTGATTGTGGGTGACTGGAAGGTTATTGAAGCAGTTTCTCATATTTTGTCGGATGGCGATAAACCACAACAAGATAATCTAAAAAAGATTCTAAAAAACAATGCCGAGTTTGTTGACCTCGGTATACTTAAAAAGGTTAGTTTTGGCATAAGCAAAGTGGAGTATGGAGAGGCGTCTTACAGGTACATAATGGAGGCTTTAAAACTACTTTTTGCAGGAGAGGTTTCTGCAATCGTGACATGTCCTATAAATAAAAAATCGATAAATTCAGCAGGGATAGAGTTTGTGGGGCACACGGAACTGCTTGCTCACCATGGCGGTGTTAATGATTATGTTATGATGATGGCAAATAAAGACATGCGCGTATCACTTGTAACAATACATATCCCACTAAAGGATGTGCCCGGGTCTATCTCGGTTGAAAAGATACTTAAAACCATAACCATAACAAGCGATTATATAAAAAGATACTTCGGGTTGGAAAAACCGCATCTGAAGGTGTGTGGCCTTAATCCTCACGCAGGCGAGGATGGCATTATGGGACACGAAGAGACAATGATAGATGAGGCAATAAAAAGGGCACAAAACAATAGCGTAGACGTGGAAGGACCTTTTCCAGCGGACACGCTGTTTCACAGGACTGATTGTGATGCATTTGTTGCAATGTACCACGACCAGGGGCTTATCCCCGTTAAAACCACAGATTTTGCAAGAACAATTAATATAACACTTGGGTTACCCTTTGTGAGGGTGTCCCCTGGCCATGGTACAGGGTACGATATTGCAGGAAAAGGCATTGCAGACCCGACAAGTCTCATGGAGGCCTATAGGGTTGCCGAAGAGATAATTTCAAATATTCAAAAGTTGTAGTAGCGAATAAATCTGCAATACCAATTATTATCAATGAGATATCCCTTGACTCAACTAACATAATGTGCTAAAAAAAATACAATATTTTTATTAAACAATGCTTTGATACTGAATAATTATGTTTTCTAAATATTTCTTGACAAAATATTGTCTATAAAGTAGAACGTGTAACATAGTTATTAATTTGGATACAGTATACAAAATTATCTGTTCGGGAAACCCTTTTAAAAAGGGGGTGATATTAAGGTATACACAATAAAAAAGGCATCAAAGCAAAAAAATTGGGGGTGTTTTATGGGTATCAAAAAAATGTTTTTGTTTTTTAGTGTCGTTGTCTTTTTGTTTAGTTTAAATGTTGTTATTCCTCAGTACTCATACAGTCAAACGATAACACTGAAATATGCGAATTTTCCTCCGGCGACCACATTCCCATGTGTACAGATGGAAAGATGGGCTAAAGAGGTGGAGAAGAGAACCAATGGAAAGGTGAAGGTGCAGACCTTTCCGGGGGGAACCCTACTCCCTGCAAAGAATATCTTCGACGGGGTAATTGCAGGTACAGCAGATATTGGTAACTTCGCTATGAGTTACCAGCCTGGCCGTTTTCCTGTTTCTGAAGCTATTGACTTGCCCATAGGATTCAACAGTGCCCGAGCAGCGAGCCTTGCACTCTTTGACCTCATTGAAAAGTATAAGCCAAAAGAATTTGAGAAGGTCAAGATGTTAACCCTATTTACCTGCCCGCCTGCAGACTTGATGACAAAGACACCGGTGAAGTCTTTGTCTGACTTAAAAGGCATGGAACTCAGGGCATCTGGAACAGGAGCCGCTGTTTTAAAACGTTTGGGCGCAACGCCAGTAGGTATGCCACAATCAGAGGCGCCAGAGGCCATACAGAAGGGTGTGGTCAAGGGTAATGTATCATCTATGGAGATTCTCAAAGACTTTAATTTTGCTGCCTACCTGCCTTATGCAACAGAGGCGAACCTCTTTGTTGTTTCTTTTGCGGTCGTGATGAACAATGAGAAGTGGAATTCTCTCCCGGCAGACGTCAAAAAGGTGTTCGATGACATGAGAAGAGAGCAGGCCGAATGGACAGGCACATATGTCGATAACCATGTCCAGGAGTCACTCAAATGGTCAAAAGAAAAATATAAACATCAGCTTCTGAAATTGCCCGACAAGGATATCGCAGAGATCAGAACCCTTGTTAAACCTATGATTGATGAATATATCAAGAAGGTCAATGCTCAGGGTATACCTGGCGACAAGATTGTCCAGGATGTCTTTGCCTTAAAAGAAAAATACGAAAAAAAGTATAAATAGACAAAAATCTAACCAACAAGGGGTGTCCAGATGTTGTCTTTTGGATATCCCTTGCCCGATTTAAGACAACAAATTGTTCTACGGGGGTTTTTATGGGTTTTCTTATAAAGCTAAGTGGCCACTTGAATAGGCTGCTTGCCGTTTTCAGCGGTATTGCCGTTATTGCTCTGACAGGCATTGCGGCGGCAAATATGCTTCTGAGGATAATATATGTGCCCATTAACGGCTCATATGAGCTTATCGGATTCTTTGGAGCTGTGGCAACTGGATTTGCGTTAGGATATACCCAAATGCGTAAGGACCAGATCATAGTTACGATCTTTACAGACAAATTTTCAAAAAAAACAAACAAGTTCCTCGACATTCTAAACTATCTCGTCAATACCGTATTCTTTATCATAGTTGCCAGGGAGGTTTTAAGGTGGGGCATAAAGATAGGGAAGGCTGGTGAGGTGTCCGAAACGCTCAAAATCATATATCACCCTTTCATATACTGTCTTTTTCTCGGGTTTGCCATGTTGTCGTTCTGTCTTTTTGTTGATCTTTTGAGGGTGCTTTCCGGTAAAGGGGGTCAAAAATGATAACACCTATGACCGGAGTATACGGTATTCTCCTCATGCTCGCCGTTATGCTTTTGCTCAAGATGCCAGTCGGGTATGTAATGGCGCTCATGGGTTTTTTGGGGATTGTCTATACAATATCCTGGGATGCAGCACTCGGGATGATTGGAAATGACCTCTGGAACACATTTTCCTCATACGGGCTTACGGTTATACCTATGTTTATCCTTATGGGACAGATATGTTTCTATTCCCAGGTGAACGAACGCTTATACAATGCAGCGTATAAATGGTTCGGCAAGATAAGAGGTGGACTGGCAACTACGACAATTATCGCCTGTGCGGGATTTGCAGCAATATGCGGATCAAATACTGCTACTGCAGCCACAATGACTGTCGTTGCATTACCTGAAATGAGAAAATATAAATACGACCATATATTAACATCAGGCTCAATTGCTGCAGGTTCAACCCTTGGCGTTGTAATACCACCAAGCGTTGTTCTCGTTGTGTATGGGATCTACACTGGTCAATCGATCGGTAAACTCTTCTTCGGCAGTTTCGTTCCCGGTATTATACTTTCGTTGATTATGGTCGTAACTGTATATGTCATGTGTTTAATACACCCGGCGTGGGGACCAAAAGGACCAAGCTTTACAATGTGGGAAAAGATTAGAGCCCTTCCTGATGCGCTCGATATGCTGGTACTCTTCGGTATTATCATGTTTAGTCTTTATGCGGGACTGTTTACACCATCAGAAGCTGGCGCTGCCGGTTCTGTGGTGGCTATACTGATAAGCCTTGCGCGGAGAAAACTCACATGGAAGGGGTTTTTAGGCTCTGTTATTGATACGTTACGGATATCCTGCATGATATTTATGCTTGTTGCAGGCGCTATCATCTTCGGCCGTTTTCTTGCAGTAACGCGTCTTCCTTTTGTCGCTGCCGAATGGGTGGCAGGTCTTCCCGTGCCCTCCTGGATGATATTGTGGGCGATGCTCATAATATACATCATAGGAGGCTGTGTTATGGATGCGCTTGCATTTCTACTTATTACGGTGCCCATTTTCTATCCGGTTGCCATTCAGATGGGTTATGACCCTATCTGGTTTGGTGTTGTTATAACGATTGTGACAACCATGGGGGCAATCACGCCGCCTGTCGGTATAAGTGCGTATATCGTATCAGGCATGGCAAAGGATATACCACTATCAACGGTTTTTCGAGGGGTTATATGGTTTATCCCCTCGTACATATTGACAATGGTACTGGTAGAGGTCTTCCCCCAGTTGGTTATATTTTTTGCCGATTTAGTGAAGTACTGAAATTGAAGTAGAGACGTTATAGGCCTCTTTCTGTCAGTATTTCAAGTATCTCAATATAGCGTGCACGGGTCTTATCGATGACAGCTTCAGGCAATTGCGGACCTGGATAGGTTTTGTCCCAGTCAAGGGTATTTAGATAATCACGTACAATCTGTTTATCATAGCTATCCTGCGGCATACCTGGTTTGTAACCCTCCATAGACCAGAACCTCGAAGAATCTGGAGTCAGTACCTCATCAATCAGGATGATGTCTTCGTCAAAAATACCGAACTCAAACTTTGTATCCGCAATGATGATACCCTTTTTTTCTGCAATAGCACATGCCTTTTCGTAGATGGCGATGGAGAGGTTTTTAAGCCTCGAGGCAAGCTCATAGCCAACCGAGAATTCAAGCTCATCAAGGCTTATATTCATATCATGTCCTTCCTCAGCCTTTGTGGTTGGCGTAAAAATAGGTGTCTCGAGTTTCTCTGATTCGACAAGGCCAGGCTTAAGGAAAATACCGCAGATTTTACCCGTTTCTTTATAATCCTTCCAACCGGAACCGGAAAGATATCCCCTTACTACGCATTCAACCGGTACGACCTTGGCCTTCTTAACCAACATGCTCCTTCCTTCGAGAAACTCACTATACTGTCTTAGCGGCTCAGGATACCTTCCAACGTCATGCTCTAAAAGGTGATTTTTTATTATATCGCTCATCTGCTCAAACCAATATAGGGAAAGCCTTGTCAGCACCTTGCCTTTGTCGGGGATGCCCGCAGGCAGTACTACATCGAAAGCAGATATCCTGTCCGTTGCAACTATTAGGAGCTTATCACCTAAATCGTAGATATCCCTCACCTTTCCGCGTCTTGGTTGACCTATTCCTGTAAGTTGTGTCTCTCGCAAGGTACGTACCACAAAATCCTCCGTTTTTTATTTTTTAATCAAGCTTCTTTTTCAAACTCACTTTTTGGTACACCGCATATGGGACATGTCCAGCTTTCGGGCAGTTCCTCGAAGGATGTGCCTGGTTTTATTCCTGAGTCAGGGTCCCCACTTGCGGGGTCATAGACATAACCACATACCTTGCATCTGTATTTGCCTGACACAGAAGCGGGTTTATCCTCGGTTTCATCTTCCTTTATATATGTGGGTGCGGTTTTTGGAGATTTACCACCCTTTATTTTGTGGTAATAGTCATAGGTCATGGGCTCGACATCACTCAACTCCTGTCCGTCTATGACTTTGCCTATGAAGATTGTATGCGTACCCACATCTGTGATGGCGATAACCTCGCAGTCCAGATAGCCTATCGTGTAATCGAGGATAATCGGTGAACCTGTTATGCCTATCCGGTGTTTAATGTCTTTAAACTTGTCTATATCCCTGCCTGACTTGAATCCAAACGCGCCTATTAAGGACATGGGGGCTTCTTTTGACAGGATCGAGACAGAGAATGTCTTGCTCTCCAGTATGAATTCGTGTGTAAGATTCTGTTTATTTATGCTTATTGCAAGCGTTGGCGGGTCTGATGTAATCTGGAAGACGGTATTCGCTATCTGTCCATTGATTTTATCGCCCTTTTTGGAGCCTATTATATAAACACCGTAGCATATTTTTCTAATGGCCTTTGGATTCATTTTAGTCCTCCTTTTATGAGTTTGTATTTTAAATGCCCGCCTATTATAAACTATTTAGTGCAAAAAGTGAATCGCTATACATTTTTAATAGTAAAGAACCTAATTTCTGTAGTAGGATTTTTAATAATGAAAATTATTCAAATATTTATCCGACAGAAAACCGTATGGAGACTGACATGGTTTAGTAGATTCATTGCATTGTTTTTGTTGTTTTTTATAATATTTCTTACAAGAGGGATATGGAAGGATGCCATAACCTCATTTATAATTGCACCAGATACGACAAAAAAATCTGATGCGATATTAATCGAAGGATGGAAGTACCCCCAGGGGGCTGTGCTTAGGGCTGCCATTAAATTGAAGGAGGACGGAATAGGCAAAACCCTGTTTTTTGTTGAATATTTGTCGTCATCCGAGGCTTCTATTACAGACCTTGAGATACCTCTTTTATATCATGAAATGCTAAATCTTTACTTTAAGAGCGAACGTGTTGACCCTGGCAATATAGAGCGGATATTTGTAGAACTTAAAGATCCAGTTACATGGAATACTGCCTTTACAGTGATGAAGGCGCTTTCTGACAGGGGGTATCGCTCCTTGATAATTGTTTCTCCGTGGGCACACAGCAGGAGAAGTTGCGACGTTTATTCGATAGCAGGAAAAAAACGCAATATCGAGGTTACATGCAGGCCTGTTGAAGGAGGTATCAGGAAAGACAACTGGTGGCGATCCCATATGGGTATGAGCATGGTTTTGGGTGAAGTGGTAAAACGCATTTACTATATATTCAGGATTTCATGATAAGGGTGGGTCAGTAATACCGTTTTAACTCAGTTTTGATAGAGGTCTTCATGCTGTCAGGGTTTATATGTTGTTTGACTAGAGGTTTATTTTTGATAACCGGAATCCTTTCCTCCAGAATTGGTCTGTTGTTTCTGTATATCACACCGATAGGAATCTTATCTCCCCATTCGATCGCCTTTTGAAACGCTTCAAGCCTGTTTTCCGGATTATAGTCGGGCCCAAGTTTGTACACCCTTTCGCTATACCATGAATAGGTATTTATTTTATTAAATGTTACACAAGGCTGAAGAATATCCACAAGTGAAAACCCTTTATGTCCTACCGCCTCTTTTATCAGTCCTTTCAAATGTTCCGGATCTCCCGCATACCCCCTTGCCACAAAGCTGCAATCGAGTGTTACGGCAAATGCCATTGGATTAAACTGTTCGGAAAGTACACCGAAGGGTTGATTGTTTGTTATCATGCCTTCCATGCTTGTAGGTGATGCCTGACCCTTTGTGAGCCCGTATATCTGATTGTTGTGGACAAAGAGCTTCACATTGATATTTCTTCTTATTGCGTTGATGAGATGATTGCCTCCTTCGCCATAACAATCTCCATCGCCGGCTTCTGCTACAACGAGCAGATCATGGTTGACAAGCCTTATTCCGGTGGCAACCGGCAGCGAACGTCCATGAAGACCGTTGAATGTGTTGCACTTCAGATAGTGAGGAAATTTACCAGATTGACCAATACCTGATACAATGATGAATTGGTAAGGTTCAATGTCCATTTCAACAAACGCATCCTTAAACGCCCTGAGAATGGAGAAATTTCCACAACCAGGGCACCATGCGGGGGTTTGACCTCTGAGATCATCCAATGTGGGCATTGAGTTCTCCTATCATCTCCTCCAACAGAAACGGCCTTCCGTCATAGCGGTTGATCGACGCATCGAATTTAAAACCTGTTTCTGCCCTTAAGAGTTTTGCAAACTGCCCTGTGGCGTTTTGTTCTACACAGATTGTTTTTTTTGCGCTGCGGAGTATATCGAGAAAATCAATCCTTCCTCTTTTTTTCTCCATGCCAGGTAAAGGCAAATGGGTAGGAAGGGGATATATTTCGCTGAAATGAAGCATGGCTATTTTCTCAGTCTTTAATAACTCGTCAACCGATTCCCTCAAGATCCCAAAAGTCGAACCCCAACATGTGATAACTACCTCTGGCTCAGTACTTCCATAGAAGAGGGGTGGTTCTATCTCGTTTCTTATGAATGGTATTTTTTTGAAAAGCCTTTTGTTCACCATGTTGATGCGTGTTTCGATATCTTCGACAAGGTGTCCCTCTTCGTCGTGTTCATCACTGTCCGTTACAATTACGTGATGAGATTCCCCTGGAATCCCGAACGGCGAAACCCCGTTGCCTGTATATGCATGTCTGTTATATACGTCTAACCGGGCCATCTCTCTATCCTTCAAGCGATAATCATTATAAATTATCTTGTCGGGGTCGATTTCATCTTCAGTCCACTGTGCATCCGATAGAAACTGGTCAGTTAAGATAATTGCCGGTATCTGATATTTCTGGGATAGTTCAAATGCCTTATTTGTGAGATAAAATGCCTGTTTTGGGTTTCCTGGTGCAAAAATTAACCTTGGAAATTCCCCGTGTCCTGCATGGAGAGCAAACAATAAATCAGCCTGTTCTGTACGAGTAGGAAGACCTGTTGCAGGCCCAGGTCTTTGTGCAAGCGCTATGACTATGGGTGTTTCTGTCATTGCAGCAAGAGAAAGCCCCTCTACCATAAGGGCAAAACCCCCTCCGGATGAACCCGTCATAGATCTCACCCCAGCATAGGATGCGCCAATCGCCATATTGATAGCGGAAATTTCATCTTCAGCCTGTTCAACGATTATTCCGAATTCTTTTGCCCTGGCAGCCATGTAAAGCATGATGCCTGTGGATGGCGTCATGGGATATGCTGAATAAAATTTACAACCGGAGGCTATAGCACCCAAGCCCACACAATCGTGAACACCAATGAGCATCTTGGGGCTGGAGATCGCCGATAAGGCAAACCCGCAACGGAGGCAGTTTGACTGGGCAAAATCCCTGCCGGCTATGGCGGCAGCCTCGTTTATTTTAATAATAGCCTTGCCCTTTTTCTTGAGTTCACCGTTAAGTATATCGTGAAGCGGCTTAATACTCATACCGAGCATTCCAATGACAGCCCCTGTTGCTACTGTATTTGACATAATTTTGTCGCCGCCATTTTTTATAGCAAGCTCTGCAAAAGGAATATCAAGGAAATTTGGGGAATTAAACCTTTCTTTGATAGACAATGAGTCATAAACGATTATACCGTCATCTGATAATTCCGATTTATGACGCACTATGCTTTCCTTGTCAAGGGCAACGAGGATATCTATCCTTTTTCTGGAAGCGGTAATCTGTTTATCGGATAAACGGATCTGGTAAAAGTTATGCCCCCCTCTGACGCGTGATTCATAATCCTGATGGGAGAACACATAATACCCCGACCGCGAGAATACCTTTGCAAGGGTGTCCCCTATTGTCTGTATGCCCTGACCAGCTTCACCGCCGATTTTTATTGAATAATCCAGAAGACACCTCTTTTTGTCCATTATACAACATAAGAATCAATAATACCAAGTCTTTTTAATTATTATCTTGACGGTTGTTTTACGCATTGAATATTGAAACCCTGAACTTCCAATACATGGTGGCCGGCCATAGATGCCGGCCACCAAACATCGCCGTTATTCCGATTTTATGGGTATCTTTTTGGTCTCGCTAAGGGCCTTTTCAGTTTTTGGTAGCTTGATAGTGAGCACACCCTTTTTGAATATTGCACCAACCTTTTCCGTTTCTACGTCAACAGGCAGCGGTATCGTCCTGATGAAAGAACCATAGGACCGTTCAACGAGATGGAAGTCCTTACCTTTTTCCTCTTTTTCGGCCTTTTTTTCTCCCTTTATGGTAAGTGTATCCTTTGTGATTGATATATCAATATTATTTTCGTCGACACCGGGGAGTTCTGCGGTAACAACAACCTCTTTCCCTGAATCCATAATATCGATACTTGGACTGAAAGACCTGGGCTTTTTATCGAAAAGGTCAAAGCTTATATTACTGAAGAAATCGTCCATAAGTGCGTTGATCTCTTCCTGAAAAGCAAGAAATGGGTGCCTATCTTCGTGTTTAGCCGCCAAACGTACACCTTCTTTTCTTTTTTGTGGCGTAAGGTCTTTTGTTGTCATAAAAAACCTCCTTATATTTTTTCTAACTTACTCACCTGCTTCAACGGTAATTTTTTTTGCCTTCAACGGCTCCGCCTTGGGCAATATAAGTTTTAAAACGCCGTTTTTCAGGGTTGCCTTTATCTTATCCTTGTCTATCTCACCGGACAAGGTAAAGCTCCTCTGGTAATCCCCTATGCCATATTCTGAGTAAACGAGTCTTACATCGTCAGGGGTCGATAAATCTACCTTTCCATAAATGGACAGTATATTTTTTTCAAGGTTTATATCTACAGACTTTTCATCAACACCAGGCATATCGGCTGTCAACACGATATCTCCATCGCGTTCAACTATATCAACATTTGGCTTATAAATCCTCGCTGAGCGTGTTTTTTCAACAACATCTGTACTTTCTGACTCTTTTTTTGGTAGGTTTTTTGCCTTTTCTGTCATAGCACACCTCCTTTATTCTACTTTAACAGATATCTTTTTTGGTTTATCGGCTTCCAGTCTCGGCAGCATTATCGAAAGTATTCCTCTGTTAAATTTTGCGTCCACCTTTGCAGAATTAACTGGGAAAGGCATCTCAAGTGTTTTTGTGAATTTACCGTACCATCTTTCACGTCTGTGATAAGACACATTGTCCTCAACCTTTTCCGGATCGCGCGAGCCACGTATCGTAAGGGTCTTGCCTACGATTGAGATTTCGATTGCATCTGGTTCAATCCCAGGCAATTCAGTTGTAACAAGGGCCTTTTCCTCGTTTGTCCAAACATTTACCGAGGGAAAACCCTGCGATGCTGCTGTGCTGAATCGAGACAACAGATTATCCATTCTATCCTGCATATAGAAAGTGTCTATCCATGGATTCAGTCCTGTCCTGAGTGTCCCAAACCTGTCCATCCAAAACATAGCTAACCTCCTTTATGTCATTATTTTTCTAACGTTTCAAACGTTTTATCTAAAGACAATATTCTCATTAGTTTAAATTTTGTCAAGATGTGATGTTTGAGGATCGAGATGCTAATTAGTTTGACATTTCTACCGGATATGACTTATAATCAGCGAAATGCACAAGGTATTTCTGTTTTTATTAATCTTAATCTTTGCTTCTTGCAGTTACTTGCCTTTTACAAAAAAGAAGGATGACGATACTGCGCCGAAGGATACTACCGCTAAAAAGACATCAAAAGCAGACAGAAAAGCAGAGAAAATAGAAAAAATAGAGGATAAAGAACCTAAGCCTGGCGACATAAAGGTGATAGATGGCGTTGAGTATATTTATACGAGCAACAGGAGATTTATGTTGACCCCATACGAACCTGAATATGTTTGGGTCAGAAAAGATCAGTTTACGCCACGCATGGGTGAGGCGTTACTGTCAGGTGGCGCGGCCTCGAAGAAAGAAAAAGATGAAATGGAGAGGCGTATTGCAAAACTCGAGGAAGAGCTCAAAAAGAAGGGTATAGCCCCCTATATGGTTTACCCACAACAAATGGGGATGATGCCCTCAGGTATGGGTTTTATGCCGGCATATCCTTTGATTGCATTTAATTATCCTTCTCCGAAGATGAAAAGAAGGGTAATTGTGACGCCGTTTATCGATAATTCCAATTACAAGGAAGAGGGGCTTGGGGAACTGGCTACCAAAAGACTTATATCAAGGCTTGAAAATACTAATGCAATCATTTGTGTTGACCCCAACGTCTTAAATTTAAAAGGCATACTTACCGACCCTACAAATCTTAAATCGTTGAATGAGTTATATGGAATCCAGGCGGTGATTAAGGGTGCGTTATCTGATGTATATACAAGTTCTTCAAAGATAGAGGGCAAAGACGACAAACAAACATCATTTGCAATGTCAAAGATATCCATCGATATCTACAATACGGACACAAATATCATCCTCAAACAGTTATCCGGCAGGAACCCCATATCCCTGACGCGGGAGAAGGGTGATATGAGTTCGGAGAAATCTAAAATGAAGGCTATCGACCTGTCTATTGAAATTATTGCAGAAGACCTTCTTAAGGCGATATTAACGCTTGATTGGCACGGACGTATTGCATCGATTGAAAGCGGCAAAATTTACATAAATGCCGGTCGGCTATCAGGCCTTGAAAAGGGCAGCATACTCGAGGTTTACTCTATAGGCGAGCAGGTGATAGACTCAAGAACACAGACCCCCCTTGGTATGATAAAGGGGAATTTTAAAGGTGAACTCGAGGTTGTAGAGCTTTTTGGTGTGGATGCAAGTTGGGCGAAAATCAAAAAAGGCGGAAATTTCACACCGACCGACCTTGTTTATTTTCAGAAATAGATACCAATAAAGACCGAACTCAACAAAACCTACTATTTTACCAACTGAAGCGTTGCCTTGAACGCATCTGTACCTGCCTTTTGGAGAATTTCATAAATAAACATCTCTGTGGATGAAATTACAGCACCGGCCTGTTTCATGCGTTCTAATGCGATGTGTCTATTTTTGCTTGTCCTTGAAGATACAGCGTCGCTTATTATGTGAACATTAAAATCAGGTAAGGCATAAATCGCTGTTTGGGCAACGCATATATGTGATTCTACACCGGCTATGACCAATGTTTTTCTGTCTATTTGTCTTATTTTATCAACAAATTCATCACAGAAAAAGCAGTTGAAGTGAACCTTGCCTATCGCCTTCGTATCTGAAGCCTCTTTCTGCACATCCAAAATCGTATTTCCAAGCTTAATTTGCTCTGTCAATACAACAGGTATGTCCACTATTTTTGCAAATTTTAAAAGTCTTATCACATTTTCTACGATCTTTTCTTTTTCTGAGATGACAGGGATCAGTCTTTCCTGAACGTCTATTACCAGTAAAACACAGTCGTTGCCTGTAATTAAGTCATATGTGTTACGCGGGATGCCGCACATTGCCTACCTCCATAATTGATAAAACATCATTTCTTCATCTGTTTGACCAGAAGTGCGACTCGCCTTCCAAGCTTTCTCGCATTTACAAGCGTGTTTTCATCAGGTTTACCTGTGCAGGAGACACCATAATGACCTGTTGCATCCAGCGGGTCACCGACAATAATCATGCCGTATATAAGAAATGCCTGAATGATAGATAGCATCGTTGTTTCTTTGCCGCCTGATTGGTCACCTGATGTTGAAAACGCAGCACCTATCTTGTCACCCATCTGTTTGCGGACAACCACAAATTTATCAAAGACCTCTTTTAGCTCAGCGGCCATCCCTCCGAAATACACAGGGGAGCCGGCTATGATTCCATCGGAAGAAAAGAAATCTTCTTTTGTTACTTCTTTCGTTGACTTCAAAAGACAGTTGGTGTCCGGGATTTCGTTTACGCCTTTTGCAATCTCCTCTGCAAGCCTTTTTGTGTTTCCTGACCTTGAATAATACATAACGAGTACCTGTATAATGTGGTTCATAATGAGTCCTCCTCAACTATACATATATTGGGTAGATTTCTGTAGTACTCAGCATAATCTATGCCATAGCCGACTACAAAGCCGTCGTCGATGGCTAAGCCCACATAATCACCTTCCATTTCAACCACTCTGCAAGCCTTTTTGTCGAGCAAGGCGCATATCTTGAGTGTTTTGGGTCGTCTTTTTATAAGCATTTCTTTAATGACTTTAAGCGTAAGCCCGGAATCGATTATGTCTTCAACTATTATAACGTTCTTTCCCTCTATGTCCTCTTCGAGGTCTTTTGTGATTGTAATCTCCCCTTTTGATTTCATTGCAGACCCGTAGGAAGAAACCCTCATAAAATCCACCCGCGAAGGATTTTTAATGGACCTGATGAGGTCTGATAAGAACATGAACGAACCTTTGAGCAGACATACGAACAATATCTCCTCGTCATCAAAATCTTTTTCGATAGAGTCTGCGAGTCTTTTGACCGCACAGTCAATCTCTTCCTTTGTGAACAGAGGCTTCAACATTACACATTTTTCCTACAACGCATATTCCATGACGATTATCTCAGGTTCTGTCGGGATTGTTGACTTACTTATCTCAATTTCTGAGGTATTTGTCTTTTTTACACCCTTTTTGCCAGCGATAAATTCATCTACACTTGCGATGGGGAAATTACACTTCTTAGTTTTATAATGCATGGGGATAACAATGGATGGTTTTAAATCGTTCATTACTCTCGTTGCCTCTGAGGCATCTATTGTATAAAAACCACCGACTGGCAGCAGCACAATGTCTACCTTTCCAATCTCTTCAAGCGTACCCTTTTCCAGTTTGTGCCCCAAATCACCCATATGTGCCAGTCTTAAACCATCCGTCTCTATTAAAAACACGAGGTTGTCGCCCCTCTCTTTGCCTTTAGAGGGGTCATGATGGGTGGGAACCGCCTTAATTATGACGTCTTTAACATTGTGAGGGCCTGGCTTTTTAATCTGTGTGAAGGTTCCTTTTATATCCTTAGTGTAATTGTGGTCGTCGTGGTCATGGCTTGTAAGGACAATATCGGCCTCTTCACTGATTTTTCCGTAAGAGAGTGCCCCACCAAATGCACCCGATTGATAAGGGTCTATAATTATTTTAACCCCCTTGTCCGTTGTAATTTTGAATGCTGCATGCCCATACCATTTGATTTTCATAAACATTCCCTCCTCTATGTTTAAGCTTTACAAAAACCTGCCTTTTTTAATGTATTTACCTCTATGTTTGATGAATAAGACACCTTTTATGTTATTATATGTGATATGGTGTGTATTGGCAAATGATTTTGACCCACATCAGTATTATTTATGTTGGAAAAAGTTTATCGCAGATGGCTGTCAATATTGTTTTGCGGGTTCTTTTTAATGGAAATCATTTTAATCTGGACATCTTTAGCTATAACGAAAGGTTATGCTTGAAAGTCCTCCCTTTGCTTGATACGGAAATCATAATATGCTTGAAATGACATTGCTTTGCAGTTTTTCCTTTTTTGCAGGACTTATCGATTCTATAGCCGGTGGTGGAGGCCTTATACAACTACCCGCACTCTTTATCATCTTTCCGCACATCCCTGTTGCCCCTCTCCTTGGTACAAACAAACTTTCCTCGATTGCCGGCACATCGATTGCTTCACTCCAGTATGCAATGCGTGTTGATGTAAGCTGGAAGGCTACTTTGCCCGCGACCTTTGCAGCCCTTGTATTTTCATTTTTAGGGGCAAAAACTGTAAGTATGCTTAACCCGGCAGTTATGAGACCTGTGATATTTTTCTTGCTCGTTGCAATCGCGATCTATACCTTTATAAAAAAGGACTTTGGTACTGTGCATGTCCCAAGGTTCGGTCATAGGATACAGTTTTCCTTTAGCGTTGTAACTGGGGTTGCAATTGGTTTTTATGATGGGTTTTTTGGCCCCGGTACAGGCAGTTTTCTTATCTTTGTATTTATAGGCATATTTGGTTTTAGTTTTCTGTCGGCCTCTGCATCATCAAAGGTAATAAATTTTGCAACAAACCTTTCTGCGGTGGTATATTTTATGTCTACCAACAATATCATATATAGGCTTGCGATACCTATGGCTGTGTGTAACATGCTTGGCTCGCTGGTAGGTACAAGGCTTGCGATTTTCAAAGGAAGTCGTTTTGTAAGGGTTATTTTTCTGATTGTAGTTTCGATGTTGATTGTGAAATTGGCATATGATACCTTCAGGCTGTAAGCTTTTATGAAAAATATTTCAGGTCGTATGTGGAATCAACGAGATAAAGGTTTCGTAAAGCCTTTTTTTCGAGACCTTACTGGTTATAAAATCCCAAGGGAGAATTTCATCGTAGCTTCTTTCGCGTAAAACGTAAAAGTTGAGATTCACAGGGCTTTGTTTTAGCGCACGAGAAAAACCCTCTCCCATTGAAAGGCGTAGCAAAACCTCCTTGAGCCTCCTGTCTCCTCTTGAGAATACCCCCTGCAAAAAACTGTATTTGATAGACTCGTGTGTAAAATAGGTGTTGTCTACCTTACTGAACTCCCTTTTGAGCCAAACTAACCTTTTTTTCATTGTTTCCATGTCCAGCATGGGCAGCCATTGAAATGGAGTGGCTGGCTTGGGAACGAATGGACTTGCATGAACTGTAATACTACCTATAAACCCCTTTTTTGCGCCTTTTTTTATCATGATATGCCTTATATGTTTAACCGTGTCTACGATGCCTCCCAGATCATTTATGGTTTCACCAAAAAGACCTACCATGAAGTAAAGTTTAAGGTTAAAGGGCTTGATGGAAAGGATGTTGTCCATCTTTTCTAATAATTGCATGTCGCTTATGGGCTTGCCTATGGATTTACGAAGCCTTTCTGTGCCGGCTTCAATACCGAAGGTTAACGTTTTGATATCATCTTTCATCAATTCAATAAGGTCTATGGGTGTTTTATCGATCCTCAGTGAAGGGAAGTGTATGCGTTTGCCTGCGGCCTTCATCTCACGTACAATGTCAACTATAAAAGGGTGGAATGAAACGCCCCCGCCTATTATACCGATATCATCTGCCTGGGTTGATATGGGAAGGATATTGTCATAGCTGAATTCATATGTGTTACCCAATAGGCAGAAGGGGCACCTTGAAGGGCAGCCTCTCGTGCCCTCAACGAGTAACATATCTGAAAATTCAGTTTCATGTGCTATCACGGTTGATGAACCAAGACCCCTGCCCTCGTAAAGATACGGATTGACGGAAAAAGACGCAGGTACAAATGATTGTAAGGTGCCGTCTTCATTATATGAAACATTTAATGATTTTGGATTGTAAACCCACCCTTTGGTACTGAGCCCACCGATTATATCGTCTTTCTTTTTCTCTTTTGTTGCCATAAAACTTTCTATAAAGCTTGTAATAGTTGATTCGATATCGCCCATAATGAAGAGATCGAAAAGATTGTAAATCGGTTCAGGGTTTGACATTATGCATATGCCGCCCCCAACGATAATCGGTTCATCATCATTTCTTTTTACGGCATCGAGTCCAATATTAGATGATCTTAATATTTTTATGATATTCACATAATCAAGCTCGTATGAAATGGTGAAGAAGATGATACGAAAAGACAAAAGGGGGTGGCTGCTTTCTAACGAACGGATATCTTTGCCTTCTTCAAAAAAGCATCTCTCACAGACGATATCGGGCATATCGTTGAGTGCTTTATATAGTATCTGAACGGAGAGGTTGGACATACCGATGTGGTAAGAATTTGGAAAAACCACGCACACCGGTATCTTTCCGCCCCATTTTTTCAGGATTGTCCCTTTTTCAGAAGAAAGCCCCCCTCGGGTTGGTCCGCCCTTTTTGGGTTTATCTGGAGATTTATAACGCACAACTTAATATAATAACACAAAAACAAAAAATATGATTGAGCTGATTTGGGCTTAAATTAAAAATCCATCAGCAGGATAGACCTGTAGCTCCCTTTTTTATAACCCTCCCTTTTTTCTCAGTCCGCCTGTTTTCTCAAAAAGGTCGGGATGTCATATCTGTCATCGTCTATGTCGATGTTGTCGCTTTTTGCCTTGATCTCCTTGTAGTCTATCGCAACCTTTTTCTTTATAAAAGGTGGCACCTCATGGTCATCGAACAGTCTTGTCTTTGGGAAATCCGGAACCGAATCCTGGTCTACGATCACCTTCTCTTCAAAGCCTGTCGCAATTACGGTTATTCTCATGGAATTTTCAATTGAATCGTCATATACGAGTCCCCATATGATCTTTGCATCTTCATGTGCCTGTTCTTGAATCAGCGAGGATGCCTCGTGGACCTCATGCAGTGTCATGTCTTTGTTTCCTGTAACATTTATCAAGACACCTCTTGCCCCATGGATTGATATATCCTCGAGCAGGGGGCTTGATATGGCTTTTTGAGCAGCTTCCCTCGCCCTATTCTCGCCTGAGGATTCCCCGATACCCATAATCGCCATGCCTCGTTCGCTCATAATTGTTTTAACATCTGCAAAATCGACCACAACATGACCAGAGCCCACTATGAGATCGGATATACTGCGTACAGCGTTAAGAAGCACCTCGTCGGCCTTGAGAAATGCCTCCATGATGGTCATGTGCTTACCGCCGATCGAAAGGAGTCGCTGGTTTGGAATCGTAATCAGTGAATCTACCCGTGTCTTAAGCTGGGCAACACCGTTTTCTGCCTGTATCATCCTGTCTTTGCCTTCAAAGGTAAACGGTTTTGTTGCGATTGCAACTGTAAGTGCGCCAAGGTCTTTTGATATCTCGGCAATGACTGTAGATGCACCTGTTCCTGTTCCCCCACCGAGACCGCATGTAATGAACACCATATCCGAACCCTTTAGGTGCTCTGTGATCTTCTCGATGTCCTCCAGGGCTGCCTGCCTTCCAATCTCAGGATTTGCGCCTGCGCCAAGCCCTCTTGTGAGTTTGCTGCCCATCTGAATCTTTGTAGGCGCCTTGCACATACTAAGAGATTTTATATCAGTATTGGCTGCGATAAATTCCACACCCTGAACGCAGGCATCAACCATATTGTTCAATGCGTTGCACCCTCCACCCCCGACCCCGATAACCTTTAATTTTGCTGAAAACCCATTGCTCTCGTCCATATAAAACATTTTGCTCACACTGCACCTCCCTAAAAGATTTCCTTAAACCATTCCCTCATTCTGAGGAGTAACCTTTTGCTGTCCATTATCTTTTTAAATCCTTTTTCGCTATCGTATTTCCTCTTTTTCGCATTGACATTTTTAAATCCATGCACAAGCAATCCTACGCCTGTTGCATAAATGGGGTTGCTGACCACATCGACAAGACCGCCGACGCCTATGGGGATTCCCCTCCTTGTAGGAAGATTAAAGATGTTTTCAGCCAATTCGGGTATGCCCTCAAGGTTTGCACAACCTCCCGTTAGAACAACACCAGACGCAAGGAGTTTTTCCGAACCAGATTTTTTAATCTCTTCATAGATCATTGAGCAGATCTCCTCAACCCTTGGCTCGATTATATCTGCAAGTGTCTTCCGGAGAAGCGTCCTTGGTTTCCGGCCGCCTACGCTTGCTACCTCGATTGTTTCATTGGAACTTATCATATTGGAGAAGGCGCAACCGAATTTCTTCTTTATCTTTTCTGCGTCGTCAAGCGGTGTTCTAAGCCCTATGGCAATGTCGTTTGTGATGTTGTTGCCGCCGAATGGCAAAACAGATGTAAATTTGATGCTACCGTTTAAAAATACTGCAAGGTCGCATGTCCCACCGCCAATATCAACAATGCCGACACCTATCTCCTTCTCTTCAGGGGTCAATACCGCCTCAGCAGAGGCAAGCTGTCCGAGAACAATGTCGTCAACGGACAAACCACCCAGCTTACAGCATTTAATAATGTTCTGTGCAGACGAAACGCTGCCCGTTACGATATGCACCTTTACCTCGAGCCTGACACCCGTAATACCAATGGGGTCTCTTATCCCGTCTTGATCATCAACGATAAACTCCTGTGGGATAACATGAAGTATCTCTCTATCTGCTGGTATGGCAACAGCCTTTGCTGCATCTATCGCCCTTGCTATATCATCGAGCTTGACCTCCTTTTCTTTTATGGCGACCACACCATTACTGTTGAAGCTTTTGATGTGAGCGCCCCCGATGCCAGCCAAACACGATTCAATCTTCATGCCTGCCATCAACTCCGCTTCTTCCACTGCCCTTTTTATTGAATTCACTGTGCTATCCATGTTGACAACCACGCCTTTTCGCAAACCGGTGGAAGGATGAGACCCGATGCCTATGATATTGACCTTTCCGTCATTTACCCTTCCAACAACAACGCATATTTTTGTTGTTCCAACATCAAGGCCTACCAATAACTCTTCCTCTCTCACCATCTTTATCCCTTCCTTTCCTGGATTATTGCACCTCTTTCAAATCTTGCATCGATACACTTTATGATAAGCCCCCTTTTCTTTGCATCTTCGAGAACTGCGATCGCCTTTTTCAGGCGTCCCTTCTGATCTTCTTTGCCGAGAGTGATCTCCACCCCGTCATCCATGCCAAATATTGTAATATTTCCGTCGTTATATGCAATTTCTGAAACAGCATCTTTTTTTATTATGCCTTCCTTGAACCAGATGTTGATCTCCCTGTAGAGACTTTTTACATCTGACCTTTCCTTTGCATTGATAATATACATACCAACCTTTTCATCCCTTGAGAGTATTTTATAAGGTTCACCTGTTTCATCAAGGACATGTACCTCTCCGGTTGCATCAACCCATAGTGCGGACGGTTTTTTTTCTTTCACATCGATAATTATCGAAAATGGATAGACCCTTTTTATGCTTGCTTCACGGACAAACGGATGTGAAATGATTGCTTCCTGTATCTTTCCGACATCAATACCAAAAAGTGTGTCTTTCAGATAAGGTGTTATCCTGGTCATAATATCTGCATCTCTCAGTTGGTTATTTCCATTTATGCTTACGTTTTTTATAAAGAAAAACGGCTCGTTTTTTGTAAACATATAGATGATAATCATCAGAGAAAGTGTGCCCAACGGTACGAGAAAGCACATATAGATAAACTTCTTCATATCTTTATCGATGCCCCTTCAATTATCCTTTCGACAAGATCATCGAATGTCCTACCCAGATAAGCCCATGCCTTTGGTACAAGCGATGTTTCAGTCATGCCAGGCGATGTATTGATGTCGATTACACTCGGTGTATTTTTGTTTATAATCATATCGATCCTTGCACAACCTGAAAGCGCGAATGACCTATATATCTTCATCGCTATGCTCTTTGCCTTTTTGTCGATAGACTTTGTAATTTGTGCCGGGATCACATACTCGGTCATACCCTTCGTATACTTTGATTCAAAATCATAAAAACCTTTTAGAGGTCTTACCTGAATAACAGGGAGCACCTCGTCGTTGACAATCCCAACTGTTATCTCGTTGCCTTCGATATATTCCTCTAAAAGTACATTTCTGTCATATTGTAGTGCGCATTCAACTGCCTTAACCGCCTCTTCTTTATTGCGTACTATGGACATACCTATGGTTGAGCCTTCATTGGCTGGTTTTACGATGAAAGGCAGGGGAAACTCTGGAATTGTCAAGCTGTTGCAGACTGTGTAAGCCGGTGTAGGCAGCTTTAGACCGTTGAGGATATATTTCATCATTACTTTATCGAGTGAAACCGATGAACCGAGCACTCCTGAACCTGTGTACGGGATGCCGAGCACCTCAAGGAGACCCTGAACAGTACCGTCTTCTCCCCACCTTCCGTGAAGTGCAATAAAAGCCGCCTCAATCCTTTGCTTTTTAAGAACTTGTGCGAGATCTGTGCCTGCATCTATACCAACAGCCTTGTAACCTTTTCTGAGCAAGCCCTGCAAAACTGCGTTGCCGCTTTTCAAAGAGATTTCTCTTTCCGATGACCTGCCACCCATTAGAACACCTATCTTTTTGTCTTTCATTACGTGCACTCCAGCATATTTAATAAAAGCATTCAAAAAACATCACAAGGTATCTGTTTTTCATTCGTCGAAACCCCATAATTCAACCTCTTCTTCAAGTAGAACGCCTGTTTTTTCAAAAACAGTCTTCTTGATGGTATCTATAAGGATTTTTATATCTCTCGCCTTTGCATGGCCTAGATTTATTATAAAATTGGTATGTTTTTCCGATACGCATGCATCGCCTATCCTGAAGCCTCTCATCCCAGCCTTTTCTACGAACTGCCATGCGGACTGTCCGTCAACGCTTTTAAAGATTGAGCCGGATGATGGATAATCCATAGGATGCCTCTTCAATCTTTCAGTGTAAACATGTTCCATATCCTTTGCTATTTCCTTTTTATCCCTATTCTGAAAGCGAAAGGTTGCACTTAATATGCATTCGGTGTCTTTAACGGGCGATATTCTGTAATCAAAGGTCATGTCCTTTCGTGTATGCGCTATTATTTCTCCTTTATCGTCCACAATCCTTATGCCTTCCAGTACATCTGAGATTGAAACGCCGAAGCTTCCGGCATTCATCTTGATACCGCCACCCACCGTACCAGGTATCCAATACAGTTTTTCGAGTCCTGCAAGCCCCTTTTGTGCATTGTCTTTTATGAACATTTTCAACAATGTTCCTCCTGAAACATCTACGATAGGGCTGTCTTTTATCTTGTTGAACCTTGCGCAGTGCATCCTTGTTGTTCTTATCAACGCCTCTTTGAGTCCCGTGTCGTTTACAATAATATTGGTTACATTTCCTATGAAACGGTATTTGATGTGTTCGTTTTTCAGGATTGCCAATACGCTTATCAGATCATTTTCGCATGAAGGATAGATGAGAAAACTGACCGGACCTCCCACCTTCATAGAGGCATAACGCTTTATATGCACATCTGTGAGAACTGTACCCTGTATGCCCCAGTTTATCAATTTATACACCCCATATCAGGTTTGTTAAAAATAAACGGTATTATCCTGAAATCTTCATGAGACTGATATATATTTTTCCGTATCATGTACGTTCTGCCCACGTCTTTTTCAGTGTTTCACATATTTTGTTGATATCGCCGGCTCCAAGGGTAACAACTATATCCCCACTTTTTGCGATTTCTAAAATTCTGTCTTTTGCATCCTCTTTTGTCGGCGCAAAGATGACATTTTTATGGCCGCTTGCCCTTATATTTTCAGAGAGCAACTCCCCTGTCACACCTTCTATTTTTTCTTCCGAGGCCGGGTAAATTTCTGTAACAATGAGTATGTCAGCCTCGTTAAACGATGTGATGAACTCGTCCATGAGTGCCTTTGTCCTTGTGTATCTATGAGGCTGGAATGCGACGATAACCCTGCCTTTTCCGGTTTTTCTGATTGCGGAAAGCGTTGCCTTTATTTCAGTGGGGTGGTGTCCATAATCGTCAACCAGTGTTATGTCACCGCTCCACTTTATCTCGAGCCTTCTCTGTATGCCCGAGAATGTCTTCATCGCTTCCCTGATCGTATCAAAGGCGATGTCGAGTTCCAGGCCAACACCGCAGGCGGCAAGTACATTAGCCACATTGTGCGTCCCTTGGATGGATGCGGATATCTCCCCGAGTTCTTCGCCTTTGTAAATCACCATGAATCTTGTTTCAAATCCTTCGTGCACGATATTTTCGGCCCTCAGATCCGCCTGCTTGGAGAGTCCATAGGTAATATATCTTCTCTTCAGGTGTGGAATAAGCGTTTGAAGGTTGGGGTTATCGATGCAAATGATGTCAATTCCGTAAAAGGGTACCTTGTTTAGAAACTCAAGGAAGGCCGATTTTATCTCATCCATGTTTCTGTAGTAATCAAGATGTTCCATGTCGATGTTCGTCACGACCGCAATAGTGGGGTAAAGTAACAGAAATGTGCCGTCGCTTTCATCTGCCTCTGCAACGAGATATTTGCTATCCCCAAGCCTTGCATTACTTCCAAGGCTGTTTAGTTTACCGCCTATCACACATGTGGGGTCCATACCGGCATAACCGAGGATTGTAGAGACTATAGATGTTGTCGTTGTTTTTCCATGGGCGCCTGCCACAGCGATGCTGAATTTCATTCTCATCAGTTCGGCAAGCATTTCTGCCCTCTGTATGACAGGGATAAAGAACTCCTTGGCGCTTTGAATCTCGAGATTATCCTGTTTTACAGCAGAAGATATGACGACCACGTCGACAGATTGTACGTTTTCCTTTTTGTGACCATAGAATACCCTTGCACCAAGCCTCTCAAGCCTTTCCGTAGTTTCTGTTTTTCTGATGTCTGAACCTGTAACAGTGAAGCCAAGATTAAGAAGCACCTCTGCGATACCGCTCATACCAATTCCGCCAATGCCGACAAAATGTATTTTATCCATTTTATGAAAAACCATATGTACCCCTTATGGACCCTAATGTTTTGTTTTAATTTCTTCCTCTATCTTTGAAATAATTTGCATTTCAGCATCAGCAACATAGAGTTTTCCGATATTTTCTCCCATTTTTTTCAGTAAATCCGGCTCATCCATGAGATGCTTGATGACCTCAAAGAGTCTTTCACCGCTTGCCTCTTCGTTTCCGATCAAATATCCACCGCCTAATCTCTCCACGCTTGATGCGTTTTTCCATTGATGCTGACCTGCAGAAAAGGGGTATGGTATAAGAATCGCCGCCCTTTTAAAGTATGCAAGCTCAAAGATTGTTGATGCACCCGCCCTTGATATGACGATATCGGAGAGTGCATAATACTTACCCATATCATCAGTAAAAGGGAAAACTTCAAAATTTATGTTTGTCTTTTTGTATGTTTCAAAAATTCTTTCATAATCTTCAGCGCCTGTCTGATGGAACATATTGCAATTTTTATAGCTTTCCATATAAGGTAGAAGCATGAGGATCGCCTCATTTATGCTTCTTGCGCCTCTGCTGCCGCCGAAGACAAATATGGAGAAAAGATCTTCTGCTTTGGTTGTAGTGGATGTCTTTAGCGTTTTTCTCACGGGATTTCCCGTATGATAGACATGTCTTTTTCCGAAATGCCGCTTTGATTCTTCAAAGCTTATGAAAGTGCATTCGGCGAACCTTGACAACATTTTGTTTGCAAGCCCTGGCTCGGCATTCTGTTCATGCAAAAAAACAGGCAGACCAAGAAAATATCCGGCAAGTACTACAGGAACGGATGTAAAACCGCCCATCCCGAGAATTGCATCAGGACGTTCTTTTTTTAGCAAACCCATGCATGTATGGATACCCCTGATCAGATGAATCAAAGTCGATATCTTATATATTACGCTTTTGCCGAGAAATTGCCTTGAGTCGGCGAACAAAAGCCTGAAACCGTACTTTGGTATGATTTTAGCCTCCAGTCCGTATGTTGTGCCAACGAAAACCACGTTATCTTTTCCTCTCTTGTTGGCAAACGCCTCTGCCACAGCAATGCCCGGGAAGATATGCCCCCCAGTTCCACCGGCTGAGATCAACAGTTTCATGCGTGCTCTCCTTCAGCTTTCAGCATAACTCCAATAAGGGGTGTGACAATAAAAAGTGCTATAAGGGGTTGATGGAGCAATCCCATTGACCACTTAAAACCGAGCACCATCGAGACATCTACGGCAACATAAAGAAAGCCGAAGAACGTAAGAAACTTGCCTATAGAATGCTTTTTTACAAAATCAATAAAGTTCATGGCGAGAAATATAAAAGATGAAAAAAGTATTATATAACGCTCCATATCGTTGAGTCTTATGTTTTGGCCAAACAAGCTTATGCCCTTGATGAGGAAAAAGATGATGATGATCGCCGTATAGCCTGCAACAAATAATATTGTATGGTTTCTCCCCTGGATGAACAAAAATAGCATTACGGAAAAGGCCATAGGTACCAAAAAAATCGATTTTCCTAAAATGTAGAGGTTGAATGCAAGGGATAAAAATATTATAGAAAGGGCGGTTGTCTCTTTGGCAAAACCCTTCCTTTTTTCGTCCATTGTTGCAAGGAAAAATGTGATGCTATAGAAGGATACAAACACAATCAACGTATCGATAGAATAACGTAATTTTACAGTAGGATGTAAAAAAAGGACTACAGAGGCGGCAAAAGACATGAGTATGAAGGGGTATTTCATTGCCATTACGTATTTTGAGGGTAAACGATAAATTATATAGGCGGCTACAAGTCCTGCGCACATCATGAGTGTTTTTACGAGGTTGATCTCACGAAAGATCGCATAAAGTAAAAACGCTGAACATATGAATATAAAAATCTTTTTCACAATGACCCCACTATCTTTTTAAAAACATTTCCCCTCTCTTTATAATCCCTGAACATGTCAAAGCTGCTGCACATAGGTGAAAAAAGGACAATATCGCCAGGACTAGCGACATTGAAAGCCCTTCTTGCCGCATCTTCAAGACTGTTTACCTTGTACGTTTCTGTAAGGTCGCCAAGTTCTTCATATATGCGTTTCTTTGCCTCGCCAAAAAGCACCATGACCTTTACCCTGTCTATAATATCCGCAATGACCTTATAGCTTCCGCCTTTGTCTTTTCCTCCGGCGATAAGTATCACATTTTGTCCTATACTTTCTAATGCCCTGCGTGTTGCATCCACATTTGTTGCCTTGGAATCATTATAAAATGTTATGCCGTTAAGTTTTCTTACCAGTTCAACCCTGTGGTCTAGGCCCTTGAAGTTTCTTAAAGCCTCTTCAGCAATACCTTGATCAATGTTGTTTAAATGCGAAATAAGAAGTGCAGCAAGTATGTTTTCGGTGTTGTGTATGCCGACGAGCAAAGATAAATCCCTTTTATAGATGAATTCTTTACCGTTTACTCTGACATACATGTTTCCTTGATTGTAAAAAGCGCCTTCTGAAAGTATCTCGTTGGCGGAGAAAAAGAGCCTCCGTGCCTTTATGCCCTTTATATCTTTGAGGTTTGAATTTAAAATCGCATAATCATCCTTGTTTTGGTTTTCAAATATCCTGTGCTTTGCCTTTACATAATCATTATAGTTGCAGTATCTATCAAGATGGTCTTCTGTTATATTCAGCAGAACTGCGTTTTTTGGATGGAATGACTCGATTGTTTCAAGTTGGAAACTGCTTATCTCGAGGATTGCATAGGCAGTCTTTTTCCCATTAAGTATATAGTTGAATAGAGGATTTCCGATATTTCCGCCGACAAAAACATCGCCATAAGCCTTTTTGAATATATTTCCTGTGAGTGAGGTTACAGTTGTCTTGCCGTTTGTCCCTGTAATTGCAATTATAGGTTCATCGACAAACGTTGAGGCAAGCTCAATCTCTCCTGTTACTCTTACGCCATTTCGTCTTGCCTCGACAAGTTCTGGTAGTTCGCTGTCCACCCCAGGGCTGATTATGATTAACCGATGCGAAAGGAAATCGTCTTTACTGTGTCCGCCAAAGTGGCCATCGAATTCTACCCCTTTGAGTTCAGATAAGGCATGCGTCAGACTCCTTTCGTCCTTTGTGTCTGTAATGGTGATCTTTTTCCCCATACGGGAAAGAAATTTCGCTGTTGCGATACCTGTCGCACCAAGGCCGACTATTAATATTTTATCCGGTAAATCCATATATCCTCAAAGTCCATCGATAAGAAAAATTTACCTCAGTTTCAGGGTGCTCAATGCGATAAGCGCCAGTATGATGGATATAATCCAGAACCTCACCACGATCTTTTCCTCATTCCAGCCTTTCAGTTCGAAATGATGATGTATCGGTGCCATCCTGAAGACCCTTTTCCCTCTCCATTTAAATGATAAAACCTGAATGATAACAGACATTGTTTCTATTACGAAGATGCCGCCTACGATGACAAGCAGTATCTCTTGCTTTATTATTACCGCAATGGTGGCAAGCGATGCACCTAGCGAAAGAGAACCTGTATCGCCCATAAAGAGTTCTGCCGGGTACGCATTGTACCAGAGGAAACCCATGCCCGCCCCCAATATTGCCCCGCATAGAATTGTCAGTTCACCAGCACCCTTTACATAGAATATTTGTAAATACTGTGCAAACTTTATGTTTCCCGCTATGTATGCAAACAGCATGAACGTGGAGCAGACCGTCAAAACTGGACCAATGGCAAGTCCATCGAGACCGTCTGTGAGATTTACACCGTTTGATGCCCCCACTATGATAAAAATTCCGAGGAGTAAATAAAACACGCCAAGACGCGGGGTGATATTTTTGAAAAACGGCACCGTAAGTTCTGTGATAAAATCTGACCTCATATACAATACAATGCAGATGATCAATGCAAACAGTGCCTGAAGCACCATTTTTGTCCTGCCAGTTATCCCTTTGCCGTTCCTTTGGCTTTTAAGTTTTTTTATGTCGTCCATGAAGCCTATGCAACCGAATGACAACAGTGAAAATGTTACAACCCATATGTATATGTTTCTTAAATCCGACCACAATAACGTGGGTATTATGGTGGATACAAGTATCACAAAGCCGCCCATTGTGGGTGTTCCCTGCTTTTCAATGTGTCTTTCGGGCACATCTTCCCTTTTTTCACTCTTTATTTTCCATTCGTGGAACTTTTTAATGATATAAGGTGTCAGAAAAAAGCTTATGATAAGCGCAGAGAGGATGGCGAGCACAGTCCTGAATGTAATATACCTGAAGACATTGAATACTGAAAATGTTGTATGTAGTGGGTATAGAAGATGGTATAACATTTAAATTAAGGCCTCCACAATCTCTTCCATTTTGAATAACCTTGAACCTTTGACCAATACAACGTCGCCTTCATTGATATATCCCGATACAAAATCAATGAGTTCTTGCCTGTTTTCAAACAAGTATGCATTCTTATCATTGAGTTCGGCATAGGTTTCTTTGACGTGTTCACCCAAAAGCGCTATCATGGACACACTGTTTTCATTCAGGAATCTCCCGAGCTCCCTATGGTAGTATGTGGTTTTATCTCCAAGCTCCTTCATATCACTTAGGATGACGACCCTTTTGCCGTTGCAAGGCAGATTTATAAGTGTTTTGACCGCCCATTGAACCGAGGATGGATTTGCATTGTATGTATCGTTTACAACGATATAACCCCTTTTTGATTCAACGGGTTGAAACCGCATCGAATATGAATTGAATGATTCGATGTGTTTTGCAATGTGGTTGATTCCTACGCCCATCGAATAAGCTATGGAAGCTGCGGCGAGTACATTATAAAGGTTGTGTATCCCAAGAAGACTGGTCTTTGTTTTTATGGTATCTGAAGAAAGTTTAAGGTTTATGTTGTACCCCCTCCACCCCAAATCTTCTACAATTGCAAGGTTAAAGTCTGCATTATGGATAATGCCGAACGAGTTTATGGTGTTTTTTGGAAAACTCTTGTAACTGGATAGAAGCCGTGTATCGTCAACATTTATAAATATCGTGCCGTTATGTTTTGTTTCCCTGAACAGATCGAGCTTTTCCTCGAGAATGCTGTCAAGATCAAAGAGACCTTCAAGATGAGAAGGGTTGATATTCGTTATCATGGATATATCGGGCATTGTCATCTGTGCCAACGTTTTGATTTCACCCTTGCTGTTTGTGCCAAACTCAAAGATGCAATAATCGGGCGTTTTGTCGATTGAGAGAATACTCTTTGATACGCCGATGACGTTGTTATAGTTTTTTTCGTTGAAATGGATATTGAAGATGTCTTTTGTAAGGTGAACGAGTATCTCTTTTGTAGTCGTTTTTCCGTTACTACCTGTAATGGCGATATATCTGGCATCTGTTTGTCTTCTTTTGTACGCTGCAAGTTCAATAAGCGCTTTAAGAGTGTTTTCGACGAGTATTATCGTGCCTTTTACGTCTTCTGCGATGTCTTCACGCCCCTTTTCACATAGACTCCCTGCTTTTGACCTGTCGTATGCAGAAGGGATGAATGTGTGGCCATCAAAGTTGATGCCTGAAAGTGGGATAAATAGTTCCCCCTCCTTGATACTCCTTGAATCCGTAGAGATACCGGTGAAAGACTCTCTCTCTATCCTGAAGGGCGTTCCTTTCAATATTTTTAAAAGCTGTTCAATCTGCCACATCGATAAATTCCTCTATAACCTCTTTGTCACTAAAATGAAAAACCTCTTGCCCTATAATCTGGTAATCCTCATGCCCTTTGCCCGCAACGAGGAGTACGTCATTTTCCCTCGATATTCTGAGTCCCTCGAAGATAGCCTCCTTCCTGTTTTCAACAACCTTAAAATGGTTTCCCTGAAAACCGTTTGTGATCTGATCTATAATATCAGGCGGTGCTTCGCTTCTCGGGTTGTCTGTTGTTATTATAGAGAAATCGGCGAACCTTGATGCGATATTACCCATGATCGGTCTTTTTGCCTTATCTCTATCGCCACCGCAACCAAATACAATGATAAGCCTTCGAGGTTTCAGTCGATTCAACGTTTCGAGTACATTTTTTAACGCATCAGGCGTATGTGCATAATCGACGAATACGTTAATGCCTTTATTGTTTTTTACCCTTTCCAGCCTTCCGGGGACACCAGAAAGGCGCTCGATGCCTGAGATGATGAATTCTTTAGATATTTTTGCGGTATATCCGAAAAGGCTTGCTGCAAGGATATTGGACGCATTGAATATGCCTATCATCGGGGTTTTAACTGAGAATGTTTCACCCATCACCGAACATGTGAGTTGTAATCCGTTTATGTCTTCGACGCAATCGACGAGATAGGCGTTGGTGTTTTTTGAAAGGCTATAGTATAATGTGTTAATTGGTTCGTCCGGGATAAATTCGGTTACAAAAGGCTCATCCATATTTAATATGGCGTATCTATTCTGTTTGAGGCTATTTTGGAGGTAGTTCTTGAAAAGTAGTCTTTTTGCCTCCCTGTATCGTTCGAAGCTTTTGTGGTAATCGAGGTGGTCATGTGTCATATTTGTAAGGATTGCTGTATCGAAGTGTATATCTTCCACCCTTTTCTGGTCAAGCGCATGCGAGGATACCTCCATAACCACGTATTCTGTTTTCGCTGAAAGCATGTCTCTGAGAAGACATTGTAGTTCCTCTGCCCCAGGCGTTGTGTTTTCTGCTTTAAGTGTACGTCCATCGTATTTGTGTGATATTGTGCCTATTAAGCCTGTATTTTTACCTGAGGATATCAATATCGATTCAATCAAATAGCTCGTTGTTGTCTTTCCGTTTGTTCCGGTAATGCCTATGACTACAAGTCCTTTGGAGGGCGATCCATAAAACCTCGAAGCCACCTTTCCGAGCATCCCTTTTATATCTTTTGCGACTATTGAACATTGAGTATTCATGGGGATGTCCGAATCGGTCACAACTGCGATAGCGCCTCTTAAAACAGCATCTTTTACATATTTTTCACTTTTGTCTGTAGAGAAAAACATAAAGCCTTCTTTAGTCCTTCTCGAGTCTTTTGTGATGCCTTTGACCTCAATGTTTGTGTTGCCTTTTATATCAATGACAGACAGTCCATCTATCAATTCGCGCAATATCATTTGCTTGCCCTTCCATATATAACACACTCTGCATCGCCACGGACCCTCTCGAACGGTTTTGGGGATTGTTCGACCACGATGCCATTTCCAATAATCTTTATCCTTGAAGTATATACGACAAGTTTTTCAAGTGCTTGTCTCGCGGGCAGGTTAACAAGGTTAGGCATTACCCACTCCTGTTCATATCTTGCGGGTCGATTTTTTGCTTCTGTCTTCGTTTTTGTAAATGTATATACGCCATTTAATTTTGTAATACCCGTGATGCCTAAAATATATGGTAAAAGCACGTCACAATCGTCACTTACGTGATTTTTATATATGGCGAGCAGTTTGTTTTTGTCTACAGAATAGCCTTTTCCCAATGCCATGTCCTCATCCGAGAGCGTTTCTTTAAAAACAATGCCTTCTCTTTTGAAAAAGCCGAGTATGTTTTTTGTGCCTATTGATTTTGAGAGATTTCTTATGCCCTCCTCATCCTTTTCTTTCAATATGTCAATAGGGTATTTCCATATAACGTTGCCTTTGCTGTCTGTCCCCGCAGGAACTAACCCCTTTTTTTCTATGAGCCTTTCCTTTATGGCGAAGCAGACCAACGGGACGGAAATAAAAAGAGAAGGCTCGGTTTGGTCTGCATCTTCTTTTATTTTGGGCGCCGGTGTCTTTTTGTGTTCATGAGTTTCTGCCGTAATCTTTTTTACAGGGGCTACTTCTTCAACCCCAACAGGTTTTTGTGACGTTTCCTGGCTTGCTATGCTCATACTATTCAGGGAGTTATGTCCACTGGAGATTCTCTTAAAGGACAGCTTATCCGGAATCTTCACAGCAACCGATATATATAGCAAGCATATAGCAATGCAAACAAAAAAGGCCCTCCTGTTAGCCTTTTTTTTCATCTCAATACAAGAACCTCTTCTTCGTTGGGTTTTTTCAGCCCAAGCCTTTCTTTTGTTTTAAACTCAATGTATCTCGCACGCATTGCCACAGAAAGCTCCATCTTTAGGTTGTTATTGGTTTCAATGACTTCACGCTCTTTCATGAGCCTATTTACAAGCTCATCGTTTAAATTTTCGGTGACACCCTTTACAAAAAACGCCACAAGGGTAGAGCTTATGAAGAACAAGACAACCAAAAAGATCGTTAACATACTTCTGTATGTTGTTTCTTTTTTTGTATGAATATAAAGCCTCTCCATCTATTGCCCCCAGTCTTTATTCTTTTTCTGCCACTCTGAATTTTGCGCTTCTTGAGTTTGGGTTTGTCTTTACCTCTTCCCTTTCAGCCTGAATCGGTTTTTTTGTTACAACCCTTAGCGTGGAAGACGAATTGAATATGTTTTTCACTATCCTGTCTTCGAGGGAATGAAACGATATAACACCGATTCTACCCTTAGGTGTGAGTATATCAACCGCATCTGTCACGCCTGTTGTAAGGTTTTTTAACTCACCGTTGACCTCGATTCTGATCGCCTGAAAGGCCTTTGTTGCGGGATGAATCCTGCCCGTCTTTCTTTTTACCTTTAGGATGATTTTACATAGTTCTTTTGCTGTTTTTATCGGATGTTTCCCTCTTTCTTCGACGATTGCCTTTGCGATCTTGTATGCCTTGTATTCTTCGCCGTAGTCTTCCATAATGCCCTTCAGGTCATCATAGCTATAACTGTTTACAACATCATATGCGGTCAGTGATTCTCTGTTGTCCATACGCATATCGAGAAATGCATCATCGTTGAAACTGAACCCTCTTTTGCCTTTAATTTGGTAGGTAGAGAGGCCAAGGTCGAACAGAACGCAATCAATAGAGAAAATATCGATCGAAGACAATATCATTTTCAAATCTCTAAAATTCCCCCTGATAAGTTTTATCCTATCTTCAAATGGACCCAATCTTTTTGTAGCAATCTCAAGCGCCTGTTCGTCAGCATCGATGGCAATAAGCTTCAGGTTATTGTATCTATGCAATATTAAGCTTGAATGTCCGGCACCACCTATTGTTGCATCGACAAAAATCCTTGTTTTTTCAGATACAAGATTATTCGATACTTCTTCAAGAAGAACAGGTACATGATCCATTACAGGCCTAATTCTGACACGATGTCCGCAACCTGATCAGGATCTGAGATTGCCTTTTTAACCAATTCTTCCCATTGTTCCTGTGCCCATATTTCAATCTTTGTGCCCATACCAATTATGGCCACATTCTTTTTGATGTTTGCGGCGATTTTCAGGGATTGTGGGATAAGGATTCTTCCGAGTTTATCGATCGAACATTCTGTTATACCTGAATAAAAATATCTCAAGAATGCCCTTGCCTCCTTTTTAATCGAACCATACCCAGAGGTTCTTTCCAGAATATTCAACCATTCCTGGTAGGGATAGCCCACAATACAACCATCAAGGTTTGTGAGCATTAACCTCATATCATAATTAGTGGACAACACCTCCCTGAATTTGGAAGGAACACTGACTCTGCTTTTGTCGTCTATGGCATATTCATATCTGCCGGCAAACATTTATCCCACCTTATAACACTCTTTACCACTTTAGACATTTATACTTGTAAGTGTAAATTTTGTCAAGCTTTTTTTGTTTACTGTACAAGCACTTAGATGTGATAAGAGAAAGGTAGGAGCGTTGATATCGTTTATTGCGTTTGTTGAGTTTGTTGCGTTGATATAGTTGGTTTTTTCATTTGACCCCTTTTTAAAGACGTTTAGATGTTTAGATGTTTAGATGTTTGGATGTTTGGATGTGTGGATGTATGGATGTTTAGATGTTTGGATGTGTAGCCAACCTTCCAACCCTCTGTCTTCTGACTTCTGTCTTCTGACTTCTGACTTCTGCTAACCATCTAAGCTTCCAATCTTCCAACCATCTGTCTTTTCCAATCCTCTGCCTCAAAACGGTATTCTATGTAAGATTTTTTATGAAGACCTCAAAATTATGCTTGAGTTTTTGATATGTTGCTCCGATATGTTCAGATATAACCCTTGTTTCGCCAATCACGCTCATAAAGTTTACATCACCAAACCATCTGGGAACCATGTGGATATGTATGTGTTCTTCAAGACCTGCGCCAGCCGCCCTTCCAACATTTATACCTATGTTGAGACCGTCAATATTGAATGTCTCTTTGTAGATTTTTGTCATAATTTTAACAAGGCTCATCATGTCAAAGGTTTCTTCATCCGTCAGTCCTTCGAGCAAACCGGTATGTCTTACAGGGACGACCATTATATGGCCGTTTGTGTAAGGATACCTGTTCATGATAACAAACGCCTTTCCCTTTCTGCCGACCACAAGCATTTTTTCGTCTTCTGCACTGTTCACGCACAGAAAACATTTCTTTTCGCCCTTTTCGGTTGTGCTGCTTATATATTCCATTCTCCATGGCGCCCAGACTCTGTCCATTTCATCCCTCGCAAACATTTTTTGTATTATGTATAATTCGCTAAAAAATAACGTTTGTCTCTTTTTGTTGTCAACACATTTGCTTGATATAACTTGTCAGATTTTTTTAAAATTCTTTTAAATATATATTTTTGACAAAGAATGCATATTGGCCCATGATGTCAAAAACCTGTTTTCCAAAAAATTAGGTTAACCCAGATGAATTCAGATATAGAATGTAATGTAAAGGTTTTACTGCGAGGCAACGCAAGTGACAAAGAGTTTATTAATTTCATAAACAACAGCACAAAAAAGAAGCCTGAGAGAAAGAAGAGATGGGACAGACAAAAAATATCAAAGCCCTTAGGGGGTATAAGGAGATGACAAAACTTTTACATATCAATAAGAGTTGTACATATGGGTTATCTTTTTTTTCGTTCTTGACGTTTGCAGTATTTTTTAATATACTAAGGACGATCATAATTCTGCTATCCATTAAATCAAAAAAAGGAGTAAAGGAGTAACGGAATGGACGAAATTGTTAAAATTATGGTTGAAGAATTTGAAAAAAAGCCTGACGGCTCTTGGGTTTGTATAAAAAATTCCGATATTAGCACCAAACTCAATAGAGTAATCAGAATACCGCCTGGAATGTTTTTTAGGAAGGGATTTACGTTTTGCGGAGTTGATGTGGCGGAAACCCTTGATAAACTTAGTGCGAAATAGATAAATTCAGCTTTTTTTTAAGATTGGATGCACTAGTAAGTAAAAGCGGTTTGTGGTAGATGCTTTTATATATCTGCAGAGAGTTTTGGTTTCTATAACAAGGTAGTTTACTCTTGTTTTTTCAAGACCTTCTATTGATAATATTTCTGCCGTCACATCAGGATCGGGGTCAAGGAAAAAATAGAAAGAATCTGCAGAGGCAATTGCAAGTCTGTCCACAAGAACTCGTGGCTGTAGACTTTCACTTTTACCGGTATAAAATGTTGTTTTGACAGGGTAAACACTTATCGCCGTCAGCTAACGGGTATGCTTCCATACACTCAGGGCAAACAGCAATAGCACCTTTGTTTTGCTTCAACGCGATCTCTGGCTGTATACGCACCTGCTCAATGTTTAAAATACTAAAACCAGCCCTTCGTATCTCATCAATAATCTTTTCTTTTTTCTGATCCTTACGGGGTCTAAGCTTGAAAAACCATGCGCTGATTTCTGGCCAGTCCTTCATTTTTTGGGTATCTATAAAAACACGCACACCCTCGTGTAGATTATGCTCTTTGTCATATAGGGTTACGGCATAACGCCCATAATTGAAAATCTTGAGCCATCCGTTACCTATTGTGCAAGGGGTGAGGAGTTGAATTGCATCGGGAAGACATGTCCTAGTTTCGCTGATTGCATCATAGAGAATATTGTTTTTCATATTTTCCACAGCCAGGGCAACCATGAAGCCCCCTATTAATACCCCGGGGGCTTCAGAGCCATGGAATTGTTTTACCATTTCGGCATACTCTTCAAAGGAATATTTAAGAATAGTCATGGAGTGTTTTATGACAATTTATTTAAATTGCCAATTTCTCCAGAGCAACGGCACATGCTTTGTATTCTGCCGTAAAAGTAACCGGATCATACACCGCATTAGTCAACCAATTTGCAGATCCTTCCCGAAAATGGAAGGACATCCAGACCATGCCCGGGGGTACCTGAGAGGTTACCCTTGCTTTTACCTTCACCTCTCCCCGGCGTGATCGGACCTTAATATATTCGCCATGTTCGATGCCAAGTTTTTGTGCATCGAGCTCAGAAATGTCTGCTGTTTCTTCGGGCATGAGAAAATCCAGTCCAACGCGTCCCGTTTGTGTCCGAGTATGATAATGGTACAGGCGTCGACCGGTGCTCAGCACAAAAGGATATTCCATGTCAGGCACTTCCGCTGGAGGATTCCAGTCGACCGGGCTAAAAATGCCCTTTCCGTGTGTGAAAATACCATCTTTGTGCAGAAATTTTGTGCCAGGATGTTCCAATGTAGGACATGGCCACTGGAGACCGTCCTGTTCTATACGATTGTATTTGATTCCACCAAGCGCAGGCGCAAGCATTGAAACCTCATTATCCCATATCTCCTGGGCGCTGTTAGATGCCCATTCATGACCCATTCTTTTTGCCAGTTCTTTGAATATCCACCAATTTGGTTTAGCTTCACCCGGCGGGGTTTTTACCTTGCGCACCCTGTTGACCCGCCTTTCGCTGTTGGTGAACGTCCCATCATCTTCTCCCCATGCTGCTGACGGGAAAACTACATGGGCAAAACGGGTGGTTTCTGTTGGGAATATATCCTGGCATACAAGGAATTCTGCAGAGCTCAACTCGTGTTCAACTTTATGAATGTCGGGTTCTGTGTTTACAAGGTTTTCTCCAAAAACATAGAATGCCCTAATCTTTTTGTCAACCAATCCTTCCATCATCTGGGGCATCATGATGCCATTATTGCTTGGTAAATTTTTGACATTCCAGGCTTTTGCAAATTTTTCACCCATTGCCGGATCAATTACTTTCTGGTAACCGGGGAACACATTGGGTAAGGCACCCATGTCACAGGCGCCCTGGACATTGTTTTGGCCGCGCAGTGGGTTAACCCCGGCTGATGGCATGCCAAGATTCCCAAGGAGCAATTGAAGATTGGCGACGCTGACAACGTTATCCTTACCGGTAGTATGTTCTGTAATGCCGAGAGTATAGCACAGCATTGCGGGTTTGATTGTAGCAAGCATCCGGGCTACCTCTTTAATTGTTTCGGGCGGTACGCCTGAGATCTCTGCTGCCCTTTCAACAGGATATTCCAGGACCTTTGCCTTAAAAGGCTCAAAGTTATCGCATTTTTTTTCAACGAATTCTTTGTCATACAGGTTTTCAGTGATGAGGACATTCATAAGTCCATTCAAGAAGGCCACATCGCTACCTACCTTGATCTGGCAATGGATGTCCGCCATTTTTGCAAGCGGCTGTTTACGGGGGTCAACCACGATAAGCTTCGCTCCCTTTCGCAACGCATTTTTCAAAAACGTTGCAGCAACAGGATGGGCTTCTGTCATGTTTGTTCCTATACAAAGGAACATCTTTGCATCAGCGAATTCTCCAAATGAATTTGTCATTGCTCCGGAACCAAATGATTGCGCCAGACCGGCGACAGTCGGAGCGTGTCATGTTCGGGCGCAATGGTCAATGTTGTTTGTGCCGACCACTGAGCGGAACAGTTTTTGCATCTGGTATGAATCTTCATTGGTGCTACGGGCGCAGCTAACGCCTGCTAGTGCGTCAGGGCCGCTTTCAGCTATTATCTGCTTGAATTTGTCCGCTACAAGATCTAAAGCTTCATCCCACGAAGCCTTTCTAAATGCACCATTTTCCTTTATTAATGGAGAAGTAAGCCTTTCTTCCGAGTAGATGAAATCATATCCAAAACGTCCTTTTACGCATAGACGCCCCTTGTTGGGGGAAGCATCTTCAACAGCAGTCGCTTTTACTATCTGTTCCCCTTTGGTATGCAGGTAAAGCTGACAGCCGACACCGCAGTAAGGACAGGTTGTACGTATTTTTTGTGTTTCCCAGTAGCGTCCCAGGCCTATTGATTTCTTTTCTGTTAATGCACCGACCGGACATTCCTGTACGCACTGGCCGCAAAAAACACAAGTGCTGTCCTGCAATGTAGTGTCGAAAGCGGTGGCAATCTTTGTGTCAAATCCTCGGTTTATAGCCTTAATTGCCTGTATCCCTTGGATTTCATCGCATGCGCGGACACACTTCAGGCATAGGATACACTTGTTATAATCACGTATAAAAAAAGGGTTGGAGGTATCAATCGGGTAGTCGTATTTTTTGCCATCCGTACTTGTAGAGGTTACACCTAAATCATATGCCAGATTCTGAAGTGTGCAGTTGCCTGTCTTTTCACAGGTCATACAATCAAGCGGGTGGCATGATACAAGCATTTCGACGACAAATTTCCGCGTTTCAAGCACCCTTTTCGTATTAGTGTAAACATTCATTCCTTCGGTTACTGGTGCTGCACAGGCAGCCATTAGGTTTGGTGCTCCTTCAACTTCCACCAGACATATACGGCAAGCACCGATGGGTGGCAATCCTTTCATATGGCACAAAGTCGGAATATAGATCCCGTTGGCAATTGAGACTTCGAGGATGGTCTGACCCTGCTTAGCCTCACAAACCTTTCCGTTGATCGTAACATTCATCAGCATTCCTCCTCATATATTGTAATGAATATTCTGTAATGTTTTGATTAGCAATTTTATCGTTACTTATGTGTTCATTGTTTGAGTTTTATATCAAAATTATATTCGATAAACAACTATTATTTTAATGTATTATCCTAAAGTTTGCAATTTTCAATAGAACCGCTATTTGCAAAACATTGTCGTTCAAACTTTCAATTTATAAGAATGCATTAGTAGAAGCAATTAAGGAAAACATCGTAAAAATTAACCCAAGTTTATAGTTTTCCTATTAGAAAAGGACAATTTGGCATTTTTCGAAATGTGATGTTGACCACCATATCAACAATTTAAGCTATCTTGATGGCCAAAAATTCATTTGTAACACCAAGATATATATTGGTGGCTTGGCTTGATATGGGTGGTTCCATGTGATATCAATAAAGCATGTTTATTTCCAGGGTCTGATGTAAAGAAAAGCAAACGGCAACAGCGCCAGACTTCCAAATGAAGCGAAATAATTACCATTATAAAACATATCAAGCAGTTGACAGTAACAATCATTTTGTATATTATTTTCTATCCGACTAAGGAGGTACAGAATGAACAAAATGGAAGAATTATTATTAAGTAAAACAACATTACGTGGCGATAAAAAGACTCTTTCCTGTTTGCAGGCAATGAATATTTCGAATGAACATGACATCCCTTTGAAAGAGATTGGTGAAATGTGCAACAGTCTTGGCATAAAAATAGTGGATTGCGAACTGGGCTGTTTTAAATAATCTTGCTTTATTTTATTTGAAGCAGAAATAAATGCGATTATTACCCTAAAATTTGGGGAGTAAGCATACTTGCTCATCACAAACTGGCACAGCTTTAAAATATTAGGCGAAACAATGGAGGTTAGCCATGTCGAAAACATTACCAAAACACTATCAGAGCATTAGGGATAGGTTCGTTGAATACGGGGAGGCCCTTGACAAATTAGATGAAGCGGTCCGTGGCTCCGGACCTTTGGATAAAAAGACTGCTCACCTAATTCAGCTTGCAGCTTCTGCAGCCATAAGATCTGAGGGTGGTGTTCACAGTCATGCCCGCAGAGCATTAGAACAAGGGGCATCCATTAATGAAATACAACATGCTTTAATTTTACTTACAGGCACAATAGGGTTCCCCAATGTTGCTGCCGCCATAGCATGGGTTGATGCCCTTTCAGAGAAATGATGAAAAGTAAATGCTGTGTCTTTAAAGAGCTTGAAACAACATAAAGGCGAAATACGTTTTATTTCTGATTCGTGGATTTGAGGAAGAAATCCCAAGCTGCCTTGTATATTTTCTGAACGAGCAAAAAAGGGTACAGATATTAACCCAACAGAAGATTGCGATAGAAACGTTTGTCGCCGATTGTTTTTTGGAAGGAGGTAGTGTAGATGGCAAACAAAGCTATAGAGCATAGAAAAAATATGGCGAAGGTGGTTGCCAAGGCTTGGAGTAGTGAATCATTCAAAAAAAGACTTTTTGCTGAGCCCAAAGCTGTATTGGAAGAAAATGGAGTGGAGGTTCCTGATGGGCTTGAGATAAAGGTGGTTGAGCAAACAAAAGACCTTGTGTACGTTGTCATTCCATTTAAACCGGAAGATGCTGAGGGAGGTTCATGGCAATGCGAAGATGACTGCTATGATCTTCCATGCATTAGATGTTCATGAGATTGCCGAGCGCATAAACGGATGGTAAACGACTTTGACACAAGACAATCATGATAGCCCCGCTAAATCCGAATGAATTGAAGATTGAAATAACTGATGCCTGCAACCTGCGCTGTTCCTTCTGCTACCTGGGTGAAAAAGTTAAGCATTTCGAACCTAGGTTTATGCCGGAAGAAGAAGTTTTTCACTGGATTGACTGGGCTGTTGATAATGGAATTCCCGGTATCCGTTTCACAGGCGGTGAGGCCGTACTGCATCCGCAAATCGAAATGTTTTGCTATTATGCCCACATACTCGGAAGATACATAATACTTAACACCAATGGCATGGCGGATGACAGTGTTTACCGAAAGCTAATTCCGTTAGTGAATGACATTCGTATCAGCCTGCCGACACTTGATTCTGAACGCATGGATGTCCTCACCGGTAAATCAGATGTGCTAAAAAAAAAGAAAAAAACCATCGAAATGGTAATAGACAAGGCTTCATGCCGTGTATGCCTTCTTACACCCCTTATACCGGAGTTACACGGTAAACTGGAGGCTTTTATTCAATTCTGTAAAGATAATCCCAGACTTTTCTGGATGCCATTGCGCTATGAGCCAACACCACTGCTTCCCCGGCCATGGACACCATCTGATGCACAGTGCTTTGCTGAAGAGATGGATGGCTTGATGGAACAATACCCCGAGCAGATTCAAGGAATCTACCTTGCCACTCCATTTTGTAGCGTAAAGCCCACGAGTCTCGGAGCACGTGTTTTTCACGGCAGAGCGGAAGATTGTGGTCCATTCGCTGCACTTAATATCCATGTCCGTGGTTATATGCAGGCCTGTTTTGATATATGCAAGATAGATAACTGCGATAGTCTTTCCGAAGTCAAGGATTGCCCGGAAATAAGTAGCTGTTTATCTTTAGCAATGTTGCCGGTCGAATGCAGTGCATGTGGTTATGTGTCCCGATGCGCTGGAGGTTGTCGCAAGTCTTACGGCCTTGTTCATTACAACGGTCGCCTGATAGACTACCTGGCCGGTTTCTTACATGGGGCTACTCCTAATTAAAACGCCATGGCCTTTTTTAAAATAAAAACAGGCGTAGAGTTTGTTGCAGACATGGATAAAAACCTGTTCGTCATGGACGAGACAGGGCATAAGATTGTGACTTCCGAACTGATATCTAAATTGGTCTTACAGATCCAAAGCGGTGTTGGTGATGAGGAAGAAATCGTTGCAGCACTTCAAGACAGCTTCCCGCTTAATTATGTATATTACACATTAATTCAACTTGAAGAACAAGGCATTATCGAACATGTGGAAACAAAGAGTTCACCAGCAGATCTTTTTCATGTAAAAGTTTATAAAGAAGAGCAAATAGGATACCCCCTGTCGAAAGCATCGGTTGTGAATCTGGGGGTCATAATCATTGGTGGCGCTAATATTGTCGCCGATACACTTGCAAAATCACTTGAACGATCGAGCACACTCAATATTAAAAAAATTAATGACTGGAAAGCATGTACAAGCGGTAATGTTTATATGGTTGTCACATCCGACTACCTTGAACCGGAGGTTGAGAGATTTGGACATTTTGCCCACAAAGCCGGGATTTGCTGGTTTCTGGTAAAGCCGTCCGGTGTGATTCCATGGATAGGGCCTTTATTCAAAGCCAATGTAACGGGATGTATCGAATGCTTGCTTGATCGGGTAAAAGGTCACAGACGCCTTGAATCAGATCTGATGAGAAAAAAAGGAGAATATAAATCCCTACGCCTTTCTGTGGGATACACAGCGCATTCCCTTGAAGTTGTGTCTGGGTTGCTTGCTACAGAAATTCAAAAATTGGCAGGAGAAGGAACAACTGAGATGGTTGGCAGGGTTTTTACCCTTGATTTCAGAACAATGTCACTAACCGGACACAAATTGACCAGACGACCACAATGCACACTATGTGGTATTATATCTCAACCCAATGACACTGTTATTCCAAATGAGCCGTTTTGTTTACAGTCAAGTGCAAAGACAAGATATAGCGACGGCGGTGAACGGGTTTGCACAGCCGCAGAAACGCTTGAACGATATGCCCACATAGTAAGCCCTATTACGGGTATAGTGGGAACATTGAAAGAGTTAGACGGGATTCCGCGCTGTTTTGGCACAGTTGCGAAAAGTAGCTGGATAATAAGGAGCAACGAAAATATACAGAGTAACAATTTCAATGGACGTCTGTCAGCAATCGGTGTAGGCACCGGAAAAGGGATGAGCAAACAACAAGGGTTGGCCAGTGCACTCGGTGAGGCTGTTGAGCGATATTGTTCGCAATATGAAGGTTACGAACCATGTATTCGAGCCTCTTTTAATGAGCTCACCGGTATTGCCATTCACCCAAATGACCTGATGGGGTTTAGCAAACAACAATACGAAAATCGGGAGGTATGGCGTAAAAAAGGAGCAACAGCATATGTTCCTGATCCTTACGACACGTCCTGCCCTATCGACTGGACACCTGCCTGGTCGCTAACCAAAAAACAGTGGAGACTTGTTCCTAGTGCCTATGTATTTTACTCTTACCTTCAAGAGGGTGGAGGAGATATTTGCAACGGTTGCAGCAATGGTGTGGCCGCAGGAAACAGCCTTGAAGAGGCTGTGATGCAGGGTTTTTATGAATTGGTTGAACGTGATGCAACAGCAATGTGGTGGTATCATAAACTATTGAAACCTGCTGTTGACTGGCAAAACCTTAGATCACCTTTCACCACTAATGTTAAAGATGACATGAACAAAATGGGTATGAGACTGGAAATACTCGATTTAACAAATGATTTGGGCATCCCTGTGTTTTCGGCCAATCTATTTGATTGCAACAGAGCCGATTGCCTTAAGTCAATTGGCCTGGGTTGCCATCAAGATCCCCATATCGCCCTTGAAAGGGCTGTGTCTGAATTAGGACAAACATGGAGAATGACAGAACAAAATAGTTATAGCATTGAAATGCAAAAGTTTCTTAATATCCATGAACCATTTTTTCGTGCAGATAGTAGTCAGTCACCAAAAAGATTATCCGACTTTACCATTAAAAAAAATAACGATTTTCTCGATGATATTGAAGACGCTGTTCATTTATTGCAGGACAGGGGTCTCGAGATGATTATCGTTGATTTGACCCGTCCTGACATTGGTTTTCCTGTGGTGAGGGTAATAGTGCCAGGTATGATCCATTTTTGGCCACGATTCGGTTGCCGTCGTCTTTTAGAGGTTCCCAAGATGCTTGGGTGGATTGACAGGGATATTAGTGAGGATAATCTCAATCCTGTCCCATTTTTTTTGTAAAATATGAAAAAAACAATAAATGTAAAACAAAAAAAATACCAGTTGACAGGCAACCCTTCCTACTCAGTTAAATTTCGTGATGATGTAACGTTAAAGAAAGGGAAAGACGAACGAGTTGCTCTTTTGAGGAACGGGACAAGTCTTCTCCACATACCGACCCATCCTCTCATTGAACACCTAAACAAAGACTGGATGACAGAGACATCGATTGATCAACTTTCAGAAAAAATGCAGAGCATGTCCACAACATACTATCTATGCGGAAAACTGTTCTCTCTCGGCCTTCTCCAGGGAAGGTATTCAGTGGGAGAAAAAACCTTGTTCTTACTGATCCCCTCTCCAGATTGGAGTATATGGGAGGAGAGCAAGCCGGTGCATTCACAAAAATTATCTCCAAAAGCGTACTTGCGCCGTAAAGGGCATAGCCTTATGCTGGAAATGCCCCTTTCGCGTTCGTATTGCATTATAGAAGATGAAAGTTGTCTGCATTGGCTCATGGAGATTACTCAAAAAGGGCTGTCCATGCCCTTGATTGATAGCAACCAAATGGCATTTTATAAGGCATTATTAATCATGGGTGCTTTAATGGAGGATACAGAGGTTCATGATATATGGGAATTTCATGATCTTCTGTTTTTTCATCATTCAAGTCTCGGTTTTCATGATTATCCCATAGGAACAACATGGCGGCTTCAAAATAAGGTCACGCCAGAACCTATTTTCAAAACCACTTCCAACAGGACTATACAGTTGCCTGAGCCAGGCGATCATATTATCGAAAAGATGAGGGCGCCATTTGGTGAAGTCCTTGGAAAAAGGCGCAGTGCACGTATTCCAGGGAAGTTGCCTGTTACTTTGGAGGAGATCGGGGCATTACTACATCAATCGGCCCACGTCCAGTGCATAAAAAATGATCCAGATCTTCCAATTCAAGTATCTTTTAGACCATCGCCAAGCGGCGGTGCACTCCACTCTCTTGAGATATATATCTTTGTGAGGAAATGTCGTGGCATAGAGACAGGTGTTTGGCGCTATGATCCTAAAAATCACAGATTAGAGTATGTTGCTGCAGAAAGATCATTATTCAGCGCCTACGTTGAAAAAAATCCACACTCACAGATTCAAGGATTAGAGCCTCCCCATATTCGTCTTGTGATAACCTCCCGTTTTCTAAGGAATGCATGGAAGTACGAAAAGATAGCATATCGCCTTGTCCTTCAGGATTTGGGCTGTCTCTATCAAACCATATGTTTAGTGGCTACAGCTATAGGGCTCTCAGTTTGTATCGTTGGCACTATAAATGCCGGACATCTCGGTAAAATTATTAAATTAGAAACGCTTAGAGAACCGGTCATCGGAGAAATGACCATATCTTCATCTTGACCTTTTATGGTTTCATAGCTTACAACAGGAAAGTCATATCTCCCCATGTTCAATCAATTCAATGGTAGCCCTTTCTCCCGCTCTCATTTTTGTAACGTCTTCCGGAATTCTTATAAGACAATTGGCATCGCTCATTGATCTAAGAACCGATGACTTCTGATTGCCTGTTGTTGAAACGTAAAATTCATTGTTTTTTATTGTAAAATAACCCCTTAAAAGATACGCCCTGCCAGGCTTTTTGTTTATATCTTCTTCAAGAATAGCATTGACAACAGGTTTTTTTATCCTTTTTGCACCCATTAAACACAAAAGTGCTGGTCTCACAAATTGAATAAATGAGGTCAATGTTGAAACAGGATTTCCAGGTAGGCCAAAAATCAAAGTATCTTTCTTTGTTCCAAAAGTACATGGTCGGCCCGGTTTAACTTTTATCCACTCAAACTTTACCTCAATGTCAAGGTCTTTGTATATCTCCTTAACGAAGTCGTACCTTCCCATGGATACCCCACCAGTGGATATGACAACATCTGATTTAAGCGCCTCTAAAAAAATTGTCTTTGTATCTTCCGGGTTGTCTTTAACGATACCTAAATAATGCGGAATAATTCCATATTTTCGAACCTCTGAGGAGAGCGTATAGGCATTAACATTCCTAATCTGACCAAACTGGATCTCATCGCCTATGTCGGCCAATTCATCACCTGTTGAGATAATCGATACGCTTGGCTGTTTGTACACTTTAACCCTGTTATGATTGAGAGAAGCAAGAATCCCCACATCTGCTGAATTTAAGCGGTCTCCTTTTTGAAGGACACAATCACCTTTTTTAATGCTTTCTCCAGCAAACCGATAATGTTCATACCTTGTAGCTTCGCGAAACAGTTTCACAAAGCCTTTATCTTCCTCGGTGTCCTCGAACTTCACTACCGCATCGGCACCTTCTGGTATGTGGGCACCTGTCATAATCCTGATCGCTGTACCGTTGACAACCTTTAAATTTCTACTTGAAAAACCTGCCTGGATTTCACCGATCACATTAAGGATTATTGGATTATCCTTTGTTGCCCCTTTCGTGTCATCGGCAATTACAGCATATCCATCCATTGCCGAATCATCGAGAGGAGGTAGCATAATGTTTGACACGATATCTTCATATAAAACACGATTGTATGCTTCTATAATAGATACATTTTCAAAACCTAACGGTTTGATCATATTTAAAATAATCTCTCGTGCTTCCTCGATAGAAACCGTAAAATGATCACTTTTCATTCATTCCTCATAATCTATTATTATTTAATATAAAAACGATTTTTGTTTTCATATTAGCACAACTGCACTTTCGTAGTAAACCATAATAATTGCTCTAAGCTGTGAAGTTGTTCAAATTGGTTGACAATTTGCTACTATTTTCCATAAATATATAGTAATGTTGTAGCGGGATTTCGATCAAGGAGAAAAATGGACTCTTATGAAAATATAAATTTATTTATTTCTGACGAAATAGAACAGCTTATGGAAAAAAGAGGTATACGGATTGAGGATGTTAAAGAAACAATCCATCATGCTGAATCTACAGGGGCCAAGTTTATCAACTCATCAGGTCGCTCTCTTGCGTCTTTTAGACCTGACAGGGTCACTTTCTGGGTAGAATACAGCCCTGTCGGAGAAGCATATAATGTGCACAGCGCTTATTCCCACAGAATGGAAATGAAGAGAAAGGGTACGCCATGATGGAAATGACAAAATCTGGAAATAGTGGCGAGTTTAGCGAATGGATATGCAACAAATGCAAATTACCCGTAGAAATTCAGACTGTTAGACTCCAATACAGAAGAACTATTTTTGCTCTACATCTTCCTGCATGCCCACAATGCGGTATGATGCTGATAGATGAAGAACTGGCTACAGGAAGGATGGCTGAGGCGGAGCAGGCCATTGAAGATAAGTAACGTTATTCTGATTCAAAAGCATGACAGCAGATTGTTCTTTACTTAATTGGTACGAAATAAGTAAATTAATAGGACCTTACATAAGACCCGGAGGCTTTTCTTTTACAAAAAAGGCCATTGAGGTTTGCAGATTCCCCGTAGGTTCACGCATTGTCGACATCGGTTGTGGTGTAGGGGGAACACTCAAATGCCTTGAACAGTCAAAAATATATAAGACTGTAGGGCTTGACTATTCGGAAACGCTCACTGGTGAAGCGCTTTACAGGCTTACCTCAACATGTCTAGTTAGGGGTAGGGCAGAGTCCCTCCCCTTTAAAGAAGGTTCATTCGATGCCCTTTTCTGTGAATGTGTTTTTTCTACCCTGAGCAAAAAGTTATCTGTGCTTAATGAATTAAAAAGGGTATTGAAAGATGGTGGATTTCTTATAATTAGTGACGTTTTTTGTCAGGGCGATGGAATAACAGAATTGCCAGTAGAAAAATCAAATTTAAACGGAACAAATGAGTATCTCACAAAAAACGAGTTGCTCAGCATTGTACAAAATCTTGGCTTTTCAATCCTTCACTGGGAAGAAAACAGGGACTTTATAGGAGAATTTGTGGCCAAACTAATTCTTGCCGGTCATAAAATTCCAAGTTCATGGAGATTTATTCGTGAACAGCAGAAATGCAGAAAAGATTGTTTTCAAATCAGTTACTTCCTCCTTGTTGGCAGACTTACCAAGATGGATAATAATATCTGAATTATAAAGAGGAAATATAAAAATTATGGATGACACAATATTAAAAATGATGAAATTGAAGGCTAAAGGATTTTGCTGTTCACAGATAATGGCTACCCTCGCACTGGAGGTTCAGGGAAAAGACAATCCCGATCTTGTAAAGGCAATGGGCGGACTTTGCTTTGGTAGTTATGCCGGAGATATTTGTGGTGCCTTGTCAGCGGGAACATGTATAATTTCGCTTTATGCCGGTAAGGGCGAGGGTGATAACGATGGCCAATATCTTGAGATGATTTTTGAGCTTGTTGAATGGTTTAAACAAACAGCAGACAAGGAGTACGGAGGGATAAGGTGCGATGATATTTTAGAAAAATTCCCTGACCGAAGTATTTGCAGCCTTATTGTAACTGATACATACAATAAGTGCATGGATATCTTGTCAAATCATGGATTTAATCCAACTAACATGAAGGAATAAATAGCATAATGAAAAACATCACACGCGGTAAAGAGACTGAAAGTGTTTGTCCTGTATGTCTTAAGAGGATTAAGGCTATACGGCTCCAGGAAGGCGATGATGTATTCATGGTTAAAGAATGCCAGGATCATGGTCTATTTAAAACCGTAATCTGGAGAGGCAAGCCTTCCATGGATGTATGGAAAAGGCCAAAGGAACCGGTTCACCCAAAATTATGTTATGGCGTTGTTGAGAAGGGATGCCCCTTTGATTGTGGTCTTTGTGTCGATCATGAGCAGTCAACTTGTTCGGTTTTGCTTGAAGTGACAAACCGATGTAACCTTAATTGTGCTGTTTGTTTTGCTGATTCAGGGCGGGGCGAGGCTAACGAACCATCCCTTGAAATGATCACATGGCTTCTTAATCGCTCCATGGCTGCTGCAGGCCCATCTAATCTCCAATTGTCGGGAGGAGAGCCTACCCTCAGGAATGATCTCCCTGAAATAGTCGATATAGCCAGACAGGTTGGCTACTCTTTTATTCAGGTTAACTCCAACGGTCTTCGTTTGGCCTCAGACATTAATTATGTGAGGAGACTCTCGGAAGCTGGTCTTACGTCGGTATTCCTCCAGTTCGACGGAGTTGATGATGAAATCAATCGTTTATTAAGGGGAAAAGAGCTTCTCGAACAAAAAATAAAGGCAATTAGAAATTGCGGTGAAAACGGCATCGGCATAGTTCTTGTTCCCACTATAGTGAAAAATATAAACACCGACTCCGTTGGGGCTATAGTTAAACAAGCAGTAAAAATGATTCCTACTGTGAGGGGTGTACATTTCCAGCCTGTCAGTTATTTTGGGCGTTTCCCGTATCCTGGCAGCAATGAGAAACGTTTCACGCTTCCCGAGCTTATGAGGTGTCTCGAAGAGCAGACAGATGGTCTTATAAAAACGACAGACTTTTCGCCTCCTGGTTGTGAACACGAACATTGTTCTTTTCATGCCTCTTATATGTATATGGGCGATGGTATATTGAAGCCATTAGGTGATAGCACAGGAGATAGCTGTTGTCTGGCAGGCCATGATACAGGAGGTGCGAAAAAAACCATAGAGATTGTATCGCGACGCTGGACCCTACCGTCAACTGCCCCATCGGCAAACTTCTTTCCGCTCATTGAAGATTCTCCATGTTGTGGCGTTGAAAAACCAAGCCCAACCGATGTGGAAGAACCGATAGACTTAGATTTATTTCTTCAGGAGATTGCCACACGAAGTTTTACCATTTCGGCCATGGCATTTCAGGATGCAGACAATCTTGACATTGAAAGGTTGAGAGGCTGTTGCATATCGGTTATATCTCCCGATGGGAGATTAATTCCCTTTTGTGCTTATAATCTTACCGGAAGGGATGGGAAAAGCCTTTATCGTAATGAGATAAGGCCAGCATTGCAATGATCAACATTACCCCTTTGGACAAATGGATCAAGGAAAAGATACAGTTCTGTTGTAATTCAACACATTCAGATTTTACTAATGCCCTTGAAGCATATCAGCTTAGGAAGATAAACGAAACCATCGATCATGCACGCAGTAATTCACCTTTCTATCGCCGTATGCTGCAAAATATTCCGATGGAACCCTTTGTTGCCCTTTCTGATTTTGCAAAAATCCCTTTTACTACCCCGTCAGATATCGCCGGTGATCCGTTCGGATTTCTTGCGGTTCGGCAAAATGATGTTTCCAATATTGTTACCCTCCGAACATCCGGAAGCACAGGTAATGCCAAACGTATCTTCTTTACCAACGATGACCTCGAACTAACAATCGACTTTTTCCATCGAGGCATGAGGACCCTTGTAAGCCCAGGACAAAAGGTAGCAATCCTCCTCCCCGGAGCGATATCTGATAGTGTTGGTGACCTCCTTATGAGGGGACTTAGTAGATTAGACGTTCGGTCCCTTGTTTATGGTCCCGTCATAGACCCCCGTGATGCTGTTGATGCGATAAGTTCTTTCGGTGCCCACTGCCTTGTAGGTATACCAATACAGGTTCTTGATTTGGCACACTCATGGGTAGAGGCAGATATAAAACAAAGCAGTATAGAAAATGTCTTACTTAGCACGGATTATGTTCCGAGAGCAATTTCACGTACATTGCAAAATTTATGGGGCTGTCGTGTCTTTAACCATTACGGTATGACCGAGATGGGTCTTGGTGGTGGGGTTGAGTGTGAAGCACTGGATGGATACCATCTGAGGGAGGCCGATCTCTACTTCGAGATAGTCGATCACGAAACAGGACGATTATGTCCCGATGGTGTAACAGGCGAGGTTGTTTTTACGACCCTTACAAGAAAAGGGATGCCTTTGATACGATACAGAACCGGTGACATGGCAAGGATTATTCCAGAGCCATGTCCGTGTGGCAGTGCCCTGAAACGTATGGAGTGCGTAAAGGGAAGATGGAGCGGAATCATATATCTTGAACCTGATTCCCGCCTCTTTCTGTCGGATCTGGACGAAGCCTTGTTCGGCCTATCAGGTCTTCTCGACTACAGGGCGACAGTTTCGATGAGAAAAGGTAGGGCAGCACAAATGCATATTGACATATACCAGGCAGAAGGTGCGGCATTAAAAAAACAAGACATCTTGCACGCTTTAAACAGAATTAACGCAATTCAAAAAAGTATTTCTTCAAATGCACTCATGGAACCCACGATAACCTTTTCATCAGAGGGACGATGGTCTACCACGGGCACAACAAAAAGAAAAATTGTTATATCCACGGAAGCAGAGTAAACATGAAAAATAATTACATGAAAATCAGCAGCTTTCGCAAATGGCCCCGCACAGAACTTGTTTATCTTTGAAAAGTTCTGATTTCAGTACAAAACCCGGTCCCAATACAGACTCGACGTAGTCGATATTTATAGGTTTTGCCCTGTCGAAAAGTGTTTTTTCAATAATGAAAGTTATCCCTTTTTCTGTGATAATCTGATCATCATCCTTTGGAACATCGAATGCCATCGATAGATGAGGTCCCTTCCAATCACCCTCAACCCTAAAAACCCTTATAGATTGAGGTCCCTCTCGTCCACTAATGGATTGCTCGATTTTTTCAAATGCCTTTTCCGTTACTGTAATCATTGGGTGCTCCTTAAAATTGGTTTTGAAAACTTCATTTATTTTGATAATAGCCTACAATAAAATAAAAAACATGATTAAAAATGTATGTGTTTTACTCCTTGTGAAAAATTTCATATTTAAGTCTTGACAAAGAAACACAACATTTAGTAAATAATTACATGTTGTGTAAATAGTATACATAGATTTGTACAAATAACAAGAAATGAATATTTTTGATGCGTTTTTGTTTATATTATGGGCTTGATATCTTTTGTGGAATTAGAAGAAAAATAAATATAGGTAGTAAGTTTATAGTCACATAGTTACATACTTACAAGGAGCAAACATGAGATACGGAGAAACAGGGTACAATTTAGAAGTAGATTTGGCAACAGGAAATATTGAACGTGTGGAGACAGATCCGAAACTGATGGAGCTTCATTTGGGTGGATTGGGCAGTAGTGTCAAACTCCACTGGGACAGGGTTCCCCCTGAGACCAAAGCCTTCGATGACGGAAATATCTTAGTTATCAGTACCGGTCTTTTAAACGGAACACCAGCATTCAGCGCTAATCGTACTGTTGTAACCTTCATTTCACCACAGACAGGGCTTTTGGGATACCCAATGATGGGAGGATTTTTTTCAGCCGAGATGAAGTATGCCGGTTATGACAAGTTTGTCATTCGCAATAAATCTCCAAAATGGGTCTATCTATGGGTAAACAACGACAAGGTAGAATTGCGGGATGCCTCTCATCTGGTTGGAAGAGGTGCCCTTGAAACCCAAGATCTAATCCGAAAGGAATTGGGGGAGCCAAGAGCCCAGGTAGCCGCAATTGGTCCTGCCGGAGAGCATAAATGTTTTACCGCCTCCATAGAGCAAGGTCGTTCCAGTTCGAGCCGTCTTGGTGGCGGAGCCGTTATGGGGGACAAAAAAATAAAAGCCGTTGCGGTTCGTGGGACAAAAGACCTCAACCTTTATGATGGCGTTAAGTTTATGAAATTGATGGATGATGTAAAAGCCTACATAAACTTCAGAAATGCAAACCCGATACCCGATGTTATGACTATTCTTTCAGGCATCGGTTCGCCCCAGGAAATGGTTCATACGGATGAGAAATGGCATTCAGAGAACTTCATGTGGGGAAATGCACGTACTCGAAGAAGGGACTTCTGGAGCAAGGAAAACGAAATGAACTGGACAACCACACAGCTTGCAACAGTAAAACGTTTGATAAGCTGTTTCAACTGTCCTCAGCATTGTGGCGGCTTAGTTTCTTACCAAAATGGTCCTTACTATATGATGAAGTGCTTCGGAAAACTGACCTATTGTATGGCGTCTTACATTGATGACCTGGGATTTAACTTCAGAATTCTTAATAGAGCCACCGAGTATGGACTCGATTCATTTTCTACCCCTCAGATACTTGCTTTTGCTGTAGAACTTTACGAGGCTGGTATCCTTACAGACAAAGACTTTGCTGGAACTTCGGAGTATGAGGCATGTCCTAAAGACAAAGAAGGGAGATTTTTCTGGCTTCTCGATAGGGTGGCGCACCGCCAGGGAATTGGTGACATTCTGGCGGATGGTGTTTATGCTGCAGCACGAAAGATCGGAAAAGGAGCAGAAGTATTTGACCACAATACTATAAAAAAACATGAGCAACTTCCTCTCAAATTGGGAACTCTTGACCCTATTTATTACCTTATGTATTCTACAAACGAAAAGATAAGCATAACTCAGATTGAGGGACAGTGGCCACAGTCTGCTTTTCCAACAAGAGAACAAAGAGAAGCCTTTGTGAAAGACTGGCCTCAACTTCCCGATGAAAGCTGGAAGGAGTGGGTTCTCGATTGGGATATCAGGGGACCGAATGCAATACCATATTATCCTACCCCTATTATGTGTGCCAATATTGTTGACTGGATGGAGATGTTACACAACATCGACGATGCTGTCGGTATGTGTTGCGGTATGTCAGGGTTCTGCCTGAAACCTCCATACCATATTCACAATTATCCTCACATCCTCAATGCGGCGTCGGGCATGGACCTTGATGAAGCCGGTCTGAAGAAGATCGCAAACAGAAGTAGAAACCTCCACAGGGCATATAACAATAGGCTCGGAATGTCAAGGAAAGACGAGAAGCCCCCCGAAGATCACTGGAGGAGGAGATACCCAGAACTGGAAGAAGAACTCCTGTCAACATATTATGAGTTCAAGGGATGGAACATGGACGGCATACCCACTAGGAAAAAACTGGAGGAATTAGATCTAGGATATGTTGCCGACGACTTAGAAAAGAGAGGTATATTGAAAAATGGCGAAAATTAAGAAGAAAGTCAAGACAATCAAAATTGACGCTGATAAGTGTAACGGCTGTAGAGGATGCGAGATTGTGTGTTCCGGTTTTCATGCAAACCCTCAGTGGAGCAGTATCAATCCGGCTCGTTCACGCATTCAGATTATTACTGACAGACTGAATAACAAATGGCTCCCCGTATTTGCGGGTGAATATACCCCTGCGGAGTGTATGGGCAGAAGCATATATGTTATTGATGGAAAAGAATATAATGAGTGTGACTTCTGTAGAGCTTCTTGTCCTTCTAGAGTCCTGTTTGTTGAACCAGATTCCGGTCTTCCGCTTAAATGCGATATGTGTGAGAGTGACCCAACACTGAAGGAGCCTAAATGTGTCGAAGTTTGCCTTAACGATGTTCTGGTTTACGAGGAAAGAGAAGAGGAAGTAGAGGAGCAAACCAGTATGGAACTGGTTGAGACCGGGCTGGCCTCGATGATAAACAAGTACGGGTTTGACAAGGTAGCAGAAACCATCACCCGTATGTCGCAGAAGAGTTAAAAGATGCACTAGACTATATAGAAGAGGATTGAAAAATATAATGGAGACATTACCCTTAGAACCTTTTAAAATGGTTATTGACGGCATCAATGAGTCGGGCGGAGAAGCCTTCAAATTCTGCTATCAGTGCGGAAAATGCGAGACCGTATGCCCTTGGAATAATGTACGTTACTTCCCTGTTCGTAAATATATTAACCAGGCAAAATACGGCGTTGTTCCATTTGAATCTGAAGACGTGTGGTTGTGTGCGACTTGTGGAAGATGCCCTCAATATTGCCCAAGAGGAGTGGAAATAATTGAAGTTATGAGGTCGGTTCGCAGATTGCTTGTACCAGATGGTGTAGTTCCTGCAAGCCTACCCAGTCTTAGAAGTACAATGACAAATATTGCGAGCGTTGGCAACCCATGGGGTCAGGATCCAAACGAGCGTATGAACTGGGCAAAGGATTTGGAAGTCAAAGAGTTCGATGAAACCACTGAGATACTCTACTTTCCATGTTGCTATCCCAGCTATGACCCAAGACTAAAGAAGGTGTCCCAGGCTACCGCAAATATTCTTAATAAAGCAGGTGTGAACTTTGGCGTTCTTGGCTCTAAAGAAATGTGTTGTGGCGAGAGCGTTCGTAAAACAGGGAATGAGGCATTATTTAAACGCCTTGCCAAAGAAAATATCAAAACATGGATTGACAGCGGAGTGAAAAAAATCCTTGTTTCATCGCCCCATTGCTTTCATACATTTAAAAACGAGTACCCAGAGTTCAGTGTCAATTTCGAGGTAATTCACATCTCTCAGTTTCTTTTTGAACTTATAAACGAAGGAAGACTGACCATTAAAAAAGAATATGCAAGAAAGGTAACCTACCATGACCCGTGCTATCTTGGTAGACACAACGGTGTGTATGATGAACCTCGTGGAGTTTTACAAAAAATACCTGGTCTTGAACTTATCGAGATAACCGATAACCATAAAGACAGCCTTTGCTGCGGCATGGGTGGAGGAAGGGTCTGGATGGAAACGGAAAAGAATGAAAGGTTTGCAAACATCAGGATAGAGCAGGCCATAGCAACAGGTGCCCAGGTTCTAGCTACCGCTTGTCCTTACTGTGTTTTTGCGCTTGAGGACAGCAAGCTTGTTACCAATCATGCTGACGATATTGAGATAAAGGACATTACGGAGATCCTTCAAGAAGTTATATAAGAATATATTGATTAAACATGCGAGAAACTATTGAATTACCAGAAATGATGGATGATACGGTCGAAGTGCAGTGTAACCAATTCTCGGAAAAAGGGTGGACTGTCAGTACGGTGAATGCTCCCCTCGAAAAAGAGTTCACTGTGTATGTTAACGAATTGGAATTCGCTACAATTTGCTGTACACCAACAAAATTAAATTATTTAATTTTCGGATTGCTTTGTTCTGAGGGACTTATAACTTGCACTGCTGATGTTACTATGATGCGTTTGCGCAACAACGATTCAGACGTGGATGTTAAGTTAAATAAGAAAGAGCTTGACATGCCGACAAAAAGTCGGTCATACGATCACATTAACAACATATTGGTTTCAGTGATGGAACAAAGCATTGAAACGGATGTTTCAATTGCTCCGGAACAAGTGCTAACGCTGATGAGACGGTTTCACGAGAAGGTGGATTTAAAACGTTTCGGCGGCGGCGTGCATGCCGCTGCTTTGGCCGACAAAAATGATCTAATTTTTGTGGCAGAAGATATAGGGCGGCACAACACATTGGATAAAATACTGGGTGAGTGTATACTTGCTGATCTATCACCAAAAGACAAGCTTCTTCTTTGTACAGGTCGAATTTCAATGGAGATGTTACGCAAAATCTATAAGATGCAGATTCCCGTTGTTATTTGTCAGCATTTTCTGACTGGAAATTCTGCTATTCTTGCCCACAAGCTTGGTATTACCTTGGTTGGACGTGTGCGCGAGCATAGTCTGTCGGTATATTCTCGTCCTGAACGGATTGTTAGTTCAATAAATTGAAAGCGTTGAACATTCAATGGTAAAAGGGTATGCAGGTTAATAGATTCGCCGAGATTCTCTTGAAAGTGGTTTTGAGAATCAAAGTAACGATTATGAGGTGATAAACAATGGAAAACGTAATATCGCTTAACGAGAACATTCAACAACTCTGTAAAAATGTTGGCGAAGGCAACTTCGGCGATGTCATGGTTGTCGGCGGTGGCATAAGCGGCATCCAGGCATCCCTGGACCTTGCTACGGCCGGTTTTAAGGTCTACCTAGTTGAGAAGGCACCCTCCATTGGCGGGCACATGGCTCAACTTGACAAAACCTTTCCGACCAATGACTGTTCGATGTGAATACTCGCACCGAAACTGGTCGAGGTCGGCCGGCATCCAAATATTGAAGTACTGACTTACACGGAAGTTGAGCGTGTAGAAGGAGAAGCAGGAAACTTTAACGTCACATTACTCAAAAAGCCCCGTTACATCCTTGAAGATAAGTGTACGGGCTGTACTGTTTGTGTGGAATATTGTCCTGTTATGTACCCTGATCAATATAATCAGGAGATATCGGACAACAAGGCGGTGCACGTATATTTTGCTCAGGCGATCCCTTTGGTTACATATATAGACGAAAGCTGTCTGTACCTGAAAGAAAAGAAATGCCGGATCTGCGAAGCAGTCTGCAAAAACAACGCCATAGATCTGAATCAAAAACCACAAAAGATGGACATCAATGTAGGCGCCATTATCCTTTCCCAGGGTATCGAACCCTATGACCCAACAGTACGACCTGAATACCACTACAGGGATTTCGTCAACGTTGTTACGAGTATGGATTACGAGCGACTCCTCTGCTCAACTGGCCCTTACGGGGGAGAAGTGCTGCGTGCATCCGATAAAAAGCACCCCCATAAACTCGCATGGATCCAATGTGTGGGGTCTCGTCAGGTAATAGAGGGGGGTAACAGCTACTGCTCATCTGTATGCTGCACCTATACCCAAAAACATGTTATCCTTACAAAAGATCACGATGCCGATGCTGAATGCACTGTATTCCACAATGATATACGCTCTTACGGCAAAGATTTTGAACGTTTCTATCAAAGAACTGAGAGTCTTCCGGGCATTCGTTTTATCAGAGCCTATCCGTCAATTGTAAGGGAAGATCCGATAACAAAAAACGTAACCATTAGGTATTCCACTCCTGATGAGGGTATAAAAGAGGAAGAATTTGATATGGTCATTCTTTCAGTGGGCATGGATCCGCCAAAGAATGTACAGGCCATCTCCAATACATTTGGTATTGAGCTTGAGTCCCATAATTTTTGCAAGATAGAACCTACGAATCCTATTGCTACTAACGTACCAGGCATCTTTGTAAGTGGTGGTTTACAGGGTCCTATTGACATCCCCGAATCCGTCTTCAGTGCATCTGGTGCTGGCTCACAGATTGGTACCCTTCTAAATTACAGAAGAGGTAACCTTTCAAAAGAAAGAATCTACCCCGAAGAAAAAGATGTTTCCCAAGAAGAACCTAAAATAGGTGTATTTGTATGTCACTGTGGCGCTAATATCGGAAGGGTGGTCAATGTTCCTGATACCGTAGAATATTGCAAGTCGCTGCCAAATGTAGTGTATGCTCAGGAACAACTTTTCTCATGTGCCACAAACTCTGCTAAAGAAATTACGGACATGATTAAAGAGAAGGGTCTAAACCGGGTTGTTGTGGCGGCTTGTTCTCCAAGGACCTTAGAACCACTATTCCGGGATACCCTACGAGAAGCAGGTATAAACCAGTATTATTACGAAATGGCAAATATCCGCGAACACAATTCATGGGTGCACTCAAAAGAAAAAGAAGAGGCAACCAAAAAGGCATATGACATTATCCGCATGTCTGTAGCCCGCGCACATCATCTTAAGCCGCTTCAGGAGTTTGACCTCTCAGTTGATAAAAGGGCGCTCGTTGTTGGAGGCGGTATTGCAGGAATGACTTGCTCACTCTCAATAGCCGAGCAGGGACATGAAGTTTATCTTATTGAAAAGGCCCCACGACTGGGTGGCATAGCCCGCAAGATACACACAACATTAGAGGGGCTTGATGTTCAGGCATACCTTGAAGATCTTATGGAAAAGGTTTACAAAAATCCGTTGATACATGTCTATGAAAGCGCCAATATTACAGAGGCAACGGGCTACGTTGGAAATTTTGTTACCACTATCTCCTCTCCCAGAGGGATAACCGAAATTAAACACGGTGCTGCTGTAATAGCTATCGGTGCCGACCTTTATACCCCCACCGAATATCTTTACGGTCAGGACGAGCGAGTAATGACTCACCTTGAATTGGAGGAGAAGATTGTAAACGGTGAAGAGGCCATCACAAACGCACAGTGTATTGTTATGATACAGTGTGTCGGTTGTAGAAACGAAGATAGAAATTATTGCAGTCGTATCTGCTGCAGCGAGTCTGTGAAAAATGCCCTCCTGCTTAAAGAGAAAAAACCTGAAATGGATGTGTTTGTCCTCTTTAGAGATGTCAGGACATATGGGTTCAAAGAGGATTACTATAGAGAAGCTGCTGACAAGGGTGTGAGATTCGTTCGTTATGAACCGGAAGATCCGCCCCAGGTAGAACCGGGTGAGTCAGAAGAAGACGGTCGCCCCGTTCTCAAAGTCACTACCACAGAGTACATACTTGGTGACAAGATAGAAATAAATGCTGATTTTATTGCCTTGGCCGCTGCGGTTATTCCGTCAGAGGCAACAAAAGAGATAGCCAACCTATTCAAGGTAACGCTCAGTGTGGACGGATTTTTCAAAGAAGCACACGTAAAACTGAGACCTGTGGAGTTCTCTACAGATGGTGTTTACCTCTGTGGCATGGCCCACTATCCGAAATTCATCCAGGAAACCCTAAACCAGGCTTACGGAGCAGCAGGCCGGGCATTGACACTTCTTTCAAATGATATCGTAGTAGCTTCTGGTTCTGTCTGTGAGGTTGATGAAAAACGGTGCATGGGGTGCGGGGCATGTGTGGATGTATGTGCATACGGTGCATTAAGTCTAAGCGATACGAAGCAGGGCAAAAAGGTTGTGGTGAATCCAGTTCTATGCAAAGGTGACGGGCTTTGCAACGCCAAGTGTCCCACCGGGGCTATACAACTAAAACATTATACTGATGAAGAGTTAATTGCAGAAATCGACGCCATGACCGACGAAAATATCATGCAGCAAATCGACGCCGCTGCCGCTACAAATTAATGGAGGTGAAAACCAATGAGTAACGTGAAATTTAAACCGAAAGTGATAGGTTTTGTATGTGACACCTGAGCATACGGCGCTGCTGACCTGGCTGGAGTTTCCAGACTGCAATATACAACAGAAATAAGGCTTGTTCGGGTTATGTGCTCTGGGAGAGTGGATATGAGCTTTATCCTCAGGGCGTTATCGAAGGGAATTGACGGTGTGTTAATTGGCGCTTGTCATCTCGGTGAATGTAATTATATCACTCATGGAAATTACCAAGCAGTTAATATGGTACTGCTTTTTAAAAGGATTATGGAACATATGGGATTAAACCCTGACAGGCTGAGAATTCAGCTAATGTCAGGTTCCGAATCCAATGTCTTTGTTGAAACAATAAATAGTTTTGTAAAAAGGATAAAGGAAATCGGACCTCTCGGTAAAGGTGAGGGGGAAACGATAAGCGGCGAGGAGCTTAATACAAAAATTGCCGAAATCAGCAAATTGGTACCGTACATAAAAGTTATGAAAAACGAAAAACTTTGTACACATCTGGAAAGTAAGGACCAATATGAAGAGTTTTTCACAAAAGAAGAAGTAGAAAAGTTGCTTAACGAAGTGGTATCGTATTATATTGACCCTGCAAAATGCCAGGCTTGCATGACCTGTGCCAGGAGATGTCCGGTTGACGCAATTATAAGTGTGAAGGGCCAAATACATATCATTGATCAGGATAAGTGTATCAAATGTGGCACCTGTATTCAGGTTTGTCCTCCTCGCTTCAATGCAATAACGAAACTTGTCAATGAAGCCGTGCCACCTCCTCCTCCTGAAGATCAGAGAGCAGTTGTAAGAAAAACTAAAGAAAAGGAAGTAGCATAGTTTACAAATTACGTCATATCATACAAAAGGCCCCGTTTTTAAAACGGGGCCTCCATCATAGAATATCAAACTATCAAATCCGCAATAATAATATTAATGAAAACAAAATAGATTTCTGTAATGATCTATGCGAGCTAATAATTCAAATATTGGTAAACAGGAGATTGTTTTGACGGATTTTTTTTATGGACTAAAAGATGCCCTAACCCTGACAAAAGAAAATGTCAAATGCCTTTCCTTTGAAAATGTCCATTTGATAGATAGTATTGATCGGGTTGCTGCCTCGGATATTTACGCCGTTGTTGACTCTCCCTCTGTAGATGCATCTCTTAAAGACGGTTATGCGGTAATATCCCATGAAGTGAAATCAGCCACCGACGAAAAGCCTGTTCGTTTGTTGATACTGGGGTCTGCGACGCCAGGAGACGATGGTGTTATTCAGGTTACACCGGGGACCACAGTGAGACTATCAACGGGCGCCAGAATCCCTGTTGGTGCAGATGCAGTAGTTCCTGAAGAATTTGTTAAGCATAAAGACTCATATGCGTTAATTGGAGTCCATGCCGAGCCAGGCAGAAACATTCTTTTACGGGGAAGCGATGTCTCCTCTCAAAAATGTTTGATTGAATCAGGGAGGATGATATCGCCTAGCATGGTAGGCCTACTCGCTGCAGGAGGGCATAGCACGGTACCGGTTTTTAAAACCCCCAACATTGGGATTATAGGTATCGGGGACGAAATTGTCGAACCTGGAAAACCTTTAAAAACGGGCAAGCTTTACGCAAGCAATATTATGACAGTGGCTTGTTGGTGCATCAAATATAAAATGAAAGCCAGGATGACAACAGCAAATGATGATTATAGCGATATCTTAAACACCTTAAAAACATTATCCGAGGAAACAGATGTTATTATAACAAGTGGTGGGGCATGGACAAGCGACCATGACTTTATCGAGAAGGTTCTTGAAGGGCTTGGATGGAAAAAGATATTTCACCGAATTCGCATAGGGCCAGGAAAGGCTGTAGGTTTCGGTATCCTTAATGGTAAACCGTTATTTATCTTATCCGGCGGTCCTGCCTCTAATTTTACCGGTTTTACACAGATTGTTTTACCGGGCCTTCTGACAATTTCAGGACACAGAACAGCGGAATTACCCTCAGTGAACGCAATACTTGCCTCTGAAATTCGTGGGCGAAATTCAGAATGGACAGATTTTTTTTATGGCCATATTAATTTCGATAAAATATTTCCGACATTCTATCCATTTAAAGAGAGAACCCGACTTGCTTCCATCTCTGAGGCAACAGCGGTTGCCTCCATTCCCGAAGGACAAGAATGTATTCCTGCGGGATCAACGGTTTGTGTTCAGTTATTAAAGTAGTTTGTTATCTGCATAAAGCGATTATAATTTAAGATGTTTGCATAACCCCAACCTCTCTTCTTTTGTGTCTTCACAGTCGCTTTTTATGTTTTTTCTGTCTCACAGGGTAGTGGTTTGAGCTTCAAAGATTAGTTTATGGGCCCTCTTTCATGTCCTTTTAAGGGGTTCTACGGTTCACGCGATCGAAAAAGAGGCTTAAATGCCAAGGCCTTCACAGCGGCGAATATTTCTAAGCCTATCTTTATATCCATCTGGTTTGCAGCCTTTTTGGTAACTTCTGCCACAAGCTTTTCGCTACCGAGCTGTAGTTCTACTCCCACGGTTGTCCCCATATCAAATATGCTTGTTACAACGCCTTTCAAGAAATTACGAGTGCTGACCATTCCAGGATGACGTTTGAAAAGGATCACATTTCTTGCAGGAAGTTCAAATAGAGTTGCTGGTGGTCCGCCATTATTGGCCACAAAGATATCTTGGCTTCCCCATCTGTATTCGTAAACATCGCTTACACGATGTGGCCCGGTAAGATTGAGAAGGTTGGTGTAACCGCCCGAATTTCTCATTTCCCCCCGCGCAAGTTCCTCAGCGGTAACCATACCCTTTACGTAGCCACCGGCGATAGATAGAACCTGCTCTGCCATTATCCTCATTTCCAACAATGTGTGGGAGATAAAAAGATACGGAATATCAAATACATCACATGTGTTCTTCAGATACGAAATAATTTGGAGTTTCAGACTTTCGTCAATTGCAGATAAAGGTTCATCCATTAACAGAAGACGGGGGTTGGAAAGAATCGCCCTGCCTATTGCGACTCTTTGTTTTTCACCGCCAGAAAGGTTGCTGACACCCCTTTTTAACAGATGCCCAATCTGCATAACCTCTATCACTTCATCTGGTTTGATTTTTCTATATATGGCATGACAGCGTTTATATCCATACAAAAGATTGTTTTTAACACTCAAATGTGGAAATAGCTGAGAACGTTGAAAGACCATGCCGATACGCCTGTGTTCCGGAGCAATATTAATGCCAATGCTGCTATCAAATAGAGTTTCGCCATCGAGGCTGATTGAGCCATTATCTGGGGATCGGAATCCTGCTATAAAACTTACAAGGGTTGTCTTTCCACTGCCGGAAGGGCCAAATATACCAATTTTCCTGCCTTTAATTTCAAAATCAGCACTAAAGTGAAATTTGCCTAACTGTTTCTTTGCTGATACACGTAATTCCATGCTACTTCCTTTTAATCATTTTTCTGCCGAACCATTCGTAAAAAACGAGAACAATGACGGAAATGGCTATAGAGACAGAGCATAACGCCATTGCCAGGCTATCCCCTTTTGGTGAACTAACATATTCGTAGATCGCAAGGGGGATGGTCTGGGTAACGCCGGGAATGTTACCTGCAACGATTATGGTTGCTCCGAATTCTCCCAGGCCCCTTGCAAACATCAAGATAGAGCCCGCTATTATACCTCGAAGCGAAAGAGGGATTATAATCGTAAATATGCCGTCAAACCGACTGGCTCCAAGGGTCCGGGATACCTGGATAAGACGTCTGTCAATCATTTCCATGTTAGTCCTGATTGACCTTACCATTAAAGGAAACCCCACTACTGCAGTTGCAATAACGGCAGCTTTCCATGTGAAAATTAACTTAATCCCTAAAGGTTGAAGCACCCATTTCCCTAACCAACCATTCTGGCCAAGCATTAGCAGTAAAAGATACCCGATTACTACAGGAGGTAATGTAAGTGGCAAATTAACCAATACATCCAGCGCAACCTTGCCTTTGAATCTTTTAAATGTCATAAGGTATGCTACAGTAAAACCAAGAGGCAATGATATGAAAGTGGCAACCAATGATATCTTCAATGAGAGTAGGATTGCGAGATAGTCGGAGTGGCTGAACTCAGGCATATTTCTTTATTTAACCATAAAGCCGTATTTTAATATAACTTCTTTAGCCTCGGAAGACTGTAGATATTTATAAAACGATTCGGCTTCTGCCTTTTTACTCCCCACTGCAGTGAGTGCAACAGGATATGTCACTCTTGGACAATATTCTTGCGGTACAGAAAAAAGGATTTTTACGTTCTTGGCAAGTTGTTCAGCGTCTGTCCTGTAAACAAATGCCCCGTTTACTTCGCCTCTGTCGGCATACATGAGGCATTCCCTGACATCCTTAGCCATAACGAGTTTGCCTGCAATTTGTTTCTCGATGCCGGCCTTCTTGATAGCCTCAGTGGCGTACTGACCAGCGGGAACGCTCTTGGGGCTTCCTATTGCAATCTTCTCAAATATTACAATATCCTGCATTGCCTTAATATTAGGATTTGGTTTTCCTACAAATACAAGGGTGTTATATGCAAGGGTGGTTATGTTTTTTTTATCGAGAAGTCCCTTATCTTTTAAGTGGTCCATCCATTCAACATTGGCAGAGAAAAAGATATCAGCAGGTGCACCGTTTTCGATCTGCTTTGCCAGGGCCCCTGATGCGGCAAAATTATTTTTGAAGCTCACATCCGGATGTATCTTTGAATAGTTGGCGGATAGCGTTGTTATTACTTCACGAAGGCTTGCCGCTGCAGAGACATTGATGTCACTGGCCTTGACGGTCGTTGTAAAGAACAAAAAAATAAACAGAACAAAAAACATGCCGCGAATTACATTTTTCATATTGGGGTCCTCCATTATTATTTATTCTATATTAATTTATCTGAACCGTGTTATTGAACCTCAAATCCGTATTTCAGCAATAATGCTTTGGCTTCATGAGAGTGTAAAAAAGAAAAGAAGTTAACGGCATCCTGATTTTTTACTCCGGAGACGGTAAGAGCCGACAGAAAAATAACCCGGGAGTAGAGCTTCTGCGGCACAGTAAACAGAATTGTTGTATCTTTCGATAGCAGAGCATCGGTTTTGTACACAATGGCGCCATCCACATCACCTCGTTCTGCATATAAAAGACATTCTCGTACGTCTCGTGCCAGCACTAATTTCTGTTCCAATTGTTTATATATTCCGGCATTTCTGAATGCTTCCATGGTGTATTCCCCGGCAGGCACGCTTTTCGGGCTACCGACCGCTATCCTGTTGAGTTTTGTTAATTCTTCGAGACGCGAAACACCCTGTGCACCTTTACTGACAAAAACGAGAGTATTGTAGGCAAAAGGGGTAATAGTGTTCACGTCAACATACCTTTTTTCCTTAAGGTAATCCATCCAATTAACATTAGCCACAAGTGTAATGTCTATATGCGCCCCATTGTCAATTTGTTTGGCCAGTACCCCAGAAGCGGCATAATTTTTTAATATTTTAATGGATTGGTTATTCTTGATAAATGCTGCGGCTATATCGTTAACCACGTCTTTCATTCCTACACCTGCTCCAATAGTTATTTGACCTGCAGAAACATTGCCGCATAATTGGGTTAGCGCTAAGCACACAATGACTAAAGCAATAAACGTTCTCATGCATCCTCCTCAATCATAATGAATTAAAACAATGAAAAAACACAAATACATTTTAATAAAAGGTATATTTACTATGTATTGCGTTATATAAAGCATTATATAATGAAATAAAATATTTTTCAATTCATATATAAAAATAAAACCATATCAAGTTCTAATCGGAATGCCTCATATTTTTTCAAAATAATCTGTCCTTTCCCTGTTATACGAGAACCCCCATGGTGTATCCCCAACCTTTCATTCCAGCAAAAGAAAGCCCAACCTCTTTTTGCAACAATGGATAACAGTCCATGCTTTTATAGTAGGATATTTACATTGTCGCTGCAACTTTAGGAAGCGATCCTATTCTCTCAGTTCCATTGAGAAGGCAATGATGTCCTTCGCTCAAGGATTTGCCCCTGCTTTTTAGCCAAACCTTGTATCCAACACTCAATACGCAATTTAGAAATGCAGTTTATTCATAAATTCCAATTGATTATGCAAATCCCGTCGATAACACTCAATTTTCTCTTGACAGTGAGTTGTCTCGTTTGATATATAAGCTGCGTTATATTAAATTATATATAACGAAGGTTAACTATGACAGAATGTCAGTGAAGAAGTATATTCCAATATATTTGCGAAAAGGCGGATTGGATAAAGGTGTAAGAAGTGTGCAAACCATTATCAAAATAATATATTAGGAGGCCGACAGAGTATGAAAAAGATTCTTTTAGTGGTATTTGCCATGTTTCTTTTATTGCCTGCAAATTCAAATGCAGGCAATGTGACAAGCAGATACGATGTAACCCTAGGCGGGTATGTCAAGATGGATTTGGGTTGGCAGAACCAGAACCAAGGGCCTGATTTTGCCTCTGCTGTAAGAGGTTCGTTACCGGGCAATCAAAACAGATACGATGAATACCATAGTACATACTGGTATGCTGGTGAAACACGTTTGAATATGTTGATTAAGGGGCCGGATGCGTGGGGTGCCAAGACAGGTGCATTTATTGAAGGAGATTTTAGAGGTGCAACCGTAGGTGCTAACGCAGGGGTTTTTGGGTTGAGACACGCATATATGAATTTCAACTGGAAGCAATCAAGCCTGCTTATCGGTCATACATGGAACGAATGGGGTTTTATACCGTCATTTTACATTCTCGGTTGCGCAGATTTAAACCCCATGGGGCGTGGACGAAGAAACCCACAGATTCGTTACACATACAAAGTTGACAAATCGTTGTCTTTTTATGTAGGTGTTTTTGCCGAATATAACACTGTAGGAGGTGATAATATCAATACTCTTTCACAGAATGACAATGCACGTTCTCTGTTACCTCATTTCATGGGCGAGGTTACTTACAAAACAGATTCATATGGGAAAATTGGCAGATTCCCCCTTCAATTTTCTCTTGGAGGATTCTATGGGAAGGAAAAGAAAACTTACCGTAACTCACCAACAAACACCCAATGGAGAGACGATGATGTAAACTCATGGACTGTTGCTTTAAAGGGCTATGTTCCCATAATCCCCGATAAGAAGGGTAACAAGACAGGTTCTTTGGGATTCACAGGCGCTGCCTTCATGGGTCAAAACAACGGTCTCTACTATACGAGTGGCCCGGCCAGATCATACGACTCAGCGCTCAACGCCACCGATGAAAATTATTATTCAGCAGCGGCCACCACCAACTATGGCGGATGGGGCCAGTTATCATACTACTTTACCGACAACGTCTGGATCAACGGTATATATGGCACATTTTCCAATAACTTCAACCCCAATACATTCAGGGCGGTGGGAGCAAATGCAATAAGGACTAACCAGCAAATGATTGCAAATATCCTCTGGGATATAAACCCTGCGATCAGGCTTGGCCTGGAGTATACCAGAATAATGACAGGTTATGCGGCGTACGGTGCCGGTACAGCAGGTACTGATGCAGCTAACAACGACAACCTTGACAGATCAGGAAAGATCGATTCGGTAAGAATGGGGATCTGGTATTTCTTTTAATGGCTGACTGCTTAAAAAAAGATCAAAAAAATCTTTTGCAGGAATTTAACGATAGTGAAATAAAGGTTTTGCTGGTTACTTTATGGAGCAAAGAGGATTTGCAAACACATTATGTTCAGGTGTCCCGTTGTATTCAGCGGGACACCTATTTCTTAAATGACAGAAATCTATTTTGTCTTGACAAAATATATCCATTTGATATAGATATACATTGTTAAATAATTCACATATATAAATCAGTAAAAGTATAGGAGGTTGTTATGTCGCCAGTTAGTGCGACCTATTTGGGTATACCAGGCTATGTGATTTTTTGGGTTATGTTTCTGGTAACAATGGGTCTGTTTCTTCCAAGGGCATATTTTCTGTACCGCCTTATGTGTCTCGGAAAACAGGAGAACCGGTTTGACCGGATAGGAGAGAGATTCAAGAATATGCTTTTTGTGGTTATCCCACAGTGGTGTACCTTAAAAAGCGTCACATCGAAGGACTTAGCTGGTATCGGGCACGCCCTGCTTTTCTGGGGTTTCAGTTGTTTTCTTGTGAGTTATATTGTCTTGATAGGGATTTCTGAAGGGCTTGGACTCCACTCTTATATAAGGGGAGGGGCATTCGAGACAGGTTTTTTGACTGTTTTGGATATAGCCGGTATTATTGTCATGCTGTCAATGATATGGGCGGCTATAAGGCGCTATATAGTGAGACCGCCAAGGCTTGAGATAAGTCTCGAAGCAGGTTTTATCATGTTTATGGTCTTCAGCCTTATGGTGCTCCACTTTTGCACAGAGAGTTTCGGCATGGCGGCATTAGGCGAGACCCACGGTCTGCCCCCGATAAGTTCAGCCATTGCCAGCTACCTTGTCAATGCTGGAGTCCCAAAAGATACGCTGATGAACGTATCCTATGGCGCCTGGTGGCTCCATTATGCATTTATACTTGTATTCACCATCTATATCCCCCGTTCCAAACACCTTCATGTGCTTGCATCTGCTCCGAATGTGTTTTTCAAGTCTCTTGACCGTAAGGTAGTGCTTGAGCCAATCCCTCTCGAGGCACTCGAGAGCGAGGAACCACCTGAACTCGGAGTATCAAAGATTCAGGACCTTAAATGGAAGGATATACTTGACCTTTATGCCTGTGCAAAATGCGGACGATGCCATGTGAGTTGTCCTGCGCAGGTAAGTGGAAAGACATTGTCCCCAAGGGAGTTTTTACGTCATATGAAGGACCATCTGCTCGAAGCGGGGCCAGGCCTACTAACCAAAGGTTCCAATGGCAGTGGTGAAGCGACGCCTGAACTGGAAGGAAAGAGACTTGTAGGTGACGTTGTCACTGAGGATGAGATCTGGGCATGTACCACCTGTGGCGCCTGTCAGGAGGTATGCCCTGTAAACATTGAGCATATACGTAAGCTACTCGAAATGCGACAAAACCTGGTACTTGTACATAACCAGATGCCAGAGAGCGCCCAACTCATGTTGAGAAATATGCAGACGAGAGGAAATCCTTGGGCAGGCGCACAGTCACTGAGATTGAGGGGCGACTGGACAAACGATGTGGAAGTCAAGGTATTAGGTGAAAGTGATGAGAACCCAAGTACGCTATTATGGGTAGGCTGTACAGGTGCGCTTATAGACCGCAATGTTTTGGCAACACTTTCATTAGTAAGGATACTCAATGCAGCAGGTGTTGATTTTTGCGTTTTAGGTGAGGCTGAATCTTGTTGTGGCGACCCTGCAAGACGGGCGGGCTATGAATTCCAGTTCCAGATTTCAGCGGAAGAAAACATAGAAACGTTTAAAAACTTTAACATAAAAGAAATAATTACATCATGCCCACACTGCTACAATGCACTGAAGAATGAATATCCACTGTATGGTGCGGAATTTAAGGTGATCCATTATACGGAGCTTTTTGCCGAACTTATCAAACAGGGTAAACTAAAGCTGACAAACGATGTAAATACTTTGATCGCCTACCACGACCCATGTTATCTGAGCCGTTATAATGGGGTCTACCAGGAGCCGAGAGAGATAATAGATCGTATCCCCAAAGCTAAATTTAAAGAGATGGAGCGCTCCAAAACCACAACATTCTGTTGCGGCGGCGGCGGCGGGCATATGTGGATCGAAGAGCAGCACGGCACGACAAAAATTAACCATGTCCGTATGGATGAGGTGATTGAAACGGGTGCGGATACCATTGCAACTTCGTGCCCTTATTGTCTGCAGATGCTTGAAGAGGGTATAGAACAGAAGGGTGTTAAAGAAACGTTAAAGGCAAAAGACCTTGTTGAAGTGGTAGAAGCAGCAATGAAACAATCTTAAAAAGGAAAGGAGATTATATGAATATTATCGTGTGTGTTAAACAAGTGCTTGACCCCGAAATACCACCGGCCAAATTCAAGATTGACCCGGAAACAAAACAGGTTATCCCTCCGGCAGGTGTGCCGCCAGTGATAAGTGTTTATGATGAAAGGGCGGTTGAGGCTGCATGCAGGTTGAAGGACAAAAATAAGGGGAAGATAACTGTGATAAGCATGGGTTCAGAAAAGGCTGCCGATGTTATAAAGCATGCCATTTCTATGGGGGCTGATGATGGTTTTGTTTTGAGTGACCCTGCCTTTGAAAATCTGGATAGTTTTGGAACCGCGTATGTGCTCTCAAAGGCGATACAAAAGATAGGTGCATACGATCTTGTTCTCTGCGGAAGGCAGGCTGCGGATTGGGGCGCAGGACAGGTTGGCTCCATCCTTGCTGAGATGCTCGGTATCCCTGTTATCACACTTGCCTGTGAAATTGAAGTGGCAGGCGCTAACGTAAAGGTGAAGAGAATAGTAAGTGACGGCTTTGAAGTGCTCGAAGCACCCATGCCAAGCCTTGTAACCGTTAGCAGTGAGATAGGTATGCCTCGTCTGCCCGCAGGTATGCGCCTTATGATGGCACGAAAAAAACAGGTACCTGTTTGGAAGGCTGCTGATATAGGCGCTGAGGCTTCTTTTCTGGATAAGGGAAATGCACATACAGAGGTTACAGGTCTTTCGGTCCCATCCCGTAAAATAGAGTGCGAGATAATCACAGGTGCGACCCCTGCTGAAGCTGCTGCCAATCTGGCTGCAAAGCTTGCTAACCTGATATAAAGAACGGAGGATATTCATGGATAATTATAAAGGTGTCTTAGTTTGTGGTGAAATGGCTGATGGTAAGTTGGCGCCGATAACAATAGAACTCCTCGGAGTCGGAAGAAAGCTTGCCGATGAACTTGGTGAAGAATTAAGTATTTTGTTGTTGGGCAGCAAATCAGGTGCCCTGGGTCAGGATGCGATTGCCTATGGTGCAGACAATGTGTATATATCTGAGGACAGTCTTTTTGATATATACAACTCCGATGCTTATACAATGGCAACGGCGAACCTGTGTAAAAAGATATTACCCTCCATAATGCTCTTCGGTTATACAGATATCGGTTGCGACCTGTCTCCAAGGCTTAATGGACGCCTGGGAGGGGGGCTTTCGATGGAATGTTCGGCATTGTCCATAGACCCTGCAACTAAACTTCTTGTTACCACAAGACCCGTCTTTGGCGGTAATGCGCTTGCGACTATGCTTTCAAAGACTGCACGCCCGCAGATGGCGACGATAAGGGCAAAGGTGATGCCGCCTGCAGAGCATAACGACTCGCGTCAGGGCAAGGTTATCCCATTAGAAGACAAGGTTGATCCATCGGCACTGAAAGTAAAGGTAATAGAAAAGATAAAGGAAGAAGTAGAAGGCGTGAAACTGGAAGACGCAGAAGTCGTTGTGGCAGGCGGGCGCGGTATGGGCACTGCCGCAGACTTTGCAAAACTGCGTGAACTTGCAGGTGTTCTTGGTGGTGCAGTTGGTGGAACGAGGGTTGCCTGTGACGAAGGCTGGGTCTCCGCAACACTCCAGATTGGACAGAGTGGAAAGGTTGTCAGCCCGAAACTTTATTTAGCCGTTGGTCTTTCCGGCGCTATGGCACATATCGCTGGCTGCCTCGGTTCAAAGTGCATTGTGGCGATTAATAAGGACAATGAGGCGAATATATTCAATGTTGCACACTTTGGCATCGTTGGAGACTGGAAGGAGATACTGCCTCCACTTACCGAAAAGATGAAGGAACTCAAAGGAAAATAATTTTAGAAATACGTTAAAAAAGCCCCGCCTCAAAAACGGGGCTTTTTTATTTTATGAAGGGCTTTATATCTCCAGTTCTTCTCCTTTATGCGGCACATATGTCTCAAGACCAAGCTTTTCCTGTATTACCTTTTCGAACTCGAGGCTGACAGATTCTTCACCGTGTGTCACAAATGTCTTTGGTCTATTTGTAATTGTGCCGAGCCATTCAAGCAACTCCTTCTGGTCGGCGTGAGCCGAGAAGCCGCCTATCGTATAGGTCTTTGCCCTTATTGCCATCTCTTCACCAAGGATTCGGGCGCTCTTTGCCCCGTCTATGATGTGGCGTCCCAGTGTTCCTTTTACCTGAAAACCGGTGAAGATTATGCTACATTCTGGTCGCCAGATATTGTGTTTGAAATGATGCTGTATACGCCCGCCATCGCACATCCCGCTGCCAGCGATAATGATTGCCCCCGATTTGATCCTGTTTATTTTTTGGGACTCTTCTATGGAGGTAGTAAAGTGAAGGTTCATGCCTTCGTTGCTCCTGAACTTGAATGCTGTGAGCGCCTCGGCATCGAAGTATTCCGGATGCGCCATATATATCTTTGTTGCCTTATCTGCAAGGGGACTATCCACGTAGACGTTGAGTTTTGGTAGTCTGTCCTGCTTTACAAGTCTATTCAGGATATAAAGGATATCCTGTGTCCTTCCCACAGAGAAGGCTGGTATAAGGACATTTCCACCTTTTTTGAACGTGTTTTTAATAGCCTGTACCATTTCCTCAATACTCTCTTCGACACCTCTATGCAACCTGTTGCCATAAGTTGACTCAACAACAACATAGTTGGCATTATCAATATGCTGCGGGTCGTTTATGATGGGGTTGTCGTTTTTTCCGATATCACCGGAAAAGACGATCTTTTTTTCCTCATCACCATTATTTAACCAGATTTCGAGGGAGCCTGAACCAAGTATATGGCCGGCATCAATAAACCTGTATCTGACGCCTGATTTGAGTTGAAGGGTTTCCATATAATTGACCTTTTTTACAAAAGGCATGACGCCTTTTGCGTCCTCTTCTGTGTAAAGTGGCTGATATATCTGATCTTTTCCTGCCCTGAACGACTTCTTTGTCATCCATTCCGCATCCCTTTCCTGGATATGCGCTGAATCGAGAAGCATAATCTCGACGAGTTCGGCGGTGCCAGCGGTTGCCACTATGTCTCCCTTGAAGCCGTCTGCAACGAGTTTTGGAAGCAACCCAGAGTGGTCGAGATGGGCGTGTGTAAGTAAAAGGACATCGATCTGCCCTGGATCAAACTGAAAAGGTTGCCTGTTTACCTCATCGGCGTTTTTCCCCTGATACATACCGCAATCGACAAGTATCTGTAGACCGTCGGTAATCAAATGATAACAGGAACCTGTTACTACCCTTGCTGCGCCCAAAAAACGTATCTTCATGATGCACCCCTTATGATAGAAAAATGGTTACAGAGATTTTTAACACTAAATTAATGCGATAATGACGTTTTATATTAAAACATCATACGTCTTAATATACGCCTTTTTTCATTGTACGCAAAGTAAAAAGCGTGTTTGTTCATCGTCCACAACCAGAAAACCATGACCTTATTGTCTATTTTGTGTCCCGGTATTATTGTGATATTTGTAATGGTTTGAATTTTTGGACGGTCTTTGCTATTCGAATTTAAACCCCTTCTTCCGGAACAACGTGAGACAGGCATCGACTACTTGTTCATCATAGAGTATGCCCCTGTTTTTCTCTATCTCGTTTAGTGCTACGTCAATACTGTAATTTATTATGCTAAACTAACCCAGTTTTTCACCAAAGCAACCACCCGAATAAAATATTTCATATCAAAAACTGATATCCTGTCTATCTGGTTGAGACAAGAAGGGTAGGTGACCCCTTATCTGGCAGCCATGAGCTAATGCCCGGGGAGCTTGTCGCTGTTGTATACAACCGAGTTGCAGCATACCCCGACCCACCCGTAGCCAAAAGAGATCAGTTTTACCGTTTTCCCGCATTTGGGACACGTGATCGTCTTTGCGTGTTCGCTTTTTGGTCTGAACGAGTAGTTGTTGTTTTTTTGAAAGGATTGAGTATCTTCGTTTTTCATTCAGGTAGCCCCCTTGCCCCTTGTAGGATTAGTCTTGTTGCAGGATAAAATCATCTTTATGCTGTGATTAAACTCTGCCATGTGAGGATCATCCGTAATGCGTTCTTCTGTTGGTATATAATAAAAATTGGTATATAATTTTGTCCCGATTATTGCAAAAGGGTGTATTTTTAATGCTTCACAGAGCAATTCAGGCAGAAACCGTCGTCTGTCGAACATGCAAACTGCAATATGGTTACCTTTGGCAATCAACCTTTCGATAACTGTTTCATATGCCGTGAGTCTTTCTGAACCTGGCGGTCCTAACATCACACAGGTCATCACAGATATTATGCGCATGTTAGAGTATCTTTGCCTTTTTGTTTTTTCATATTCTTTGCTGAAAAAGGCAAAGAGCTTGCCTGAATCGAAATCCTTTCCCCTTACAGGGAGTTCTGTGCTCTTTTTAAGCATGAATTGGTCGTTTTGCAGATAGGGTTTTGTGTCCATTTCGGTTTTGGCGAGTAGTGTAACTATATCTACCGGGTGGTTTGAATCTGCTATATACAAGACCCTTTCGTTTTTGTTTAGACTGTCCCTCAAGAGATCGGCTAAGACGGTGCTATGCTCCTGGTCGTTTTCATAGAAGGTGCAAACATGAGCACCAGCCTTCAATGTTATGAAATCGTCTGTTGATTCTATCCCATGCCCCCGCATAAATGTAATATTCGCAAAAAACCTTGACGAGTTTAGCATATTATGATTCGAAAAAGAGTTATTGTCAATAGTTGTGTTTAAGATTTTTTGGCCGTATCCTCTTTTCTCCATTTCTATGCCACCTGTATCTCTTCTTGTATCTCACCATCAACAAATCTGGTTCCGTTTATCAACTTGGGG
>Ga0302236_1000101_pt1 | contig 94505 bp, 96 predicted proteins | sample AAG_UR_Gly_MG_FD_193509 | JGI IMG/M metagenome (GOLD analysis project Ga0302236, IMG submission 193509) | Enriched activated sludge microbial communities from anaerobic digester in WTTP, New Holstein, Wisconsin, United States - AAG_UR_Gly | ecosystem: Engineered > Bioreactor > Anaerobic >...
CACCATGTTGTCGCGGAGGTAGTCGAAGCCGAATTCATTGTTGGTCCCGTAGGTGATGTCGCAGCCATAGGCCCTCTGGCGCTCTCCGTGGTCCATGTCGTGCTGGATGATTCCGACCGTAAGCCCGAGGAAGCGATAGATAGGCCCCATCCACTCGGCGTCGCGGCGGGCCAGGTAATCGTTTACCGTCACCACATGAGAGCCGCGCCCGTCCAGGGCGTTGAGGTAAACCGGCAGCGTCGCCACCAGGGTTTTCCCCTCCCCCGTCTTCATCTCCGATATCTTGCCCTGATGGAGCACAACCCCACCCATCATCTGGACATCGAAGTGACGCATGCCAAGCGTGCGGACCGACGCCTCACGCACAAGCGCAAAGGCCTCGGGCAGAATGTCGTCGAGGGATTCGCCTTTCTCCAACCTGCCCCGAAACTCGGTTGTTTTGGCCCGCATCTGATCATCGGAGAGGGCTTTAATGGCCGGTTCCAGGTCGTTTATCCGGGCGATCAGCGGCCGTAGCCTCTTAATATCCCGCTCGTGTTTGGTTCCGAAGAATATGCTTAGGATCTTGTCAACCATTGAAAACTCCTAAAAAAATCTGATGCGCGACGCTCGGCCGCCGTGTCGCTTCATTTAAAGGCATACCGTCCATCCGTGACAGGTTTCCAATAGCGGAACATGGGGATGACGCCCGAATGCAGAATAAACTCGAAATGGCGGTACTTGCGATTTGAACGCCGCCTTTGGTGATTGTTACAGGGCGAATAACAGCAGCCCATGATTATTTCAACCATAATCCCTACATTTGCTCGTATATTATCATGTCATCGCGGTTGATCACTTCCTCGTAGTATGTTCCTCCAAGGATTTCCCGGATTTCGCGCGTTTTTTTCCCGCGTATCAGGTCCATCTCCGCCGCGCTGTAGTTTATGATGCCCTTCGCGATAATCTCTCCGGCCGGGTCGAGTACATCGACCGCGTCGCCCGGATTAAACCTTCCGCCCACCTCCACAACCCCTGTGGCAAGAAGCGATTTCTTGCTTTCGACCAGGGCCGCTACGGCTCCCCTGTCTATGGAGATCGAACCCATGGATTTGACATTGAAGGCAATCCAGCGCTTCCGGCTTTGCATGTGGTTTTTCCCGCCGAGAAAGAGCGTGCCCACAACCTCACCGCTTACGAGGGACTGAAGCACGCCCGGTCTGCGCCCGTTAGCGATTAGCATCAGTTCGCCCGATTTCATGATTATCTCCGCCGCCCGGAGTTTCGTGGACATTCCGCCGGTGCCGTGCGCGCTCCCCGCGCCGCCAGCGCGCCTGCGCACCTCATCGTCTATAACGCGTATCTCATCCAGCGGCTTATCGTCGCCAAGCTCATGGTAAAAGCCCTCCACGTCGGAAAGGATTACCAGCAGTCCGGCCTCTACTATATTGGCCACATGGGCGGAGAGGGTATCGTTGTCCCCAAAGCGTATCTCCTTGACCGCGACCGAATCGTTCTCGTTTACGACCGGCACCACCCCCATTTCGATCAACGCATTGAAGGTATGCCGGGCGTTTAGAAAACGCCGGCGATGTTTGACGTCATCCTCCGTTAAAAGAATCTGTCCGATCTCTCGGCCATGCTTGCGGAAGCACTTCCTGTATTCGTCCATCAGGATGCTCTGTCCCACCGCGGCCATCGCCTGCTTTTCGGGGATGCTTAAGCGTTCCCGCTTTTTCCCAAGCGCTCCCGCGCCGGCGCTGATCGCGCCGGAGGTCACCACCACCACCTGGTATTTTCTTTCCATGAGCGCCACGAGGTCCACAACGAGGCGTTCGATACAGCGCCGGGAAATCTTGCCGTCCTCGGTGATGAGGGATGTGCCTATCTTGACAACGATCCTCTTCAGGCCCTTAAGCAGTCCCTTCCTCGGCATACATCACCCCATGAGCTCTTCTATAAGTTCGACAACCCTGTCCAGATTCAGTCCGGTAAGCGACGATATCGGCATCAGCCTTTCGCCCGGGAGAAGCGATCCGACCCTAACCTCGACCCCCTCCCCGCCCAGATCCGCTTTGCTGAGAAGCACCGCCGAGGGCCTTAGTGTCAATGCCGGGTTGTAGGTCTCCAGCTCCGAGCGAAGCAATCGGAGCGCATACGCGGGATCATCGTCGTTTATATCGACAAGGAAGAGGATGGCCCTCACCCGTTCGATGTGGCGCAGAAATGAAAGCCCAAGTCCCAGTCCCCGGTGCGCCCCCTCGATAATTCCCGGAATATCGGCTATCCGTATGCTGCTTCCATCGGCGCGCTGAATGACTCCGAGGTTTGGAATGAGCGTCGTAAACGGGTAATCGGCGATCTTCGGTTTTGCGTTGGTCAGCCTGGAAAGCAGGGTGGATTTTCCCGCGTTGGGAAGCCCAACAAGGCCCACATCCGCGATGAGCTTCAGATTTAGGCACAGCGCTCTCTCCTCGCCCGGCATTCCGGGCTGGGCGTACCTGGGCGTCTGGTTCGTGGACGACTTGAAGAACGCGTTTCCCTTCCCGCCCATTCCGCCCAGGGCGACAGTCACCGGCTCGCCTTCCTCGGTGAGATCGAAGAGGACCTCCGATGTTTCCTCATCGATGATCTCGGTACCAGGCGGAACGCGGAGAACGAGATCGGCGCCGGTCCTGCCGTTTCGATTTGCTCCCATCCCCTGTCGGCCGTTTTCCGCTTTATACACCCTGTCCCGGAAAAAATGTGAAAGGTTATGGTATGAATTGCGGGCCTCAATATATACATCGCCGCCCTTGCCGCCGTCCCCTCCGTCCGGACCGCCCTTGGGCAGGTATTTTTCGCGAAAAAAGGACACCGCTCCGGCGCCGCCTTTGCCCGCCCGAACGATGATGCGTATTGAATCCGCGAATCTGGCCACTTTCCTTAAATGTCTATAAATGATAAATCGCGTGCCGACGGGACGCCGATTGATGCGCCCCCACGACACGCGATCTCACACTTTATCGAGCCCTGACGGTCGAATGCCCGGCGCCGCGTCCGCGCCTTGGGATTTATCAGGACACGGGATAAACGGAAACCCTTTTCCTGGTCTTGTTGACGAATTCAAATTTAATCACACCGTCAACGGTCGCAAAAAGGGTATCGTCCCCGCCCCTGCCGACATTGAGGCCCGGGTGTATTCTGGTACCGCGCTGACGCACGATTATGGTTCCGCTCTTTACAGCCTGGCCGCCGAACCTCTTGACGCCCAGACGTTTTGATTTTGAATCGCGTCCGTTGCGGGTTGAACCGCCGCCTTTTTTATGAGCCATTACGCACCTCTTTAACCGTTATATCGATCCACCGCCCCGGGGCGGCTTCATGTCCGGCGAATACTTATCGAGAGACTTCCCGGATTTTCCTTCTCTATCTCCTCGAGCCCCGCGAGCATCGTATCGATAATTATATTGAGCGAGTTTCTTCGGGATTCATCGAGTCCGTCAAGCTCTATACGTGACTCAAGAAATCCCTCTCCGTGGTCCAGATCCTGTCGTATCCCCGCGACCTTCGTTATTGCCACAAGCGCGGTTTGGGTTACCGCCGAAATCCCCGCGCATACTACATCGTTTCCACTTACTCCGAATCCGGAATGACCTTCCACCCGAAGCATCAGCCTTTTATTCTCGCCCCCCGAAACCGCGGCGATGCGTTCGAGAGTGACGCGGACCACCGTATTACTGCAGCGCGAGGTCCTGAATCTTGACCTGCAGATAGCGGGGCCTAAAGCCCAGTGTGCGGGTGTAGTTCTTTCTCCTCTTGAACTTCACTCCGCGCACCTTCCTGCCTTTTACCTCTCCGAGTATCGAGGCCGAAACCTTCACGTTGCCCAGGTAGGGCTTGCCGACCATGATCTTTTCGCCGTCCACCAGCATGAGCACCTTTTCGATGGCGAGCTTGTCCGTTTTGCCCTTAAGCGTCCTGTCGACATTTAGCACCATGTCTTTTTCGATCTTATACTGCTTGCCGCCTATTTCAACGATCGCATACATTGTTTTCTTACCCTGTTATCCTGAAATGTCCTTTCCGATATAATAGCAAGGGGAGCCTGGCTCCCCTTTACGTGGGCCCACAAGGATTCGAACCTTGGACCCTCTGATTATGAGTCAGATGCTCTAACCGACTGAGCTATGGGCCCCGAAGCGGGGACACAGTACAACAGTACGCCATTTTACGTCAACCAAATAATTATGTCCTTTCACTTGTTATAAAAAACCCGGTGTGCATTTTACGCATTGCGAAGGGACGCCCGGGACACGCCGACATCGATTATTTAAACCGGCCGAATCCGGCAAGATCGTCAATCTCCCCGCTGATTTTCCACAACGGCGACATACGGCGAAAGCGAGCGCCCTGATCCGTAATAAAAGCGCTTTTCGTTGATTTCGATCGCGTCATTGTACGCCTCGACCATCCCCACTACGTGGATAATCGCGGCTATGACGAATAGAAGCCCTGAGACAATCAACTTCGTTTTCTTCTCGGTATCCGATCCATCCCCCAACAGTCCCGCGTAAAGGTAATAGCCTGATGCGGAATAACCCACAACGGAGAGCAGGCAGAACGAAATCCCCTTGAGGTCCTCTTTCAGATAGATATGCCCCCCGCCGGGGACTATAAGCGAGAGCATGCAGGCCAGCCTTGGGTCCTTTTCCTGTGGAACGGCCTTGGAATCCCTGCGCTCCTGGGCTTTCGTTCCGAGCTCGTCATAGTACTGGGGCGCCGTGCGCTCCCTTCTGCCGGCGGCCTCCTCCACTGTCACCGCGTACAGGGAAGGAAGCAGGTGGAAATGCGCCGTAAAGAATCCAAGCAAAACAAGCGCCAGCGTGCGCTTCCATCCGCTTCGTACCCGGCCGTAAGAATCGGCATTGAGATGTCCTGACTTCATTGTCCGCTCCAGTATTCCGTATAAACCGCGGCCTCGTTCGGTCCCGCGTACTGAAATAAATACGTCCGTTCGAAGCTAATTGCAAGTACTTTTCCGTCTAATCTATAAAAACGAGACCCTGTTTCTGCCGGTAGCCTTGGATAGATAAAGAGCCTTGTCGGCCCTCTCTATAAGGCTTTTATTGTCCCGGTCCTGGCCCGGCTTGAATTCAGCGATCCCTATAGATATGGTGACCCCCAGATTTTCGCCGTCGCACGGCACAAGGGCCTTCTCTACATGCGCGCGGATGCGTTCGGCAACGATGATCGCGGCGTCCCGCGTCGTGCCGGGAAGCACTACCGCAAACTCCTCACCGCCGTAGCGCGCGGCAAGGTCTATCTGGCGGACGTTCTGCATCACGATGGCGGCCACGTTTTTAAGCACCTCGTCTCCGCACGTGTGACCGTACTCGTCGTTGAACTTTTTAAAATGGTCGATATCCATCATTATTAAGGAGAGCGGCGTCTTCTGCCGGACGGAACGCTCCCTCTCTTCGGCAAGTGCCGCCTGAAAATAATGGTGTATCTTGAGCCTTGTCATCATGTCGGTCGTCGCCATCTCGTAAAGATACGAATTCTGTATGGCAATGCCGGCGAGCGACGATATATTGATCATAAACTCCTTTTCTGATTCGGAAAAAGGCAGCTCGTTGATTTTCTCCCCCAGGATGATGATCCCGTTGAGCTTCCCTTTGCCCTGCAGCGGCACGATAAGCGTAGGCATGATGGTATAGAGCGTGTTCATCGCGGGGTCATCGCCGAAAATGGCGACGAAATCCTCCATTGTATAGCATCGAAGCTTTCGCTCGAGGAAGGCGATCAGGCTTGAATCGACGGCAATTCCGTACTCGATCGTGTGATCGAGTTCGAATCCCTTATAGTTCCTGTGCAGGACGTAGGCTTCGGAGCCTATGGTTTTTTTGAGGAATATACCCGCCTTGAAAAGCTGCATCTGCCCCATGCAGGTGAGCAGTATCGATTCGATGAGCGTGTTATAATCGAGGGTGGAGTTCAGCCCCTTGCCTATCTCGATGAGCTGTTTGAGATCGTATATCTTACGCTCGTATTGCTCTATTTCAATCGGCAGTTTTAACTGAACTTCATATTCTTTATCTTCATTCATCCGGTCGGCACCAGACACATCGAGATAGGCCCGGCCTTTGCCGGCCCACTTGCGCCGTGCGCTTTCAGTATATCGAGAGCGCCTCGGCCGCGTTTACCCGTCCGTCGTAAATGGCCTTTCCGACTATGCAGCCTTTGAGTCCCCGGCCTGCTAGGGCGGCGAGTCTTTCAATATCCTCCAGGGAGGAAACACCTCCGGATGCAACCAGGGAAACACCCGGCGCCTCGTCAAGGATGTTCTCCATGGCGCGGATATTCGGTCCGCCGAGCATGCCATCAGTCGATATATCGGTATAGATTATCTCCGTAATGCCTATTTTTTTCAATTCTTTAATTAGGCCAACCGCGTCCACGCCAGTAAGGTTTTTCCAGCCATGGGTCGCGACCTTCGAGTTCCTGGCGTCCACGCCGGCGACGATGTTGCTTCCATACCGTTCGGCAATGGTCTTGGGATCGCCCTCCAGTACCGCGGTGCCTAATATGACGCGCTTTATTCCGGCGTCTATATACGCGCGTATCGCGTCCAAATCGCGGATGCCGCCGCCGATCTCAATGGGAATGGAAAGCGATTTCTGTATCGTTTTTACAAGATCGAAGCTAACCGGTCTTCCCTCGAATGCGCCGTCCAGGTCGACTACATGTATTAGCCTTGCGCCCAACCGCTGGAATTCGAGGGCCTGCTCCACCGGGTCGTCGGAATAAACCGTCTCCTTTTCGGGGTCGCCCTGTATTAGACGTACGCATTTGCCATTCTTTATATCGATCGCCGGTATTACGAGCATGCCTTCCTCGTCGGGCCTATGGGATCTTCGGACCGTTTCATGAAATTGTGCCTTTGGTGGAAGGCACAATGCCCCCCAGGCCGGGAAGGATCGCGCATGCGTTTCCAAGGGCGACCGCAAGGGATTTGAAGATCGCCTCATGAATGTGATGCCGGTTTTCTCCGTAAAAAAGCATTACGTGCAGGTTCATCTCGGCGTTCGACGCAAACGAGCGCAGAAATTCCAGGGTAAGCTCCTCGCTGTACCTGTTGATATATCCGCTGAGTTCGGGGCCCGTATATAAAAAATACGATCGCCCGGAAAGGTCTACCACGCTCATTGCCAGCGCGTCGTCCATCGGAACCGCGGAGTGACCGAATCTGGCGATACCGGCCTTGTCGCCGAGCGCCTTTTTAAACGCCCTTCCAAGGCATATACCCGTGTCCTCGATGGTATGATGGTCGTCGAGTTCGTAATCTCCGCCGCACGCCATATCGAGAAAGAAATGCCCGTGGCGCGCCATAGCGTCGAGCATATGGTCGAAAAACGGCACCCCCGTGCTTATACTCGACTTTTCAATGGAGTCCAACACCAGGCGGATGGAGATGTCCGTTTCGGATGTCTTTCGCTTTATCTCGGCTTTTCTCATCTATTCTCCAGGGCAAGTCCCTAAAAATGCGCGACGCTCGAAATCCCGGCATATTTACCGGTATTCGAAGCCTGCGCCAGGGTATATACGCCATCCATCGAGGTATTCATAATAATATGTCGGCGCACAGTCAAGCTTTAAAATACATACTCAAAGGAGGCGAAAGCCGGGGCCAAGATCTCAGGACTCCGTATATCGAGATGTTAAAAGGGAAGGATTATGGATTTCAGCGCCGCCGGAGGCCCAAAAAATGCCGAGAGGGGGCCGTTTTTTTCTTGCTTATTGCGCGGCTCTGTCCCCTTAGTAGTAAGCGCCTGCGGTGCCCGTGATAGGAACCTTATATTTTTGAACCAACACTAAGCGAAAGGGGATCCCCACATCCGCAGGTGGAAATCAGGCCGCCCGAAAGGACGGTAGGTTGAAACAGGCGTGCGGGAACCCACCTGTGATAACAGGTTCAAGATTTCGCTTCCTACACGGCATTCGCGGGTACTATAAAAAGAGAACTGCCCATGGACACCATATTTGGATTCAGGTGGAGAATCGCGGATTATTCGGAGATCCTTATCGCGCTCCTCGTCGTCGTAGTGGCAATAGCGTTTTTTATACTCTTGCGGTATAACCAGCACCTGAAAAACAAGAAAATCCAGGCCGAGCAACTGTTTCTTTTCAAAATCAAACAGCTCGGCCTTACCAACTTCCAGGTCAAGATCCTCGACGGCATCATCCATACCCTCAATCTGGCTGACGCCGGCCTCATTCTGGAGGACCCGGGCCTGTTTGAGTCCGCCATCGCCAGGTTTCTAGCCTATCTCAAATCCCGTGGGGAGAAGGTGGACTCTCTCTCTTCGATTTGTCGCGATCTAATCATAACCTACGAAAAGCTGTACAACCATTCCACCTTTAAGACCCCTCTTCAGTCAATCCAGGAGATGGAGGTCGGGCTGCTCCTTTATATTACGACCAGTACAAACTGCACATTCATCGGCAAGATCTCGACCATCGAGGAGGGAAAACTCACCCTCGCAATCTTTAGAAGCGCCCGAGACATCAATATACCCGAGGAGGCCGATGCCGATGCCTTTATCTGGAGGACCGGCGACGCCGAGTACAGCTTCAAAACGAGGATCCTGAGCGTTACGGGCAACACCGTCACCATATTGCTTCCTGAGGAGTTCAGCAGGGGAAAAGAGGTCCGCCATCCCTACATCGACACCATTATCCCCTGCACCATATCACCGGCGCCTTCGGCGCAGGCCGAGGCGTCGAAAACCGGGAAAAGCGATGGCGAGCCGCTAAGCGCTGTCATCCACAAGATCCACCAGGACGAGCTTATAGTTCGCACATCCAGAAAGCTCGACTACCGCCAGTCTTACATCATCAGCTTCGTAATGTCGGATTTCAAAATGAGGATAACCGCGGTGGTCATAGCGGACAGGACAATCCAGGAGGAAAACGTCCTTTACCTCACCTTCAGATACACCGAGATATCGGAAGCGGCCCGTAGCATCCTGCGAACCTATATCCAGGACCACCTTTAATAACCCCGGGGGAGCATAAAGGATGGGCCCTTTATGCTCCCTTAAGCCCACTTTCAGGAAGAGTAATCGAGCGCCGCAAGCCTGCGGTACATATTATATCGCCGTCGCGCGTCCTCCTCCGCCGTCTTGAAAAGCTCATCGGCAATATCCGGAAACTCCCGCTTCAGGGAGTAATAACGCACCTCGCCCATCAGAAAATCGCGGAATTTGTCCCATTGTGGCTCCTTCGAGTCGAGCACAAAGGGGTTTTTGCCCTCCCTCTCCAGCAGCGGATTGTATCGGTAGAGCTGCCAGTAGCCGGATTCTACCGCCCGTTTCGATTCCTCCTGTGATTTGCCCATGCCGGCCCGAAGCCCGTGGTTGATGCATGGCGAATAGGCAATGATAACGGAGGGACCCGGATAGGACTCGGCCTCCCTAAGCGCCCTAAGGTAGTGTATCTGGCTGGCCCCCATGGCCACCTGGGCCACATAAACATAACCATAGCTCATGGCCATAAGGCCCAGGTCCTTCTTGCGTGTCCTCTTTCCCGCGGCGGCGAACTGCGCCACGGCCGCCGCCGGGGTCGCCTTGGAGGACTGCCCGCCCGTGTTCGAATAGACCTCCGTGTCGAGCACCAGCAGGTTTACATCCTCCCCGGAGGCAATGACATGGTCGAGCCCGCCAAAACCGATATCATAGGCCCACCCGTCTCCGCCGAACACCCAGACGGACCTCTTGACGAGATAATCCTTTAAGGGAAGAATCTCTGAAGCGATTTGGCCTCCATCCCTCTCGAGAAGCGGGATTAATGCGGCCGAGGCCGCCTTTGATTTTTCGGGGTCGTCCCTGCCCTCGAGCCATGCCCCAAGCGCGGCTTTGATCTCCTCCGAGCTTCCGCCCGCGATATAATTCTCGGCTGCGAGCACGATCCTATTACGCAGCTTGCTTACACCGAGGAACATGCCGTAGCCGTATTCGGCGGCGTCCTCGAACAGAGAGCTGGCCCAGGCGGGGCCGCAGCCCTCGGCGTTGACGCAATATGGCGTGGCCGGGGCCGAACCGCCGTAGATTGACGAGCAGCCGGTGGCGTTCGCTATCATCATTCTGTCCCCGTAGAGCTGGGTGATGAGCTTGATGTAGGGCGTCTCGCCGCAGCCAGCACAGGCCCCGGAGAACTCGAACAGGGGCTTTGCGAACTGGCTCCCCTTTATCGTGGTCTTTTTCATAAGATCGTCCTTTATGGAAACCTTATGGGCGAAATACTCCCATCGGGGCGCCTCCGCCAATTGCGATTCGAGAGGCTTCATGATGAGGGCTTTCGGTTTGGCCGGACAGACATCGGCGCAGTTGCCGCATCCCGTGCAATCGAGCGGGCTTATCTGTATTTTGAAATGCAATCCATCGAGACCTTTCCCCTTCGCCTGGAGGGTAACGGTACCCTCCGGAACATTGCTAAGCTCTTCCGCGTCGAGAAGAAAGGGGCGGATGACTGCATGGGGGCAGACATAGGCGCATTCGTTGCATTGGATGCAATTCTCGGGCTGCCATTCCGGAACATTTACGGCGATCCCTCTTTTTTCATAGGCCGTGGTTCCCGGCGGGAAGGTTCCGTCGGCCCGGTCTATGAAGGCGCTGACAGGAAGCAGATCGCCTTCCAGATTGTTCATCGGATATACGATCTTCTCGATGAATTCGGGCGCCTTTTCGCCGGCCTGGGCCTTCTGGGGAACGATGTCCCTCCATTCAGCCGGGATCTTTACCTCCACCACCATGTCTCCGCCCTTTTCAACGGCCGCATTGTTGAGGCTTACCACATCGTCGCCCTTCTTTCCGTAGGTCTTTTTGATTGCGTCTTTCATGTCCGCAACGGCCTTTTCGTAAGCGATGACTTGCGCCACCCTGAAAAAGGCCGCCTGCATAATCGTGTTTGTTCGCCCGGACATTCCGATGTCCTCGGCGATCTGCGTTGCGTTTATTATATAGAACCGTATGTTCTTCTCGGCGAGTACCTTCTTAACCGTGTCCGGAAGCCGCCTTTTGGTCTCTTCGGAGTCCCACAGGCTGTTGAGTAAAAAGGTCCCGCCCTCCTTTATGCCCCTGAGCATATCGTATTTATCCAGATATGCGGGGACATGGCAGGCTACAAAATCGGGCCTGGTGACTAGGTAGGTCGACCTGATCGGCTTTTCCCCGAAACGCAGGTGTGATACCGTGACCCCCCCGGATTTCTTGGAATCGTAGGCGAAATAGGCCTGCGCGAATAGGTTCGTGTTGTCGCCGATGATCTTGATCGAGTTCTTGTTAGCGCCTACGGTGCCGTCCGATCCTACTCCGTAGAACCGGGCGCTGAATGTGCCCTTCGGCACCACGTCGACGTCGTCCTTTACTGGAAGCGACTTGAATGTGATATCGTCCACTATGCCGATCGTAAAACCGTCCTTTGGATCGGCGAGCTTCAGGTTTTCGAACACAGCAAGTATCTGGCCCGGAGTCGTGTCCTTGGAGCTAAGCCCGTACCTTCCGCCCACTATTACCGGCGCGTCCTTTTTGCCGTAAAACAGGCTTTTCACGTCCAGGTAGAGAGGCTCCCCAGTTGCGCCGGGCTCCTTCGTGCGGTCCAGCACCGCGATTCGCTTTACCGACCCGGGAAACGCTCTGAAGAAATGCTTTTCCGAGAACGGCCTGTATAGGTGTACCTTTATAAGCCCGACCTTCTCGCCGTTCGACACCAGATGGTCCACTACATCCTGAATGGTCTCCGTGACGGACCCCATGGCTATTATAATATGCTCCGGGTTTTCTGCCCCGTAGTACACGAAGGGATGATACTGCCGCCCCGTTAAACGGCTCATCTGCTGCATGTATTCGTCGGCGATGTCGGGAATGGCTTCGTACCAGCGGTTGGATGCCTCTCGGACCTGAAAATAGATATCCGGGTTCATGGCCGTCCCCCTGGTGACCGGCCGCATGGGATTAAGGGCGTTTTTCCGGAAACGTTCGAGCGCATCCCTGTCAAGAAGCGCCGCGAGCTCGTCGTATTCGATGACCTCTATCTTCTGTATCTCGTGGGACGAGCGGAATCCGTCGAAAAAATGGACAAACGGCACCTGCCCCTTGATGGCCGCCAGATGCGCCACCGCGCCCAGATCCATGATCTCCTGTATGCTGCCGGTGGCGATCATGGCGAAACCCGTCTGCCTTGCGGCATATACGTCAGCGTGATCGCCGAAGATCGAAAGGGCGTGGGCGGAGAGAGACCTGGCGCTCACATGGAACACCCCCGGAAGCAACTCGCCCGAAATTTTGTACATGTTGGGAATCATGAGCAGGAGGCCCTGGGAGGCCGTGTAGGTGGTCGAGAGAGCGCCCGCCTGTAGCGATCCATGCAATGCCGCCGCGGCGCCGGCCTCCGACTGCATCTCTACGACCCGAACCTTGTCACCGAAAATGTTCTTCAAGCCGTGCGCCGCCCACTCATCCGTATATTCGGCCATGGGGGAGGACGGGGTGATGGGATAGATAGCCGCAACCTCCGTAAAGGCATAGGCGACATGGGCCGCCGCCATGTTGCCGTCCATCGATTTCATGACGCGTTTTTTCGTTGTCGAAGCCATTAATCGTCTCCTTTAGTTCAAGATTCTGATATCTCAAAAAAGGCATTCACTTCAAAGTTTGATACGGGTAATGCCATACCTACCGTCGCCGGCCCTGTTCCGCCAGACCGTTTCCTGGCGTTTTTCGCGCCCATAAGTTCCGAAAAAGCGGCGGAGCGTCCCTTGCGAGCCCCGGCCCGCCGAAATTATTGGACCGCCGTCGGCGTCAATCCGAATGGCCATGGGAAACTTGTTCAATCCTACACGATCCATATTTAAAATACAAATCTTAATTTCCCGGCCTTCCCGTAAGAAACGTCCGGGCCTAAGGCGCGATCGGTCTCCCGGCACCCGGCGACAGCTCGATTACGTGCGACATTGGTAGTTATGGACACTGTTTTTTCAATACTTATTTACACGATACGGGCCATCCTCTTCCTCCCGGCGAAACAGGCGTCGAGGATTATTAAAATCCCTTATGCCCCTTTGGAGACAATTCGGTTGACTTTTCATACATCCCGGCGCATTATTCCAATATGGCATCCATGGATGATTATATTGCCGGCGCGCGAAAAGACGCCCTTTCGGACCACCTCGAATTCTGGCGCAACGGACTCCAGGTGATAGAGGAGATCTCCTCCACGCTCGAAACTTCCCTGGCCAGGCTCGAAAAAAAATATTCGGATTTCGAGACCCTGTACGATCAGGTTATGGACCGCATAGACGCCCTTGCCGGCATCTACGCCGGAGTAAACACCATCCAGGGACGCGAGTATGTGCTCAGGCTCAAGGCGCTCATGAGAGACTACCACCGAAGATATACCCTGGAGGGCATCGACTTCAACGCAATCCACTTTCTCCAATCCCGGATTCGTGAGCAGAGGGACCGGAGCTTCAGTGACTTTCCGAATTTAGCGCACGCGCCGGAAAAGGCAATCGGGCAGGCGGACCCCGGGCCGCGCTCCATCGTCGTCCGATACCGATGGATCACTCTGGAGCGAAACGGATCGTGGTTTATACTACCCTATGATACCTTGAGGATTTTGGAATACCACAAAGCGGACATGGTCGCGGGTGGCCGGGAGAAGCGGTTCATCCTGCGCCTCGACGGCGCCGAACTCCCGATTTTGGACCTTTTCTCCTCGTCCACAATAGAAAAAAAGAGGCCGGCCTATCTCGCGGTGTTGGGCCTTGGAACGGATCTTTTCTGCTACGCCGCCTCAGCTCTCGGGAAACGCATATTCTCCCGGCGTGAATTCATTATAGGCGGTCTGAGGGGCGTTCGAGCTACCGGGCTGTCCCGCGGACATATCCGCCTCTTCGGACGGAAACACCTATATATCGACCCGCGCGACTCCGCTCCAGGGCATATCTAACTTTCCTCGTCTTCGGTCTTTCTTAAAAAAAACAACGACTTTATTTCCTCGACCGAAACGCGCCCGGCGCGCATTATGGAGATGGTGCTCCCGCTTATGTCTATGATCGTCGCCGGCGGATGTTTTTTACACAACTCCTCGACTATGACGGCCTTCGCCACCAGGCCCCGGCACGCCTTTTCCAGGTCCCCCTTTTTATAAAGGGCGCTCTTCGAGAGGCCGCGATAAAGATGGGAAAAGACCAGCGGGCGGTCCACCCGGGCAATAACGGACTGCAGGAATCTGCTCCTTGGAAAACGCACGCCGACCGTCTCACTCTCGCGGGCGGCGTCCTTTTTTTTCATGATGACCGTAATCTCATCGGGCCAGATCCTGTTTAGAAAATCGTAATCGTTCTTGGTCAATACGGCTATATCGTCGAGCATCCTGAATGAGGATATAAGACGCACATAGCGCTTACGGGGATTGCGTACGACCCGCGATATCCTTTTCTCGTTTTCACCGGACGCGACCGCTGCAATGGCGTATATATTGTCCACCGGGAGCAATACGAGCGCGTTGGCTCTCAGGGCCTGCGATATCGCGGCTATGGCCTCCTCGGGGAGCGAGCCGTCCTTCCTCAGCTTCTTCAGGTAAAGTATTTCAGTTTCTTTTAACTGCATTCCTGCAGCGAACCTCTTCGCAATCGATCCTGTTGTCAAGCAGCCTGGTCGCGATCATCCCGGCGACATTGTCCGCACAAACGCGATAATGGCAGAAGTGCGCGTGCAGGCATTTCAGGGAGCCGGTATCGCGCGCCCCCCCCACGCCGGCGTCCATTACCCTGCGAATCTCCGCCGGAATAGTTGCGTCGCCCGCGGCGTTGCATATCCGTTTTCTGAAAAAATACATGTGCGCATGGGCGCTTTCCATCTTCGCGGCGATCGAGATATCCCGGTTGATGAACTCGCCTATTCTATCTATATACCCCACCTGCTCCAATTGGTGTATCCGCTCGTTGAGGTACGGGCAGGTCAGCCAGAACACGTTCGATACCGCTTCATAGTTCCATTTGCCGCCGCCCGCGTCGATATCGAGAAGAATTATTCTCGGATAACCATAGGCGCACCGCTCCAGTACCCCCGACGCGAATATACTTTCGCGATCTATCTGCCACCGGACCACATCTAAATCGGCTTCGTTATAGGAATAATCGTTCCGGGTCATCCTTCCTCCGCCCTGGTCCTTCGAGCGAAATAATAAAGCAGCGATAGGATCGACACCACTATCCAGAGAATCCTGAGATGCGACGGCTCTATCAGCGTGCCCGCGGAGTCTACCGTTTTCGAGGTGTCAGTAGTCCCCGTGGCACCGCCCGATCGAATGAAAACCATCCTCTCCCCGTCTTCTATGTAACCCGCCCGATTCGCTTCTTCCCGTAAAAGCTCTCCTCTTTTATATTTTTCGTACCGCTCCCGCAAAGCGGAGTTTTCATCGCCCAGAACCTCGATCCTCTGCCTTAAGGCTTCGTGCTCGCGGACAAGCCGCGCGCGCTCGATGAGGCCGCTCTCCCCGAACACGAAGAAGTAGACAGCGCCGAGAAATCCAGCGAGTAGAATAAGCCCTATACGATCACCGTTTCCCAATGCTGTAGAACACCCCCCTTCCGCTGAACGCGGCGGATTCGCCGAGCTCCTCCTCTATTCTGAGAAGCTGATTGTATTTGGCGATCCTCTCCGAACGCGACGCGGAGCCGGTTTTTATCTGGCCCAGGTTGAGCCCGACAACGAGGTCCGCGATCGTTGTATCCTCTGTTTCTCCCGAACGGTGGGAGACCACTGCCGTATATCCGGCGCGCCTGGCCATCTCGACAGCGCGCACCGTCTCGGTCAGCGTGCCGATCTGATTGAGCTTTATGAGAATGGAATTGGCAATGCCTTTCTCGATACCGATCTTAAGCCTTTCGGTGTTGGTGACGAACAGGTCGTCCCCCACAATCTGAATTTTCCCGCCCAATCTCTCGGTCATGAGTTTCCAGGCATCCCAGTCGTCCTGCGCCAGTCCGTCCTCTATGGATATGATGGGATATTTCGCCACCAGCTTCTCGTAGAACTCCACCATTTCGGCGCCGGTGCGCTCGCTTTTGTCACTCCGCGCGAATATGTACTTCTTTTTGGATTCGTCGTAAAACTCGCTTGCCGCGGGGTCCAGGGCGATGAATATATCACTTCCGGGCTTGTAGCCCGCAGCGGAGATAGCCTCCATAATCAGCTCGAGCGGCTCCTCGTTCGACTTTAGCGAAGGCGCGAAACCGCCTTCATCACCGACTCCCGTCGAGTACTTTTTAGATTTTAAAACCTTTGCCAGCGCATGGAACACTTCCGCCCCCATGCGCAGCGCCTCAGCGAAGCATGAAGCTCCCGCCGGCATTACCATGAACTCCTGCAAATCCACGTTCGAATCGGCGTGGGAGCCTCCGTTGAGGATGTTCATCATGGGCACCGGCAGCTCACAGGCCCCTACGCCGCCCAGATATCGATACAATGGGATTCCCAGCGTCTCGGCGACCGCCCTTGCGCACGCCAGCGATACCCCAAGCATGGCGTTTGCGCCGAGCTTGGACTTGTTCTTCGTTCCATCGAGCTCGATGAGCGTCTGGTCTATCATTATCTGGTCCATGGCGTCCATCTCGATAAGCGCGCCCATTATAGTCTCGTTTACGTTTTTTACCGCGTTTAGGACCCCCTTCCCTCCATAACGCTTCTTGTCTCCGTCCCGTAGTTCCACCGCCTCGTGTTCGCCCGTAGAGGCTCCCGAAGGGACGGCCGCCCTTCCAAAAACCCCGGAGGAAAGCTCCACCTCGACCTCCACCGTCGGGTTGCCGCGCGAATCGAGTATCTCACGCGCGTTGATATCGGTTATCAGTGTCATGACCATTCTCCTTGTAAGAGCTGTATTAGCCGCGAAGCCGGCGGCGCCGACAGTGTGGAAATCCGATTGATCCCGACCCTGGTGACATTGACAGAACCCCGCGGACGCAAGCCGGTATCATCCTCCGGCCCCTGCAGCCTGACACAAACTTTTATATTAGGCAAGTAAATTTTAAAAGGCGCCCCTGTTGTTTCTTGACAGGTTAAAATCGTTTGTGCCTAATCCTCCCATGGAAAGCCGAAGCGAAAAGATACGCGAACGCATAGAGCGCCACCGGCTGGGGCTGCCCTCGGAGGAGACCGTTAAAAAACGCAGGTTTTCGCGCTCGCTCGTCATCATCAATCTCCTTCTTCTCATCGTGATGATATTCGTGTTCAGACGCCCGGTCGACCGCTCCTATCACACGGTGGGGGTCGAATTCGACCGTACGCTCTATCGCCTGTCCCTGCTGCGCGACGGCAGGTCGGACGGCTACAGGGCGTCGCTCAGCGTCGAGTCCGTAGGCGGCGAGGCAAAAACCATATTCTTCTCACCTCCCCTGGCGGTGCTTTCGATAATGTACGACTCCGAGGAGATCGAGCGAGTCGAATTCGGCCGGTCCACCTCGCGCCTCGCACTTCATCCGGGTGAAACGCGTAATTTCTCGAACCGAATCCCTGCTGAAGGCATGGAGAAGTTCGGCAGGGAGCACCCTGACCTGCTCGTCCCACCAAGGAGGACCATATTTTCGAGGGACCAGTATATCCCACTTAAGGCCAGGCTTACAGTCAATACCGCTGGAAGAATTACGACCACACTCGATTTCAAGTACGAGGTTGACAGGTGACCGATAGACCGTCGTGGGACCAGTATTTCATGAAAATAGCGGACGATGTCGCCACACGCGCCACCTGCGTCCGCCGCCGTGTCGGCGCCGTCATCGTCAAGGACCGCCGCATCCTAACGACCGGCTACAACGGCGTTCCTGCCGGAATCACCCATTGCACGCCCGAAACATGCCTGCGCACCATCTACAACGTGCCCTCCGGCGAGCGTCACGAGCTGTGCAGGGGACTGCACGCCGAACAGAACGCCATCATTCAGGCGGCCTATCACGGTGTATCCATCAAGGGGGCGGTGATATACATCACCAACCAGCCATGCTCAATCTGCACCAAGATGCTCATCAACAGCGGCATCCTTACCTTCATCTTCCGCGACCCGTATAACGATCCGCTTGCCCAGGATATGATGCGGGAGGCAGGAGTGGAGCTAATCGTTTACCGCGGCTGAGGAAGGCGGACCCTTACAAGCCGCGGCTGGTATTCGAGGGGGTGCATGTAGATGGCGAAAAGATCGCGCCCCTCCGCGTATATCTCCTTGCCTGAATAATACCACGCGCCTGGACCTTTCCCGTCCGCCGGCAGGGGCGGAGGCGTATACACCACCCGGGCCCTGGCCGAGGCCAGCTCGTTGAAATCCGAAAAATCCACCAGCACTATTTCCCCCGTCCCAACCCGGCAGTATAAAATCAGGTATTTTCCGGAGCTATCGTTATACGAGATAGAACATTCGCCGGCGACGCCCTCGAGAAAGCCGCGCGCCCTCTTCATGTCGCCCGTCCAGGCTCCGTCTCCGGCAAGGAATTCGTATGCGCGCCGGTCCTCTATCCCCTCGAGCGGCGCCCGGGCCAGCTTTATCCGCGAGGTGCCGTTCGCATCCACGAACTGCCCGACCGTATATATCATGCCATCGCGTTCGAATACGCATGCCCCAAATGCCGGCGAAGGCCCGGGGAAGAGATCCGGCAAGCGGTTGAACCGTACCGCTTCTCCCGGAGACCAGGCGGCGGGTACGCTCCAGCGCGCGAGCCCGACACCCTCCATCCTGAAGCCGAAGGGCTTGCCGGGATCGGTTATCCTCATACGCAGATAATACACATACACCCGGTTTCCAGTTCTAAGGCCATCCACGGCCCAGAGGCGGTCGCGCTCCTGTCTCTCGCCGGGTTTTAATTTAATGAACTGGGCCACCTGGCCGCCTTCCCTGTAGAAGCTGAAGGGAAGCGTCCGGATGTTCCGCGAGGAAAGGGCAGGCGTAAACGCCAGTGAATTTGAGATCATGGCGCTCGCGTCGGCACGCTCCGAAAAGGTAGCGGAAGCTGAAACCTCGCCTTTCCATTTTCCGAGAATTGTGTCGCCGAAGGTCCACAGGGTCAGGGAATCATCGAAAGGAATTGGGCTAACGCCGTCCTGCCCCAGGACCGCCTTAAGCCTTGTCTCCCCGAAAGTTCCAAGGCCCTCCGGGGTCCCGGCGCAGGAGAGAACGAGCGGAGCGAAGAGGGCCAGCGCCGCTATATGCGCTTTCAGACGGGGCCGCATTTACGGCTCCCTCGCTCCCCGCACCATGGGGACGAAACGCACGTAGGTGACGGTGCGCCTGCTTATCGTATTTCCCCGCTTCTCGATCACCACAAGCTCCTGGTTGAATTCGCCCTCCGGCGCAACGAGTATGCCCCCGTCGGCAAGCTGGTCTATAAGCGTCTGGGGAATGCGCGGCGGGCTTGCCGTCAGCATTATGGCGTCGAATGGCGCCTTTTCGGGCCATCCGCGGTATCCGTCGCCCACGCGGACGGCGACATTGGTGTAGCCAAGATTTTTCAGCCTCATTGTGGAGAGTTTGCCAAGCTGCTCGACGATCTCGATTGTGTACACCTCTTTTGCAAGGAGGGACAGCACCGCCGCCTGATACCCGGAACCGGTGCCTATTTCGAGCACTTTTTCATCGCCATCGAGCCTTAAAAGCTCGCTCATCAGGGCGACTATATACGGCTGGGAAATCGTCTGGCCATAGCCTATGGGAAGGGGGTGGTCCTCGTAAGCGGTGGTGATGTGCTGGTCGGGCACGAAGCGATGCCGCTCCACCGAACGCATGGCCGCAAGCACGCGCCTGTCGCTGACGCCGCGGGCCTCTATCTGTTTCTTGACCATGTTTTCCCTGAGATTCTCCAACGATACCTCCTTCCCGGCACCGCAGACAACGCACAGGCACGCTATGAGACACATAAGCGAACCGCTTCGCCGTTTAACAAGTTCCATATATTCGATTCCCGCCTGATTCATCGAAGGCGCCTTTAAAAAATCATGTTTCGCCGGTGATTCGGGCGGGCATTGACGGGCCCTCTTTTCGCAATCGATCGACGCAATCTCAATCCGCCCGAAAAACCCATCCCGACAGAACTTAGTCCTCGGAAAATACTGGCCGGCGCTTTCAGCCCGCACTATAAACACAAACGCACCAGTCTTCAACCATAAATTATCAGCACGTCCCGGAGACGGCGCTATCGGAATTTTACTCTTGACAATAGGCACACTTTAGCGCTAATAGCTGAAAAACGGACCTAACCGACAATTGGGCCGGCCAAAGCCGTTCCAGGGATGCCGGGACCGTCCCGAAACGGTCCGGTGATGGATGTCCACCTTTCGCCGCCGCCATTCTCACGAAAACAGAGTCGGGAAATGCAACAGCTCATCACCGGTATAATCGCTTCGCCAGGAATCAGGATCGGCAGAGCCTATGTCTACCACGGCTCCAATCTTATAATCCCAAAATATACCGTGGAACCGGGTGGTGTCGAGGAAGAGCTCGGCAGGTACAATCGCGCCCTGGAAAAGACGAAAAACGACATCCAGTCCATAAGGGAGCAGATATCGAAAAGCCTTTCACGCGACATGGCCGATATTTTTTCAAGCCACCTCCTGGTGCTCGAAGATCCCATGATCACCGAAAAGGTCATTCGCACCATCCGCGAGGAGCGGCGCAACGTGGAATGGGTCGTCAACGACATCTCGATGGATCTGATACAGGGCCTTTCTTCCATAGACGACGTGTATCTCCGGGAGCGCATTATCGACATCTCGGACATCCACAAGAGGCTTATAGGCAATCTCCAGAAGACCGGCGCGCCCGCGCTTCCCGACCTCGATGAGGAGGTCATCCTGTTTGCGACCGACCTGACACCGTCGGACACGGCCATGATGAACAGGAAGTACGTTCTCGCCTTCGTAACGGATACGGGCGGCCGCACCTCGCACACGGCCATCATGGCCCGAGCCCTCGACATCCCCGCCATCGTAGGCACCATCAACGGCACATCGATGGTGCAGGACGGCCAGACGGTAATAGTGGACGCCCTGCGCGGCAAGATCATAATCGATCCGACAGCGGAGGAAATCGAAGAATACAACCGCTACCGGGAGGACCTGGTCCTGCTCGACGCGGAGCTGGCCAAACTCACCCATCTTCCGGCCACCACCCTGGACAACGAGGTGTGCCACATCTACGGCAATATCGAGATACCGGAAGAGATGAAGATGATAAAGGAACATGGCGCGCAGGGTATAGGCCTTTACCGCTCCGAGTTCCTGTTTCTCGACCGCGCCCTTCCGGACGAGGAAAAGCAGTACCTTGCCTACAAAAAGGTCCTTGAATTCTTCAAGCCCATGCCGGTCACCATCCGCACCCTCGACGTTGGCGGCGACAAGATCTATGCCTACAATAAAACGGTAAAGGAGCGCAACCCATTCCTTGGATGCCGCGCAATCCGCTTCAGCCTGGAAAACGAACCGCTTTTCCGAACCCAGCTTCGCGCAATTCTGCGCGCAAGCATCCACGGCAACACCAGGCTGATGTTTCCCATGATCTCCACCGTGGAGGAGATCATCAAGTCGCGTAACATTTTATACCAAACCATGGACGAGCTTCGCAGCGAAAAGAAGGAATTCGACCCCGACATACCCATAGGAATAATGATAGAGGTTCCGTCCGCCGCGATCAACGCGGACCGCCTGGCGGAGCATTCGGATTTCTTCTCGGTGGGCACGAACGACCTGGTGCAGTACACCATCGCGGTCGACAGAATCTCCGAAAAGATCGCGTATCTGTACAATCCGCTCAACCTGTCCGTGCTGCGGCTTCTCAGGCATATAGTCGACGCGTCACGAAAACACGAGGTCCCGCTATCAATATGCGGCGAGATGGCAGGCGAGCCCCTCTATACCATACCGCTTTTGGGTCTCGGGTTTAGGAACTTCTCCATGGGAACGGCCTTCATGCATCAGATCAAGCGCATAATCCGCTCGGTGAAAATACACGAATGCGAGGAGCTGGTGGACGAGATGATGAAGCGAGACGTAACCGGGGAGATCGAAAAGGTCCTCCTCGACTACCTCGGACAGAAATTCCCCGCCATGCTCTTCTGAACGATTCCGAATGAAGCTCTACCGACAGCTTGCGGAATACTATTTCGCCATAGAAAGCAACCACAGGAATATAGAAGACGACGTCGGGCTTATACTCTCGCTTCTTTCCGGAAGGCGCGGTCCGAAGCTCATAGATCTCGGCTGCGGCACCGGCGAGCATCTCGCCCTGCTGTCGGAGCACGGAGTCCGATGCACCGGTATAGACTCCAGCGCCGATATGCTGCGCATCGCGCGCCTGCGCTTTCCGTCGGGCATCGAGTTCGACAGAAAGGACATGCGCAAATTCGACTATTTTGAATCGTTCGACATGGCGGTTTCGCTTTTCGGCTCATTCAACTACATGATCGATGACGGCGACGTCGACCGGGTTTTTTGGAACACCTGGAGGGCGCTGGTCCCGGGGGGCGCCGGGTTGTTCGAGATATGGAACGCCGTACCGGTTCGCAGGATAGAGAAAAAGGACCTGGACCTCGTTTCCCGCACCTCTATCGGAGGGGCGATCATCGAGCGCCATCGCGGCTTCGCCATACACGGCTCCCGGGAGAGAACGGTCGTCGACGTCAATTACAGCTACAACATCTCGCGCGGCGCCTCAGTCGAAACGCTGAGGGACCGGCACGCAATGCGCGCCTTTTCCATCGACGAGATATCGGCTTTCATTACCGGCAACGGCTTCGAGATTCGCGGCCTGTATTCCAATTCGCGCGGTGAGCCGTACAGGGAGACGTCGAACAAGATACTCATACACTTTTCAAAGTCCTGAACGCGCGAAGGGCGCCCGTTAAAACCGGCGCCCTTCCTTGAAAAACCTGGCCCGCCTACCGCGTTTCATGCTTGAATGGTGTCCTCCCGTTTCCAGTCACCATTCTCGGTGGATTCGGCCTTCTCGGAATTCATGGAGCCTCTCCACTTGTCATAGAGCATCCTCGTCGTTTCCGGGTCCTTAAAAAAGGCCTCGGGGCTCTCCAGCGCCAGGAACAGAACCTCCTCCATGCTGCTTACGGAATGGAACACCATCAGCTTGCGCACGTAATCCGGTATCTTTTCAAGGTCCTTTTCATTCTCCTTCGGGATGATGACGTGCTTGATGTCCGCCCTGTGCGCGGCCAGAATCTTCTCCTTGAGTCCTCCTATCTGGAGCACCTTTCCGCGAAGCGTGATTTCCCCTGTCATGGCCACGTCGCAGCGCACCGGAATGTTCGACAGGAGCGAGGCCATCACCACCGCCATCGTAATGCCGGCCGACGGCCCGTCCTTCGGGATGGCTCCCTCCGGAACATGCAGGTGAATATCGTTGCGTTTGACTGTTTCGTCCTTGATTGCGAAAAACTGCTGGTTCGCCTTTACGTATGTGAAAGCCGCCCGTGCGGATTCCTGCATGACGTCACCGAGCTGTCCGGTAAGCATGAGGGTCCCTTTCCCCTTGATGAGCGAGGCTTCCACCTGGAGGATGTCCCCTCCGACCTCGGTCCAGGCCAGGCCGTTCGCAAGGCCCACCTCGTTTTTAAGCTCCTTTTTCCCGTACTTGAACTTTTTGGCGCCCAAGTATTCCACGATCGCGGCCTCGTCCAGCACCTTGCGGTATTCCTTGCCGAAACGAACGACGTCACGCGCCACCTTTCTGCACACCTTTGCAAGCACTCTCTCCAGGCTCCGGACCCCCGATTCGCGGGTGTAATGCCTGATCGTAAAGAGCATTACGTCTTCCGAATATTCAATGTTCTCCGGCTTCAGGCCGTTCTCGGCTATCTGCTTGGGCAGCAGGAACTTCAGCGCGATATTGAGCTTTTCGGGTTCGGTATAGCTCGTTATCTCTATGAGCTCCATTCGGTCCAGGAGTGGAAGCGGTATGCGGTGCTGCACGTTCGCCGTGGTGATGAAAAGGACGTCCGAAAGATCGTAGGCGACCTCCATGTAGTGGTCGACAAACGAGTTGTTCTGCTCCGGGTCCAGTACCTCGAGCAGGGCCGACGAGGGGTCGCCCCTGAAATCCATGGACATCTTGTCGATTTCGTCGAGCAGGAACACCGGGTTGACGGTGCCGGCCTTTTTCATCATCTGGATGATGCGCCCCGGAAGCGCGCCGACATAGGTGCGCCGATGACCGCGGATCTCCGCCTCGTCGCGCACCCCTCCGAGCGACATGCGCACGAACTTTCGGCCCAGAGCCCTCGCTACGGAACGACCCAGCGATGTCTTCCCTACGCCGGGAGGTCCCACGAAGCAGAGGATTGGCCCTTTGAGTTTTCGTGAAAGATGGCGCACCGCGATAAACTCGATGATCCGCTCCTTCACCTCGTCCAGACCGTAGTGGTCCTCGTTTAGCACGACCATGGCGTGGTCTATGTCGCGGTTGTCTATGGTCTTCTTGTGCCAGGGTACGTCGCGCAGCCACTCGATGTAGGTTCTCACCACGGCCGATTCGGCCGAAAGCGGCGGCATTTTCTCAAGCCGCTTTACCTCTTTGAGCGCCTTGGCCTTGGCCTCCTTGCTCATCCTCGCCTCTTCGATCGATCGGGTGAACTCCTCGATCTCGTCGGCGGTTTCATCGCCCTGACCCAGCTCCTTTTTTATCACCTTCATCTGTTCGTTCAGGTAATATTCCTTCTGGGTCTTCTCCATCTGCTTGCGGACCTTGCCCTGGATCTTCTTTTCGATATACATGATGTCGATCTCACCGTTGATGAGCTCGATCAGCTTCTCGATACGCTCCTCGGGCTTGCCGATTTCCAGAAGCGACTGCTTTAATTCGAGCCGCAAGCTGACGTACGACGCCACCACGTCGGACAGGTGCGAAAGGTCCTCGATGCCGTTGACCGTGGTAAGGGCCTCCTGCGGCACCTTTTTGTTCAGTTTTATGTATTTTTCGAATGTTTCCAGAAGCGCCCTTTTAAGAGCCCCCGTCTCCTTGTCAGAATCTACCGGACGCTCCATGTCCTTTACGCCCACCTCGTAATAATCCCCCCTGTCGTCGAAATCCGAAAGATAGCCGCGGGATAGCCCTTCGACCAGGACCTTGATGGTGCCGTCGGGGAGTTTTAGGAGCTGAAGGATCTCCGAAATGGTGCCCACCTCGAACAGGTCGCCCTTTCCAGGGACAGTAACCTGCGCATCGGTCTGAGTGGCGAGTATGATGAGACGGTCCCCCTTCATCGCCGCGTCGAGTGCGCTTATGGATTTTTCGCGGCCGACGAAAAGCGGGATTACCATATGCGGATACACCACCACATCCCTGAGGGGAAGCAAGGGGTACTTTTTATTATAATCTATGACACGCTTCATGTAAACCTCGTAGACTGTGTGATGGAGCCGTAAACGGAAAAACCGCCCCCCCCTGATCGGCGGGCGGCCGGCCTCAGGCCGTCTTCTCCTCTCCTACCTTGTACACGACCTTCGCGTCGGCCGCTCCGCGCACCATATCGTCGGTGATAATGATCTGGGAGACGCCGCTCTTGCTGGGTATCTCGTACATATGGTTGAGCATGATCTTCTCGAGAACGGCGCGGAGCCCGCGGGCGCCCGATTCCTTCTGCATGGCTATGTTTGCGATCTCGCCGATTGCGGCCTCGGTGAATATTAGGTCGACGTCCTCGAACGAGAAAATCTTTTTGAACTGCTTGATGAGGGCGTTCTTGGGCTCGGTAAGGATGCGCTTGAGCGCCTCGATGTCGAGTTCTTCCAGGACCGCGATTATCGGAATGCGACCCACAAATTCGGGTATCAGGCCGTATTTGATGAGGTCCTCGGTGTGGAGCTCGGAAAGGATGTTCGCTATCTTGATTTCCTTGACCGACTGAATGTTCGCGCCGAAACCCATGCTCTTGTTGCCCACGCGGGTCTGTACCAGCTTTTCGAGACCGACGAAGGCGCCCCCGCAGATGAACAGGATGTTCTTGGTATTAATGGGAATGAACTCCTGGTGCGGGTGTTTACGCCCGCCCTGCGGCGGAACGTTCGCAATAGTCCCTTCTATAATCTTGAGAAGCGCCTGCTGCACGCCCTCCCCCGACACGTCCCGCGTTATGGACGGGTTCTCCGATTTGCGTGAGATTTTATCTATCTCGTCGAGATATATTATTCCGATCTCGGCCTTTTTAACATCACCGTCGGCGTTCTGGATGAGGCGGAGAAGTATGTTCTCCACGTCTTCGCCGACATAACCTGCTTCGGTTAGCGAGGTGGCGTCCGCTATGGCGAACGGCACCCTGAGTATGCGCGCCAGGGTCTGCGCCAGAAGGGTCTTGCCCGATCCGGTGGGACCGATGAGAAGAACGTTGCTCTTTTCAAGCTCCACATCGTCCTTCTGCAGTCCGGTGTTGCTCGCGATCCGCTTGTAATGGTTGTATACGGCCACGGCCAGCGTCTTTTTGGCCGGTTCCTGGCCTATAACATACTGGTCGAGGATTTCCTTGATCTGATGAGGCTTGGGAAGGTTGCCGAAATTTTTTTCTATGCCGCCGGATTCCCAGTCCTCCGCAACGATCTCGTTGCAAAGCTCTATGCATTCGTCGCAGATATAAACGCCCGGACCCGCGACCAGTTTCTTTACTATTTCCTGGCTTTTGCCGCAAAACGAACAGCTAAGCTTTTGATTCCCTTCTTTCTTTTTGGTGGCCATTGTTACCTCTCTTTGAATCGATGCGCAGCCCTCCCCTAACCCTCCTTACCTGACTTTTTTTTCGATGATCTTGTCTATAAGCCCGTAGTCCAGCGCCTCCTGCGGCGACATGAAGTTGTCCCTGTCGAGGTCTTTGTCGATCTTGTCCACCTTCTGGCCCGTATGGGAGGAGTAGATTTCATTGAGACGCTGTTTGGTTTTGAGTATCTCCTTGGCGTGAATCATGATGTCGGTCGCCTGTCCCTGGAAGCCCGCGGACGGCTGGTGGATCATGATACGTGAATTCGGAAGCGCCGAACGCTTTCCGCCGGCCCCGGCCGCCAGAAGAAGCGAGCCCATGGACGCCGCCTGGCCTATGCAGATCGTCGCAACATCGGGCTTGATGTATTGCATGGTGTCGTAAATGGCCAGGCCCGAGGTGACAATGCCGCCGGGGGAATTGATATAGAGAAATATGTCCTTATCGGGGTCCTCGGCCTCCAGAAACAGCAACTGGGCTATCACGAGGCTCGAAATATGATCGTCTATGGCCTCGCCGAGAAAGATAATGCGGTCTTTAAGAAGCCGCGAGTAGATATCATACGATCTTTCCCCCCGCGATGTCTGTTCGACTACTATGGGAACAAGGCTCATGGCGCATATCTCCTGGGTGGCGTACCGCACGTGGTGATTGTAATATTAGTGTCGGCATGCCGTTCGCTGTTACACCAATCCTTTTTGGACCGGCACAGGGAACATATAGCTCATCAGCCGACAAAAATCAAATATTATTCAGATTTGATGAATTCGTCAAGGCTTTCAGGCTTCGCCCTGTCGATTTTGGCGTTCTCGTAGATCAGCTCGAGCGCGCTCTCCATCACCAGATCGGACTCGATGCTCTCACGCGAGTTGTTCTGGCTTATGATCCTCTCGAGCTCCTCGACGCTGCTGTTGTTCCTTTTCGCGATGCCTTCCACAACCTCCCGGTATTTGTCCTCCGGGACTTTAAGCTCCTCTTTTTCCGCTATCTTTGAGAGCAGGAGCGTCGATTTTATATTCGACTCGGCCTCTGTTCTCAGGCTGCCTGAGAACTCCTCCACGTTGAGCCCCAATGTCGCCGCGAATTCGTTGATATCTTCACTGAAATAGCCGGTACGCTCCTGCACTCGCTGGAAAAGCGCCCCCATCTCCTTCCTTACCATAGATGCCGGCAGATCGAAGCCGCTTTTAGCGACGGCCTCCCTTAGGAGCTTCCCTTTGGCCTCGGATTTCGCCTTCTCGGTTACGAATTTTTCCAGTTTCGCGCGAATGCCGTTTTTCATCTCATCGAGCGATGAATACTCACCGAGATCCTTTGCGAATTCGTCATCGAGTGCCGGCAGGTCCATTCTGTTTATCTCATCCACCCTGATGATGTAGCGGGCGGTCTGTCCGGCCAGGTCCCTGACCTCGTAATCCTTGGGGTACTTGATCTTCGTCTCCTTTCGCTCCCCGGATTTCATGCCCAGAACATCGCCGTCGAAGCCGTATTCGGACCTGCTCTTCCCGACGATCATGTTGTATTCCTTGAACTCGAGCCCCTCCACACGCTCCGGCTCGACATTGTCGATGCGCTTGATCCCTATCCTGATCATATCGCCCTTTTCAACCCGCGCATCATCACCCTCTTTTTTGGAAATGTTGGCGTGGCGTTCCCGCAGCGTTTCGATCTCGCGCTTAACGTCGTCTTCGGTTATCTTGCACGTGCGCTCGTTCACCTTGAGGCCCCTGTAATCGCCAAGCTCGATCACCGGCATGGTCTCGAACACTACGGTGAAGCTAAACCCCTCCCCCCTTTTTATCCGGTCGAAATTGAAGCTGGGCGGTGAGATTGGGGTATAGTTCTTTTCTATGACCGCCTCCTGATATTCCGAGCGGAGTATGTTTTCCGCCACTTCCTGGTCGGCCATATCGACGAATTTGCGCTCAATGAGCTCGAGCGGCGCCTTGCCCTTGCGATAACCGTCTATCCGGGCATTGTTACGTATTCGCTCGAATACCGACTTGTACTCTATCTCAACCCGGTTCTCCGGAACATCGATGTGCAGCTCCATCTGCGCGTTCTCAAGCTTCTTTTCCGAGATAATCAAAGTTTTCCCTCTTGCTGTAAATATGCCGGGGCGGCCGGGGCCGCTTCCCTGTTCCCGGTCAATGCGGTATAATCCGAAATTGATGGCGTAAACGCCGGGATGGCTTTCCTCAAACTCAATCTACCGCAATACGGCCAAAATCCACTATTTAAACATAATCATAATATTTCAATAATAAAAACCGACGGGGCTTGCCGGATGTGAATTAAAATCTGGGTGAACATACTGTCTTCGCGAGGAGCGCAGCGACGCGGCGATCTCAAAAGGCAAGAAATCAATCCATAGAGCTTAGCATAAAAAGAGATTGCCACGCCCCGATAAGGACGGGGCTCGCAATGACAGCGTTTAATCCCGAAATTTAATTCACACCCGGCTTGCCCCTAAGATAAGAAAATCCCCAGGAGATCCAGGGGATTTTGTAGTGAGCGGGAAACGGGATTTGAACCCGCGACGTCAACCTTGGCAAGGTTGCACTCTACCACTGAGTTATTCCCGCGTTTTGTGCGAGCGAAGGGACTTGAACCCCCATGCCTTGCGGCACCAGATCCTAAGTCTGGCGCGTCTGCCAGTTCCGCCACGCTCGCCTTGCTGACAAATAGCCTTGCCCGGGAGTTATTTTCAACCATTTTTCTCACCGGGCTCCACGTTCCCCAGGCGGGAGAGGCGGATTGGGTTGCCCGAGAATCGAACTCGGAACCTACTGATTAAGAGTCAGGTGCTCTGCCAGTTGAGCTAGCAACCCCAAGCGAAATCTACAATAGTGAAAATCGCGTTTGACTGTCAAGTTATTTTCCGCTTAAAAAAGGCGTCGGGGGGTTACAACCCCTTGTTCAGGCGTAAAATATTCTCGACGGTGCGAACGGTCCCCGACCACAAAGACCAAGGGGCTTTAGCCCCTTGTGGCCAACCACAGTCTATGCGGGATGGCCGAGAAGGGCTCACGGCGGCACGGATACAGAAGCGCGCCCCATGCCACTAAAGCCCTATGCGATGATGTTCCTTCTGTACGCGCTCGCACCAGTTTCCGACGTTCCAGTCCCCAAATACGCCCATTCCGCCAAGCTCGTCCCCGCCGCCGTATACCGGCACATGCACAACGGAAAGCCCGTCGTGCCCGCGGGCCATTTCCAGGGCCCCGCGCAGGGCATCGATCGACCTGCCGCCGTGAATGCCGAGCACTCCGCGCACGGAGCCCGCCATCTCGGTGTAATCCACCTCCACCGAGTCAGCCGTTTTGTATTCCCTGGCGTACTGCGCGCCCTGCAGGCTGGAAATGGCGGCCATCCTGCGATTGTCGAACAGCACAATGCATCCCCGTACGCCGTGCTGAACCGCGTCAATTAGTATCTGGGGATTCATCATAAAGCTCCCGTCTCCCGAGAAGGCCACGGGATAAAACGGCCGCTCCGACAGGGCCGCCGCAAAAACCGCCGACACGGCAAAACCCATGTACGAGGCGCCCGTATCGGTGAAGGTCTGTCCTTCGCGCACATCCTCCACTATCTGAAACCCGTTGGCCTGAACATCGCCGGCGTCGAAGAGTTTAACCGCTCCTAAAGCGTCCGCCCATTCGCACACGGCCTTGATTGCGGCCGGCTGGGTCAGAACCTCCGACTGCCATGCCTCGTCATAGAGCGTCGGGTTCTTATAGCGCTTTTTTTTGAACGCCTCCCACTCGGCGCGTTTTTTGAAAATGGCCCCGGCCCAATCCGAGGAGCCGTCAGCGCGGCGAACACCCTTTCCTTTCAGATGATCGATCCAGGCGCGCAGGTTCGCCTTTGCGTCACCCAGTATTGGGAGGGTCCGGTTGTAGTGTCCCGCATGCTGCGGATCGATGTTGAAGTTGATGATGCCGGCCGCCTTCTTCCAGGCCGTTCCCGAGCAGTCCCACTGGCACACCGCGCGGGCTCCCACGACGACAACCAGGTCGGCTTCGTTCATGGCGTAATTCCCGCAGATGGAGCCCTTCGAGCCGCCTACCGTCATGTAGCGGAGCTCCGTGTACGGGACTATCCCTGTCGCGCTCGGTCCGCCAACGATTGCCGCGTCGAGGAGGCCGGCAAGCTCGACAAGCTCCGGTCCGCAGCCCCGCGCCCCCTGCCCTATTTTGATGGTAACGCGCCTGGCGCCCGCCGCAAGCTCGCTTGCCCGCTCGTAGACGGAGCTGTCGGAGCACGAGGGCGCCACCGCCCTGAAAGCGCCCGGAAACTCGAGAAGGTTGCAGGATTCGATAATCGCCGGCTGCGCGTTCATGGGCGCAAGAAGAAAAAATGGACCGGCGAAGCCCGCCCGGCCGGTGTGTATGGCTCCTCGCCGGAGCGCGGTGAAAATTGAATGCGGCTCCTGCAGCGAGTACGCGCCCCCCATAAGCCCGGCAAGCTTTAGAAACTGGTATTGCTCGTCGCGCGGGATCTGCTGCATGTTGAAGCCCTCGTCGTGCGTGGTCTCGTCGCCGTAGATGTGGTACACGCCGGCGCCGTTGGAGGCCGCACAGAGAGACCCGGCGAAGGCGTGCATGGCCCCGGGTCCGATCGAGGTGATGACCGCGGCGGTCTCGCCGGTCAGAATCTTGAGGGCAGTTACGGCATGCGCGGCCGCGGTCTCGTGGCGTACGTTCCAAGTCTTAACGAGTCCCGCCTCCTCGTAGACCCTGAGCGCCTCGGCGATATCGGTCGTTCCATGGCCGAATATGCCCACATATTTTTTGACGCCCTGGTTTAATAGCCCCAGCACTATAGCCTCGGAGAGGGAGATGTCCTGAAACCGCTCCAGGGCCCCGGCCTCCACCGCCGCCGCGATGGATCCGTGTCGTGCAATGGCTTTAGCGCGTTCATCTCTATGCTTCATTGTCCAGCCTCGTGGTTTAAAGCGATTTTTTGATCGCGGCCCTAAGGTCCGCGTCCGCCAGCGTGTCGGGGTCGAGCGTTTCCATGACGCCCGGAAAAGAGAGGACCGTTTTTACAATGATCGGATCGAGGAGCGTCAATATCTCCACCATGCTCCGGTGCGTCCTTTTCGAAATTTCGAAAAGGGTCCTGCGACTCTCGCGTTGCGACTCCTGCCTGTGGGCGGGGTAGCCTATCCCCGGCTCGACGCTGAAGATACGGTCGAAGATAAACCGAAAGTTTACATCGCCCGCCCAGCCGAACTGATATAGCATTGGAAGCGAGATACAGTTGCCCCCGTTTATCTGGGTAAAGACCCAGGCGGACACCGGATCCGCAATAAGACCGCAGACTATATTCGGATACTGCATTACCGAGTTGAGGAACCCGAGCCCAGTGCCGCATCCCCCGACCACGTACTCCACCCTGCCTAAGTTTAGGAGCAGAGCAGCCAGAAGCCCCGTGTGGATATAGGTTAGCTCCGGCGAGCCCCCGGTCTTCGTCATCCCGGCGTTAATAAGCTCGTGCCCCCTGCCGTCGAGCGCCGCCATCACGTCGGCGTTTCGGTCGCCCGCGCTTGTTTCGTTTATCACCGCTATTTTCATGATGCCTTCTCCATTTACTTTTTAAACTCATCCTCCCGGCCCACTTCTCTTTGAAAAGAGAAGGGGGTATCGCAGCAATGAGTCTGTTGCCGAAATTCCCCCTCTCTTTCGTTTAAAGAGAGGGGGACAGGGGGTGAGTTCATCCCATCCCCAGTATATTTCGCGCCTCGTCGGCCGTGGCGACCTCCCTGCCAAGCTCGCGCGCGAGGCGCACCACGCGCTCCACGAGCTGAGCGTTCGATTTAGCGGGCTCGCCCCTGCGGTACATCACGCAGTCCTCGAGCCCGGTCCGAGCGTGGCCGCCGGCAAGGATCGCCATTGTGTTCATTGGAAGCTGCGCGCGGCCTATGCCGGAGACGTTGAAGACGGCGCCCGGCGGGAGGTGTTCGATCATTTGCACAAGGCCCTTAATGGTGCCGGGATACCCGCCCATGCCGCCCACCCCCATGACGAAGTTGATGTAATACGGCCTGGACAAAAGATCGTGTTTTATGAGGTTTTCGACCTCGCCGAACATTGAGGGATTGTACACCTCCATCTCGGGCTTGATTTTACGCTCCAGCATGGCGGAGGCGAACGCCTCGATCTCGGAGCGCAGATTGATGAATGGAAGCTCCTTCCCCTGGTGGAAAAAGACCACGGAGCCCATATTGAGCGAGGCCATCTCGGGGGAGGCGTCGAGGCTCGTTATGCGTTTGTCTATGGGAAGCCCGGGGCCGCCCGTGGTATTCTGTATGATTACGCCGCACCGCGAGCGGATGCCATCGTTCATCTCGCGGAAAATGCGCGCGTCCGCGACCCCCTTTCCGGAGCGGTCGCGCGCGTGCAGATGCACGACCGCCGCGCCCGCCTCATGGCAACGGACGGCCTCGCGGATGATCTCGTCGGGCTGTTCGGGCAGGGCCGGGTTCGCCTCTTTGCCGTGTATGCCGCCGGTGAGGGCGGCGGTGATTATCAATTTGTCCATCTCTTCCCCCATTTGGCGCGCGTTGGCGCTATGCCTACGCGCGGTTCGCCGCGAGCGTCTTTCCCCATTGCGCCAGGGCCGAGGCGGCCGCCACCCATCGCGCAACGTCCGGATATACCGGTATGCCCCGCCGGCGCAGGGCGTCGGACATCCTTAGGGTGTAATCTCCTCCTGCCGCACAGCATACGATGGGCTTGGCGCGAAGCCCCCCGAGCGCCGCGAGGCGCTCCACGATGCTCTCGTCGAGCGGTGTGTCCTGAAACACGAAAAAGGGCATGATGATGTCGACGGCGTCATCGTCCATCAGTGTCTTTACCACGTATTCGTAGTCCGCCGCCGTCGCGGATCCTGTTACGTCGACCGGGTTTTCGACGAGATAGAAAAAGCTGAAATGATCGCGCATGGCCTTTACCGAGTTCCGTCCGAGCCTAACCAGCTCCAGCCCCTTTCCGGGAAAGTGGTCGAGCGCGTTCACCATGGGCCCGGCCCCGTTGGAAAGCATCGCCGCCCGGTTGCCGCGCGCCGGGGGCTGCAGCGCGAGGGCCTCGCACGAGGCATACAGCTCGTGGAAGGAATCGGCAAGCACCACGCCGTGCTGCCGCATCACCCCCTCGTAGACCCGGTAGCTCCCCCCATAGGCCCCGGTGTGCGAAACCGAGGCCTGTGCCGACTGGCGTGTGCGCCCGGTCTTGAAAACGACCACCGGTTTTCCGGCCTCTATGGCGCGCCTGGAGGCCTCTAAAAACTTCCTTCCGTCGCCCAGGCCCTCGATATAGCTTCCGATTACCGAGGTTTCCCTGTCCCCGGCCAGATAGGCCACCAGATCTCCCTCGTCGACATCCACGCGATTGCCGTAGCTCACCATCCTGGAAACGCCGGTGATGTACGCCTCCTCCAGAAAGACGCATCCCCATGTGCCGCTCTGGGTGATGAAGCTCATAGGGCCCGCGGGCGGCCGGCTTAGGCGCTCGTGGCTGTGGAAAAAGGAATCGAAACGGCTCTTACCGTCGAACGAGCCTATGCAGTTGGGACCGACCAGCCGTATGCCGAGCGCCCTCGCCCTGGAGGCTATTTCGCCCTCCAGTTTCGCCCGCTCTCCGCCAAGCTCCTTGCCTCCTCCGGAGACGATGAGCGCGTTTCGGCACCCGAGTCTCGACATCTCGTCGAGCAATTCCGGCGTACGTGCAAGATCCACCACGATTACGACGAGCTCGGGCGGTTCCGGAAGCGACGAGAGGTCGGGATAGCTTTTAAGCCCCATGAGCTCTTCGTAATGGGGGTTTACCGGATATACCCTGCCGGCGTACTCGTAATTGACGAGGGAATCGAGTATGACGTTTCCGATCTTTCCCGGCGTCGACGAGGCCCCCATCACCGCGACCGAGGCCGGTGTAAAGAACGCTGACATGCCCTCGGTACGAGGCATTTCGCTACGGAGTCCGGACTCCCCCTCCTTCGGGAGGACCATCTTGGCGTCGACCGCGACCACCCCCGAGGGTCCGGCAATTATCGGATTGAAATCAACCGAGCCGTAGAGCGGCGCGGCTTCCAGCCCCAGAGCGGCGATACTCTCAACCGCTTCGATCAGGGCGTCCATATTTACGGCGGGCGATCCCCTGTATCCTCGAAGGAGGGAGGCCCCCTTAAGGCCGTCGAGCATTGCCCGGATATCGTCGCGCGCCACAGGGAGGGCCCCGAACGCGACGTCCTCGAAAACATCCGTAAACACCCCGCCGAGTCCAAGCATGAGTAGCGGCCCGAACACCGGATCATTCTGCAGTCCGGCGATTATCTCCGTACCCTCTTCGGCCTGTTCCTCGATTAGGATTCCAAGATAGCCCGGCACCCCCTGCTTAAGAAATCTCTCGTGCATCTCGTCGAAGCTTTCGAGGAGCTCTCCTTCCGAGCCTATGCCGGTCCGAACGCCGCCCAGTTCGGTTTTATGCAGGACCGAGTCGGAGGCGAGCTTCAGCACCAGGGGATACCGTAACGACTTCGCGGCGGCGGCGGCACCGTCGCGGTCCGCACATAGCAAGCCCCTGGGGACCGGAACGCCGTGCGCGGCCAACAGCGCCTTGGTCTCGTGTTCGGGAACGGCAAGCGCGCCCTTCCTCGAGAGTTCCCCGCATCGCGAGGCGAAGGACTTCATAAGCTCACGCATCGCTCGCTTCCCGGGCAGCCTGCGCCGCCCTTACGCTTTCCATTATATAGGACGTATCGATTGACGGTACGAATATACACGCAATCCTTACGGGCTCGCTTCCCGTGTTCATTGTCTTATGCTCTACACCCGGTGGCGCGTACAGCGCAGTTCCGGGTTTAAGCTCGTATTCCCGTCCTTCCATATATGCCTTCCCCTTTCCGGACATGATGATCATAAGCTCACCCGAGATGGGATGGGAATGGAAATCGGTGCAGCCGCCTTCCGGCGCGAGAATGGATTCGAGAAGCGAGAAGCCCTTGACCTCGGGATTCGTGTCGGGCGACATGATGACCTTTAGTTCCCTTTCGAACGGCCTGTCAACCTTTGCCGAAGGGATTTCGTTCATATCGACTATCGGCATAATCCCACCCCCTTTGCCGCGCCGGCTCGCGGCGCGGAAACTATCAATTGGCGGCATGACGGCGCTTAGGATTCCGAGCTGCCTGAGCACCGTAATTGTATTGCGTAATATACATTTTTATTGCATATATGTCAATCACTTTCACTGATAATTTAAGGGAATCTCTAAAAATTAAGTTTTTAAGATTCCCATAAATGCTAACTACCGCCAAACTCTGTACATAGGTTTTCCCGCCCGCCTTCGGCGGGCGGGAAAACCTAATTTTTAGAGGATGCCTTATCATTTATCATTGACAAGTCGACGCGCACTGATATTGCATACTGTGAAATGGGAGCTACAATTCAATCACTCGAGCGCGGCCTGGAAATAATTGGCGTAATAGCGCGTGCGGGACGGCCTCTATCCCTTACCGAGATATCGGAGAGCTTTACGATCGACCGTTCCTCCGTGTTCAGGCTGCTAAGCACGCTCGCCAAGCACAGCTTCGTTCTTCAAGATCCGGACACCAAGCGCTACTCGCTTGGATACCGAATGCTGGAATATGCAGGGCTATACGGCGAACAGTCCAATGTGGAGGGCCTCATACGGCCCATCATGCGGCGTGTGCTCGTCTCCACAAGGCAAAACACGCACCTTGCCATACTCGACGGCCCCGAGGTGGTATTTATCGCCGTAGAGCAGCCCAAGGAGCATATCTCCCTCAACCTCTCCGTGGGAATGCGCGAGCCATCCACGGTAACGGCGCTTGGACGGGCCCTTCTAGCCTTCAGCGATCAGGACATTGTGGATAGCGCGCTTTCGGCGGCCGACTACCGCAGATATACCGACAAGTCGCCGCGCTCCGCCAGGGAAGTGATGCGCTCGCTCGATGTGGTGAAAACCCGAAGGCTTGCGGTGGACGACGGGGAATACAGGAAGGGCATCATTTGCTACGCCTCGCCGGTGCTCGATCACCGCAAGCGGGCGGTCTATTCGATAGGAATCTCCGGCCCGGCCGATCTCATCAAGCCCCATGCCGAGAGTTACGCCGAGACGGTCCGCGACGCGGGAATGGAGGCGTCGCTTCTCCTGGGCTATCCGCAGGAATAGCCCCTATCCAAGCGCTACACGCTCGCCGCTTTTTTCGACCCTGTCGAGGGCCGGAAGGTACACATGGAACCTCGAACCGGCGCCCACCTCCGATTCGAGCAGCACCATCCCACCGTGTTTTTTTACGATCGAATAGACTATTGAAAGTCCCAGTCCGCCGCCCTTCTGTTTGGTCGAAAAATACGGATCGAACACCCGATCCCTTAGCGTTTTCGGTATACCCACTCCGGAGTCCTGTACGGTCAGCACGACAAATTCACCATCGGGCAATGGAAGCGAGCTGTCCGGACCGACCATTACCCTGGCGGCGCGGAATATCACCCTCCCTCCGTCCGGCATGGCCTGCTCCGCGTTGATGGCCAGGTTCTGTATCACCTGCCTCATCTGGCCCCTGTCCGCCATAACCTCGCCGAGTCTGTCGGGAATATCAAATTCACAGAGAACTCCCCTTCCATCCAGGCATATGGCGGCGGCCTCCCGGACCAGTTCTCCAATATCAACGGGCTCCTTTACCGGCTCTCCGCCCCTTGCGAAGGTGAGTAGCTGCCGTGTAAGCTCGCGCGCCTGGGCTATGGCGCGTTCGGCGTTTTCGAGATAGCGTCGAGCGTGGACCTGCTCGTCCAAATTCGTTTTTGCGAGCGATACGTTGCCCAGTACGGTCGTCAGCATGTTGTTAAAATCGTGGGCTATGCCCCCGGCAAGCTCCCCCACGGATTCGAGCTTGCGCGCCTTCTGCAGCTCGTTTTCGAGCTTCATGCGCCCGGTAATGTCACGCATCACGATGACCGCGCCCGCGGGAAGGTCGAATCGCTCATAGAGTGTCGTTGTAGAGTATTCCACCCGCTTCTCGACTCCGTCGCGCGCCACAAGCCGCGCCTGCCGCAGCATTCCGGTTCCATCATCTTCGACCGAAAGCCCCTCGAACGGATCGTACGCCGGGCCGTCGGTGTCGGCGTCGTAAAGGCGAAGCGTTTCCCCGATCGACCTTCCGATTGCCTCCCCGTCGGTCCATCCGGTGATGGATTCCGCGGCCGGATTCAATAGCGTTACCAGTCCATCCCGATCGACCGTTATGATGCCGTCCGCTATGTCCCGAATGGTGATGGCCAGACGGAGCTTTTCATCCTCCAGTTTCTGCTCGGCCTCCTTGCGGGCGGTGATGTCTTGGACGGCGCTCACCAGGCGCACGACGCGCCCCTCCCTCTCGTCCCAGTATGGAAAGACGGTGTCGCGGATCCATTTAAGTCTTCCGTCGGCGGCATAGACCCTTGCCTCGACCGAGGATACTTTCCCCTTTAAAAGACCGTAAAAGGCGTTTTTAAAAAGATGAATATCATCCGGATGAACTATGGTGAGCCATTTTTCAATGGTGTCGAGCCTGTCGAGCGAATACCCCATGGCCCCTATTAGTTTCCCCGCCGACCATTCGCGCTCGAAACGCCCGTCGGGATTGAGCCTCAGGCTGCTCGCGGCGTCCGTCGATATCTCCGAAAGGACCCGGTATCGCTCCTCCGATTTTCGGAGGGACTCGCGCGCATCGATGATATCGCTTACCTCCGTCAGCACCCCCCTTAAGCCTGTAACCCGTTCCTGCTCCATAACGGGTGTATCGAATATCCTGACCCAGTGAACCGAGCCGTTAGCGGATATCGCCCTGTATTCCTCAGGCTTCGAGTCGCCGGCCACAGCCCGGTTAAAATCATATCTCAGCCGCTCCAGGTCGTCTTCATGAAAAAACTTTAGGAAGTCGTGGCCGACAATTTCCTCCGGAGTATAGAGGAGTATTGGCGTTATGGCCGGGCTTACGTATAATACCGTCCCTTCGACGTCGACTTCGTAAATGACGTCTCTGATACCCTCGACCATGCGTCTGTATTTCTCCTCGCTCGCCTTAAGCCGCAGCTCGAGCGAATGCCTTTGCAATGCCGTCTCGATGGCCGATATCAAATCGATGTCCCGAACGGGCTTCAATAGAATTCCATGGGGCTCCGTCTCGCGGGCGCGGGTCAGCGTCGCGGAATCCGCGTGCGCTGTGAGGTAGACGACCGGAATGCCGCGCCTGCCGTAAAGCTCGGCCGCCACATCGATCCCATTCATTACGCCCGGCAGGCTTATATCCATCAGGACGGCATCGGGAGGGCTTTCAGCCGCCTTCAAGAGCGCTTCAGAGCCCTCGAATGCGATATCTGTAACCTCGTATCCCGTTCTTCGCAGGCGCGTGGCCAGATCGAACGCTATCAACGATTCGTCTTCGACAATAAGTATTCTCTTCTTAGCCATTGTTATTCTTTATACGGTCATGCCGCGGGAACGGTCCTAAAAACGCGTCCGGGCTTTTTTTTAACCAATACCCCCCGGGCCATTTTTAATCAAGGCATTAATAGGCGGTTTCCCCGGAAAGCACATTCGCGATCTGTCCACCGTCCGGTATTTTAGGGTCCGAAAAGCACAGGGATGTTACGGACTTATGGAAGAACGAGTCCTTGGCGGGCTTGAAATATAATTGCGAATGGATCTGCTATGCCGTCGGCTGCACCCCCGGATACTTTGGCAACGGAGGCTTCTCTCCAGGTCCGCCGGCTTACTGAATTTGGGGATGCGCTAAAGGCCGAAAACGTCCCTCAGCCTGAGGCCCTCTTCGGCTTTGCCCTCCAGCTTCAGCTTGCCCTGAATCAGCGCCATCTCGATGCGCTTCTTGCCGAGCAGAATGGCGGCCCATACACCGGCCTCGGCCTTTACGACCAGGATGGCGTCCGTCGGAACCGTGCCACGGCTCAGGCTTGCCGCTCCATCTTTGACCTTCAAGGTGAACGCCTCGTCGGCGCACCCTCCGTCCGCCAGCAGTTTAAGCCCTATTACGGTATTCCATCCGGCGGCGCGGTCCGCGTTGAAGCGTTCCATAAGCCCCTCTGTTAGCTCGATGGCCCTTGGAGCGTAGCTCGAGTAGCTGCCTCCTCCGAAAAGGCCAACGCGCTTTTTGCGGCGGGGATTGGCCCGTATACCGGCGCGCCTCTTTCTGAACGCAAAAAGAGAAGGGAAAAACGAGTCCATCTCGTCCACATACACCTCGCGTCTGAGCATCGCCGAGCGCTGGATGGCGAGATCCAGTCGAAGCATCTCCCTGCCCGCCTCCCCCGAAAGCAGCGGCTCTTCCTCGCCCCTTATCGCGGCGATAAAATTCCGGGTGGCCCCTATAAATCCCTCGCTCCAATCGGATTTGATATTAGGATAATTTTTCCATCCCTTTCCGTTGAAGACGCTCATCGGTGGACCGGAAAGCACGTTTCCGGTGCATCGATTTATTAGCGCCATGCCGCGCGTGCCGGTTATCTCGAACCATTCATCGTTTCCGTAGTATCTGGATGGGATGTGAAGGTCCGCCGCGTGCGCGTAATCGCAGCTTCCATATCTGACGCCGCCCTCGCACTTCCACATGATTACCGCCGGTGAATCGATGACGCCGTCGATCGAATCGATCCAGCTTGCGACACGCTCGACCCTGCCCTGCAGGTAACTGGCCGCGGACCACAGGTGGTGCCCATGATCGAAGGTCTGCATGGGGCGCCCCTCCATGCTCTCCTTTAACCGCCACTCCCAGGCCGAGGGAGGCACCGGCCAGCCGCCGCTTCCTCCGCTTATGAATTTTATTCGCATATTGTTCGGATCGCCGATCTCGCCTGCGTCTATCATCTTTTTGGCGAAGACTATCGGCGGATAGAACAGATAGTTATCGGTAACGCGGAAAACCTTTCCCGAAGACCGAACGGCCCTAAGCATGCGGTCGGCGCTCGCCAGGTCGATCGTCATGGGCTTCTGTAGCGCGATGTGCTTGCCGGCGCGGGCAGCCTCGATCACCATCTCCTCATGCAGAACCTGCGGCGTCAGAATTTCGACGGCATCCACGGAGGGATCGGCCAACAGCTCGCGGTAATCCGAATACGATTTTTCGGCCCTCCATTCCTTTTTACGGCGCTCCCTGATCTCATCGTTGGAATCGCATACCGCGTACACCCTCGCCTTGCGGTTGTTTTTGTACCCGGGGTAGTGAAGGTCCGCTATTCGACCGCATCCGATTATTCCCACGTTGATGGTGCTCATTTACGAACCTCCTTTTAAAGCCCGGGTATTTAGGGCGCGAGCCTACCGAAACGCTTATCCGATAAGCCATACCAGCCCCGCTCCCCTGAACAGAGGCATCCAAGGGAATGCCGCCACTATTCATGTTGTGCAATATAATTGTATAATACGTACACCGTCTGTCAACCATAATCGCGCATGTTCCTTGATTTTTACCGCCCGCCGCGCAGGCGGACCAATCCCTTTTTGCCTTGGATATGACAGCATCGAATTTGCGGGGGGCATTACGGCGATTTTTTGCTTTTAATTCATCCACCCTGCCCGCATTATGTTCGGAAATCGATACATCACCGGGGAGCGTTATGAACCATACGAGAATAGTCCGAATCGATCTCACGCCGCTCCATGTACCCTTTCATAAACATATTCGCGAGTTGATGTCCGGCTCCGAGGGAGGACTGGGAATGGCCATCCCCGCCGAGGAGGAATGGCTCGGGGGCGACTTTGTCGTCTGCGCGCTGCACGACGAGGAGGGGCGCGTCGGTTGGAGCGAGGTCTTCGTATGGCTTCCGGAGACCGGCGCCTCGCCGGCCCAGATTGTGGACATCATCGCCGGATCGCTTTCCCGCTATGTGCTTGGAGAGAGCCCGTTCAATGTCGAGCGAATTGCCCATCGCATGGAGTCGAACGTGGCGCGAAGCGAGGCCGCCAAGGGTCTCCTCGACATGGCCTGTTACGACCTTGCGGGGAGGACCGCCGGGCTTTCCGTCTGCGAGCTTGTGGGCGGCCCGTCCGTGCGGGAGGTCCCGCTCTGCGCGCTCATCCCGCTGATGGACACCGATTCGATGCTCGGGATAGGCCGCATGTTCTTCGACGAGGGTTACCGCTCTTTCAGGCTGAAGCTCGGCACGGGCCTCGATGAGGACGTGGAGAGGATTCGGGCCTTCCGCGACGCCTTCGGCTCCGGCATACGGCTTCGAGTGGACTACAACCAGGCCTACAGGCCGGCGGATGCCGTCCGCGCCATCAAGGCCATCGAGCCGTACGGAATCGACTTTGCCGAGCAGCCGGTAGCCGCGGCCGACTTTGCAGGGATGGCATACATACAGCGACTGGTGGATACCCCGCTCATGGCCCACGAGGGCTGCTTTTCGCTTGGGGACTTTATCGCGCTCGCCGACCTCGGCGCGGTGCGCCTGCTCGGCCTTAACTCCGAGCGCCCGGGCGGGCTTACCATGGCGCTTAAGGCGATCGCCGTTGCCGAATCGCGCGGGATGGGCACGGTGATACACAACCAGCCTCTTGGCCTCGCCTCCGCCATGCACCTGCACCTGGCCGCCGCCCGCTATCACTCGCTTGGCCACGCCGTGGAGCTATTCGGCCATATCATGATGGAGGACGATCTAATCGTTACGCCTATAGATTACTCCGGGGGAAGGGCGCTTCTGCCCGACGGCCCCGGCTGGGGCGTCGAGGTCGACCTCGACGCCCTGGAGAGATACAAAACGGCCGAAACCACCACCTTAACGGAGTGACCCGATATGGCCGAAAACGAAAAGCTCTACTTCAACGGCGACATCTACACTGTGGATGAGAACCATCCCACGGTTGAAGCCGTTGCCGTGGCCGACGGAATTATTGTCTCGGCCGGAAGCCTTTTCGAATGCGAGAGGGCACTCGGTGCCGATTGTAAGATGGTCGACCTCGAGGGCGCGGCGATGCTTCCGGGATTCATCGACACGCACCTTCATCCGGTCCTCATGATTTACTTCGACATGAACGTCAATCTGATCGGCCTGTCCTCCATGGCCGCGCTTCAGGAGGCCCTGAGGAAAGCCGCCGGTGAAAAGGCCCCCGGAGCATGGTTGATAGGCCTTAACTTCGACGAGCAAAACCTCGACCGGCCGGTGCTTCCCACGAGGCACGACCTCGACAGGGCCTGTGCGGACATTCCAGTAATAGTAGTCAAGCACGACGGCCACATGCTGATCGCAAACACAGCCGCCATCGAAGCCGGAGGCGTAAACGCCGAAACGCCCGACCCGCCAGGAGGAGTTATCGACAGGGAGGCCGATGGTTACCCCGCCGGCCCTTTCCGCGAAAACGCCATGGCCCTCATCCTCGCGAAGATGCAGCTTCCGACAGAGGACGACTTTGCCGGGGCTTCAGTTAAGGCTTTCGGCCGGCTCGCATCTTACGGCATCACCTCGGCCGGTGTCGTTCTACAAACAGGCGGCGAAGGGCCCGCCGGGGACATAGGCGCCTTCGACATACCGGTGCTCCAGATGCTATCGGAGAGCATTCCCATCTCCATGTACGGGCTTATCATCTCCTCCGACCCTGAAGGCGCCGGCTCCATGCTCGTTCCGCCGCTTCACGCCGACGGCCCGGGCCCCACGCGCCGCATGGGCGCGATAAAGCTCTTCTCAGACGGGACCTTCGCATCGTGTACCGCCTTCATGCGTGAGCCCTTTACGGACCAGCCGGACAAATCCGGCTTTATGGTAATCGAACCGGAAAAATTATACAGGAGGATGGAGTCGGCCCATCTGGCAGGATTCCAGATCGCCATCCACGCCATCGGCGACGCCGCTAACAGGACCTGTATAGACCTGTACGACCGCCTGCTTTCCCGGCACCCCCGAATCGACCACCGGCACAGGCTGGAACACGCTTCAATACTGGATCCTGAAATGATTGCCGACGGAAAGCGCCTCGGGCTTGTGGTCTCCTCCCAGCCGCTTTTCATTCACTCGGAGAAGCTCTGGCTTCATAAACGCTTCGGCCCTAAGCGCTCCAAATGGATTTACCCCTATCGCTCCCTCATCGATTCGGGAGTGGTGCTCGCCGGGGCGTCCGATGCACCCGTGGAGTCGGCGGACGTTCTGCACGCCATCCAGTGCTGCGTTACCCGCGAGGGCTTCGAGACGCAGGAGGGGCTTAGCGCAGCTGAGGCCGTAAGGCTTTACACCATCAATGCGGCCTACGCCCAGTTCGAGGAAGCCATAAAGGGAAGCATAACCCCCGGCAAGAGGGCCGACCTTGTACTCCTCGAAAAAAATCCGGTGCGGGTTGCCCCGGAGGAGATATCCAAAATTCGGGTGCTGGAAACGATAGTCGGAGGGAAGACTATATACTTAGCGAGATGAATTTTGTATGAGGCGGCAAATCCAACGCCCCCGGCGCTGTGCGCCACCCCCAGAGGGGGTTTGGGGTTTATCCTGCCGACCTGATAGTCCGCTGCCGTAGAGCCTAACGCCCCCGGCGCTGTGCGCCACCCCCAGAGGGGATTTGGGGTTTATCCTGCCGACCTGATAGTCCGCTGCCGTAGAGCCTAACGCCCCCGGCGCTGTGCGCCACCCCCAGAGGGGGTTTGGGGTTTATCCTGCCGACCTGATAGTCCGCTGCCGTAGAGCCTAACGCCCCCGGCGCTGTGCGCCACCCCCAGAGGGGGTTTGGGGTTTCATTTTTCCGATCGGATAATCCAAGGATCAAGATCTACGAGCAAGATGGGCACGCCTAGCCACTGCATCAGGCCCCATGCGAATCAAGCTTTCTACTTGACAATACGTGCTTAATATAATATATTGTACGTATTGGAGGGCATTATGAACACAAAGTTAACATTAAAGCTGAATAAAAACATTATTGAAAAGGCAAAGACGTATGCACAGAAAAATAATACAAGTTTGTCTCAAATTGTTGAAAAGTATTTTATTGCTTTAATTACAGAAAAGGAAAATGAAACCTTAAAATTAACCCCACTTGTAAAAGAGCTTTCTGGAATTATAAAACCGGAAAATATTGAAAACTATAAAGATGATTATGCAAAATATTTGATGAAAAAGTATAAATGAAGAAAAATATATTTATCGATTCCGATATTATTTTGGACCTCTTGGCAAAGCGAGAGCCATTTTACCATCATTCTGCTTCTTTATTTTCGCTTATTGATTCTGGAAAGTTGCATGGTTTTGTCTCATCATTAATATTTTCAAATCTCTTTTATATACTTCGAAAACATAATTCCAGAAAACAAACAGTTGATATACTCACAAAATTACGAATTATGGTTTCGATTCTTCCGGTTGATGAGAAAATAATTGAGCTTGCCTTATTGTCTAATTTCAATGATTTTGAGGATGCGATTCAGTATTATACCGCTAAAGCACATAAAATTGATTATATTGTCACACGAAATTTAAAAGATTTTAAAACATCAGACATTAAAGCATTAACTGCGGATCAATTATTACATATCTTACACAATACTTAATTAGGCCGGCCACTTCAAATAGCCAAGCATATCCGCTTCGCTCCCGGGGTTCGCTCCGCTACCCGCGCCTCAAAAGAGACCGCTTTGAGCTGGTCTATATGACACAACCCAAAGCGAAAAGCAAAAGGAGAAAGCCGCCCTCAGACGAGGGCTCGGCCGGATCATAGACACTGTCGGGATGAAAACTCCACGCTTACCGCTTACGCCGAGAAGTTAGGCCAACGGCAAAATTACTTGATGGACGGAATTATCGCCGAGCCGGCCGCCGTTATGATAAATCCGATGATGACCAGCGCCTGAAAGAAGGAATTCCCGAAAAATCCGAGGGTCCATTCCGGATCTCGTATGTCCCCGTATTTTCTGGCCCCGCGCATGGTGGGCACGACGAGTATGGCGACCAGAAGCGCGATGGCCGAGCCCGCTATCCCCATAAAACCGATAAAATCGGTGAACCGCGCCAGCACTATCACAAGCGTGGGTAGCGTGGCGAAGAGCCAGGACGGCTTATCGCCGAGCTTAAGCCTCTCGTTGAACACGACGGCGAGGGCGAACGAAACGGCCCAGTAGGAGGTAAGGAGCGCTAGAAGGATAAAAAGGTTCCCGAATATGAAAGCCCAATCGCCGATGGCGCGGCCCCATCCTATCATGGCCACCCTCGTAACTTCGCCCGGCACTCCAATTACCATGAATGTGATCACCAGCGTGATGAAGAGGTTGACCCCCATCCCGGCGATGACCGCCTTAGGTACGAGCTTCCGGTTCCAATGGAGGCCCTCCACCGCCTGGGGCACGGAAAAGAGGGCCGAAAAGGCGAACATGAGCATTCCGAAAAGAGCGAGCCCTTCATTGAGATTCCCCTTTACCGCATAATTTAGATTGATCGGCTTAAGAAGACTAGCGGCCGAAAGGATCCCGACGCAGATCAGCATCGCAATAACCGCGTATTTTTCGCTGATGCCTATGGCCTTCAGGCCGAAAAAGACGACCCCGGCCGCTATCGCATAGGTGATACAGTGCCCCGCCCAGAGCGGAATGCAGGCAAGCTCGGAGATAATCTCCCCTCCGCCGGCAAGATATGCCGAGAGATTGGCATAGAAGGCCAGTATAATCAGCACGAAGAATATCCAGGTGAAGATCACGCCCCCCCTTCCCCGAAAGAGGAACTTTCCGAACAGCTCCACGAGCTGGCCGGTAGAGGAGTCGCGGAGTAGCGTTTCGGCGATCATGAGATGGATCAGCATGCTCAAGAGATATGCCGCAATGAGAAGCGCGAGAAACACCGTCAGTCCGTTCAGTGATGCGAGATAGGGTACTGCCATGATGCCGCCGCCTACGCCGAATCCCGTAATGATGGAGGAGGCCTCGAAGAAGCTGAGTTTTTTCTGTTGCATGTAATCCCTTCCCAACCAGGATGGTCACCACAGCGGTGACATGCCGGGCGGCAGCGTACCCGTGTCCTCGACTTCGGTCAAGCGGAAAGCGAGCCGGCTATCCATCATTCCCCATCGTCCAGCCCCTTAAGCAGGGTGGCCCTTGTCACCTTCCCGCCGAAACGCTCCCTCATCCTGTCAAGGACCCTCTCCGCCTCACTTTCGGAATCGGGGCGGGAGTCATCGGTCCCCCTCTCCTCGAAAAGACCGAGCTGCCGCTCGGAGGCGTCGGCCGCGTCCTCCAGATTCGAGAGGCGAATCCCCACCAGGCGTACCCGCCTGCCGGCCCTATCGAATTCCCGGAAATGCCGCACGGCCGTTTTTCGAATGGCTGCCATGTCGTTTACAGGCTCAGACATCGTAGCGCTTCTCGTGTGCGTCTCGAATCCCTCGAGCCGGATCTTTAGGGTGATAGTCCTCCCTTTTACCCCGTCGGAGCGGAGCTTGTAGGAGAGTCTGTCGGCTATCTCGAACAGGACCCTCTCGACAAGGGCGGCATCGCCGGTATCCGTGTCGAAGGTGATTTCCTCGCTGTATGATTTCCTTTCGGAGTCGTCGCATACCGGGCGCTCATCCATCCCGTTGGCCAACAGCCACAGGTGTTCACCCCATCGCCCGAGCAGGCCCTCCATGCGGGAGAGGGGCAGCGAAGCGATATCGCCTATGGTCCGAAACCCTCTCGATTCGAGCTCTTTTACGGTCTTTTTCCCGGCACCCCACAGGCGCCCGATGGGCAGCGGCGCGATGAATTCCCGCTCCCGGCCCGGCTCGCAAATCACCAGCCCGTCGGGTTTTTGCAAATCGGAGGCGATCTTGGCGACCGACTTGTTGGTCGCCATGCCCACGCTTGCGGTCAGGCCGGTTTCTCCCCTTACCGCCTCTTTGATCCTCGCTCCCAGCTCCGCCGGTTTACCGAAGAGGTTCTCCGTGCCCGTGCAATCCAGAAAGGCCTCATCGATGCTGATGGGTTCCACCAGAGGGGTAAAGCCGCCCAGTATTCGCATTATCCTATCGGACACCTCGGCATAGCGCTCGGATCTGGGCGGAAGAAACACCGCCCCCGGACAGCGCCTGTAGGCCTGCGAGATCGGCATTGCGGAATGAATACCGAAGGCCCGCGCCTCGTACGAGGCCGCGCTGACCACCCCCCTGCCCAATCCTCCCCGGGGATCGGCTCCTACCACCACCGGCCTGCCCCGGATGGCGGGATTGTCATGCTGTTCTATCGAAGTGTAGAACGCGTCCATATCTACATGGAGTATCAGGCGCGGCATCCGTATGGCCCCCCGTATCGAAAAGCCCAACCTAAACATATATATAGCCCCTATGCCGATTGTCAAAGAAAAAACCGTCGGGAAAATACCTTCATCCTTTTGCGATGCGGGAATCGTTCCAGCCACGGCATTCCGGTCCATTTTCTGTTTATTAACATTTTTTTATGATGAACAAAATATAGATTGCATTATATTATATATAGTTTTATTGACATATACAAAAGGCCCGTTGCATGGTTGGAAAACTGGCCCCTTTCCGTGGCCGCACAGAGGGGGGATTCCGATTCGTGCAACATGCCTGTTCGATGGGCCCGCACAGTATGGCGGCTCTAATGCGATTGGTCCGTTAGCGGTCAAGCGGTTGACGTTTTTTCGGTGTCTCCTGGCACTGGAAAAACCTCCAATCGCCCAGTATCGCGACGGCTCAAACATGAGCATGGCGCTCATCTTTCTATTCAATTCCCAGGAGGCGTTACAACTATGGTTTATGTCGATGAGTACAAGAAAAAACTCGTTCCCGCGGAAGTGGCCGTTAAATGCGTTAATTCAGGCGATACGGTAGACTATGGCTTCTTCAACGGCAAGCCGGTCGTCTGCGATATCGCGCTGGCCGGCCGGGCCGCGGAACTGAGGGACGTCAGTATTTATACGGCCGTAACGGTGCCCCCCGTTCCCGAGGTCATCAAATATCCCGAGAGCTTCCGTTACATGGACTGGCAGTGGAGCAAGCTCACTCGCATAATGCACAGCCAGTTCGAGGTGGCCTATTATTCTCCTATTCTCTATCACAGGGCGCCTTTCGCATACCGTTACCTCCTGAACCAGGATGTCGGGGAAAAACTCAACAAGGGATACCGCAGCGTTAATTACGACAAACCCGAAAGTGGAAAGACCAAATGGATAGCCATCGTACGCGTCGCGCCGATGGACAAGAGCGGCTTTTTCAACCTGGGCCCGCAGAACTCCGAAACCTCCGCCAAGATCGAGGGTGCGGACTGCGTCATCGTCGAGGTAGTAAAAAACATGCCCGTATGCCTCGGCGGCTCGGAAGAGGCCGTGCATATCTCACGCGTCGATTATATAGTCGAGGCCCCGGACGACCACGGCTGTTTCGCGACCCCGGACATTCCGCCCTCCGATGTCGACCAGAAGATCGCGGCGCACGTAATGCGGTATATTCACGACGGCTGCTGCATTCAGCTCGGTATCGGCGGCATGCCCAACATGGTGGGCAAGCTTATCGCCCAGTCCGACCTTAAACACCTCGGCTGTCACACGGAGATGTTCGTGGACGCCTATGCGGACATGATCGAATCCGGCAGGATGGACGGGTCTCGCAAAAACCTCGACCGCTTCAAGGCCACCTACACCTTCGCCATCGGCTCCCAGCGCATGTACGATTTCATGCACAACAATCCGGCCCTGGCCTCGTACCCGGTCGATTACACCAACGACCCCAGGACGATCGCGCAGATCGACAACATGGTAAGCATCTGCAACGCGGTTCAGGTGGACCTTTTCTCGCAGGTAAACGCCGAAAGCCGGGGCACCGGTCAGATCTCCGGTAACGGCGGCATGTGGGATTTCGTTCTCGGTTCACAGTGGTCCAGGGGCGGGAAATCCTTCATCTGCCTGGCTTCGACCCACACCAACAGCAAGGGAGAGATGATATCGAGGATCGTCCCCGGCTTTACCCCGGGAACCACGACCACCATCCCACGCCAGATGGTCGATTACATCGTTACCGAGTACGGGGCCGTAAAGCTTACAATGTGCCCGACATGGATGCGGGCGGAGAAGATCATCAGCGTCGCCCATCCGGATTTTCGCGACGACCTCATCAAAGAAGCGGAAAAGATGAAGATATGGATTCGCTCTAACAAGAAATAGCCGGGTTATGCGTGACGCTTCCAATGGGAACGGCGGGGCTATCCCGCCGTTCCCATTTTAGGTAGCCTTGGTTTTGGGGACAGGCCCGCTATTTCTCTACAAGTATGCCGTTTATAAATGTTCCCTTTAGCTCCGTTCCGTCCGGATAGGACATGGACCCCGTTCCGTGCATCGTTCCATCCCTGAAATCACCGGTATATTTCCTGCCGTCCGGCCAGACGATGGTCCCCTTGCCGTTGAACTCGCCTTTTTTGAACTCTCCTGTATATTTCGCCCCGTCGCCCTGAAGGAACTCCCCTTTGCCTTCCATTACGCCCTCCTTGAAAGAGCCCTCGTACCTCCGCCCGTCCGGCCAGACAAGTTTACCCGTTCCATCGAGCTTGCCATATCTGTAATCCCCCGTGTACGAACGCCCGTCCGGCCAGACGTAGCTCCCCTTCCCATGAAGAACGCTCTTTACGAAATCGCCCTCATACCGTGCCCCGTCCGGGAATACGTACACGCCCTTCCCGTTCGCGCAGTCCCCGTCGATACAACCGGTCTTTTTCTGCATGGACTCGCATGCGGAAAAAGAGAAAGAAACGATCGCCAGCACCAATAGTAATTTTCTCACAAAGTCCTCCTTCATATAACCCAGCGCGCGGGTCCTTACTTCCCGGTTCGTATGGTGTAAGCAGGGACCGGCCATGGGGAATCTTCCTTCCATCGGCTGACTATCCGTGGAACGTCATGCCGCAGGATATAATTATTCTTGAGATCTCATTCTATAGAATCCAAACGGCATCATCAACAATAAAACGAAACGAATGCGCCGCGCGCGCCCTAAAATCTCCTTGACATGAGGCCGGTGCAATTATGGCATCTTTGCATCATAAAAAAGGAGCTGTAATGCAATCAATGAAAATCGCCATCGTAGCCAGCAGCCGAACCGCCGTCCGCCGACTTGGACCGTTCATTTTATCGATTATCGCGGCCGCGTCCCTCATTCTATGCACCGCCCAGCAACCTGGAGACGCGCGTGACCGCGCCGTGTCTTTGGAAGCCCCCCAGAAGGTGGATGCGCACTTCAACGAAACCGCTCTTTTCCTGGCCGGACGGCCCATACCGGAGGGATCTTCACTATATTCCTATGGACAGGGAAGGGAGTACAGGGCATATTCCAACCGGATAGACGCCAGTTGGAGCCGCCTGCAGACGGTAAACCTCAAAAAGATCGAGGCCTGGCGCGACAAGCACCTTCCGAAAAAATATACCGATACGGTATTCTATCCTTTCAGCGGTCCCGACATCCTTAACGCCATCGCCTTTTTCCCCGACGGCACCGAGTATATCATGTTCGGGCTTGAATCCCCGGGCCGCGTACCCGATCCGCACACCCAGCCGCCGGCCCGTCTGAACGCGGGGCTTTCCGGCCTCGGAGTGGCTCTGGACAATGTGCTCAACGTGAACTACTTCAAGACGGTTCGCATGGAAAAGGAGGTGAGCACCGATTCGTTCAACAGCATCATCAGCGTCATCCTGTTCTTCCTTTCCAGAAGCGACTACGAGGTGGTAAACGTACGGCATGTCTGGATTACCGGCGAAAGCGAGCTCACAGACACGGCCCCGGCAGCAAGGGGCGGGAAAAACATCTCCGGGGCCGAGATATTGTTCAGAAAGGACCAGGCCTCCCCACTTAAAAGGGTCCGCTATTTCCAGCTAAACGTCATAGACAACTCGCTTAAAACCTACACCAATTTCATTCCGTATCTGGAAACCTACGGAAGGTATACCACCATTATCAAGTCGGCGTCGTATCTCATGCACAACACGGACAAGTTCACCAAAATCCGCGCCCTTGTGCTCGACCACAGCGATTACCTTCTTCAAGACGACTCGGGCGCGGCCCTGCGCTACTTCCCAACCGATACCTGGAAGCTATCGTTCCACGGGACATACAGCAGGCCGGTACCGCTCTTCGCCCACAGGTACCAGGCGGACCTCAATGATATGATAAAGAAGCATTCCACCGGGCCGCTTCCCTTCAGCTACGGTTACAACTTCAAGGAAAACGAATCCAATCTCATGTTCGCCGAGCGCATCAGGAAGGAACGGCCTTGACCTTCCGGCCGGCATCGAACAAGGTATTTATGACGCGCGGGCGCGTTATGGCGCCCGTATTGTTCGTAGTCCACCTTTTTCATGCCGGCGCCTGCGCCGAAATCACGCCCGAGGCCATGAGGCCCCTTCGTGATGGACTTTCCACAATTTCCATCCCAGCCTCCGCCGATACTTCGGAAAAAGCGGCAGTGCCGGTCGATGTATACGTCCCGCCGGGGAAAAGGCCCTCTGGAGATGTGCTCGTGCTGCCCGGCTGGAATTTCTCGCGCACTGAATGGCATACCAAAACGACCATACTCATCCTTGCCCGCGAGCGCAGGCTACGAATGGTCTTTCCGGATATGCTTAAAACCCTTTACGAATCGCGCTATTTCCCCGAAACGCGCATGAAATGGGGGCCGACTCCCGGCGGCCAGTGGATAAGGACCATATTCATTCCGGCCATGCGCGAATACGGCATATTCAGGGAGGAAGGGGCTAACTATCTGCTCGGCCTTTCGACAGGAGGGCGCGGCGTGGCGCTTGTAAGCCTCGACAATCCAGGTCTTTTCCGGGCGGGCGCCGCACTCTCCGGGGATTTCGACCAGAGCGCCATGAAGCGGGACCGCCTCATGGCCGCCGTGTACGGGCCATACGATCGTTTCGCGGAACGCTGGACGTCCATCGACAATCCATCGGCGCGGATCCTGGAATGGCGGATGCCGATATACCTGGGCCACGGAAAAAGGGACACGGTCGTCCCGTTCGATCAGACTGTCGCGTTTTATAAGGCACTCACGGCGGCCCGCCCCGGACTTCCCCTTACGCTCAGCGCGCCCGAAAACGCCGGGCACGACTTTGCCTACTGGCAGTCCGAGCTGGACAAGGCCTTCGATTTCATGCTGTCAATCCGCTGACCGGCCGACGCCGGCAATTTTTTTCCAGACATAGAACACCGGAACTCCGAGCGCAAGCACCCCTATGGCAAATAGCGATGAGCTCGTCCAATTTAGCAGCGCGGCGATCATCATGGCGATCGAGAGTCCGATATATACGAGCGGCACGAGCGGATACAGCGGCACCCTGTATGGGCGCCGCAGCCCGGGCTCCCTCCGGCGGAGTATCATCAGGCCGACAACGGTAAGCACCGGAAAAACGTTCAGCGCGAAGCCCATATAAATTACAAGGGTCATGGCGCTCCCCGTAAAAATGTAGAGCACCGCGAAGGCCATCTGTATGCATATTGCGAGCGCCGGCGTTTCGAAGCGAGGGTGGATCTTGGAAAGCGACCTGAATATCAATCCGTCACGAGCCATCGCGTAATAAACGCGAGGGCCCACCATCATCTGCACAGAAACGGCCGATAAAAGAACCACCGCTATCCCCAGGGTGAAGAAACCGCTCACCCGCGGGCCGAACAGCGCCGCTGCGGCGATCGCCCCGATCTCGTCCTTCCCGGCTATCGCCTCCCCGGGCGCCGCCATCAAAAAAACCATATTGAGCAGCAAATAGAAAACCGTGGTCAGAACGGTTCCGTAGAGTAGTATTCGCGGGAGATTCCTCTCGGGGTTTTTAACCTCTCCCGCTATATAGGAGGCCCCGTTCCATCCCGAATACGCGAACATCACTATGAGCAGGGCAAGGCCAGTTACCGGAAGCCCGGGGGCCGCCTCGACGGAACCGCCATAACGCTGAACGAGCCTCCCCGCGTGCCCCCAGTCCGCCATAGTAAGGCCGAAACCGATGAGCGAGACGACCAGAAGTATTTTAAGAAGCGTGAGAAAGTTCTGAAAGTAGCCCCCTCTTCGCACCCCCAGGATATGGAGCAAACCGAAGAAGAGCACCAGCGCGGAAGCCGCCCCCTTCTGCACCCACAGCGCGGAAAGGAGGCCTTCCCCCCCTGCGGTGATATGAAAGAAGCTGTTCACATATTGCACGAGCAGCAGGGAACTTGCCGCGACCGGGGCGGAGAACCCCACCACCAGCGATACCCACCCCGTGAGAAATGCCGGCAGCAATCCAAAAATCCTTTTCAAATAGACGTATTCGCCCCCGACATCCGGCCAGGTGGCGGAAAGCTCGGCGTAGCAAAGCGAGCCAGTCAAAGCGACAATGCCCCCGATCCCCCACAGCATTAGCACCAAGAGCGCGTCGCCGGTCATTCCGAGCAGGTTCCCGGTCGTCATGAAAACGCCCGTTCCGATCATATCGGCGACGATTATGAGAATGCCGGTGAACAGACCGAGCTGTCGTTTGAGTTCCATGTGATCCACCGTGTTTGTTTTTTGCGCAGGGCTCCGGCATGCGCTTCCGGTCCCGATACCGGGGCTGTCCGCCGCCCCCTGAACACCTTGCCGGATCATGCATATTTATCGACAGGCGGCCTTTGTCAAGGCTTTGTTGAGTCACTTAAACATCCCGGAGCTCCAGGTCACCGCAATATGACAATAATATGACAAACGCTATTCTATTTTCCAGAATTAGACTTGATTATTTAAACTACCATGCTATTTTGAATGTATAGGGTGCCAGGAGGGACGTCATGGGCAGGTTCAACCAGCTACTGATCGATTTCATGATGCACAAGGGACTCAGAATGGAAGAGATCATAGATATAAAGAAAGAGACGTATTTCAACCCCGAAGACCAAAGGGAAATCGAGGGATGGAAGGACGATGAAGCGAGGGAAATCTGGCTTCAGATCAAGAAAAACGTGCATACGAGCGCTCCGACCGGACTACGGAGGGAGGTGTGCCCTTTCTGCCATAAGGCCGGACTGATTCAGTATAAAAAGCCATTCTGCGAAACCTGCGGGTACGGCGAAAGGCATGGGATCTGCGGAAAGAAGGATGCCCCCAACGACTATCTCAGGATAATCGACGCGTTCAACGAAATGGGGATGGTCTGCGGACGTTTTTTTAACAGTGATTATTACGAAAACCTGCTGAGTCATCTCGAGAAGGAAAGCTCGCACGAAGTGACGGTCTGAATCGTCCGTGTGAGCTAAGCCTCGAAGCGAGCCACCGCCGCCGGGCGGGTCAGTCGGCCCGCCTCATGAACCACTCGTCTATATCTTCATACGACCTGATGCCTTCCGGGGTTTCCGCCGAGTCGATCTTGCACCCGACGAACCCGAAGCCCGCCGCGTAAAAATAATATGTTACAGCGATATACCGAAGGTTGCCGCCGGCGGTGACATCGGACACCTCTTTTATGACGATCGCGTTATTGTATTCCGAGCTTCCGTTGGAAACGATGACGTTTGTCGCGACAATCTCCCTTTGCCTCAGCACGCCGCCGGAGGTCGATGTCCAGCGGGTTCCTACGGCGACGGGCCCCTTTATTAGAAGGTCTCCTTTCATGGCCGCCTGCCCGTCATCACCCGGCGCCCCGATCGAAACTGAAACAGAATTTTTGGCGTATTCGATCATAAATGGGTTGCTTACATCAAGATCAGGTCGCCCGGGTACGCTCTCATGTCGAAGGCCCCTGGATATGCCCGGCCTGACATCGGTTATCTCGAATTCGAGCAGGCGCAGCCTGTCCCCGATGACTATTGTCCATCGCCTACCCTTTTCCCCGGGATAATAGCTCGCAATGCCGGCGCCGAAATCGGGGAGCGACTCCCCCGCTTCATCCCCGCCCCTCTCGTCACCGACGAGCTTTATTAGAGGCAGTCCAGCATACAGGCCCGCCGGCGTATAGACCAGATCGAGGGATTTGTTTTTTTTAATTAGTTTCGAAATCCGTTGAAGCGAAGCGGCAGGCACAATGACATATAGCGCGTTTTTCCCGCTGGTAGTCAGCGCCTTCACCACGCGCATGTCCTTTCCGGATATACGCCTAAGCTTCGCAACGGGCTTAAGTATTTCTCGGGGATGGACAACACCGGTAAACTTTTCGCCTTTAAGAAAATCGCCGTCATTTAAAAGCATCCTGTATGTAAGGCGCGGGTACATGCCACCGGCGTCCCTTTCAGGGCGGCCTCCGACATCCCCATGAGTACGGACCTCCCCCGCCGCCATGGCAAGCAGGACAAGCGCCGTAATACATCCGATTCTGTATACGTTTTTCAATGCAGGCTTTTCTCTCATGCTCAATAGCCCGTTAACGATTCCGGAGCCCCATTAGGCCGGCCAAGGCACCCCGGGGATTGTACGAATCTTATTATATCATCGGAAATTTTCGCGCAAGCAATAAAAAAAGCGCTCACTATCGCGGGAAACATGTGAAAACAAAATCCCCTCCCTGTAATCGCCCATAGCCGGTGACAGGGAGGGGATTGGTTTGACAAGATGAGAATTCTTCAGGCGCCGGGCATGCTGATAAAAAATCCCTGCGGGTCCACTTCGTTCCTCAAAATTTCGAGGATCTCGGGGGATGGCACCTCTGTTACGGGTATCTCGCCTTCGGGTCTTATGAGCTCGAAACCCGAAGCGAGCTGCGCAAGGTCCGCGGAGACGCCGGGATGCAGCGTCTTAATCCTCATTCTTCCGCTCTTCGGTTCGAAATCATACACACCGGCGGTCGACACGACCGCCACCGGCCCCTTTCCGAGGATACCCAGATCGGCCCGGCTTACCCCGTCCACCATGAGACCGGTGGTCGTGATAAAATCGCACTTCGGGACAAACTTCTGCGGGCTCTGGATTCCAACGAAAACCAGCTTCTCGCACAGAGATCCGACATCGTTGTTCCCTCCGGAACCGGTAAGTCGGACTTTGGGGTTCAGATAATTGTCCCCGATCATCGTTGTGTTCGCGTTCCCATACATGTCAAGCTGGGCAAACCCAAGAAAACCGGTGTCCACAAGACCGCATGCGGCCTGTCCGAACGAATAGGCCATCTCCATGATCATGGGCGATTTGCGGTATGTCTCCGGACCTCCAACCGACCACGGCATGCCGCCTGCGATCGGATCCTGGCCTCCCGATTCGTATACGAAGGTTATATGAGGCGCATGCGTCTTTTTCGCGAGTATCGCCGCCACCATGGGCAACCCGGTCCCGATATAAACGACCTCATGGTCGTTTACCTGTTTTGAAAGGACGTATGCCACCATTTCCAAAGGATTCATCGGCTTAGATTCGGCCATCTTGTTCTCCTCCTGTTATAATTCAAAGGTCAAATATATCCTGTCGGACCATCAGTCATATACATTGGGCGGCGTATTGGGCGACCACGGTTCGTACTTGAAACTCACGCCGTCGTCTTCGTTGTCAGCCTCGGCTGCCCTGGCAAGTTTTCTGTTATTGATGATGAAATCCGAGCCACCGAGCTTTTTTACCACATCGTAGATATTCTTGGTCCCGAGTATCCACTCCTTGATAAAGCCCTCCATGGCCTCGTCGCCCTCGCTCATCATGGCGAAACACTTCTCCCACCAGCGGCGCGCCCAGTAATACGCACCGGGCATATAACCAGGCAGGGCGCCGTATGGAAGCTCGACAACCGCATCCACGTTCTGGAATGGAATTACCACACCCTTGTTATTCCATCGAATGTCCGTATTGGAAACGATTTCTTCAGCGGTAATGATGAGCTTGCGGGTCGCGGCGGCGGCCGCAATATCGTTCACCGCGGGGCCATACATGCGCGCATTGCCGAATTTATCGGCGGCATGGACATGAATGCAGGCCACGTCGGGGAAAATGGCCGGAACGAATACACAGGGATCGTTGCCGTCAACCATCGGATTATTCATCACCTTCAGGTAGGGATTGTATTTAACGAGATCGGACCCCAGGCCGGACTTCGAATACAGTCCAGTTACGCCGAGCTGCGCGGCTTTGAACCCGAGGGCCATGAGGCCGTGGCTCCAGTCGGAGAGTATCTTGACCCTTCCCCTTTTGACGTTTTCGGAGAAATACTTGTCGTATCCCCTCATTTCGGCGCCAGCGTAAGAGGCGTGCGTGAAGGGCATATTGCCGAAGGTAACGCCATAAGATTGGTTCGTATTTGGCGAGCCGATCGATTGAAGGTTTTTCTTGCCCTGCCGTATCACCTCCCAGTCGCTCTGAATGGAGGTTCTTACATAGCCGAAACCGCCGCAATACCAGATATCCCCATCGCTTACGAATTCCGCGATGGCTTCACTGTGGGACATGCGCTTGTCCCTTTGCGAGTGGTCCTTTTTCTGGCGCCAGTCGCGGGCGTGCCGATAGTCGACCAGACGGTCGAGAATCGAGGTATCTTCAATCTTGAGGTTTTTAACGGCCTCCTGATTATAACTGAATTTCACCTTGTACCTCCAGCGTTCTCCTTAAATTTATTCCCTTATCGTGTTTCACTCGCCGCCGTTCCATTCGGTTCAGCGCGCCGGAACGGCTCGGTAGTTTATAGTGGATGTTTACCTACTCTAATTATGTCAAGTATATTTAGCATATTCCAGTTTTTTTACCTATTTTTTAATCATTATCGGCAAATTTTGAACATCAAAATATGCTTCCTATCGCCATATTTATGATGAGTCAAAATATTACAGCGCAATAACCGGCCGCTGAAACCGGCCTTTCGCCCAGGCCCGCCTTAAACCCTTAAACAAGGGCCCGGAGTTTGGGGGCGCCATGGCGACTGAACAATGTTCATGATTATGAGTATTATTAACTAATGGATATATTGTATGATTATAATATTTGTTTTTGTCAAGAATTATTTATATAATTATTATGTCATACAATATAGCATTATATTTGAGCATTCCAACGCATTTCACCCCCTCTCCTGTATTTGAACCATTTTAATCAGCGCCTCCGATACGACGTCGCTGAATGAAAGTTCGGTAAAAATAGCGGGCCGCTCTTTTTTCTCATATTGTCAAATCCGGATAAAAACATACCGTGAACGGGCCTCCGACCCTTTTTGTGGTGGGATGTTTTGCTCAATTTTACTTGATTTTTAATTACAACCAATCTAAGCTATCTCGATTTTCCGATTGGTCCATCCGGTCGGCGCTTTTTACCTGCTGCCCGGATGATCGACGCCATTTTTCCCGAACCGATCCGATGATAACGAACCTTAAAGCGGAATACGACCTGCGCTTTCACCTGGAGGAGATATTAACTCTGGGGATTCTCGTCATAATGAACATGATCATGCTGATCTACACCAGAATCGGAGACGTTGCCGGCATATTTATGTTCAACATATTGCTCATCATGCTCGTTCTGTCCGTCCGGTTTCTTCATCGTCGCATCGAAGGTCAATGGTTTGCCGATTTCAGGGACATCAATATCATAATCGCGGGCTGGCTTGTCTATTTCGAACATCACCATCTTGTTCCACTTGTCAATCCATACGATATCGACGCCTACCTGATCCATATCGATCGCTTTCTCTTTCTTGGGATCGACCCTACGGTTTTGCTGGAAAGCATTACACATCCGATGCTGACTGAATTTTTGCAGATAGTATACGCAAGTTTCTATTTCCTACCCTTTTCCATCATGCTGATCCTGTTCTTCAAGGGCAGGAGGATGGACTTTCACGTGGTGGTATCCACCCTTATGCTTTCATTCTACATCTGCTACGTGGGATATTATATTTTTCCCGCAATCGGGCCAAGGTTCACCCTCGACCACCTTCAGACATTTCCTCTAAGCGGGGTCCTTTTTTACGATTATGTGCGGGATTTTCTCGATGGATATTCCTTCATGACCAGGGACTGTTATCCCAGTGGTCACGCACTTCTGTCCATAATGACGGCCCTTCTTTCATACAGGTATCTACGTCCATATTTCCGCTTTATCGCCGCCTGGGCTGGAATCATCATTTTCTCGACGGTATATCTCAGGTACCATTATGTGGTCGACGTCATTACCAGCCTGATAATTGCCATGATCGTTTTCAAATTCAATCCCCAGATGGTTCAGCGGTACATCTTTGCCTTTAAAAACGGCCGCGAGGAGCGCATAGCCCCACAGTCTATCAACAGCAAGATATGAAAAAGGCGGCGCTTGCGCGCCGCCTTTTTCGCCTATCCGGACATTCGTTCACTTGATCGAACGCTGGTAAATGCGGTAGGTCTTGTAGTTTTCCGCCCTCAACGGCTTTAATGCCCCTATCATTTTTTTATTGGTTTCCACAATAAGTGAGCAATCCGAGGCCTCGAACCCCAGCCTTATGCCGTCCTCAATCGTCCTTAGATAGAAAACATCGTCTATCTTCTGTCCGCGGTACTCCGGAAGGACCCCCATTATTATCGTGCGTATCTTCTTTGTTTTTCTCGCCGCCAGAAGGAAGCGTACGAGCCTCCATGGATATAGCCTTCCATTGAGAATTCGCATGGCGGGATTGATATCGGGTATCGAAATGATAAAGCCCACGGTTCTGCCATCCTTTTCGGCGAACACGACGAGTTCCGGAATAACGATCTGGACCAGTTCGTGGATTATTGAGTCAAGCTGCTTCCTGGTAAGAGGAAGATGACCCCAGTTCCCCTCCCATGCCCGGTTGAAAATCTCGTGAATATCGTCCTTTCTATCGTTTATTTCCTTTTTCTTGAATATTTTATACTCGACCGTCTGCCCCTTCATGAATTCCTCTTTGACCGCCTTGAGGTAGGGCTTGTAATCATCGATTTTTTTTACCAGATAGCAGGACCAGTCGACGCATTTCTCAAAGCCGCATGACTCCACCAGATACGGATAATAAGCGGCGAAGTGAAAGAGGCCCACCACCGGTATAACATCCTGCCCGTGAACCTCGAATCCGACCGAATCGTATACGGAAAAGCTTTGCGGGCCGTTCATTATCGTCTTACCCTTCGACTTCAGCCATGCCTCCGCCGCGTCAAACAGGGCGCGCGCCACATCGACGTCGTTTATCGATTCGAAGAATCCGAAAAAGCCCGTATCGTTATCGTATTTTTCTTCATACAGATGATTGATGTGCGCGGTAATCCTTCCGGCTGTTTTTCCATCCCTGTACGCGAGAAAATATTCAACCTCGCCGATTTCAAAGAAATAACCCTTTTGGGGGTCGAAGAATTTTTTCTGCTCACCGATCAGCGGCGGGACCCAGCAGGGGTCGTTCTTGTAAATCCCGCTGGTCCATGGAAACATGATGAATTCCTTCATCATTTTTTTATTCTCGACCCTTTTTATCGTCACCGGAGACGCCATACAACCTCCAATTATCATGTGGTATCATTGAATCGTTATATCGGTAATCCGCCTCCGCTTACGAATAAGTCAAATCGCCCGATCAGCAGTCCCGATGCCCGAAACCCGATGTCGAATTGCACTGAAAATTTATTCATAAACGGATACGGATAGTATGCCCGGCCCTTGCCGGCAAAAATGCTCATGTACTCGCCATGGCTGTATTTTTCAAGCCTTATTTATGCCTTGGATTAAACGGATTGGCGCATGTCGTTTCAGTTTATCAATTCCAAGGCGCGGAAATAGCCATCGCTGTGGAAAAGCGTTTTATTCAGGATACATAATTTAAAATAGTCGCCCCTGTACATCTGTGTCGCGCTTTGGAGAATCCTCGAGGCTTTCAAAGGCATTTCGTCCGGACTCCTCCCCTAAATTCCCTCCCAGCCGCGTAAGGACCATCTTTACGTCTTCCCAGACGTCCTTTTTAAGAGCGCTTCCATCCCCCCCATTTCTGAGAATATACGACGGATGATAGGTGGGCATGACCGGTATGCCATTATGGGAAAACCACCTGCCCCTGATCGAAGTTATTCCCTGGCGAATCCCCAGCAGGTACTGGGTTGACGGATTTCCCAGGGTGATAATGACTTCTGGCCTTACAATCTCTATCTGTCGCAACAGGAAAGGGCCGCAGGCGTCCCTTTCGTCGGGCTCGGGGGGCCTGTCGCGCTCGAACTTTAAATCGATTGTAGGCCTGCATTTAACGACATTTGCGATATATGCATCCGCACGAGCGATATTCATTCCCTTCTCGATAATGGCTGTAAGAAGCTGTCCTGCACGGCCCACAAATGGTCTCGCCTGAAGATCTTCATCCCTTCCGGGCCCCTCGCCGATAAACATGACCCGCGCGTCGGGGTCCCCTTCTCCAAAGACGATGTTGGTCCTTGTGGCGCACAACTTGCATCGACGGCAGTCCCCTATATGCCGTCTCAATTCCTCCAGGAGGCGGGCCTTGTCCGATATGGCTTCGCTCATTTTCTTATATCCTGCGTTTTATTCTTCGAAGAAGCGCCTTCTTCATTTTCCATGAAGCCGCGCTCCCCTCCGCAAGGGCCCGCGAAGCCTGGGTGAAATCGAGGGTGGACAAATCAAGCAGGTCCGGCTCGATGAGTACCGTTGGCCTGGCGTATTTCAGCATTATCGTGGTATTTACATATCCCATGATATCTATGGACTGCATAATGACCTCAAGAATATTCGGCAGCTCATCGGCCCTCTTCCCGCGCCCCCGCCCCAGCCATTGTTCGACTGACTTTAGCAGTGGAGCGCTTCGCTCGATTTTTTCCCGGCCCGGCGGGGAAACCTCCGAAAGGCTTTCCGGATCCAACTCCGAAGCCGACCGCTTTTTGACGGTTTTCTTTAATTTTTCGCTATAAACCTTAGGGTGCAGATTGACGGCGATTTCGAGATCGGCCCCCATGGACTTGGCTATATCGACTGGAAGCGGATTCGCGACCCCGCCATCGACGAGAACCATGTCGCCGTACTTCACAGGTACGAAAACCCCGGGAATGGAGACGCTGGCCCGCACGGCGTCTATTACATTGCCTGTACGCAGAACCACCGCCTCACCGCTATAAAGGTCCGTGGCCACGAGCCCTATTGGTATCGGCAGTTGCTCGATCTTAGCGTTGCTCGGAATGTACAGGCTCAGGAATTCCTTGAGCTTTCTTCCCTCCATCAGTCCGGATATCGGAAACATCGGATCGAAGTAGGAACGAAGCCGCCGGCGGTCCATCTTCATAATGTCCTTCTTGAATTCCTTTAGCGATCCGGATGCGTATATCGCGGCGATCATTGCTCCGATGCTCGATCCGGAAATCAATGACACGGGAATTTCAAGGGCTTCCAGATACTCGATTACAGCGATATGCGCTATTCCCTTCGAACCACCGCTTCCCAGTACGAGCCCTACCCTCTTTTTTCGGAAAAACCTAAAAATATCAAGCATACCGCGTGCCCTGTATTCCTTCGCCGGTTCGATGCGTCGCTTGTCCAGCAATCCGTTTAATTATATCTTAATCCATATTTTTCCGGCGTCAACTTCAATTTAACGAATGATGTTTTAAGTAAAATATTGTTGACAGCATAAGGGTATTTCACTACCTTTGTTCCACGATCGCGCGGTGGAGCAGCTGGTAGCTCGTTGGGCTCATAACCCAAAGGTCGCAGGTTCAAATCCTGCCCGCGCTAAGAATGGCGGAGTAGCCCAGCTGGTTAGAGCAGCGGAATCATAATCCGCGTGTCGGGGGTTCGAGTCCCTCCTCCGCTAATAAACAAATGTAACTACTGGAAACATCAGTAGTTACCAACAAGAGCCTGAAACCGTCGCCCGGAAATCTCAAGCCAATGAGAGAGCTATGAGAAAGGCGAACGGAATCATAACCGGAAAACCCTTCAGCCTGCACCGTCGAGGACGTGTGTGGTACGCGCAATTCAAAACCCCGTCTGGCGCCTGGACAACGGCGCGCAGCACCAGACAGACGTCGCGCAACCGCGCCGAGGCGTGGTGTGTGCAGCGCCTCGTCGAAGGCGACATCATCACGCTCGAGAACATCACGCTCGATCAGTGGTCCCGAAACTTCTTTGACTGGGACGGGCCGTGGACCATAAACCGCCGCGCTGCCGGCAAGCGCGCATCAATGCGCAACTGTCTGGAGCAGACCAGGGTCTTAACCAACCGCATCCTCCCCGCCCTCGGGGGTCTCCGGCTTGCCGACATCGATACTTTAACCATAAGGGAATTTCGAAACAATCTTTACCGAAACGGCATGTCGGCCAGCTCTATAAACAAGGCCCTTGGCGTGCTTCGCAATCTGCTCACCGCGGCCGACGAGCAGGGACTTATACGTAAAATGCCGCGCATCGAGGCCTCGTCGGGTCGTCCTCGCTACCGGGGCATTTTAAGCGTCGACGAGGCTCGCGCCATCTTCAACGTCCAGTGGACCGACTTCCGGGGATACGTCGCAAGCCTCCTGGCGGCCACGACGGGCCTGCGCGCGTCCGAAATACAGGCGCTCACAATCGAGGACCTCCACCTCGACGACGGCTATATAATCATACACAGGGCGTGGGACGAGCGAATGCGCATATTGAACCCCACCACGAAAAGCGGCCGGGCCCGCAACGTGATCGTGCCAACGTCAATCCGCGCCGAGCTCGCGCGACTGGTCGACATCAACCCCCGGCCGGGGCCCGCGGCTTTCGTCTTTTTCTCGACGCAAATGCGCGGCAAGCCGTGCGAGCAAAGAATATTCTGGCGCGCGCTCTACGCGGCGCTCGATCTCATCGGCATAAACGCCGACAGCCGAAAGGAGCGAAATATCACATTCCACAGCTGGCGGCATTTCGCCAACTCGCTCCTCGTAAATGCCGGCATCCCGCTCCTCACCGTGCAGGCCTTAATCGGGCACGCCAGCACCGACATGACCAGGCATTACCATCATCTGGACACCGCCGACCTGGGCGGCGTACTATCGGCCCAGGAACGGATACTTACAGAAAGAACGCACCAGCCTGAAACCTCAAACAGGAGGAATCAAAATGGAGAACCAGCAAGAGATCGTATTGAGCGACTGCCCTATCGAGGCCCTGGCGGAGGACCTCGTCAGCTACCGGGAACTGGCGGACTTGCTCAGGACGCCGATCAACACCCTCCGGGGGTGGGTGCGCCGGGGGCAGATCCCCCACTACAAGAATGGAGGATGGGTACGGTTTTCCAAACGGGAGATACTGGAGTGGATCGAACGCCACAGGGTTAAGGAGGTCTCGTATGGGAATATTCGAGCGTTACGGTAAATGGATCGACTCAAAGCCCTGGCACACCGCCGTAGCCGTAGTGCTGCACATGTCCATAGTCTGCACCGCCATATACGTCGGAGCGTGGGCGTGCGTGGAGCCGTTCAAGCCGGAAGGGATGCGCTATACGTGGAGCGAATGGAGAGACATCCAAAAAAACCAGGACGCCCCGATCCCCACAAAGACCTGGCGCGAACAGGAGAGGCAGGGGATGATAGAGGCCGGCATCGAGATCATGCTCGAGCGCTGCGCCGAACCACTGAAGGGCCGGATATACTGGCGACACTACGGCGACGTCATCGAAATCAGCCACCCCGACATAACGCTGTACCACGCCATGCTGGTCCAGCAGTCGGGGCGGATTGCGAAGCTTAAGCGGCTGGGGTATAAACGCATCGAGATGCGCGGGGACGCCGACCGCTACGTGTTCGAGTAGGCGTTATAACTCCCCCTTGCAGGCCGTGTACCGCTTGAACCGCGCGAAGTCGTCATAGTCAACCGGGTTCAAGCGGCCGGCCTTGTCAAGGCCGAATACCTCCCGCTGGCAGCGCGCCTTCCTCATGCACTTCAGGCACGACTCCACGGCGGGCACAATCCCGCTCTTCTCATCCGCCTTACCGTAAATCCGCATTACGTTAAGGGAATAGACGCACTCTGGCTCCATGGCGCCCACGTCCCCAATGGGCCTGAAGGAACCGCAGGACGACACCAGCGCCGTCAACGCGGCGCCGACGACCAGGGCGATAGCGGCCCACATCGCATCCCTTCTCGTCATGGCAGCACCCCGCCCGCCGATTCGGCGACAAACAGCGTCGCGTCCAGCGTCGACCCGGCGGCGCTTCCAATCATCTGAAGCCTAAAGTCCGCCTTCTCCGGAATGATAAGCGGCACCGGCAGATCGATCACAAGCGACGCCAGCGCGGCCGTGCTCATGCCGCCAAGGGCGTAGAAGCGGGTGATCCCGCCAGGCAGTGCAACCCCGTACCGCACGCGCGCGTATCGGGCCTCCGTGTCATACTGGCCGAAGGTCATACGGAATATCGCAACCGACTTGCCGGCCGGCACGGTAAACGAGGCGCAGCGCGCCACCCCCTCCCCGGCGATAATCTTCGCGCCCAGCGAGGTCTCCGGATCGGCCGGAACGCCCAGGGCCGGAACGTCGTCTGAACCGTAAACGTAGATATCCCCGATGTTCTGCGCCCCCTCTTTCGAGGCTATAACCTCGGCGCCATTCACGCGGAAAAACTCCTTCTCGCCCTCCACGGCGTCCTGCCCATCGAGCTCAAAAACCTCCTCCAGTGGTAAGTAGTCAGAATCGAGACCGTGCACCCTCACCTTCCACGCGCCATCGCCGGTCGTCATCACATCATCCTCACTGCTCGACGACACCTTAAGCGTAGACGCTGCGGCGAATAACGGCTTCGCGATATTCTGTCCGAAAAAGTCGGTCCACCCCGTACTACCGATAGCGGTCCCGTGCAGAATCCGCTGCCCGGCCCAGTGCGCCAACTGAAGCCACGCGTTTTTAATCATCTCCAACCCTCCTCCATTCGGCCGTCCATCTACCGGAAATCTTTTCTACAGTCGAAACGCCAATGTAAACCGCAAACACCCAGGTCAACGCGCCGTCCGTAAAACGGTCCGTAACCAGAAACAAAACAATAGCGGCGACCAGCACCTGAAAGCGCCGCGAAAAAACCTTCGTCAAATAACGATCAAACTGTCGCTTCATCGGCCTCCCCATGACGTGGAATACCGGCCTTCCAGGAGTACGCTATGCCGTGCTGCAGCATCCACCGAATAGGATTCTGTAACCGGCCCGCGCTCAAAACCTCGAAGTGCAGATGTGTGCCCGTAGACCCCGGATCGAGCACAATCCGGCCGACAGCCGAGCCCTCCGCGATCCGCGCGCGGGGAATTATCCCTGCGACAGACGTCGCATGGAAAAGCCGGTACTCCATCCCGGATATGCCTTCCAGGTAAACCGCGTGGTTCCCATTCGGATCGACGAACACACGCGTAACCATCGCATCCTCCGGGGCGAAAACTGGATCGTGCATAAACGCGCGCAGATCCACCGCGTGATGAGCGTCGTGAAAGCCCTGCGTAATTACACAGGGATCGAGCCTTGTTGGAATCCTCATTTATCCCCCCTTCCCGTTGATGTGCTGATCGACGCGTCCACGGACATATCTGATTTCCTGCTCGACTCCCGAAAGCCTGGTCTCGACGCGCTCGATGGGGCAATCGTCGTGCGCCTTCCAGAGTCGCTTGATGGATTGTCTAAACTCAGAATCATCGCCCTCGCCCCGCTTAATGCGATAGCGAACAAGATAACCAATAAGAGCTCTCCCCAACTGAAACAGGCCGAGAGCGCCCGCAATATAAAAGAGCCGGTCCAGCGCCTCCTGTACGCCATGGATGTCCTGCGCCATTCCATCATTCCCCCTATATTACTTTCGCACGCTCGGCCACGGCCCGCTTTTCAATCTCCACAAGGCGCTTCTCGTCCTCCGCATCCGGAGCCCTGCCCTCTATAATAGCGGCCACAACCACACGCAGCGGGCGGATACTCTGGCCGTCGAGGCTTTGTAATTCGTCCATGGCGCCTTTGGACAACGCTTCAGACTTCAGCTTTTCATCCTCGGCCCACTCCCTACCCACCAACACATGCGCGCCGGACGGACGTGGTGTAGTCGCCATTGCACTTAGGTCAGATCGAGGATCTCCGATACTAACAGCGGAACCATCGGCATTATAATATTCGCCACGGCGATCTTCGACTACCACCCACTCCTCCCCTGTAAATATGGCGCACTTCCCATCTGGTGCTTCTGGAGGTTCCAATAATGTAGAATTATCTGATGGTACTAACCTCCCCTTAAAGACAAAGCAATCGCTTGCTCCAGTGAATACTCCATAATCATCATAATGATATTGCTTCACTCTTTCCATGTATACCTCGTTACCCACAATACCGACATATTGGAATCATTGGTTTGAAGTCCCGAGCGAGCGACCTTAGAAGAGTCAAATGAAAGCCAAGTCCCGCTTGCTTTACTTCCATCACGCCTGGCCCCATAAAGATATGATCCACTAAATACACCAGACCAGTAATCAGACCATTCCGTTATATACATGCCACCAGTTAACTTTTGAAGTCTGTCTTCTTGTAATGTGCCTACGTGATCCCCTGTAGTCCCATCCCCTCTATTTGTACGAGTCACAGCTTCTTTATCATATATACCAGAGGCCTTTCCATGGTTCCATCCTTTAAGGACAACTCCTCTTAAGTCAGGAACCTTAAATGATCCAGCGCTCCCGCCAAACCTGTATCCAAAAACTTCAAACAATTCAGGAAGCTCTCCTGTATAGAATGTTCCGCCTTCCAATGGAATCGTTAACGCAGGGGCTTCTTCTGTATGTAATAAACACACCGGTTCTCCAATAGCATGTGGGAAACGTTTGAGCTCCGAGAACTCCAGCGCCCCAATCTTCGACATCTCCGCCTTCATCTTCCTTAAATCCATCGCCACGTCGCGCTGCAGGTCCTGCGCCTGGACCTTGCCTATGGGCCTGTCTGTAGTCCTCATCATCGCTCCGTCCTCCTCAGCCTCGACCATTGCCGGCGGAAATCGCGATCGCGATTAAGTCGCATACGCGAGAGCGTTTTCCACAGATCGTCCCGCTCCTCCTGGTCCGCCCTCCGAAAGCGCTCGTGGAACATCTCGGCCCGGGCGTCTCCGTCGGCAAACTGCAAGTCGAGCCACCACGACCGGTTCGGCACGTCTTTAAGACGCTGCGCCGAACGGAACCTGTTAAAAATCCACCGCCTGTCCTCGGCCGGCTGCGACTGCATATACGAGCGCAAATCCTTTATCACCTCTCTATCCCCGGTCTTTTCGAACTTGCCGTACAGCTCGTCCACGCTGTGCTTCTGGCGCTGTCGTTTGCTGTTATACTTCCGTTCTATCTCCTCGTTCCGCTCTTCGAGAATCTTCGTCTCCGGCGCCGACGACCGCACAAACTCCTGCACCAGGGGCGTATTCCGCAACACAACGCCGGCCGACACCTTGCCTCCATGCTCGGCGTATTTCTCACCCTTCCCCATAGCCAGGTCTTTAGCCAGGCCCACGGCCGACGTAACCGCGTTGCGCGGGAAAAGAGCATCCACGGCCCGTTGTAGCCGCATAGGCGAAAGCCCAAAACGCCTGCCGATAGCCTTGTATTCTTCGGGGGTGTAACGATTGTATTCCAGCTCCGGGTCGACATTCGCTCCGCGCCACACCTTTTCACCGCGCCACACGTCGAAGTTCATGGCATACGCGAGCACGGCACGCGTGAGACCACCACCCTCGACCATGGACGAGAAGTTCAACATATCGTTCGCGGCCATCCAAACACGCTGGAACACCTTCGGGTCGCGCCCTTCCTCTACCGCCACGGCCGCCTCGAAGATCGACGACCAGAACCGCTGCGGGAGGTCCTTCGGCATGCGGATGTAATACCACCGCTTATTCCCCTGCGCGTCCTTGTGGTCCCAGTACGCCGGAAAGATAAAGTTGTTCGCCTTGTCAATTTCGGGGATCGAATCCCAAGCCTTGCGATCCACGTTACGGTTGGCGTATTCCAAAAGCATTGTAAAAGCCCCAAGTTCCGCCAGCTTGACCGCAAAACGCCCGGGGTTCTTCATGGCGGCCACTCCGAGTGCCCTGGTGGCCTGAATAGTCGCGTTGAAAAACGGGGTGTATACGTTTATAATTTTTGCCACATCGCCACCGCGGCGGAAATCCAGTGCGTTAAGCGCGATGTACGTGGCCTCCTCTCCCGAAAGCCCCGCCCTCATGGCCCGCTCCCTCGATGCCAGGCGCACGGCGTTTTCCGAAAACTCCGAAATCCTGGCAGCGGCACCGGCAATTCGGCCTAAAGCCCTGTCAACTAAGCGATTTCTGGCGGCCCTACTCAGTGTGTCCATCGAGCCGCCCTCTCGTACAAAGTCAATATAACGCCCGGTCTTACGCCACGCGTCGCCCTTCACCCGCCACACGTCGGCGATGATCTCCCCGAGACTGGAGAAGAGCTCGGTGGAATAGTACGGGTTTACGAAGACATTGTGCCACATGTCGCGCACCATGTTCTTCATGGCGAAGGCGGGATTGTACGCGGTCGCAAACGACCTGGTTACGTTCGCCATGTTAATCCACGAAAGTATCCTCGCGGCCGCCGGTTTTATCAGGGTGTTTACCTGCGTCCATTCGTCAGCCATATCCGCGCGCATCTCGAACGAAACCTTCTTGCCATGGTCCATAAAGTCGAGCAGCTTCCAGCCCGCCGGAGCGTCGTCGCCAAATTCGTGCGGACGCACGAAGACATCCTGCTGCATCCTGCGAATCGAGTCGGAGTCTCCCAGCCCGGCCAGGCGGGCGATATCGTCGTCCAGGCTTTTGGCTATGTCCCAAAGCGCACGGTTCGCGTCATTGCGCGCGATGAGCGACTGTGTGGCCACCACTACGTCTTGCAGCAGCTCCCGTGCGGAGTAATTCACGTACGAGTCGGCGCCCTCCTCAAGGCGCTTCACGCCGATCGACCTTGCGCGCACAGGGTCGGATTCCACCGCGACTTTCCCAATCCCATCCGGATCGATCCTGTTAAGGTACTCACGCGGAGAGTAATGCCTCCCGTTCGCGGTTATCGCCTCGAACTGTTTCTTCGACAGAACCCCGGCATCGAGCTTTTGTTTTAGCTGGTCTTTCAGGGCCGCCCAGTAGGCCTCTGCCCGTTCGTCCAGCAAGCTTCTGTACTCCGAGCTTAGCGACTGCAGCCAGCCTATGTTGTCTCCGGCGCGCTTTTCGCCCGCTATCATATACTCCGGCTTGTACGAGGCGATTTCTATCTCTCGGAACGCGTCTATGTACCTGTCCAGGTCGGCCTCCGCCTGCCTCGACAGCCCTTTGAAAATCTTCTCGGAGGCCTCCTCGTATTGCCGGGCGGCCTCTCCGGAGATGTGCGCGAAACGGGAATATTTACGAATGGCGTACCGCCCGGACTCGCCGAATTTTTCAAGCTGCTTTTCGACCAGGGCCTTGTCGTTTACCCAGTGTTTCGATATCCACGACATAAGACGCCGCACGGAAACGCTGTTAATCTTCTTCTTTTGCTCCTGCGCGGCCTTGTATACCGCGTCGGATTTATTTCTCCCCTGTATCGGGTCCAGTTCCACGAAGTGCCGATTCCCGGCGCGGGCCTGCTCTTCAGCCACCTGCTGCGCCCACAATAGACGTTCCGACGCGTTCTTCGGGTTCTCTATCTTTGGGGCTGGCGGAGGCGGCGCAGCCTCTTCGGTTACCCTGCCCCCCGACCGCTCGAACCATTCCCCCGGACGCGATTTAAAGCCGCCTTCCGGCACAATAACCCTGCCTTCTCTATCGATCGCCATGCCGTACTTGCGCGCTAACCTGTCTACTATAGAATCGCGCATGTCCGCGTCGGTAGCGTATTTGCCGGCCACCTCCGGCGTGAGATATGAGTGAGGATCGCGGACTACGTCGTCGGGCGTAAAGTGCCTCGGGTCCGATGGATCGAGCGAGAAATGCCATTCAAGCTGGTCCCGTATCTTGCCGCGGTCAAGGCGCATTCTCTCGATATCGCGCGTCATTTTCGGAAACCTGGCCTCCAGCTCGTCCAGGTAGTCCACCTCGCGCACCCTGCGCACAGGCCTGCGCCCCATGTCGCGGAATGAAAACACATCGAACTCACTGTCGCGTGCCGGCGGCGTAAAATCGCGCGCCTTCTTTAATTCCGCGAATTCCTCCGGAGCGAACTTCTTGCGAAGGTGATACATCACGCTCCGCTCGGCGGCCCAGGCCGAATCCCCGCCGCGGCCGGGCAATTTCGGCGGCTCTCCTGCGGCCATGCGCATAATCTCCCCGGAGTTCATTTTAAACTCCGGCCACGAAAGACGACCGGCCGCAAGCTCCTCCTCTATCGCGCCGCGAGCGTCGAGCGTCCAGCGGTCAACCGCGGCTATCCTATTGTTTATCGCGGAGGCCTCCTCCATGCTTTCGGCGCCCTGACGCAGCTTTTTTGACAGGTACGGCATGATGTCATACGCGTCCGAAAACTTCGGCCGGGGAGGCAGCTTCGGCTCCACCGGGGGTTTAAGTGACTCCACGGCGAAACCGGCGCGCTCCATGCCGGAAGGACCTACGGCGCCCAGGTGCTGCGGCAGGCGCATGCGCTCGGCCACATTCTCGGCAACATCGCGCACGGCCTCGCGCGCCGGCGCGGTCGCCATGCCGATATGCTCGCCGATCGGAATGTCTTTCACGGCTTCGCGCACCGTGGGCCCCGGCGCGATCCGCTCCGGGCCCAGTCCCTCAAGGGCCCTGGCGGTCTCGCCGAACGCTCCCCTGCGGGCCGCGGACTTCACCGCCCCGCGGCCAATCCCGGCAGCCAGGCGGCCGACATCGGTAAGGCCGCCCGACAGGTTCGCCGCCGTTTCGATCGGAACGGAGGTCTCGAGAAACGGCATGAGGAACGGGGCCGTTCGAGGGAAGGCCGTGCCCACCAGCCCCACGCCGGCGCCAAGGCCCGCCACCAGTCCCGCGCCCTTCGCCATCTCCTTCGGATCGGTGAGCGTCTCCACGGCCTGACCGGACTCCATGTAGTCTTTAGCGCCGCCCGGCGGAATCTCCGCCGGGGGAATAACGTATCGATACCCGGGCTTCTTTTCGTAGAGCTTTCGACCGTCCACCTCCACCACCGGGTAGCGCTCGCCCGACTGTGGATCGGTCCAGTATTCCTTCGGCGCATCCGGGGCTTTTGAAAAAAGTTTCGACATCCCGCGGGCAAGCATAGCCTCCGGCCCGCCGAGTGAACCGCGATAATCAAACGGCTTCGGCTCAACGGGAACGGGAGCTCCCGTGCGCTCCATGGCCGCGAATTCGTTCCCGGCGCTCTGTGCCTCCAGTTTAGTGGCCCACGAGTCGAACGAGGCTCGCACCTTCGCCGGGTCCTCCGTGCTGATCTGAGGAGCGATAGCGAACTGATAATACGCGTCGCGCGCCTTCTCCCGCTCCTCCGGAGGAAGGGCCTGGTACTCCTTGTCGCGGATAATCTCGGACCACGGACGTGCCATATTCTACCTACTCAAAACGGACGTTACCGTACTGGCCGGCGGGACTGGACGTGCCGCCCTTCGATAGGCGTTCTCTCGCCTCATCGTCCAGATACGACAGGTCGGCCTCGTTCTTAATCTGTCTCCCCGCAATGCCCTCTTTCGACGAGGCTTCCATGCGGGCAACACGCCATAACCGGGGATTCTCCCGGTAGGCCTTCGAGGCCTTCAACCGGGCGAGCTCGGCAACGGTCATGGGCTCTTCCGTGCCATCGGGGTGCACCACCGCATATTTGTATTCCGGGAACCCGCTACCACCCCCGCGCTTCGCGCGATCGGCGTAAGGATTCCGGTTCTCGTCCTGGAAGGTGCGATGCAGATATCCGAACTGCTGCTTGGTCGCCTCGAGCATTCTGTTCGCGCGATCACGGATCGCGGCACGTTCGGAATCGGACGACGCGCGAGCCATCGCCTTCCCTTCCCAGTCGATCACCGCGTTCACCTTGTTCGCGTAGCGCCTGTAGTTAAGCGGCGACGAATCGGCATCCACGCGCGAAATAGAGTTCGCGGCGTTCTCCAGGTCCCGCGTGTACTTGTCTTCCACTTGCCGTCGCGCGTCGGCCACCTCGGACCCCACCTGCTTCCTCGCTGTCCCATAACGCTGGTCGGTCATAAAGCGGATAATGTCCTCGCTGCGCTTCGTATCTTTTGCCTCGTCCGGGTGCGTAACGACAGAAACCGTCGGCGCCTCCCGACGCATCGCGTAGGCCTCCCTCTGCGAAGACGGGGCCGCCTGCAGCCAATTCCCCAACTCCGCCCCCGTCATCTTCCGCTCGGTAACGACAGGGCGTCCCATAAGCCGGTTCCAGTCGTCGATCTCTTTCTGGTTATACTGCATCGCCGGCGCACCGACCCCCAGCGTCTGGCCGAGTTTGTCGGCCTTATCCAGACCCACCAGGCTGCGGAAGGCCTCGGTGGTGGCCCTGCGCCTCGCCAGATCGGCCTGGGCGTTCGCGTCCAGACCGGCCATCTGTCCCGCCGGAGAGGTCGTGTCGCGGGTGGGAATCTCGTACGCGGGCGCGGACGAGGTGTTATACTTTTTACCCGTCAGACCTTCCACCCCCTGCGCGAACATATCGGCGTCGTCGTACTTGTGCCCCGCCTCCACCTTCGCCAGGTTGCGGTTAAAGGCGTTCATCTTTGCCTGCTGAATCAGCCTCGCCACGTCGACCATGCCGCCGACGTCAGCGGGTCTGTATTCGATTATCTGCATGGCACCCTCCTATTTCGCCGCGCCGTAAAGCGCACCAGCTACGGGCGCGACCTGCGTCAGGATGTCCCACGGGGACGCCTGCTGGCTGCCGATCGCTTCCTTCGTTTTAACGCCCAAAAGCTGCACAAGAATCTGCGACGGATCGAGCTGTGAGCGCAAGCCCTGCGCCTGTATTCCGCGATTATACGCCGATTCCGCGAGCTCCCGCCGGGCCTGCTCGTCCTTGTACGCCGCGTCCGCGGAAAGCGAGGCGATCTGGTTTTCAGTGTCCTGCACCGCTTTCTGTGTCGCGGCGTTCCTCGCGGTCGACCAAAACCCCCTTCCCATCGAGGCGTTCACCTGCGGCAGAATCTGAGTCTGCAACTGGTTCCGCATAGGGTTGGCGATCGCGTTACGTACATAGTTCGCGGTTGTCGCGCTGTTCACGGTGGTCGATGGACGCATGCCCATCAGCGTGCCGAGCTGAGCGTCATACTGGTCGTACTTTCCGACCTGCGGCTTGTAGTGCCCCGCGATGGTCGTCATCAGGTCCTTTTGCGTGGGGTCCAGCAGATCGACCTTTTTTACCTTCATCTTGCGCTCAAACGGGTTCCAGCCCATAACCGCCTCCTTTTTGCAGACGTCTGCAATCTAATTTCGTTTGCCTAACACCCTGCCGGCGCCGGCGATTCCCAGGGTCAGCCCGTGCAGCGAAAAGCGCGACCCGGCCCTGTTTTCTATACGCACGCGAGCGCCGGTCCCGCGCACCAGCCATTTAATCACCGACAGGTTCATGCTGTTGTCGCTCGACAGATCAAGCGATGCCGGCGTCGTCCAGTACCGCCCGGAGTCCGGGGAGCACGACACGTTCACCGAACCGGACGTAAGCTCGTCGGTAAGCAGGCGCGCCTCGCACGCGCGCACGGCGGAGTACGAGTCGTGCACATAGTCCTTTGTCTCTATGTACGCCGATATCGGCACGCCGGCGTCGGTTTCGTCATCCGGCCGGTGATTATACACGTTCCCGTCCTCGTCCCCGGTAACCAGCGTAAGCGCCAGCGCGTCGGCACGATCGCCCACGCGTCCGGCCACGTCGGCCCACTTCACACCGTCCGCGTAATCGCCGAAGCGCATCGGCGTCCCGGCGGGGAACTGGAACAGCGTCGACGCGGTCATGTTGTGGGCAAACTGCCATACGACCCAGCAGTCCTCCACGTAATTATACGCGTATACCAGGTTCGGATTATCCGACGATCCGGACGGCATAAACAGCAGGTACAGGTCCAGCTCCGCCAGGACCGCGGCGTGCGCGTGACGGTTGCGCGCGCGGTTCAGCGTCTCCACGATGTCCTGCACCACCTCGGCCCCCACCGGCCGGGGAGCGCCGTCCCCGGTGTTCAAATAGACGTTGTGATTGTTCGCCCAAAACAGGTGTGCCTGGCCCTGGATGTTGCGCACGGTGCGGCCCGCCAGCGTGCCGAGATCGTAAATATGGTTTTCGATCACCTGCAGCGGCTCGGAGGCCTCACCGGTGAACACGCAGTCTATAACGCTATTCTCCTTGTAGATCATCATGTGCGTGCGCAGGATCTCCAGCCACGTGATCCACGAGTCCTCGTCCAATAGGTCCCGGATGTTCGCCACTCCCTCTCCAGGAGTGTATTGCCGCATGTCGCCGATGTCCGAGTTCCACACCGTTTGCGGGTACTGTGTGCCGCCGTCGCGCGGGAACCCTGCAATCACCATGTTCACATAGGTATCGAGGTATTTACAGGTAAAGCCGCTGTCGGTCAGCGGAAAAGAATCGGTGCCGTCAAAATAAAACAGCTCATCCACCCCGTTTCCGTAAACGAGCACTTTCTCAAGATCGAGGTTGTCGACCGCCAGGGTGTAGTCGAAATAGTCCGCCTCGCCGCCCGTAAAACAGCGCCGAATAACGTAAGGCGAATCCGAAATGCCGGATGGAAACAACGGGCCCACAAGCTGTGCCGTGGTGGAGGAGTCAAATCTTTCTATGGGAAACCAGCCGCTGACGCCGTCGCCCACAGCCGCGTTCATGTCCGTGGTGCCGAAACGAATCTGATATTTTATTTCCGGCCATTCGGTCGACCACTCGGCCTCCGCCCCGGAAAGCGTTACAATGCCGGTGTCGTCGTCAACCGTAACCGTGCCGGCGAAATACCGGGACGTACAGAACAACCAGGAGCCTATGCCGTCGACGTAGTAATACATGTCCGTCGGCGTCCAGGCCACGAGCGACCGCCCCTCGGTGCGCAGCGCCTGGTGCACCGCCAGCCCCATAATCTTCCCGTTGAGCGTCTGCCCCACCTTCGTATAGCCGGAGCGGACGAACGTGCGGCCCTGCCGGCAGATAACGTTTCGCCCGTCGACCAGCTTGTCGTCGGGCAGTATTGCCGACGGGACCTTAAAGACCCCCTTAAATCCGGGAACGGCTATATGTCTGATTTTACCGAACATCGTGCCTCACGTAATCGGCCCCAGGAGTGTGCCTTCCGCCAGCCATGTGATATACTTATTACCTTCGACAGCTTTTCCGGCCGCGCCGCCGGCTCCGCCGCCACCCCATCTCTCCCCGCTGATGTAATTGCCGTAGACCTCCCCCCGCGAACCAGCAACTCCTGGCTGGCCAAGAAGCCCTCCCGACCCTCCGTCACCATTCCCTACATACAGATGTGCGCTACCTCCGCTAACATGTGCCAGGGGAGCGTCACTTGACCCGGCGTTCACCCATATCCCGGGAGCATCGAGCGTTCCATTTGCCCCGTCATTCCCACTATAACAATAGATATTGCCGCTGGCTGTCCCTTTTGTGCCTTTGACACCAAAACTCGCCCCACCACCACCGCCGGCACCCGCAACGGCAAGCGACGGGTAGTTACTGTAGTTCAATACGCCACGAGCTCCACCACCTCCTCCACCACCACCACCTCCTCCGGCGATCGTGCCGTTGTTAAATACAAGAAACCTTCCTGATGTAACACACAACGCTGTGCCACCAGCACCACCAGGGGCCCCGCCGGCGGCAGAATCGGCGACAACACCTCCTCCTGCACCACCTTGGCCCCCACGACCATATATCATGCCGTTGTTAATAATCCGCACTAGGAGTTGGCCTATATCCCCAGACCGAAATGCTGGTACAGCAACATCATCCGAAAAAACCCTAACCCCGGCTCCTATCAAAATAACGACACTATTGAGATTTGAGGCGGAAACTCCGGCGGCGGAAAGCACGTCCGCAAGCACAAACTTGTTTGCGTCGCTTTCAATCGGAATCCAGAACAGATGAGAACCTCTCAGCATCATGCCGGATACCCCGTTCCCGCCATCTCTCCGGATATAACCGTACCGTCGACAGCGGCAAACACGTACAGCGACATCGTGCCTGCGGCGGTAACCGGCGAGGGCTCCACGTCCTGGTCCCACGGGAGCGTCGGCCAGGTCAAAGCCCTGCCTCCGGTGGCGTCCTGAATCGCGACCACGTAGAACTCGGCGTACCCGGACGACGGAATTTCCGAGAAAGCGATCGTCGTGTCCTCGATTAGCGTCAGAACGAACACCGGGCCCGCTGGAACGTCGATCGTATAGTTCAGCGCGGCCTCATCGGCCACCGCCGTGAGCGCCGTGTTTTTCAGCACGGCGCGGCTTATCGTCTTCCACGCGGCGTCCATGTCCCAACGCAAGGTCTGGAAGGTCTCACGGATCGCCTCCTTCGTGTAGCGGATATACTGAGCGATCGCCGACGTGAAGGTCTGATCGTCCGGCTTGGCCTCGAAGACCACGTCCCAGGTGAATTTATACGCCATCGTCACACCCCCGCCTTAAAATATCCGCGCGGCACCACCAGCCAGCGAGCGCCCGACTGCCACGTTAAGAGCGCGTACCGCGTCGTCGATCCCACACCCGGATGCGACTGCCAGACCACGCCGCCAGGAAAACGGCACGCCGCCGGGAACGTAATCATCCGTCCACCGGTGGCGTCCTGAATGGTGTCGAGCAAAACCACGCCGCACGCCGGCGCGTTGACGATCGAGAGCGTAACATTCCCCGACATCGTCAACCGGTGCACGTCCCCGAGCGAACAATCGATCTGTGCCGCTCCGGAGAGCGGACCGTACAGCGCCACCGTCCGCACCGGGTTACGCAACACCGCGGAGGAGATCGTCTTCAACGCGGCGTCCATGTCCCAACGCAGGGTCTGGAAGGTCTCCCTGGTATTGATGCGCAGGTTCATCACCTCGTCGTCGCCCTTGTTGATGTCGTGGACGGTATGGACGGGCCGCGCCTCGTACGCCGTGTTCCATTCTTCGCTATAGGCCATCTACCACCTCGAAACCGCGTTCCGCGTGCTCGCGTCGCGGCGGCGCATGTTCACCCTGACAAGCTCGCCCAGGGCCTCCCGATACCGGGCGTCGTACCGCGCCTCGAGCGCGTCGTCATCGAGCACGCCGGCGCCAAGGTACGCGGCCCGTGCCGCGATGCAGGGACCGGCGGCGTCCGACAACGCGTCGGAATACCCGGTAAAATCCGACGGCAGCGCCGGCATGTACCGATAGCAATCGATCCGCACGGTAGTGTCGGCCGACAACGCCGGATACACCACTATATTGGGACCGGCCAGGCTATACTTAAGAGGGACCGGGGCCACAGCCCTCGAAAGGCCCCAGGCCTTCGCCTCCGCGTCGGAAATCGGATCGAGATACCGAAGCACGAAGCCGTCGTCGTCCAAGAGCGCCGCCCCCTTAAAAGTCTTAATGCGCGGAACCAGCGTCTCGAGATCCAGGACGGAGTCCGCGGGAAGTTCAACGTCCACCTCCTCGCGCATAAACCAGAAATCCTCCTCGCGCTGTATATCGATACAGGCGTCCTCTATCAGGCCGTTGGGGCCGACAAGCTGCGCGAGAAACGGCGCCGGGGTCGGAGAGTCCCCGAACAGCATGTACTGTACCCGGGAAAGAATAGCGGCGTACGTCATAGCGTTTCCACCTCAAAGCGGGTCATCGATCCCATCACTCGCGGGGAGCTGTCCAGCGATCTCACCTCGCCGAACGCGTACACCGGGATCTTCTCGGTCAGATACGAGTACAGCTTGTCGCTTACCTCGATCTTTTCCCCCAGGGAAAGGCGAACGGTCTGCCCGTTCAGGGTAATCGGAATCCACTTACCCCTCTGCTCATCGCGGGGGACCTCCCTGTGCCATACGACTACCGTCTTTGGCATACACCCTCCTATAATGCTCCCCGAAGACCTCCGTTTCTCCGGGGAGTCGCTTACCTAACGATTACGTCAGCTCGGTCACCACCGTCGGCGCCGTGGTACCCACACGGTAGGCTATAACACCCTTCGCGCGGATCACGGAGCAACCCAGGTTGGCCTTCCAGCCGAACGTGCAGAGCAGCCCGGTCGGGTCGGACGAGTCGGGGCCCTCCTGGTAGATAACGGAGGTTTCGTACTGCTCGTCGAGCTTCTTGTCGAGATTGGTATCGAAACCCACGTACGCGAACGCGTCGGCCGAGAGGATGAAGATGGTGTCAACATCCACCTTGTCCGCGCCGGCGACCGTGGTATACCGCAACCCGGACGTGGAAACCGCGGCACCCGCTCCCGCCGCCGTCAGCCAGTTGCCGCCCTCGACGAAGCGCAGGTGATTGCCCTTCAGCCGGCCGAACTCCTTCGGCAGAAGCTGGTTACCCGCCTTGGTGGCGTACTTCTCGACGTCCTCGAAGTTGGTCAGCGCCATCACGTCTTTCACCGCGCGGGAGGGGACCACCGCCACGTAGCAGTCGTGCACCGGGGTGGTGTTCGTCCCGGGGTCCGACGCGATGAACTCGGTGATCATCTCCATGTTGTTGATGCGCATGTAATCGACGATCTCGGCAAGCTCGGTTTCGCTGACCTTGCTTACAACCTCGTTGAGCGCGTCTGCCGACGCACCCGCGTACACAATACTCGTTGCCGTGGCGAGCAGGCGGGTGTGCAGGATGGCCTCGATCGACTGCCCCATGTTCTTCCCGGTGCCTTTCGCCAGGTTCTTGCGGGTGTTGCCCTGCCGCATGTCGAGCGCCTTGCGCGGCGAGCGGAAGAAGTTGGTGTACTCGTACAGGACGACGTCCTTGTACGTGGTGGTAAGGGCCGAGCCCGCGGCACCCAGCACGTCGTCGTAGCTTACGGCCGTCGTGACCGGGGAGCCGAAATCGAAAATCTCCACGCGCACCTGGTCGCCGGCCCGTTTCGACAGATCCTCTTTGCGCCCGAACCGGGCGAGCACCATGTGCCGCTTCGACTCCAGCACGGCCTTTTCGCTCATCGCCTGCCGCACGAGCGGCGTCATCGCGGAATAGTTTGAAGTTACTGCCATAGAACTACACTCCTATCGAATCCAGCGGTCACCCACCGCGCTCGAGTACGTCATCCAGCGTCCTCATGACCTCCAGGGAGCTGGCTCCTTTGCGGAGCTGGTCCTTGTAAAGGTCGAAACCCTTGACGACGCTGGGAGTCTGTACCGACATCGTGGTCGGAACCGCGTCCAGATTCTTCTTGATGTTGTCGACCACCGCCGTGGCGCCGGCGTCCTTAAGCTGCTCCCGGTACTTCGGGTGCCGGGCGGCCAGGAGCGCGATCGCGTCCACCGGCCGCTCCACAATCGGGTTGGCCTGGATATGACGCGCGAGCGCCGGGTTAGCCGTAAGCACTTCGGAAGCCATCTGCTTGATCATAGTCCAATCGCTTCCGAACTCGGCCGCTCCCGATAGATCGGTCACCTGCCTGTTGAGGTCACCGATGGTCTGCTCGTACTCCGCGTACCTGCCGGATACCGATTGCTCGACCCCGGCCAGCGCCTGTTGCACGTAATGGTCGACTATCTGCCGCACTTCCCCGGCGTTTATCGGCGTCTCGGGATCGACGTTGCCGAAATCGTAGGGATGGGCCGCGGCGGCAGGCGGCGCCAAGGGCGTCGCTGGCGGTCGCTCCGGTGAAACCGCGGGAGGCGGCGGAGCGGCCGCTCCCGGAACAGTGCCGGTCAGCGCGTGCGCCAACTGCATGTCGTCCAGAAACTCTTCGCGCGAAGGCACGCCCTTCAGGGCCTTGTACTTCGACTCGAGCTTCTTGAACGCCGACAGCGGCACGGACGGCTCTGCCTGTCCGGCGTCTCCGCTTTCCGGCGCGGGGACCGTCGACCCTTCGGCGGCAGGGTCAATCCGCACGTCACCGCCGACTAGATTTGAGGGATCGCCTACTACGGCGCCAGCGTCACCCTGGTCGGGCTGCCCGTCGGCAACCTGCCCCTCAATGACCGCATCCAGATTATCCATACGTCCTCCTTATGTTGAGCGGCGGCCCCGTCCCCGGGCATACGACCGGACCAGTTAACGCCGCGTCACGTCCAACACTACATTGAGGGCCCAGGCTGCTGCGCCTGCCCCGCAAGCATCTGCACAAGATCGGCCCCGCCGCCGTTCTGCGCGGGCCCGGCTCCGGCGCCCGCGGCCCCCTCCTCTCCGCCGACGGGAGGCTGTCCCTGCGCGCGCATAAACGACACGATGCGCTCCTTCAGTTGAGGCGGCACGTCGGCCAGCTCGAGCATCACCTCCGCCAGATCGACCGGCAGGTTGAGGAGACCGTTTTGCATTAGCTCCTGCATCTTCGCGTATTCGAAATACCGGTAAGTCGGCGACTGCGAGAAGAGCTGCACCGAGATGTCAAAACGAGCGTTTTTAATGCGCCCCTGGATGTCATCCGGAACCTCGACCTCGTCCCCGACGATACGCCGGAACTTCTGCGCCGAATAACAGCGGCCGGTCAACTCGATCAGGCTCCGCGCGAACATCTCCATGGACAGGCGCAGGTTGTCGTATATAGGCTCGTTCGCCGCGTCACCCTGCGCCTGCCGAAGCTGCGTCGCGATCCCCGGCGCTCCGGGGTCGCTCACCTGACCCTGAAGATCCGGGTTGTTTCCGATATAATTGAACAGGTCCTTCATGAGCTCGGCCACGTTCAGTATCTTCGGGTCGAATGTACTACCGTTCATCTCGCGCATGTCATTCAGGTTGCGCAGGCGCAGAATCCGCACGCCGTGCTCGTTGCCCGCGTCCAGAATCTCCTCGGCCGAAACGGAGTCATTGCTCGGCCCGACGGCGATGGTGCGCCAGGGAGTGGTAGCCATCTGGTAGGCCATCTCATTGAGGAGCTTATTAAAAAGCTCCTGCGGATCGCACAGCCCGCGCACCAGGCCGAACATCTTCGACTCCCAGCGCTCCTCGACCGTATCGAAATAACAGCGGACCGGCACCAGCGGAAACGTCGAAATCTCCAGGGGATTGCTCCATCCGCTTGGAATTACCAACTGGTCCTCGAAGAGCAGGTCCATGCGCATCCGAGGCTCGTCCACCACGATCTTCTCTATCTGCGAATGCAGGTCCGCCGGCACCGTCGCAAGATACGCCATAAACTCAGGCGACTCCTCAGCCACGTCGCCGTGCGCCAGGTCGATGTACATGGTCCGTCGCACGTATTCGCGCGACCACCGGGCTATGACCTCGATCAAATCGGAATCGTCAAAGCCCGGTTTAAGAAAATCCGGAAGCAGGCGCGAGCCCTTGCGGAGCCCGTCCAGTTCCGACTCGAACTTTCCGTAGCGGTGTTTGATCTCGGCAAGCGGCATCTTGACGCGATGAAGAATATAATGGCAATCCGACATATCGAAGCGCGTCCAGCGCCTGTCCGGATACACCGAAAACGGGTTGGCCTGGCCAATTACCGCCTCGCCCTTGCCGTGCGGATCGGCGAGGATGTCGGAGAGATCGCGCCGGACATCCAGGCTGATCCACCCCCACCCGATCTTTAGCGCGGTGAGCAGCGACTCTGAAAGATGATACGATCCGTAGTTCCGCGACATCTGCCACTTCAGCACGCGGCTGACAAGGTCGGCCAGCGAGTCGTCGGAGCCCTCTTCCGGCAGGGCCCTCATGTCGCTGCGTCCCTGGCGCTCCTTTCCGGAAATCACCATCAGGTGCTTCCAGATCAGGTTAAACGCCCACGAAAATTTGCCGCGCGCGTCGAGCGAACCACGAATCTCCGCGTCCCACTGATCACCGTTCGCGAATCGCAGATCGCGCTTCGCCTTGTCGAACAGCGGGCGCATGGCCGATTCGCTGTCTTTCGCCTGCTCGCGGATAATTTTTATCAAATCCCGATCGCTCATATCGCCATCGCCTTCCGTGTTACGGTAGTCCGAGGCGCGTACCAGGGCGCCGCCTTCGGCTTGATCGCTTCTTTCACAATGGAAATCGACCGGATATTGTGCCTGTGGGAAAACAACGCGTACCTGGCCGCGTCCATAAGGTGGTCCATAAACTTGACGGGCTTGTCCAGCCATCGGCCGTTTTTGTCGCGCTGGCGACAGTACCCCTGCATCTCTTTGATCATATCTACCGAGTCGGCGAGCACGAACACTCGTGGCAGCCCCTGCACGTAGGATATGCCGTCCTCCACGTCTTTCTCCGCCGGAAGAACCAATAGGCCAGCCAAGCGCATCTCCTCGATTCTGCCCGGGTCCGCGGTATCGCAGTAAATCAGGTCGCGCCCCACGCCGGCGTCCTTCAGCATGGCGATCTGCGCCGGCGTCGTAAGGCCGCCGGCGTAAAGCACTTGCTGTAAATAAACGTCGCCGCTCTCGGCCAGGCACACGCGCACTGTGGCCGCGGGCTGCGCGAATCCGAAGTCGTGGCCGTACCAGGTATCTACGATTTCCACCCCTTCCGGGATATCTTCCACAACGGACCACGAGTAGATCGCTCCCTCCAGCACCCCCCACTCTCCCAGGCGGTACACGCGGTACAAACTTTCATTCTGGCCCTTGAGCGCGTCGAGCATGGCGACCTCTTCGGGTTTCGCGAACGGGTTATCGTCGACGGTCACCCGCAGGCGCTCCGACGGAAACGCGTCCGCGTTCTCGAAGTAGTTGTGGTACACCCACGAGTTCGTTGCAAAAGGGTTGAATGTCATAATAGCCTGGACCCATGGGGACTGACCGCCACGCAGGCGTCGGAAGCATTCGAAGGCCGCGTCGGCCATAAGCTCGTTTGCCTCCTCCATCCAAACGAAATCGATATCAGTAATCGACTTCACCTTGTCTATCTCGGAGTAGTTGTTTATCGAAACGAAAACGAACTGCGAATTGCGCAGGTCGGGGATCGTCAGGACCATATCGTTCGCGTTGAAATCGTACGCCAGACCGTACTCGGAAAGACGCCGGCGAATGATATAAAGGCATGATTTCTTGAGCGACGGCATCGACTTCCGGACCACCAGGGCGCGGATCGTCCGGCGCTGTGTGATCATCTGCACTAAAAGCTTGTCCACGGCCGAGAAGCTCTTCCCCGCGTTCGTCCCTCCGTACATCAGGAGACGCTCGTCGGTAGACTGAAAGAACGCCTCATGCCTGCGGTTGAGCATCCTGTTCAGGTCGACATGCATCCGGAACGAAACCTCCGTTGATGATGAACGTCACGCGCTCGCCTTTGCTGGTAATGTCGAGAGAAAGCTTCTTGAGCGACTGGAGCTCGTTAAGCTCCTTGAGCGCCTTGAACTGGTTATCGCGATCCCCTATACCCCTGCACTCCACCAGGAATGCTTCCAGACGCTCCATGGCCAGGCCGTAGCTCACCTCGGCGTCCCGTTGCCCTAACTTGCGGAACTGATCGTAGATATGTTTTAGGTATTTCTGGACTTGCTTCGCGCCGATACCGAAGCGCTCCCCGCAATACGCGGCGATGTCTTGGATCGATATGCCGGCGACGATAAGCTTTCGGATGGTCTGGAGACGATACTCCTTCTCCGCCGCGGTGCATTTACGCGCGACGGCGTGGTCCTCGAACAGGAACTGCTCGAGGTGCTCGGGACCGAGAATCATCTCGATCGTAAGCCTGATTTTAGAGTCGAGCCTCAACGCGCCAATGCGCGAGTGGCCGATAGGGGCGCATGGTTACAGCGTGCTTTTCGCATCATGCGGACCACTCCATTTTATTGAGTGGCTTCAGGCTGGTTGAGACTTTATATATAAGAGCACGCTCTCAGATTATGTCCCGCTTGTCAAGCGCTTTTTGAGTCCTGGCGAATTCGCTATTCGGAAAATGACAGACCACCGCCACCCCCAGGTCCTCGACGGCTATGCTTACGTTGTCGGCATGACCATACGCTTTTGTGCCGCCGGGGATATCGAGTTCCCATTCCACGCCGCCGTCCCAAACCCACGAAAAAGAGGCGTTCATCTCGCTATCGTATATTCGCTGCAATATATCCTCCGGTCTCTCGCGCTTGTCATGCCGGCGCAGAGTCAACACGCCGCCCTCGCGTTTCTCGATCGAGAACAGCTCGCCCGGCCGCATGCCGCTGCGGGACCAATACTCGAATACGGAGGCGTGAAACGTGTTGCCGTAAAAGGTGAAGGTCCGGGTGGCCGGGTCAAAGTTCAAATATTTATTTGTAAGCAAAAAGGACTCCACCGGAAACAATATCCTCCAGGCCCAGCGGACCAGAACGTGCAAAGCGTCCCCGTAGTCCCTGCCGAATACGCGGGAGTGCAGCCAGTAGATAAACTCTCTGCGCGCCACGATCCACGTCTTCGTCGCCTCGAACCGAACAATCGAGACGGCGTGCCACAGATACAGGAAATACTTCATGTCATTACCTCCGTTGATTACCAGGTCACCGCGGTCGTCAGCACGGCGGCTGCCAGCCAGTAGGCCACACGCCGCCAGTCCCCGCAGGGCATGTATCCGATCGCCGCGGCCACCTGGAGCACGATCATAATCGTGGGGATTGTGCGCTCTGAAATTATCACTCGCCCCACTTCCCCGGTTCGTATTGCGTTATCGCGGGCTCCTGGTCCCGCTTATCGAGCTCCTCGTACGGGTTGGGTTCATATCTCCCTCCGCCGAGGCTGTATTCGCGCCGCTCGGAGAACTCCTCCCGCTTTCCCTTGTTCCACTGGCCGACCGGCCGAAAATACCCGACCACCCGGGAATAAACCTCGACGGGGATCCTCCGCACACCCGCGATCCTGGCGGACGTGCGCTGTCGAAACTCGGCCGGATCAAGGAGCCAGTCGATGGTCTCTTCGGAGATACCGAGGTTTTGCAATGACTCGCGCTTACTCACTTCTTCGCCGCCTTCGCCGGCTGCTGGACACCAACTGCGCGAATGGACTCGGCGAGCTGCTCCAACTTCTCCGGGTCGAACCCTCCGATCTTCCTGTTGGCCGGATGCGGCTCGATAGCATCAAGGCTGATAATTTCGATTCTGTCGTTCATTTTTTTCCCCCGCTCGATTGGTTTATTTTCCAGTTGATAAACGCGAGCACCGCGACGATGAGCGCCGAGGTCGTACCGAGGAAAACGCCCAGGCATACCAGAAGCGCGTAAGCAATGTCGCCGATAACAACATCAGCACCCATTTCAACCTCCGTTTGAAAAACTCGAAAACCGAGTGTACTGCCGCTCGAACCACAGCTCGACCGTGCCAAGCGGGCCGCCTCTCTGCTTTTTAACCAGCAGGTCCACCATCTGGCCCGAACTCGACAACTGGTCCCGCTCGTCCTTCGGATGCAGAAACATAACCACATCGGGGTCCTGCTCGAGATCGCCCGATTCGCGCAGGTCGGACAGGTCCGGCTCTCTGTTTTCGGCCGAACGCGATAACTGGGCGCAGCACAAAAGCGGAATCCTAAGCGACTTCGCCAGTGCCTGAAAGTCGCCGGATATCTCGCCGAGCTGCTGGTACCGCTGCAGATTCTTCGCGCCCGAAAGCTTGACCTTCTGGATATAGTCGACCACTACCAGACCCAAGCGCTTCTCCTGGTGCCGGCGCTTCACCATTCCGCAAATCTCGTGGCAATACCGACGGTCATCGACGATATCGAGGGCGAGCTCCCGCCCGGCGGCCAGGGCCTCCGACGCTCTCATGCGCTCGCCGTCGGAGAGCGTGCCGGATTCAAGCCGCTGCGTATCCACTCCGGCGAGCACGCCGATCGCGCGATCGCGCAGCTCGTCGGCGGTCATCTCCAGCGACACGTACAGCACCGGCTCGGTTTTCGCCACGTGCACCGCAAGGTTGAGAGCGAGTGCACTCTTCCCCTTGCTCGTTCGCGCCGCGAGCATGTAATACCGACCGGCGCGGAATCCCTTGATCAGGTAGTTGAGGTCAGAGTACTGCGTCCGGTGGACCGGCACGGTGTCGCGGAGATCGTCGATACTCACCGAGCACAGGGAGCGCATGGACTTCACCGTTGACGACCGGTCCATGCGTATTTCCAAAAGCTTCTCGTCAAACTCAGCGAGCAGCCCGTCTACGTCCTCAACCGCCCCGGCCATGCGGCTAACGAGGTCCGACCCGAGCGCCTGTGCGCGGCGCCGCTTCGCCAGGTCGATCACCGTGTCGATCACCTGGTCGATGTCGTACACGTAGAATTCCCGGTAGTATTCGACCAGTCCCTCGCGCCCCCCAGCCTTCTCCAGCGCGCCGTGCTCGGTGAGAAACGAGACCACGGCCGGAAGCGACAGTGCCGCCCCCTTGCGCGTCATGGCCGCGATTGCCTTGAACACCACGCGGTTGCCCTGAAAATAAAAGTCGTCGGGCATCATGCGCTCGACCGCGCGGAAAAGCGCCGCCTGCTTGACCAGGGCGGAGCAGATAATCGCGCGCTCAGCGTCGTCGTCCGCTATAATGCTTCTCGATTCCACAGGGACCCCCATAACCGCCTATACGTAACCCTTCGGGGCGCGCACTACCGGAGGCCTCGACGATGGGCGCGGCTCTTCGGCCGGAGCGTCGTCGTCCAGCACGCACCCGGGAACCAGCTCGTTCCACCGCAAAATCAGCTGCGACGGCAAAAACCGCCACGGCTGAAACTTGTTGCGCCGCCTCGCGACCGCCAAAAGGAGCTCGGCCTTTTGCCGGAACACAAAGTCTCGCCTGTCCGCATCGTAGCCGTCCAGAGCGGATAGCACCGACCGTACGGCGCCAAGCTCTTTGCCTGTAAGAGCAAGCTTTTCGCCGTATAATTGCGCATAATCGCGAATAAACAGCGCTATTATCGATTTGCGCAGCTTCTCTCTTTCCTCCTTCGCGGCCGCTTTGAAAGGGGTCAAAGACCCGTCAGGGTCTTTATTGTCTTTAGTCTTATTCTTTGGGTGACATTTTTGTCGCCCCCCCCCCGACATTTTTGTCACCCCTCCCCCCCCGACATTTTTGTCACCCCTCCCCTTAATCTGTCCGGATTGCAGGGCATCAAAAGCTTCGCGTATGTATATATGGCGTTCACTGCCTTTGTCGGTTGGGATGATGACGACGTCGATATGACCGGCCTTCTCAAGCGCCTTTACCCAGCGCTGGATAGTCCGCTCGCTCTTACCGTAGAGCTTTTCAAAGTACTCATTCTCCTGGTCGGAGAACCCCCTCTTATCACAGCAAGCCGTGATCTCGCCGTACAACAACTTGGCGCCGTCGGGGATTTCTTTTTTGTACCGGACCGAAGCCGGAATGATTGCGTAATAAGCCTGCACCGCTACCTCCCGAGACCAATGAATTTAATGACGCGAGTCGCCAGCGGGGCCAGCTGCATCGCCCGCTCAAACCGCTCGCGCGACGTGAAGTCATAGCACCACACCTTCCGAAACAACCCCAGGCGGCGAACGCTTTTCGTGTATCCGCCCACAACCGGCAACCGCCGGTCAACCTCAACGTGCCTAAAAAATCCCATCACCCCTCCCGTTTTTTCGCAACGCGCGCCCGCGTGCCCATTTCCCATAGCGGGATGAACGAGTGGACCGTGTCCACCATCACCTGGAACGCCTGGTCCTCGCTTGCGTTGTCGAAGAACTTCCCGATGAATTGCTCGGCATACGCCACGTAACGCAGAGCCGCCTGGCGGTTGTCCTTCACAGTCAGCTCCACGACGGCCAGGCGGAGAAAACAGTACGGCGACTGCCCGGCACCGCGGAGCAAATTGCACATCTCGACGACCGACAAAGGGCGGTCGAAGTCCAGATCAAACCGCTCGGCATTAGCCATACCAGCCTCCCGTAACGATTAAAAAAGCCGCCCCTCACGGAAAACCGGAGGAGGCGGAGCGGCGTCTTCGCGATTAACGGCATAGTCCGATCGCTGTGCGAACTCGCGCGGCAGCACGTCGCGGATGGTGATAACGCGCCCTTCCCAGCGATCGCGCTCGTTGTGAAAGGTCACAACCTGGCTGTACACCTGGGCGCGACCGGATAGAAAATCCTTCCCGTGCGCCGTCACGCGCCACTCGCCGCGCTTCGCCGCCGGCTCTACAAGGCCCCAATAACGCAGCTTATTAAAGTTGGCGATCTGCGAGTGCGATAACCCTATCCTCGCAATATTCGCGGACCCATGACGATCGAGAACGGCAAGCGCACGCACCAGCCCTACGTTAAGAGAGTGCGTGTACTTGGCGATCTTCCGCCCGCACGTGGGGCACACCGACGATTCATCGCGCCGCTTCATATCCCCCTCCTCGGCTGCGGCAAGAAAACCCCCGCCGGGCTCTACGCCCGACGGGCAGCAGCCTGAAAGCCGTTGTACACCCCGCGGTGAGCCAATGGTCTACCCGCGATGCGCCGGGAACTGGATTCGAACCAGAACGCACTGGAGTGCCGGCCAGCACGCGCTCCGCGCCCCGGCTATGATTGCTCCTGCTGTGCTAGCTTGACCTTCTTGCCTTTCCCCTTCGGGTCGACCGGGAAAGGAAGTGCTGGCTGTTTGATGTTCTGCTCGTAGGCCTCGGCACGCCCCCCCTCAAGACTCATATGCACGGTGCTGCTCGAGGAGGCCTCCCGGGCGAGCTTTGAATAGCACAGAATTTCATACGCTACCATCGTCCGGTCCTTTTCCGACGGCCAGAACCTGACGACCAGGTGGATGTCCCTCGCTTTTTTTAGCTCCATCGCGGGGTCCAGGCAGTTCGCAATAACCTTCTCCAGCTCAGCGTCGAAGCGCCTGACGGCCTCACCGCCGGCGATGGTGTCCAGTGATACCGTAGTGTAATCGCTCATCGTCCCCTCCTTAATCGACCAGGTCGCCCAGGTCCTCCCAGCCCTGCTGTATGGAGAGCAGCACCAGGTAACCGATGAGATCGACCACGTCGTTTTTACGCAGGTCAGCGCCGTTGTTGCGGATCCTCGCGATCTTGTCGTCGATGCGCGCCCGTATTAGCTCATCCGCCGGAACGCGCGAGAATATTGCCATAGGAACGATCGCCGAGTTTCCGTATCGACGGTTCTTTTCCAACAAAAAGTGCTCAACCTGGTCCAGGAATGCGGGAATACGCTCGACCATCGAGTCGTCCCTCGCCGGCACAACAACCGCCGGCGGCATGAAGGCGTACTCCTCGCCGTTCCAGATCGCGCGGGCCTCTTCGCGTGTGTCGCATCTGCGCGTGCGCTTTTCACACTCCGCGCAGCGGACGTAAAACTGCGCCCCGCCCGGCGCTTTCGGGAGTGGAACGATATACGCGTTCTCACTCCCGCACTCCTCGCACGGCTGCAAACTTTTCTTACGCCCCATCGTTTCTCCTCCTCCCCCAGTCTTTCGCCGCGTCGGCCAGGTCGTCGAATACCGGCGCGTCGAACAGGTTCCGGCACGCGCAGGTAACGCAAAAACCGATCTCACCCTCCCGCCCCGGGCCGTGCGGCATGTAATACCAGCGCGGTGTATCACCGCATCGCGGACAGGGTGATAGCTCATGATGGCCGGTTTTATGGCGTGCCATCAGGCTTCCTTCTTCGCCCAGTAGTCCAGCCAGATGATGTCCTTCTGGTTCGCCAGCCAGGCGCAGAATTTATAGTGCGAAGGGAACACGTACTCCTCGTTGTTCCTCGCCTCGGCCCGGCGCACACGCACCGAGCAGGCGATCTCGGCGAACCTGCCCAGGGAAAAACCACGCCTCACGCTCTTCGGCATCTTCGGCATCACGACACCTCCTTCCGGTCATCGTAAAAAAACTGCCACACCGGATAATCGAGCAAATCGCAAATCTGCTGAATGCGGGCCAGCGACGGAAAGACACTGTGCTCCAGCGCCGACAGGCTCGCCTGCGTAATACCCATCATGGCGGCAAGCTGCCCCTGTGACAGACCTTTCAGCCTGCGAAGCTCGACGATCCTCTTGCCATACCCGGCAATCACCCGGCCCTCTCGCACCCTGGACTCACCGCCCCCTTCTCGCGCTCGTAGGCGTCGAGTGCCGCCTCAATCATTTCGCGAGGCTTGAGACCGTCGCGAAGGCGCAGAGAGTGAAAGCGGATTAAATCCTTGCGATCAATACGAACAGCCAACTGTTCTCTATTCATGCAGAAATACCGCCTATTTAGCTATCTACAATCGTCATCTTTGCCTGTTTAGCTACTTTGTCAACGAAAAATTGTATTATTTTCTAATTTTTTATTTTTCTTTATTCTTCTGGATTGCGATAATAAGGTATGTTCTATGGGAAAAAACTAAAAGAAATAAGAGAAAAGCGAGGGTTAAAACAGCGCCCTATTGAAGAAGCGCTTGGTCTCAGTAACTCTACCCTGGCTAAATGGGAGAACAAAGCATACCCACCACTCGATGGCATAGAGCAAGTGTGCAATCATCTTGGGGTGCCATTATGGCAGTTTTTCGTAAAAGATATCGGAGAGATAGCCAACCATCCAATTCGAAACATCGATGAAATCGACCTCGAAATTTTAACCGCCATTAAGAATCTGGACAAAAAAACCCGCGACCAGGTTCTGTACGCCTTCCGCGACATTTTGCAGGCACTGGTCGAGGCCAAAGAACGTTCTTGACTTTTTCGCCTTTCTCTTTAATCTTCCGTTACACACCATAGAGGAGGATTATATGTATCCTATCGCTTTTATAACAGCTCTTGGATTCGGCGCTCTCGGCACTATAGGGTCAATTCTATTTTACATTGACTCCTGGAAAAGCCTGCACCTAATCGAAGGAATTTCCCATAAATTTCTAACCATCGCCACCATTCTAGGCTTTGGTCTTTTCTTTATGCCCGTGATAATTGCATCTTTTCTCGGCATGATTCTCATCCAAAAAACAGATTCTGCTCTGCAGATTATTGTTAAACTGGCTGTCGGATTCGCCAGCATGTTCTGGGTACCAGGCATCATCCTTCACTTGTGGTTTTCGTTTTTGGTATGGGTATATAGATAAAAGAGGCCGGGCTATGGAGAACCGTACTCCCGTAGTTTTCGGATATCCTCAATTGTTAATTGCCGCGCGACGCTGCGCGAGACACCGTCGAGGGCCCTCTCGATATCTTCTCTCGACATCTCCTTAATCGCCTGCCCATAGACATCCCTGCGGAGGTCTTCCACAGAGGCCGGAACAAAATCGGGCTCAACAGTGGGGCGCTTATTCTTCTCATCGTTACGATCAACCACAAGTCTCGTGCCGTCCCCGTAGAGCATCTCGAATCTAACCATCGAGTTCGCCTTAAAGTAACAATGCAATATTTTATCATACCTGGCGGCAACGCTTGCCTCATGGGACGCGAAATCAACACCATACAGCCTCACCGATCGACCACTACCAGTGACAACATCTCGGCAACCATAGCAATATGATAATATATCGAGCGTTTGTACTTTCCGTTGTCCATGAGGCGCCCCAAGGTTCAACACTACCTCCTCCTGCGAGCTCCCCATCAATCGAACCGCTGCTCCATATACCGGATCATCGTTGACCCTACCAACGGATGCGCATCCCAAAACTAAAAGAATCAGCAACACCGCTCTTTTCATTAGGCCACCCCTCCGTTCAAATCACTCAAAATATAAATATTGACTAAGCTGCCGTCAAGCTTTTTGCCATACAAGGCCTCCCTGGCCGGCCCTCCCGAGGCCGGCGGTCTACATCCCTATTTGCCATCTTCGCGGCCCTTCGGCGGGCATAGCGCCGCCAGGCGCCGCAGGAGCTCGAGTATCTCGCTCCTCACGTCCCTGCAGTCCATCATGAGATCCTCCTGATTGACGGGATTGCACCGCGCGGAAAGCCGATTGCAAAAATCTATCGATTGTACACAAAAACATCATAAATCACTTGAAAAACCCCTGTAAAATGCCGAAATATTATCGTTTAAACTAAAATTTTAATTGCGTTGACAACGCAAAAGCTATATATTAGTAGGGCATTAAATCAAATATATACACAATAGACTCGCTGTAAGAGTCAGAGAGGGGAGGACACTATGAACCTCAAAAAGCTCGAATCGGAAGTGATGATCAACAGCATCAAGCTCAACGATGTGCTTCCGGGCTACATGAAAGAACACAAAGGAAAGCACGTCGCTTTCAACGACGGAGAGGCCCACTTTTGCGACACACTGGACGAGTGCGTCGCTATCGGCATAAAGAAATTCGGCGAGGATGTCGGTTTCGCCGTCAAAAAGGTCTCGATGGAAATCACGATACTCTCTTCCCTTGTTACGCTTTAGCACGACATGATTGTCAGGCGCAGCTCAAATGGTCTTTTCGAATTCGATGTCGTCGTTATCGGCAAGAAAAAGAAAAGGAACCTTAGGGGACTAATCGACACGGGGAGCATGACCTGCGCCTGTACCTATGAGGTCATTACCACTCTTCAGATCAGGCCCATAAGCTGGGATCGCGTCAGCACCATCGACATGCAGACTCGCAACGCGTTTACCTATATCAGCGACATCGAATTCGATGGTAAACGGCGCAAATCCCCCATAATCCGCGTAAGCAGTCTCCCGAACGGAATCCACTTTATACTCGGCATGTCGATTCTGTCACACTGCAAAATGCTTATCAACGGCGACCACATGGATATTCAATGGAAGTAGCCCCGGGAGTGAAACGCTCTATTCGACTCAACTATACCATGAGAACGCTATGAGAACATCGTAAAAAATGCAATTCCATTTTCCGACTTTTAACAATTAATTATTGACTTTTTCGGCCTCTGGTAGTACTGTATAAGGCGGTAATACTTAACAGGCGACGTGGTTTTGTGGATCATAATCCGCGTGTCGGGGGTTCGAGTCCCTCCTCCGCTACGTGAAAGGACGGTAAGGTTTCCGTCCTTTTTGTTTTTTATGATTGCCGCTCATAGACTTCGGGCTGGGATGCATATTCT
>Ga0302236_1000247_pt1 | contig 57370 bp, 43 predicted proteins | sample AAG_UR_Gly_MG_FD_193509 | JGI IMG/M metagenome (GOLD analysis project Ga0302236, IMG submission 193509) | Enriched activated sludge microbial communities from anaerobic digester in WTTP, New Holstein, Wisconsin, United States - AAG_UR_Gly | ecosystem: Engineered > Bioreactor > Anaerobic >...
GAGGACAGCCACCAGCGCAACAGCGCCGGCTTTCTTCCCATAGCACTGACGCGCTTCACTTTTGCCAATCCGACCAACATCGGCCGCTGGGTTTGTTTTGAAATGGAGGTGCAGCTCAACACCCCGGAAAAAACTGATGGACACTATCGCCTGTGGATTGATGACCAGCTTGAGGTCGAACGTATGAACGTGGATTTGCGCGGCAACCAGACGTACAAAATCAACGAAATCATGCTGGATTGTTACTGGAACGGTGGCTCGCCGCGGCCGCAAAGCCGCTATTACGATGCGTTCGTGATCTCGCGCGCCAAGATCGGTCCGGCCAGACCGGCCTCCGCGCTGCACATACACGGCGCTGACCTCCGCCACGCGCGACTCGACCGCAACGGCCAGCGACCGATTGGACTCTTGATTGTCGATTGTGAGAACTGACCTCTTTTCGCCCCGAGTCTGTGAGGGACGAACTCCACACCGATTCAGGACGGAACACAGATTTACCCCGAGACCGCTCTCGCTAATGGGTGACCCCTTTTCGGTGGCGCTGCCGATCAAAGATCATCCCCGCCAGGGGCACGCGCAATTCCTACGGCTGCCAAGTGTTGAATACGGCGTGTGTCATGTTCGTGGACGTGGATTTACCCGAACCAAAACCCCGCGGCGGTTTCTTCAAATCAAACTCCACGATGCCGCGACCCAGGCGGAAGCCGATCTGAAGCTGGCTTGATCGTTAAATCGCGTCGGTGCGGATCGTCTGTCACCGCAGAATCGTGAGTGATCCAAGATCACTCCCCGCCGGTCGCCGGCTATTTCCTGGAATCTGCTCGAAAGCCCATCGAGTTCGCTGAGCAGCGGATCAGCCGCAGTCTTGATGACGCGCAACCGCAACTTGGTTGGAGTGAAATGGACCCCGCGCACGGCATCGCCTGATCCCAAGAATGCAGCCCCCCGCAAGCATCTCCAACATTGCGCGCCATCCCGCTCCAAGGTTAGGCTGCACCGGTAATTCGTGCGCAACACGCCTCAGATGCAAAAAGCAATGCTACACCGCCACCGGACGCGCTGGGTCCTGTTGTCCTTGGTCCTCGCCGGGCCTCACACATTGGCTGCTCCTGGCTTGTCAGCCAATGAGCAGGGGGAGTTGTTGCTGCACGGGGTTCCGTTTTGCGGCATTGGCGTGAATTACTACGACGCGTTCGTGCGCACCTTGGAACAGCCCCCGCAGACCAATTACGCCGCCGGATTCCGGGAATTGGCGAACGCACTGAGGCCGATGAGGTGACACATGAAAACATCCGGGTTGCATTCTGCGAGTTTGCCCGCGAAGTCCGGAAATACGATCCCCATCGCTTGATCCTCAGCGGCAACGCGTTTCCCCGTCCCTCGGCCTGACACCAAATGCAAGAGCACAGTTGGCGACCCGATACTCCGGAGCAATTCGTCGTGATGCTGGCGGCGGACAACCCGTCCCCCATCAACTCGCTCACGGTCCGGGCGTATGAATTCACCAACGACGTGGGCCGGCTTGCCCAAGCCATGGCCGTAGCTCGGCGGGAGACAAAACCGCTCTTCGTGGGTCAGTTCGGCGTGCCGGGCAGCGATACGCCCGAAGCGCGCGCCCGCTGCTGGCAGTTGGAAGCTATCCAGCAGGCCAACCAAGAGCTGCGCAGACAGCGCGCCACTTCAAACCCGTAGCTCACCCGCGTTGAATCGATCATCCCGACCATGAAACTCACCGCCATTTCCCGGCTGATCGGACTCGGCCTCTTGTTTGCCCTCTCCGCGTCCGCCGCCCACAAAAAATTCATCGAACTCGGATGGGATATTCCCGACACCGCGTTTCTGCGACAATTTGCCGTCGAGATGGAAGGCGAAGGCCCGTTCGACGGCGTCATCTTTCAAGTCACCGCAAAAACGGACAACGGCCGAACCATCAGCACCGAGAGCGGTTGGGATGCGACGCCTTGGAAAAAGGAATGGTTCCACACGGCGATGGCGGATTTGCGGGCGGCTCGATTTACAAATTACACGGACAATTTCCTGCGATTCAACGCGACCCCGAAGCGGATTGATTGGGCGGACGACTCCGGCTGGCGCGCCTTGGCCGAAAAAATCGGGCTCTGCGCCTGGCTGGTCCGCGAAGGCGGCGCCAAAGGCCTGGCGCTCGACTTCGAGCCTTACGGCGAGAACCAATGGCGGTTTGATCCGGCAGCGGGACGCACGTTTGCGGAGACGGCCGCCCTCGCCCGCCAACGCGGCGCGCAGTTCACCCGCAGCCTGGCTGCCGAAATGCCGCACGCCGTCGTGCTTACGTTGTTTCTCAACAGCGTCGTATGGCGCGCGGGCCAGGCCGACGAACCGGAGACCATCCTCGCCACGGCGAGCTACGGTTTGTTGCCGGCGTTTTTCAACGGCATGCTCGATGCCGCGCCGCCGGCGATGGTCCTCGTGGACGGGTGCGAAAACGGTTATTACTTCGACAGTGTGGAAGCGTATCAACGCGCCGCACTCCAGATGCGATCCTGGACCGGACCCTGCATTCAACTTGTCGCCCCGGAAAACCGGGCAAAATACCGGCAACAAGTGCAGGCGGGATTTGGCTTTTACCTCGACATGTTTGTCAATGAGCCGGGGCATAGCTATTACCGTCCCCCGCTGGACGGTTCGCGGCTGAAACGTCTGGTGCGCAACCTGGGCGCGGCCCGGGATGCGGCCGATGAATACGTCTGGATTTACGGCGAACAATCCCGATGGTGGAGCGGTCTGGCAAAAGACAAACCGTGGCGCGCCGAGGCACTGGCCAAGACGGTGGGGAAAGGCCGGGCGTGGGAAGAGGCGTTGCCCGGCATTACCCGCGCCATCGCTTGGACGCGCGATCCCGAAACGGCAGCCCGCGTTGAACTGGCGAAACACCAAGCGCAAAAGACGGTAACGAATCTGGCGACAAACGGCGCAGTCAGCCACGGGCCCGGTCCGGGCAGCTCCCTGCCGCAGGGATGGAGCGCGTGGCAGGATGAGCAGACGCCGACCGGGACATTTGCGTGGGATGACCAAGTCGGCGAAGGCTCGGCCCGCGCGCGCAAGGTCATGCGCGGCTGTTTTCTGCAGAGCATCCCGGTCGCGCCCGGTCAGATCTATGTGGTCAAGGCGAAATGCCGGCCTCAAGGCAACTCCCTCCCCAACCTGATGGTTCGCTGGCAGACGTCCGAGCGTCAATGGACGCACGAGGCCGATGACCGCACATTCCCTTTCCAGCCTGACCAAGGCGCATGGCACGCTGGCTCGGGGACTGTCACCGTTCCACCCGACACGGGCCGCCTGGTCGTCCTCCTCAACGTTCACGGTCAGCGGACCGATGACGATGTGTGTTGGTTCGACGAGTTGGAGATTTATCGTTTACCGGAGCTCCCGTTCTGACCGGCGCGATCTGGTGGCCCTGAAGCCTTTGATGCGTAACGAGGTCGGTTCTTACAATTGACAATCGAGCGTGGAGCGAGCAAACCCGGGGGGCGGTGGAGAGAAGGGGTGCCTATGCCGAGGCCGTTGCGGATTCAGTACGCCGGAGCGATCGGAAGGTCGCCAGGCGCGACTCGACCGCAACGGCCAGCGACCGATTGGACTCTTGATTGCCGATTGTGAGAACTGACCCGTTTCCGCCCTGAATCTGTGAGGGATAGACTCCACACCGATTCAGGACGGAACACAGATTGATCCCGAGACTGACCGAATTGGACTTCCGACAATCCCTGCCTCGAACGCCCCCAACCCCAGCTCGGCTACGCTCCAGAGGTTTTCTTCCGCAGACCGCTACAAAGCTAATTCCCGCGTGAAGCAAAAGCCGAAATGGGGGTGCGTGGCATTTCGCGAGAGGCCGATGCGTCGAGTTCAACTGCCCTGGTGGGAGGCGGGACTTCTGGAGGAACTCGCCACATGAGGAGGATGGATGGCTGCACGCCGAGGAAGGAGGCCATTGTAAGCGGTCAAGAAGCAATGAGTTCCGAAAGACCTGACAAGTGTTGAGACAACAATTTGGACGCAGAAAACTATTGACTAGGTGGGGCAAAGTGGGTAGCAGTGTTGCCTTGTGGCTCCCAAGTGGTGAACTTGGAGTTCTCGTTGTCAATGTCTGGCGCATCGAGCAAATCGACTTTTTATCTCGCCGAATACGAATTCGGTGTGGACGAAAAGCGCCGTCTTCAAGTGCCCGCCAAGTGGCGGCCGGAGGATGGCGGGGAAGGCTGCGAGTTCTACTTGTTGCGCTGGCAGCCGACTCCGAAGAAGCCGGTTTGTCTTTTGGTATTGCCGCCCGCGGCGTTCCAGAAACTGAACGACAAAGTGAGCGCACTCTCGTTTTCCGATCCGAATGCAGAGGCGCTGAGGCGATCGCTGACGCGCGCGTCGGATGTGGTGACGCTCGACAATGCGGGGCGGATGTGTCTGCCCAAGGGGCTCGCCGATGCAGCCGGGATACGGAAGAAAGCCGTTCTGGTTGGGATGCTGGACCGATTTCAGATTTGGTCGCCGGAGCATTACGAGATCGTCCGGGCCGAGGATGAAGCAAACACGGCTGCAGCACTCGCGTTGATTTAGCCATGAGCACGCCCTCTCAACTTTTGGCTGCAGGAAGGAGTTTCATGGGGGTGCGGAAGGCGCCGCGCCCGTTTCAGGACAGCACGCATGGATTCCTGCCGCACTTCGAGGCCAAACCGGTCAAGCGGCGGCCTGTCAATCCGGAGACGGCCCGACTGGGGCCTTTGTTCTCGCGGCTTGCAGAGGATCGCGGTCCGAACGCGGTGGTGGATGGAGGGCCTGCGCCTGGCGGGTCGGCTGCCAGGGAGGAGCCGATCGAGTCCGGGCAGCGGGGGGATGCGGGCAGGGCGGACCGGGCAAAGGCACCTGTGCGGCGCGAGCCTGCCGGGCTGTTTCGCGGTCTGCTGTGGTCGGGAGGGTTCGGGCTGAGGTCCAAATCGCGCCCGGCGCGCATGGCGGCGCAGGGGGAGTTGTCGTTGGCGACGGTGCAGGTGAAGAGGAACGACCTGCACGACGCGGATTTGGAGTTGGTTTGTGCTCCGACTTGTGCTGGGGTGAAGTCACAGACTGCGACGGCGGGGGGGCCATGCGGGCAAGGAGCGACAGTGAGCCGAGAGGAGGCCGATGGTGCGAGCTGGGCTGCGCGGGCTTCTTTCTGGCGGCGGTGGTTTGAGAGCCGATCGGGGTTGTCCCGGTAGGCCGCCGGCGCGGCGTATGGAACGTGGCAGACGACTATCATCAGCCGGTTCTGCTTGAAGAAGTCATGGCGGCGTTGGAGCCGCGAACAGGACGAGTGTATGTGGACGGCACGATTGGAGGCGGGGGTCATGCGGAAGCCCTGCTGGAACGGAGTTCACCTGCGGGAAGGCTCCTGGGTTGTGACCTCGATCCGACTGCGGTCTCGGCGGCCGCGGCCCGGCTTGGTCGGTTCGCGGGCCGATTCGAAATCCGATCGGGAAACTTTGCGGACCTGAGCGGGTGGATTCCCGCGGGATCGAGTGACGGTGTGCTGCTGGATTTGGGTGTCAGTTCGCACCAACTCGATTGCGCCCGGCGCGGATTCAGTTTTCGGGTCGATGGACCGCTCGACATGCGGCTCGATCAGCGTCGGGGCGACACGGCGGCGGATCTTGTGAACAACTGGCCGGTCACCGAACTGGCCCGGATTTTCCGCGAGTTGGGCGAGGAGAGGCGGGCGTGGCGGGTGGCACGGGCGGTGGAATGGGAGCGTCGTCGGACACCATTCCGGACGACGCGGCAGTTGGCGGATCTGGTCGAGCGGGTGGCGCCGCGTGGGGGGCAGGGCATCCACCCCGCGACGCGGGTTTTCCAGGCCTTGCGCATGGCGGTGAACGACGAACTCGGGTCATTGAGGCTCGGACTGGACGCTGCGTGGGCGGTCTTGAAGCCTGGCGGCCGGCTGGCGGTGATCAGTTTTCACTCGGGCGAGGACCGGGTTGTGAAACGATTTGGACAAGCATTGGCGCGGGAGTACGAAGTGACGGGTGACGCGGACATTCCGGAGTGGCGGCGGCCGCGGGCGAGCCTGCTGGCGTGGGTAAATCGCGGGCCGGTGGCGCCCAGTGCGGCGGAGGTCGCATCCAACCCGCGCGCCCGGAGCGCCCGTTTGCGGGTCATGGAGAAACTCGGGTAACTCGGCATGGCAAGAAAGCGCAAAACACGTTCCGCGGGCGTTCGCGTCGCCCCCCTTCTGCTGGCGGTGGGGATTTGTCTGTTCGCCTGTGGATCGGGGATGGGGTACATCTGGCACCGCAATCGCAATGCGCAGTTGGGACGCGAGATTCAGGCGGCCACAGCGCAATTGGAAGGGTTGCGCAGCACCAATCTGCTTCTGGACCAACAACTGGACGGGCTTCGATCTCCGCGCGCGCTGGAAGCGGCTGTGCGCAATCTGAATCTGGGACTGGTCATGCCGCAGCCGGAGCAAATCCTGCGGATTCCCGAAGGGCAACCCGGCGCGGCGGTGGTTTCCTCTCACACGCTGCGCATGGCGGTGCGGCGGCCCTGAACAGGCATCGACACTGTGCACCTGGTCAACACCCAATCGATACGGCGGATCGCGGGTCTCGCGACATTGCTGGTGCTTGGCTTTGTGGGGCTGGCGGGCCGGTTGGCCTGGCTGCAGATTGTCGAGCACGAGGAGCTGGCGCAGATTGTCGAGAAGAAGCTGCAGCGCAACGAGCCGCGTCCGGCCCGGCGAGGTGCCATTTTGGACCTGCGCGGCACGGTTCTGGCCACGAGCGTTCCGGCCAAGACGGTGTGTGCCGATCCGTCGCTGATCTATGATCACCACGAGTTGGTGGCGAAGACCCTCGCGCCTTTGCTCAAGGTACCGGAGCCGGGCCTGTTGAAGAAGCTCCTCCCGCAAGTCACGATGTCGACCAACGGGGTATTGCGGACCAACCAGTATGTGGTTCTCAAGCGCAAGGTGCCGGTCGACGATTGGGAGCGGGTAAAGCGGGCGATGGTGGATCTGGACCTGGGCCTCGAAGGCAAGCAGTTGAGCACAAGTCTCAAGCGGGCTGTCAAGACCTTGCGCACCCGGGCCGTCTTTGCCTCCGAGGACCACCTGCGCCAGTATCCGAGCCGGTCGTTGGCCGCGCATGTCATCGGATTCACGGCCGGGGGCGAGGCGGAGACCGATCACGGGAACGTGTTCGAGGATCATGGCGTGACGGGCATCGAGTTGACTCTCGACGACATGCTCAGCGGAGTGCACGGGTGGCGCAAGCGGGGCGAGGAGATGGCGCCGACACACGGTTTGGACGTGGTTTTGACGCTTGATGCCAACATTCAGAACATTGTCGAGGACGAACTGGCCCGGGGTTTCGAGCGTCTATCGCCGCAGGGGATGTGCGCCTTGGTGGTGCGTCCGTACACCGGCGAGGTGCTGGCGCTGGCCAATCTGCCCACATTCGATCCGAACGAGCCCGGGCGCGCGGCGAACGGTCAGCGCAATCGCGCGACGGCTGACACCTACGAGCCGGGCTCGACGTTCAAGGTCGTGGCGATCGTAACAGCGTTGAGCGACGGGCGGCTGACGCTGAACGAGACCGTGTTTTGCGAGAACGGGCGGTGGTTTTACGGTGGCCAGTGGCTGCGCGATTATCGCGCGTTCGGGTATTTGTCATTCGAGGAGGTGGTGTCCCACTCGTCGAACATCGGCACAGCGAAGGCGGCGTTGCGGCTAGGCGAGGCCCGCCTGTACAACACCATCACCAATTTCGGATTCGGCCAGATCACCGGCATTCCCCTCGATGCCCAGGCGCGCGGACGCATTCTCCCGCCCAAGACCTGGAGCCAAATCTCGATCACTCGAATCCCGATCGGACACGAGATTTCGACGACTCCGTTGCAGATGGCGATGGCGATGGCGGCGATCGCCAATGGGGGCGTCCTGATGCAGCCGAAACTGGTCGAACGGCTGCAGGATGGGGCCGGTCGCATCGTGCGTCAGTTCTCGCCTCACCCGCTGCGGCGCGTTGTGAGCGAATCGGCCTGCAACGAGATGAAGCGCGCGCTGCGGTCGGTGGTGAGCGACGACGGCACGGCGATGCGGGCGCAGCTCGACTACTACAGTGTGGCCGGCAAGACAGGCACGACCGAGAAGTACACGCACGGCACCTACAAGTCCGGAAAGTACTACTATGCCTCCTTTGTCGGCTTTCTGCCTGTGGATCGTCCGGAGTTGTGCATCCTGGTCGGAGTGGACGAGCCGGACAAGAGCGCCGGCCAGGGGCATACGGGCGGCGTGGTTGCGGCGCCGGTCTTTCGGGCGATTGCCGAACGAACCGCCGCGTACCTGCGGATTCCGCCGGACCTAACGCCGGAGACCGAAGGAGACGCGAAGGGTGAGCTGTCGGCGGAACTGGCGCACCGGCGCGTCACGTCGCGCACGGCCCACGGTTTGCCGGCCTCATCCGCGACGCGTTGATGCGCTCCCTCACACCATCATGCGTTGAGCCCGGGATGGAACCTCTCTCCCTTCATCAGGTCGCGGCAGCCTGCCGCGGCGACATCCTCGCCGGCGCTCCGGATTTGGTCGTGCGGCGCGTGGGCACCGATTCGAGGCAGACCGAGCCGGGCGATTTGTTCGTGGCGCTGGTGGGGGATCGCCATGACGGGCACGCGCACGTCGGGGCCGCCGTCGAGCGGGGGGCGATCGCGGTGCTGGGGGCGCGCAGCCGTCGGATCGCGGCGCCTGCGGGCTGCGCCCTGGTGGTGGTGGACGACACCCGGCGGGCCTTGGGGGATTTGGCGGCGGCCTATCGTTCCGGTTTCGATTTGCCGGTCGTGGCGGTAGCGGGTTCGAACGGCAAGACGACCACCAAGGACTTGATTGCCGCTGTGTTGGCTCAGCGTTACGCCAGCCTGTCGAGCGAGGGCAATTTCAACAACGACATTGGCGTGCCTTTGACGCTTCTGCGTGTCGAGCGGCGCCACCAGGTGGCCGTGGTCGAGGCGGGCACCAATCACCCCGGAGAGCTGGCCCTGCTGCTGGGGCAAATCCAGCCCACGCACGGAGTGCTCACCAGTCTGGGTCGGGAACACCTCGAGTTCTTCGGCAATCTGGCGGGTGTGGTGGACGAGGAGGGCTGGCTGGCGGAGTTGCTTCCGGCGTCCGGCACGCTCTATGTCAATGGCGACTCGCCGAGGATGGAGGACGTGGTGGCCCGCACCCGCTCTGCGGTCGTGCGGGCCGGGTGGGGGGCAAACGCGGACTGGCAGGCGACGGGGGTCGACACCGATGCGGAGGGGATGCGTTTCAGGGTGCGGGCGCCGCGTGCCGATTGCAGCGGGACGTATCGCATCCGCGCCTGGGGGCGGCATCAGGTCGTGAACGCCTTGCTGGGGTTGGCGGTAGGGGCGGATTTCGGACTGACGCGCGAGCAGATGCAGGCGGGGCTCGACGCTTTTCGGCTCCCGCGCCTGCGCCTGCAACTTTCCGAGTGGCGCGGGATTTCCGTGTTGGAGGATTGCTACAACGCCAATGAGGACTCGATGACCGCGGCGCTGGACACGCTGCGGGCCTTGCCGTGCCCGGGGCGGCGTCTGGCTGTTCTCGGGGACATGGCCGAGTTGGGCGGGCACGCAGCCGAGGCGCACAGGGAGGTTGGCCGGCGGTCCGCCGGTGTCGTGGATCAGTTGATTGCCGTTGGCCGGATGGCTCCCGTGATGGCTCAAGCGGCGCGGGATGCGGGGTTGCGGGACGTCGTCGAATGCGAGGACGCGTCGGCGGCTGCGTTGACTCTCGCGGGCGCGGTGCGTGCGGGCGATCTTGTGCTGGTGAAGGCTTCGCGCGCAACGCGGCTCGAAGGTGTGATCGAGGGTTTGAAGGCTGCGTGGGCGGGCGGCGGCATCTGAGGGGTCATGCTCTACTATCTGAGCCAATACTTGCAGCAGAGCGCCCAGGGGACGGGGTGGGAGGAGACGCTTTCGGCGTTGCGGTTGTTTCGGTACATCACCTTTCGCACGGCCGGGTCGGCGGTGACGGCTCTTCTCTTGAGCTGGTGGCTTGGTCCCAAGGTCATCGTCTGGCTCAAGCGGCTTCGATTCGGCCAGGAGTACCGGGACGCGGCTGATGCGAGTGGGGACTTGAAAGCCCGGGTCTTGGACAAGAGGGGCACCCCGACCATGGGGGGGCTTCTGATCGTGGTGGTGATCGATTTGACCGTCCTGCTCTGGGCGCAATGGAATGCGCTGACGGTGTTGACCCTGGCTTCGCTCGTGGGATTGGCGGGTCTCGGGTTCTACGACGATTACGCGAAGATTGCGTTGCAGGACGGCAAGGGTGTGCGTGGCCGGGTTAAGCTCTGGGTGCAGGTGCTTTTGGCCCTGTTCATCGCGGGCTACCTGTGGTACCTGCCCGACACGCGGAAGCTGATCGCGTCGGTGATCGTGCCGTTTTACAAGCATCCGATCACCGCGGGCGCGCCGGTGCTCGGGATGGCTGTGACGGTGTTCACGATTGTCGGCAGCTCGAACGCGGTCAATCTCACCGATGGTTTGGACGGACTAGCGATCGGCTGCACGCTGATCGTGACCGCGGTTCTTCTGATCGTGACCTATGTCGCGGGCCACGCGCAGTTTGCCGAGTATTTGAGGGTGCCCGCGGTGTCGGGCGCCGGGGAGCTGACCGTGATTTGCGGAGCGATGTTTGGAGCGTCGCTCGGGTTTCTCTGGTACAACTGCCATCCGGCGCAGGTGTTTATGGGGGACACCGGCTCGCTGGCGCTGGGGGGGACACTCGGGATCATCTCGGTGTTGGCGCATCAGCCGTTTGTTCTGTTCATTGCGGGCGGCGTCTTTGTCGCCGAGGCGGTCTCGGTGATCATCCAGGTCGGTTGTTTCAAGTGCTACCGGCGTTTTCGGGGCGTTGGGAAGCGCGTGTTCCTGCGGACGCCGCTGCATCATCACTTCGAAAAGCTGGGCTGGTACGAGTCGAAGATCGTCGCCCGTTTCTACATCCTGTGTGTGCTCTGCGCTGTGCTGGCCCTGGCGAGCCTGAAGCTGCGTTGAACGGGAACCGTGCGAGGACATGAAGCCACAGACAACAACGGGGAAATCGAAGGCAATCGAGCGCGTACGTTCCGGCGGATGCAGAGCGGCAGCCGCCCCGGGCCGGCAGGCCTGGGCGTGGGGGAGGAATGCGTTTGCCGCGGCTCAAAATGCCGTGTTCGGCGTTGCAGGTTTGCCCTCGCCGGTTTATTCGTATTCCGAGATGTTTCCGGACGGCCAACATCAGGGTGAGGTGTCTCAGCCCGGCTGCGAACACGCCGCGTGGTCGGCCACGCCGCATGCTCGACGGGAGGCGGAGTCCGCCCTCGCTGTCCAGGGGATGCGCAGCGGTCGACCACTGCACGAGAGCCATCCGGGGTCCGATCTTTTGCCTCGACGTTTTTTGAGGGAAAACGCCGGGGCGAAACTACAACCGAGTCAACTCCTCAACTCCAGATCCGCGCAGCCGCGCGCTCGCATCCTATGAACACGCCAAGTCCAATCAATCCCTTGAGTCCGCTGAGCCAGCAGGCCAGGGGCAAGTCCAATGTCCGCCTCGCAGTGATCTCGATCATCGCATTGCACGCGGTGTTTTTTGGCGGCCTTCTGCTTCAAGGCTGCAAACCGAAGACGGTCGACCAGAGCCTTGCGGGCCGTGACACGGTGACCCCGTCGGTTCCGCCTATCGATGTCGCCCCGTCCGTGCCCACCAACGTGGCGCTGTTTGGTCCGGGGACAACCCAGCCGGCCTTGACGGGCGATCCCTATGCTCACCCGGGGGTGGCGTTGACCCCGAGCGTGCCGACCAACGAGACGTGGATGACATCGACGCCACCGCCGCCTGTGGAATCGGTGCAGCCGACGTTGCCCCCGAGCACCACCGAGTACGTGGTCAAGGCGCGCGACACCCTGGGCCAAATAGCCAAGACCCATGGCATCTCGCTCGCTGCGCTCTTGCAGGCCAACCCAGGCATCGAGCCCCTCCGATTGCAGATCGGCGACAAGGTCCTGATCCCGGCCGCCGCCTTACAGAGCGGCGGGGCGACTCCGGCTGAGGATGCGGACGCTCAGAAGACGACCACGCACGTTGTGAAAGGCGGAGAGAACTTGACCCGGATCGCCAAGACCTACGGGGTCACCGTCAAGGAACTCCGCGCCGCCAACAACTTGAAGACTGATCGGATTCTCGTTGGTCAGAAACTGAAGATTCCGGCCGCCGCGCCCGCCGGACAGATGGGCACGGCTGAGACCGGACTTCCGCCGCGCTAGGGGCGCGAGCGCCCCGGCAGGCAGCGCGGCGCCGGCCGTCCTCAAGCCGGTTCCGTGTTCTGCCGCCGGGGCGCCCGGCATCACCGTGTGCGGTTGCGGCGTGGGCAAAGAATGAAATCGAGTCTGTGATGAGGCTTTCCACGACGATCCTGGTGGCGTCCGCGCTGGCCCTGCTGTCGTTGGGGATGTTGACGCTCTTCAGCATCAGCCCGCCCAACGCCAGCCTGACGTACCTGTCGCGTCAAATCGTGGCGGCGGGGCTCGGGCTGGGGGGTGCGTTTCTGTTGGCCCAGATTCATCACCGCCGGCTGCGTGCCTGGAGTTGGTTCCTGCTGCTGGTGGCGGTCGGATTGCTTGTCTTTGTCATGGTTGCCGGCGTCGAGGTTAAGGCCGCGCGCCGTTGGTGCCGCCTGGGTCCGGTCCAGTTTCAGCCGTCGGAGTTTGCCAAGCTGGCGCTGCTGGTGGCCTTGGCGCACTACGGGGCCGTGAACGAACGGGTGATGCGCTCTTTCTGGTACGGCGTCGTTGTGCCGGGCATGCTCATTGGCCTGGTCACGGGTTTGATCTTCGTAGAGCCGGATTGGGGGACGGCGATTCTGCTGGGGGCGACGTCCATGGTGGTCCTGGTGGTTGCCGGAGCGCGCATGACGCACCTGGCGGTACCCGTGCTTTTCGGGATGGGGTCTCTTTGCGCTTTCCTGGCCTTTAATTCCGTGCGGATTGACCGGGTGCACGCCTGGCTCAATCCCGACACCACGCGCCAGGGGGTGGGTTTTCAGGCGTGGCAGGCTAAACTCGCCCTGGGGCGGGGCGGACTGACCGGTGTGGGTCTGAACGCGAGCCTGCAGAAGGATCCGCTTCCCGAGGAGCAGACCGATTTCATTTTCGCCATTATCGGAGAAGAGTTCGGATACGTCGGGTCCCTGGTTGTGATTGTCCTCTTCCTGCTCTATTTCCTGAGCGGTGTCAGCATCGCCCGTCAGGCCAGCGACCCGTTTGGCCGGCTGTTGGCGACGGGGATCAGTTTCCTGGTCGGTCTGCAGGCATTCATCAACCTCGGTGTGGTGTCCTCGGTCCTGCCCAACAAAGGCCTGGCTCTCCCATTCATCAGCTTCGGCGGTTCGAATCTGGCCATCGTGCTTCTTTGCACCGGCATTCTGGTGAGCGTGGGCCGGGCCAACGAGTGCCGGGTGGCGCCCGATCCGCGTTTGGAAGAGCTCGGACAACCGCAAACGGCTTAGTTCAAAGACTCTGCACCCATGGCCTCATCACACATCGAGACGAACCGCTGCCGGCCGCGGATCGCCATCGCATGTGGCGGCACGGGCGGGCACCTCTTTCCGGGATTGGCGGTCGCCGAGGCGCTGCGGTCGCGGGGGGCTGACGTTCTCTTGCTGACTTCGACGAAGGAGGTGGACCGAAACGCCCTGGGTGCGGCCGGTGGAAGCGAGGTGGCCTCACTTGAAGCGGTCGGCCTCGAGAAGGGAGGATGGGGACGATTTCTGCGCGGATTCACGCGATCGCTCAGACAAGCGCGCGCGCTGTTTCACAGCCGTCCGCCCTCGGCTGTGCTGGCGATGGGCGGATTCACCAGTGCGGCGCCGATCCTGGTTGGGCGGCGCATGGGGGCGACGACCTATCTTCACGAGGCCAACGCCATTCCGGGCCGTGCCAACCGCTGGCTGGCTCATATGGTTGATCAGGCCTTTGTAAACTACACCGAGGCCGCCGCGCGCCTGCGGCACCGGAAGATTCTGGTCACCGGCATGCCGGTGCGGTCGGCTTTGCTCGGCGTCGATTCTGCCGCCTGTCGGCACAGCCTCGGGTTGGGGCCGGATTGTCCTGTTCTCTTGATTGTGGGGGGAAGCCAGGGGGCACGCGCGATCAACCAGGCGGTGGTTCGTCTGCTGCCCGCTTTGGCGCTGACCGAGCCCGAGCTGCAATTTGTCCACCTGACAGGCCCCGACGACATCGAAACCGTGCGGCGGGCCTACGCCGCACAGCAGCGGCGTTCTGTGGTCGAGCCATTCCTGATCGAAATGGAGCTGGCGTTGGGGGCGGCGACCGTGGCGATTTCGCGCGCGGGGGCGTCGGCCCTAGCCGAGTTCGCCGCCCTGCGGCTGCCGGCCGTGCTGATTCCCTATCCGTCCGCCGCCGACAACCATCAGTTTCACAACGCCCATGCCCTGGTAGTGTCCGGCGCAGCGCGTCTCCTACTCCAGCACGAGGCAACGCCCGATCGGCTGATCTGGCAGATTCGCGAACTTGTGCGCAGCGACTCGACTCGGCAAGCGATGAGCGCGGCTTTGGCGCGATGGCATCGGCCCGACGCAGCAGAGCGGATTGCGGAGACGATCTTTCTCGCTCTGCCTGACGCTCTGCAGGCGTCCGCGGCGGCCACCGAGCGGTCGGGTGCGTCTGCGCCCGTTGTGGGATTGAGAACGGCGGGCTCGAATCCCTCGCTATGAGCACGATCGAGCCACGCGCCGCAGAGTCAGGGGTCGCCCCAGGCCCGTTGGCCGAGTTGAGGGCTGCGCACCGAGGGATGGGGCGGCCTGACGCGGCTTTCGCGTCAGAGCTTGCGCTCCTGCTGTCTGGCGGGGCGGTCATTCGGCTCGACGAACCCCTCGCGCGGCGCACGACGTTGCGGGTTGGTGGGGTGGCGGACCTTTATGTCGAGCCGGCCCAGGAGCGGGATTTGGCTGCGATTTTGGCGTTTTGCCGGGAGCGGCGAGTCGATTGGCTTGTGTTGGGGCGCGGATCGAACCTGGTGGTCCGGGATGGCGGGTATCGTGGCGTGGTGATCGGTCTTGCGCAGCCGGCCTTCAGCGCGATCGCGTGCGAGGGTTTGCGGGTGAGTGCCGGGGCGGGGGCTCTGTTGAAGGCGGTGGTGGCGGCGGCGCGGCGAGAGAATCTCGGCGGATTCGAGTTTCTCGAAGGCATCCCCGGGAGTCTGGGTGGGGCGTTGCGGATGAATGCCGGGGCGAACGGGAGTTGGCTTTTCGAGATTCTCGAGCGTGTGCGAATCATGGATCGGCGTGGGAATGTGCTCGAGATGGGATCGTCCGATCTCGCGGCCGGGTATCGCGACTGTCCGTTCTTTGCGGACCACATTGCGCTGTCGGCTGTCCTGCGCGGAGAGCCCTCGGACCCCGAGTCGATTCAGAACCGGAGCGAGGGTTACAGGCGGCGGCGGTTGGAGACGCAGCCCCGGCAGCCCAGCGCCGGGTGTGTGTTCAAGAATCCGGCGTCGATTGCCGCCGGAAGACTGATCGAGGAGCTGGGATTCAAGGGCGAGCGTGTGGGAGGGGCGCAGGTCTCGCCCATCCACGGCAATTTCATTGTGAATGTCGGGGGCGCGACCGCCCGGGACATTCTCGTATTGATCGAGCGGATTCGCGAGCGCGCGCAGAGCGAGCGGGGGATTGCGCTTGAAACCGAAGTCAAGATCGTCGGAGAGGATTAGCCGAGAGCCGGCCTGTGGCCGGCAGACTGTATGCCATTGAGGATCACTGTGATGCTGGGAGGGCCATCGGCCGAGCGCGAAGTTTCGCTGCGGTCTGGCCGGGCCGTCGTCGACGCCTTGCGCGGGCTGGGCCACACCGTCGAGGAATTGGATCCGCTCGACGACGGGTGGCAGTTGCCGCAGAAGACGGATGTGGTGTTTCTTGTGCTGCACGGGACGTACGGCGAAGACGGCACAGTGCAAAGGCGGTTGGAGGTGTTGGGAGTCCCGTACACGGGGAGCGATGCCGAAGCCAGCCGGCTGGCGTTTGACAAGGTCCTCACCAAGGAGCGTTGTGTGGGCGCCGGTGTGCCGACTCCGCGATACACGGTCCTGGACACGCCGGATGCGACCTGGCCGCCTGGCTGGCAGCCGCCCGTTGTTTTGAAGCCGGTGTGTCAGGGGTCGAGCGTGGGGCTGCAGATCGTCGACTCCCTGGACGGTCTGGGGCCGGCGCTGGCGGAGTCGTTCCGGTACGATCGCAGAGTGCTGATGGAGGAGCGCATTGTGGGGCGCGAGGTGACCGTAGGCATTCTGGACGGCGAGGTTTTGCCGATCATCGAGGTCTGCCCGAAGCAGGGTCCGCTCGATTACCGCAACAAGTACACGCAGGGGGCGACCGAGTGCTTTCTGCCGGCGCGAGTCGATCCGCCGACGGAGGAACGGATTCGGGCGGCGGCGTTTGGGGCGTTCCGGGCGATTGGCGGACGGGACTACGCGCGGGTCGACGTGATGGTGCCGTCGGCGGGGCATCCGGTCGTTCTGGAAGTGAACACGTTGCCGGGGATGACGCAACTGAGTTTGTTGCCTCGGGCGGCGGCGGCTGTGGGCTACAGTTTTCCTGGCCTGTGCCAGAAGATGGTCGACCTGGCGCTCAGGCGCGCGCCTGCGGCGTGCCGGTCCACTCCTTGAAAGGCCTATGGGACTTTGGGGCAAACCAAAGAACCGCCGCGCCGGGCGCGGGTCGGTGCTTGATGTGAAGATGCGCGTTCGGCCTGTGCGACAGGCGCGTCGGCACCGGGTTGTGTTCGCGCTGTTGGTGGCGATGTTGGCGGTTGTGGCAGCCGGGCTGGGGCAGCGGGGTTGGCAGTGGGCGCGGCAGCGTCTGATGGACATCGGTCTGTTTGCCCTGACGAGCCTGGAGATCGCCACGGATGGAATCTGGCTCAAGCCGGAGCAGATTCGCCAACTGGCCGGAATTCGGGAGGGCGACAATCTGCTGTTGATTGACATGACCCAGGTGCGTCGTGAGATCGAGTTGATTGCCCAGGTGGAATCGGTGTCGGTCGAGCGCGTTCTGCCTCATGTTCTTCGGATTCAGGTGAAGGAACGCGACCCGATCCTGCAGATTCAGGCCATTCAGCCCGAAGGCGAGGCCGGCGTGGCGCCTGCGGTCTTCTATCTGGACCGCGCGGGCGTGATCATGCCGCCCTTGCCGACGCTCCCGTCGAGTCCCGCGGTGGTTCGGGCATTCGACGCCCTGCCCATTCTCCGGGGGTTGAACAACGCCGATTTGCGCCCCGGCGCGGCCCTTGAGAGTCGTCCTGTGCGCGCCGTTCTCGAACTGCTTGCCACGTTCGAGTCGTCGCCGCTTGCCCGGGAGGTTGGTTTGGCGGTGATTGACATCTCTTCGCCTGACGTTTTGCGGGTGACGACCGACGGGGGGGCGGAGATCACGCTGGCGTACGACCGGGTGGCGTCCGGCCTCGATCGCTGGCGTCTGGTGCGCCAGGCGGGCCAGCGATTGGACAAAGCTGTGGCTTTTCTGGATTTGGCCGTCACCAACAACTGTCCGGTGTTGTGGTTCGAGTCGAGCGCAGTGCCGCCGCTCAAGCCGCGCACCGAAAAACTGCCTCGTTTGCGTCGCAAGCATGTTTAACAATTCCACGCATCTCATCGTCGGGCTCGAGGTCGGAACCAGCAAGGTGTGCGCCGTCGTCGGCGACGTCAGCCCTGAAGGCGCCTTGAGCATTGTCGGTCTGGGGCAGGCCCGGTCCCGGGGGACGCGCAAAGGGGAGATCGTCGACGCCAGTGCGGTGATCGAGGATGTGCGCTATGCGATCGCGGAGGCGGAGCAGATGGCCGATGTGGAGATTCGGAGTGTCTACCTCGGCGTGACGGGCAGCCACATCCGAAGTTTCAACAACCGGGGGCGCCACACGATCCCGTCGGTCGATCGCGATATTGGCGAGGACGACGTGCGGGACGTGATCAAGAACGCCAAGGCAATCAACCTGCCGGCGGATCGGCACACGGTCCACGTGGTGCGCCAGCACTTCATCGTCGACAGCCAGGATGGCGTGCTCAACCCGGTCGGCATGGTGGGCGCTCAGATCGAGGTTGATGTCCACGTGATCCACGGCATCACCAACCGCCTCCAAAACCCGATCCGGGCCGTCAAGAGCCTTCAATTGGAGGTCGAGGATATTGTGTTCAACGGCATCGCCTCGTCGCTGGCCGTTTTGACGCCTCAGGATAAGGAGTTGGGCGCCCTGGTGATCGATCTCGGCGCGGGTGTCACCGAGTACACGGTCTATGCGGACGGCATCATCAAGCACACCGGCGTTCTGGCGGTCGGGGGCGACCATGTGACTAACGATCTGGCGTATGGGCTCAAGATATCGATGAGCCGCGCTGAGGCGTTGAAGATCGAGCATGGCTCGGCGTTGGTCGATATGGGCGTGCGGGGGCGGACTGTTGAATTGCCCAACGATTTCGGCCTGCCCGAACGGTCGATCAACCTCGAGCACTTGCGACGGATCATGTCGGCCCGGCTCGAGGAGGTTTTCGAGATCATCGCGGCCGAGGTCGAACGCGCGGGGCTGCTCGACAGTCTGCGGGCGGGTGTGTTCCTGTGCGGGGGCGGCTCGCGCACGCCGGATACTCAGAAGCTGGGCGAGCGCGTCTTTGGGTTGCCCGTGGCCATTGGGCGCACCAAGACGATCAGCGGCCTTGTGGCCACGCTTGATCAACCCGAGTTCGCGACGGGCATCGGCCTGGCGAAGTTCGGATCGTTTCAGCACGGGCAGAACTCTCGCCGGCGTCCCTGGACGAGCCGGCTCAAGAGCGCTTTGACTCAGATGTGGACCGACTCCTGATCCCGAGGCGGCGCCCCGGTTTTTGTCCAAGCCGCCTCTTCAACCGTTTCGCAACACCCCATGACAATCGAAACTTCAGCCGCCGAACAACACCCGATGCCGAAGTCCGCCCCGACCATCCAAGTGATCGGCGTGGGCGGCGCCGGCCTTCAGGCGCTCGATCACATGAGCCGCGCCGGACTGGACGGCATGGCTTTTGCCGGAGTCCACACCGACGCGCGGCTCCTGGGGGCGAGTCCGCTCGCCCGGAAGATTCTCCTCGGGTCGGCGTTGACGCGCGGCCTGGGCGCGGGGGGCGACCCCGACGTGGCGCGTGCGGCGGCCGAGGCGGACACCCCGGCGCTCAACGAGCTTTGTGCGGGGATGGATTTGGTTGTGGTGGTGGCGGGGTTGGGCGGCGGCACCGGGTCGGGCGGGGCGCCGGTGGTGGCGCGCGTGGCTCGGGAACAGGGGGCGTTGGTGCTGGGTTTGGCGGTCCTGCCATTCGAGTTCGAGGGGCAGCGTCGGCAGCACCAGGCTCAACTGGCCCTGCGCCAGCTCAAGACGGCGGCGGACGCTGTCATCTGCCTGCCAAACCAGAAGGTGTCCAAACTGGTCGACGACAAGACAACACTGGTCGAGACCTTCCGCATTGCCAATGACCTGCTTTGCCAGGGGCTGGCCGGCGTGTGGCGCCTGATCACCCGCGAAGGCCTGATCAACGTGGATTTTGCGGATCTCTGCCGTGTGGTGCGGGGGCGGCAGGCGGAGAGCTGCTTCGCCACCGCCGAGTCCATGGGCGAAGCGCGCTCGCGCGAGGTTGTCGAGCGCCTCCTCTCGAGTCCTCTGCTCGACCAGGGGCGTCTTCTGGCCGATGCCGATGCCGTCCTGGTCAGCCTGGCGGGCGGCGCTGATCTTGCATTGAAAGAGGTCAACGCGGTCATGGAACAGATCAATCGCGTGTGCGAGCACGCCCAGGTGATCGTGGGCGCCGCCATCGACCCCGCCTTGGGCGATCGCATCGGGGTCACCGTGATTGCGACCAAGCGGGCCGCCCCCGTTTCCGATTCGGAACGCGCGCTCGAGTTATCCGGAGCAACGTCAGACCCCGAACCGCCCGCGGCCGAGTTTCCCACATCGGGGGAAGAGCGCCTCGATGCCGTGGGAGGCGCGTCGGGCGAGCGTCCAGCTCCCCGGTACGTCCCGCCGCCGCCGCGTCTGACGCCGGAACAGGCGCAGCAGATGCTCGCCCGGCAGGACCGCGTCGGGGGGCGCCGCCGGCGCAAATCGGTTGGGATGCACCAGGAGTTGCTGCCACTCGAAGTGGTGTCCAAGGGCCGGTTCGCCAAGAGCGAGCCGACCGTCTATCGTGGGGAAGACCTGGACACCCCGACGTACGTCCGCCGGGGCATGGCGCTCAACTGATCCTACTTCTTGCGCAGCAGATCCAACACGTTGCCCAGCGGGTCGCGGGCGGGCGTTGCCGGCGCATTGGTGGTGGTTGTGTTCGTCCTGGCGGCGTTTGGGCCTTGAGCGCCGCCGCCCAGCAGTGTGTTGAGCGTTCCGAGGAGATTGGCGCCGCTTTGGCCCGCGGCAGGCGCGTTTGTTCCCGATGCGGTGCCTTCGCCGCCGCCGATCAGGTTGCCGACCGCGCTCAGGATTCCGGCGGCCTGGTCGACCTTGGGCGAACCGGTCCGGTCGAGAATCCCCGCGCCGGCTTTGGCGGCCATCGCCAGGAGGACGGTCCGGCTGATGTCCGATTCCGGCGCGCCCACGGTGCCCTTCAAGGTGACGAAATCCGGCAGTTTGGCGAAGGGCGCGTTGGTGGGCGTGTCACCGGCCAATCCGATTCTGTCCGCCAGTGTTCGGCGGAGCGCGATCTGAACGGGCAGGCGCATCGTCGAGTTTGTGAACGGGGCAGTCAGCGCGATGGTGCCGGCGGCGTTTGCGTGGAAAGCGGCACTCTGGACATACCCATGTTGCACCTCCAAACGCCCGTTGCCGGCGGCGCCCTTGACGATGATCTGGTCGATTGGAGCCTGGGTCATCTCGTCCACAAAGCCGCCACCCTGGCGGGCCGTTCCGGTCAGTTGGCCCACGAGCGCTGCGACGCCGCTCGAGGGATTGCGGATGAAGTCAGGGATGCCGACCACCACGTTGACGAGCGCCTTGAGCATTGGATTGTCCACACTCGCGATGGCCAGGTTCAGATTGGTTGTGGTGAGTTCGAACTGGCCGGAAAGGCTCTTCGCCAGACTCGCTTCCGTGGTTCCAGCGCCCTGGAACTGTGCGAAGCCCGCGCCGGTGCCGCTGAACTGGCCCGTCTGCTCCGGCAGGAAACTATTCACCAGCGGCGCCACGGGGACGTTGGTTCCCTTGAACCCGACGTCGTATCTGTATCCCGGCACCCCCAAATCCACGATTGCCGTCGCACTGACCGACCCGCCGTTGAGTGCCAAATCGAACGGTTTCACCTCGATCGTCTGCCCGTCCAGCCTCGCGCGCGCCACGAGGTTCGTGATCTCGACTTCGCGCAGATAGAAACGCCGAACGTTGGCGTCCACGATGAAATTGCGCAGCGGGAGGGTCATCGCTTCCAGCTCCTGGTCCGCAGCGCCCGAAGAGCCGGGCCGTCCGCCGGCGGACTCGCCCGATGCGGAAGGCGCCGTCTCCTCGAAGAGAATCTCGTAGCAGCGGGTGGCGTCGAGCGCGTCGGCCGTGATTGCGAGGTGGCCGGTGGCCGCGTTCGTCTGGGTGAAATCGACCCGCCCCGTGGCCTGGATGCGATTGGCGGCGCGGGACGTCGGCGTGAGGGTGAGCAGCATCTCGCGTATCTCCGCGACGTTGGTGCGCACCGCCGTGTCGAGTGTGAACTGCGCTTCGAGCGGCGTGGACGCCGGCGCGCTGCTCGGGATGTTGACCACGAGGTTGGTGATCTGCACGTCAGCCCGGATGCGCGAATCGCCGGCCGGATCGTAACCCCCGGCGATTTGACCGTTCACCGTCACCGACGCGAGCGTCTTGTCGCCGAGCGCCTCGGTCACAAACGGCTGCAGCGCGTTCTGATTCAGACCCAGGAACTCGAGCGCGATCTGCCCGCTACCGTTGGTCAGGCCATAGCGCCCCGTGAGATTGAAGGTGCCCGCGGGATTGTCCGCTTGTCGAATGCTGCCTACGCACTTGCGGATTTCGGCGAGGTTGTTTTTCAAGGACGCGTCGACATCGCTCGAAATATCGAAACGATCGAGGCGGTTGGATGCAAGGATTCCGATGAGGCCAACGATCTCGAGTTTCCCGGCCAGGCTCTGATCGAGACTCGGATGGGCGGTCTGGGCGGGGGAAAGGTTCTTCTGTGAGACCTTTCCGGTGAACGTTGCGGTGCCCGCGGTGAGCGACAGGTCCGTCCGACCCAGCAATTCGGACAGCGCAGCCAGCGAAGCCGTCAGTTCGACTTGGAAGTTGGCGTCGGAGGTCGAGTTCACGTAACTGCCAGACCCTTTGAGCGTGGACACAGCCCGGCCCCGTTGGAACATATCCAGAGCCAACGCCGCGAAATCCACCCGGTCGAACTCGGTCAGTTGACCGCGCAGGCTGACGGCCAGATCGGCCTGGTCAAGGCGATTGCTCCCCAGCCGGCCGGTCAGCCCCACGAGCTTCGAACCCAGGTCAAACGCCACCAGGCGCCCGGCCTTCTGAACGTTGATATCGAGCTGGCCGTTGACTATGCCGGAATCGACGGAGTCGCCCACGAACGGCTTCCAGTCGGCCAGGTTCAGTTCGGTGACGTTCAACCTCAACGCGGACTCTGCGGCTTCCTGGGCCCCCTGACTCCAATCGAGAAGCATTTCCTTTGTCAGCTTGCCCGTCAGCAACGGGCGGCCCGACTGCGTGGCGTCAAGGGTGAACGCTCGGATCGTGGCGTTGGTTCGAGGCAGGTCCAGGGTCGCGTCGCAACCGAGCTTGAAGTCGACTGTCGGCGTCCTCAGACCAGCCCGCTCGACGCTGAAGCTCGTGGCGGTGATCGAGCCGGTGGTGCTCACGAATCGGGCGTTCTGCTTCAACTCGATGTCGTAGTCCGCCGCCAACTTCGTTCCGCCGAAGGAGATGCCGAAACGTCCTCCGACAAGGCTCAGGAGTTCGCTGCCAATGCCGGTGACCTTCACTTTGAGCTTGCCCTCCTGCTCGAGCGGATCGAACGGGCCGCTCACGCTCGCGGTCCCCAGGGCGGCGGCGCCCTTGGTGAAGGCGATGGCGAGTTGCTTGATTTCGCTCAGATTGAAGTCCGCCGACAATCGGCCCTGTAACTCGGACGCATCGGCGAACGCTCCGGTGGCTCGGGTGACAGCGAAATCCGCGCTCCCTGTGATCTGCGCAGGTGCCAAGTCGGAGTCGAGATCGATTCCGAACGCGCTCCTGAGCGTGCCTGCGACATCGGCCTGATTCGTGCCTGTGCGCTGCACAAGCTGAATGCGACCGTCGAGGTCGAGTTTGGCCGGGCTCCCATTCCGAATCCCCGAGGCCTTGGCATCGAGTCCGGCCAGCTCGGCCGACGTTGCGCTGCCGTCCTTGTGGGTCTGGGTGAAATGGACGGTGGCATCGTCGATCGAGATCATCCTGACATCCACCTTCAGCGGAGAACCGGGCTTGGCCGACGCGGCCTCGGGCGTGCCGCTCCTGCCGGTGAACGCGTCCAGATTCGACGTTCCATCGGGACGCATTGTCACCCGCACGACCGGTTGGATGAGCGCGATTTCATCGACCTTGATCAGGCCTCGGAGAATCGAGACGAGGTTGTAGCGCGCGCGCAGTTCGGCGGCCTCGAGAACCGTCTCCTCGCCTTGGGGCCGGACTTTGAGGCCGCGCAGAATCACCTCCGACAAGGGACGGATCGAGACGCCGTCCGCGGCAATGTCCACACCCAGAGCGGCGCCGGCCTTTGGCAGAACCACGCCTTTGACAAACGGTTCGCTGATCGCCAGGAAATACAGGGCCACCACCAGCAAAACGAGAGCTACCCCGAGCCCGCCGGCCCATCGCACAAGGCGACGCGGCTGCTTCGGTTGATCAGAACCGGCATTTGTATCAGTCATACGAATCGAGTTGCGGGGAGCCCCCCGACGCAGTGCGTTGTTTCACAAACTGCCATCAGACTAGCCGCGGAACGGCGAAATTCAACGACAGACTCCGGCCGTCGGTGCATCCGACAGTTGTCGATGCTTGTGTCGGCCGGTGAGGGCACCGCGCCTACGACGGATGGAGACTCTCGCTGCAGCCCGCGTGCCCTGCCTGCGCCGCAGAGCGCAGCGGCCTGTCTGCCGTGTCGGGCACGGCACAGGCAGGCGCGGCAGGCAGGCCCCGCGCGGCGCATGCTCCATTCTCACCGACAACCTGCGGATGCGCTGTCCAGCCCTCCTCTGGTCGGATGCCTTATTCGCTTGAATCCGGACGGCTCGCTCAACATGGTCTGCCTGTCTATGTTTACTGGCATTGTCGAGGAAACCGGCGTGGTTGTGGACATTCGCCCGGCCGACAAGGCGATCGAGTTGACGGTGCGCCCTGGGCTCTGCGCGCGGGGCATGCGGGTGGGCGACAGTCTGGCGGTCAACGGGTGTTGCCTGACGGTGGTCAAGCTGGCCGGGCGCGGCGCTCGCGCATCCGCGCGGTTCGACCTGCTGCGGGAGACCTGGCAGCGCACCAACCTGCAGTTCCTGCGCCCGGGCTCCCTGGTTAACCTCGAGCGGTCGCTGCGCGCCGACAGCCGGCTGGGCGGGCATTTCGTGACGGGGCATATCGACGGCGTGGGGCGGATTCGGACGTGGGAGCGGGTCGGCCAGGACTGGGTGCTTGATGTCCAGGCGCCGCCCGAGGTGATGCGGTATCTGGTGTACAAGGGGTCGATCGCGCTGGACGGCATCAGTCTGACCGTGGCGGCCGTGCGCAAGCGCGAGTTTCGCGTCTGGATCATCCCCCACACGTTCGAAGTCACCAACCTGCGCGAAAAGAAGGTCGGAGACGCCCTCAATCTCGAAGCCGACCTCGTGGGGAAATACGTCGAGCAGATGCTCGGCAAGATGGACCTGCGCCGGCGATGAAGCGAACGATCCCCGGCGGTTTTCTTCTGGCGATCGAGGGCATCGACGGCGCCGGCAAGAGCGTCCAGGCCAAGGCCGTTGCCGCCGTGCTCCTGGAGCGGGGGCTCGATGTCGTTCTGACACGCGAGCCCACGCTCGGGCCGTGGGGCCAATTGCTGCGCGAGTCGGCGGCCAAGGGCCGCCTGTCGCCCGCCGACGAGTTGAAGGCGTTCATCGAGGACCGCAAGCAGCACGTGGCCGAGCTGATCCGCCCCAGCCTCGACGCCGGCAGGATCGTGATCACCGACCGTTACTATTTCTCGACAGTCGCCTATCAGGGGGCCCGGGGATTCAACCCCGAGGACCTCCTCCGCCGCAATGAGGCCATCGCCATCGAGCCGCATCTCCTGATCTTGCTCGATATCGCCCCGACGGTCGGCCTGGCCCGCATCGGCCTTCGGGATAGCGCGGCCAACGAATTCGAGACCCTCGCCACACTCACTCGATCGCGCGACATCTATCTCTCGATCCGCAAACCGTATGCGGTCCGGCTCGACGGCACCGCGCCGCCTGATGAGATTCGCGATCGGATTCTTTTCACGCTCGGTCGGGCCGTGTTGGAACGGCTGCATTTGGAGACCGGCCTGACACCCCGCCAGAGGCTCGATGCGAGCCTCGCCCTGCACGGAAGCGACGGGATGGCGGGCGAGTGCGCATGAGTGCACGTTCCGATGACATCGACTCCGCGTTCTTCAGAAGTCGGTGAGAAATGCGCGCTAGCCCGGATGTTTCACAAAGCTTCGCGGAGTCTGACATCCGGGCTCTGGCAAAACGGCGCCCGGAAAGGGAATCGGGAGCATTCTATCGATCCTGAGAATGGTCTCTCATGAGAACAGTGCGATGCAGTTCTCGATCGCTCGAACCTGGCGCGGTTTTGCTTCTCGGCTTCTCGAGCCCGCATAGCAGTCCTCTTGCGAAGTCTGAGTGCCCTGTGCGCCATCGAGGTGTGGAATATGCGGGCTAGCTGGGCGTGGGGCGGCGGTGGGCCAGGGCCCCGTCTCCTGCAAATACCGTCTTCACTCGCGTTGGCGGTGGACAAGCCTTCCCCGCTCCGGCCTTTGCGGCTTCATGAATTGGCGCTGGCGATGGGCGGCGAATCGGACAGAGGATTTGACCAATGAGGGTCGTTTGGTAGAGTGCGCGCCTTGTTGCGTGCGGCATAAAAGACTCAGTCAAAATGAAGGTTATTATCTGCGATCCGGTGTCACCGAAAGGGGTGGCCTTGCTCCAACAACGCGCCGAGTTCAAGGTCCAGGTGCTCGAGAAGCGGCTCCCTGAAGCCGAGTTGATCCCCGTCGTGGCGGACGCGGTCGCCCTGGTGGTCCGCTCGGAAACCAAGGTGACGCAGGCTGTCCTCGAGGCGGCGCCCAGGCTCAAAGTTGTGGGCCGCGCCGGAGTCGGCGTGGACAATGTGGATGTCGAGGCGGCCACGCAGCGGGGCGTGGTGGTGATGAACACACCGGGTGGAAACACTATCTCGACCGCCGAACTGACCTTTTCCATGCTGATGGCTCTGGCACGGCGCATTCCGCAGGCGCACATGTCCATGGCCTCGGGCCAATGGAACCGCAAGAGCTTTCAGGGCACCGAACTGTACACGAAAACGCTGGGCATCCTCGGCCTGGGCCGCATCGGCAGCGAAGTCGCCCGCCGCGCAATCGCTTTCGGCATGCGCGTCATCGCCTATGACCCCTACCTCACGCTGTCCCGCGCCATGGCGCTCCAGGTCGAGGTGGTCGAGAACGTCTTCGATCTCTATCCGCAGGTCGATTTTCTCACCGTGCATATGCCGATGAGTGACGAGACGCGCGGGATGGTCGATGCCGAGGCGTTCGCCCGCATGAAACGCGGCGTGCGCGTCCTCAATTGCGCCCGGGGCGGCATCATCAATGAGGCCGATCTGCGGGTTGCGCTCGAAAGCGGCCAGGTGGCTGGCGCGGCCTTGGACGTGTACGAGACCGAGCCTCTGCCCAAGGACTCTCCGCTGCGGACCCTGCCGCAAGTGATCCTGACGCCCCACTTGGGCGCGAGCACCGACGAGGCCCAGGACAATGTCGGCATCGAGGTTGCGGAGGCCGTGACGGAGTATCTCCTCCACGGCACGGTGCGCAACGCGGTGAATCTGCCCAGTCTGGACGCGGCCACCTACAACCAGGTGAAGCCGTATCTGATGCTTGGCGAGAAGCTGGGGCGGTTGGTTGCTCAACTGGGTGTCAAACGCAACCATCGTCTTGTCATCACCTACGGCGGTCAGGCCAACGAGGTGCCGACCGATCCGATCACTCGCGCCGTGCTCAAGGGCTTTCTCTCCTTTGCCGGCGGGAAGGACGTCAACCAGGTCAACGTGCGCACCCTCGCCGCCGGTCTGGGGCTGCAGGTCGAAGAGGTCAAGTCGACCGAACAGACCGATTACCTCGAGTGGCTGCATGTGGCAGCCTTCTCGGAAGGCGGCAAGGTCTCCGCCGGCGGGACCCTCTTCAGCGCGCTCCACCTGCCGCGCATCGTCCGCCTGGACAGCCAGACGGTCGAGATCATCCCTGAAGGCGTGCTGGTCCTGATGAATAACACCGATCGTCCCGGCATTGTCGGCTACGTCGGAACCATCCTCGGGCGCCACAACATCAACATCGCCAGCATGAGCCTCCACCGGGAGGAGGTCGGCGGCCAGGCCCTGACCGTTCTGAATCTCGACAGTGTTCCGCCGACGGCCGTGCTGGATGAATTCCGGCTCGATCCGAACATCTCGAACATCCGGGTCATCAAGCTTTAGCGAGGCTCCGCCTAGGACCAACGAGGCATGTCCTCAGATCGTTTGTGCAGGGTTTGGGTCATGACAATCGACAGTCGGCGCCTCGCCAAGCGGCGCCGTTGCGCGGCGCAAAAAGTTGACTCGTTTCTCACGAATTCTGAAAGGGAAGTCACCTCTAGCCCGGATTTCTCACCAATGGAAAGGTGCAGCGGAAATCTGGGCTGTGGCATCTTTCGCCGACATCGGCTCCGCGTTGAGCAAGACTGGTGAGAAATGCCCGCCAGGGCGCGCCTCAGGCCAATTCCACCTCTGGATTCCATGAATGATACACGTCGCCGTCCGAATCTCACCTCCCGGCTCCTGATCCGAGGCGTCCGTCTCGGGCTGATCGGCCTCGCCCTGATCGCCGCCGACATCCGGGCGTCCGACTCGCGCCTGGCCGACCTGTTCGAAGATCCCGTCCTGGCTCGCGGCAAGGGCTTCGAGGTCCGCCAGAGCGAGGTGGACGAGATGGTCACGGGCCTGCGAGCGACTCTGGCTTCGACGCGGGGCCAGCCCATTCCCGAAGACCAGCGCGGATCGCTTGTGACCCAGATGCTCGAGCGCCTTGTGATGATTCGCATTGCCGAAAAGCGCGCCACCGACGCCGACCGGGCCCGGGCCAGGGAGCTGGCCGACAAATTCATCGCCGAGACGAAGTCCAAGGCCCGCTCCGAAGACGCCTACCGCCGTCAACTGATTGCCACGGGAATCAAGCCCGAACTCTTCGAGTCCCGGGCCTACCAGCAGGCCCTGGTCGAAACGATCATCGACCGCGAGGTCAAAACCTCGGTGGTTGTGCCTGATGATCACGTGCGCGACTTCTACGAGCAGGGCATCGACCTCCAGGTGCGCGATCTGACTCCACTCCTGGCGCGAATCGAGAAGGAGGAAGGCACCAACGCCGTGGCCTATACCGAGGGGCTCAAGCGACTCGCTCAACTCAAGAAGGCCAACTTCGCCCGACTCGAACGCCCGGAGACCGTCCGCGTCCAGGCCTTGCTCGTCTACACCATCGATCGCTTCACCCGGGAAGAATTGTCCGATGCGGAAAAGGCCGCGCGGCGCGAACGGGTCGTGAAAGCTATTCAACGACTGCAAGCGGGCGAGGAGTTCACGAAAGTGGCCCGGGAGGTCTCTGAAGATCCGGATATTGAAAAGAACGGCGGCGAATACACAACCGTGCGGGACGCGATCGCCTACCCCGAACTCCGGGTCGCCCTCTTTTCCCTCCCGATCGGACAGCTCAGCGACATCATCACCACCCGCGCGGGCTTTTACGTCGCCAAAGTGCTCGAACGCACGCCAGCCGGCAAGGTGCCCTTCGACCAGGCCGAAGCCGAAATCCGCAACGCCCTGATCGGCCAGGAGGTTCAGAAGCGCCTGCCGGATTTCTTCGACGGTCTCAAGAAGGAGTTCGAGGTGGCCTACAGCACCAATAGCGTTTCCGCGGTGAGATGACCTCGATGGCGCGGATGTCTTCCGGGTGACCACACGCCGCGCCCGCCGCCATCTTCGACCGTCGATTCGGCTTCTCCACCAGCGGCAGACGAAAACCGGTCCCAGGCCCCAACGCAAGGTCCAAAGAACGCAGGCTCCCGGCTCCCACCGCACCACGATGCCGGGAAACCGGTTCGACTCGTTCGCCCTCTTTGGCCCTAATCCCGGTGCATCGCCCATCCGTGCCGTGAATCCCACGAATGATATGCATCCAAGGCAACGCGGATGGTGTGTTCCGTCCGTCTGCTCAACACACGCCATGGCCTCACGCCAAGACGCCAAGGCCAGACAGTTCATGGCCTCACGCCAAGACGCCAAGACGCCAAGGCCAGACAGTTCCATGGGTTCACGATGTCACCGAACGCCCCGTACCACTCTGGTCCATGAGCTCCCAAAGCTCGTTCTGATGCATTCAGCACGACTGGCACGGTGCCGCGCTTCCGGAGCCGGAACGTCGCGCCGCACCAAATGCAGATCGCGCTGGTCCAGTAACTCCCATTGTACCGTCTCACCTGCTTCTAGCCCGCGCACGTCGGTCGGGCTCAACCGGAACTTCCAGGCCATCTTCCGTGCGCCCATCGCGCGGGCGCTCGATCCCGAGGCCTGGGAGTTGTGGCAGCACGGGTCCGTGTGTCACGCCGAGCATGTGCCTCACGAGGACTACGGGATTTGGGGCCAAACACTTGCCGCGCGCATCGACACCGACGGCACGATGCGCGTGCTCCTCCCGTCTCGTCACATCGAGGGCGGCGCCGGAACCATCGGGAGCGCGTCGGGTCCGTGGTCCCAGCCGCTGCGCGAGTCCGGCTTCACCATCACGGCGCACGGCGGGCGCACAGTCAGTCTCACGCGCGCTGCCTGCGAGGTTTTCGACATGGAAGCCGAGGTCGTCCTGCGCTCCGGCACGGCGCGCCTGACCATTGAACGTGAGCCCGTCCGCGACAGCTTGAGCGTCCTCCGGTGTGAGGACGATGCGTGCTTCGAGTCCGCGATCGCGAAAGCTCGCAATTGCGCAGAATGCCCTTCTGTTAGGTTCGGCTCTGGGCTATCCTCGCCGGCGCACCATGAAGAAGCCGCTGCGGGCGTTGATTATCGAGGACTCGGAGTTTGACGCGGTGTTGCTCGTCAACCACCTGCGCTTGGGCCAGTACGACGTCGCGTGGCGACGGGTCGACACGGCTGAGGCGATGAGTCGGGCCCTGGCCGAACAGCCGTGGGACATCGTGTTCTCAGACCATCAAATGCCTCAGTTCAGCGCGCCCGAGGCGCTCGAGTTGCTGCAGCGCACCGGCCTCGACTTGCCATTCATCATCGTCTCGGGCGGGATCGGCGAGGCCACCGCCGTGGCCCTGATGAAGGCGGGCGCCCATGATTTTCTGACGAAGGGCCAGCTCGGGCGGCTGGTGCCCGCCACGGAACGCGAACTCCGCGACGCGGCCAACCGGGCTGCGCGACGCCAGGCCGAACAGCAGATGCGCGAAAACGAAATGCGCTACCGTCTGCTCTGGCACTACTCGCCCGACGCCATTCTGATGGCGGACTCCGCAGGGACCATTGGCTTCGTCAATCCCGCCGTCCAGTCGGTGTTCGGCTACACCCCTGAAGAACTGCTCGGGCAACCGGTCTCGCTTCTGCTCGGGGCCGAGGCCAACCCTCCGGCCCCGGCCGAGCCGGAGGTCGCGGACACCGACCCGGATCAGGCGCCCATGCGGGAGTCGGTCTGCCGTCACAAGGATGGGCACCAGATCACTGTCGAGGTCGGATTCAGCGCGCTCGAGTGGCAGGGCCGGTCCTGGCGCGTCGCCTTCATGCGCGACATCACCGCGCGCTGCCATGCCGAGAGAGCCTTGCGGGCCCGCGACGAGGAATTCCGCGTCGCCCGCGAGATTCAGCGTCGGCTCTTCCCGGAGCAGCCGCCCGTCATTCCCGGCTATGACATTGCAGGCTCCTCGTTCCCGGCGGACGAAGCGGGCGGGGATTATTTTGACTACATCGAGATGCCCGAGGCGGGTCTGGGCATCGTGGTGGGAGATGTCGCCGGGCACGGCATGGGACCGGCTCTCATTATGGCGGAGACGCGCGCCTACCTGCGCATTGTGGCGTTCAATCACCAGCGCCCGTGCGAGGCATTGACGAGGGCCAATCGGGTGCTGGCCGACGATCTGGGCCAGAGCGACCGATTCGTGACGGTGTTCTTTGCGAGAATCGATGCCGCGACGCGCACCCTGCTCTACAGCAGCGCCGGGCATCCGGCGGCCTATCTTCTCGATGCATCCGGCGGACTGAAACGGCGATTGGCACGCACCGGTCCGGCTCTTGGCCTGGACGAAGACACCCGGTACCAGGATGCACCGGGGGTGACACTCGATGCCGGAGATCTCCTGGTGGTGTTAACCGACGGCGTCACCGAGGCCGTCGACGCCCAGGGGAACCTCTTCGGAGCGGACCGCGTCCTCGAAGTGGTCCGGTCCCACCAGCACCTGCCCGCCCAGGTGATCGTCAAGGCCCTATGCGCGGCGACGCGCGCGTTTGCTGACGGCGGGCGGCAGACCGATGATGTCACCGTGCTGGTAGTGAAGGCATTGGCGGATTCCGTCGTTGACGGACGGCCCACTGCTTCCTAGGTTTGCATGCAACCGGCGAGTGCAGGCCCCGAAGGCTTTTCGGGGTCTTTTTCGTGCTGCCCGACACAATTCACAGGACTATGGCAAACACAATTCTGATTGGGGCCCAATGGGGCGACGAGGGCAAAGGCAAGATCATCGACGTGCTGACCGAGGAGGCCGACATTGTGGTGCGGACCCAGGGCGGCAACAACGCCGGCCACACCGTGTTCATCGGCGCCCAGAAATACGTGCTGCACCTGATCCCGTCGGGCATCCTGCGTCCGCGCAAGAAGTGCGTCATCGCCAACGGCGTCGTGATCGATCCGATTGCCTTGGTCGAGGAGATCGACGGCCTCAAGAAGCTGGGGGTCAAGGCGGCGAACAACCTGTTCATCAGCGAGACCGCTCATGTGGTTCTGCCATATCACCGCGACATCGACGCCCAGCGCGAGGTCCGCAAGGGCCAGCAGAAGATCGGCACCACAAAGCGGGGAATCGGGCCGGCTTATGCCGACAAGATGGCCCGAACCGGCTTGCGGATGATCGACCTGATCGCCCCGGACAGGTTCGAGGCCCTTTTGCGCGACCGGCTCAAAGAGAACAACGAGGTGCTCAAGGCCCTCGGGGCCAAGCCCCTCTCCTTTAAGAGCGTCCACGCCTCATACCGCGCGGCGGGTGATCGGCTGCGTCCCTACGTCACCAACACCGTCGTCATGCTCAATGAAGCCATCCGACGCGGCCAGAACCTCCTCTTCGAGGGAGCGCAAGGCACGTTCCTGGACATCGACCACGGCACCTACCCGTTCGTCACCTCTTCGAACACCACGGCCGGAGGCGCGTGCACCGGCTCGGGCGTGCCGCCGCATCGCATGGACAGGGTGGTCGGCGTGATGAAAGCCTACACCACGCGGGTAGGCGAAGGCCCGCTGCCGACCGAGAGCCAGGACATCGCCGATATGCTGCACGCCATGGGGCGCGAGTTCGGCGCCACCACCGGCCGCCCGCGGCGTTGCGGCTGGTTTGACGCGGTTGCCACCCGCCACGCCTGCATGGTCAACGGCGTCGACGACCTTGCCATCACCAACATCGACGGCCTGGATACCGTCCAAACCATCCGGGTCTGTATCGCTTACCGCGTTGGCGGCGCCACCTACGATCATGTGCCCAACAACGCCCAACTCTTGGCCCAGTGCCAGCCAGTCTACGCCGATTTCCCAGGCTGGCTGACCCCCACCGGAAAGGCCACGACCTGGAAAGCCCTCCCGTCCAGGACCCGCCAGTACCTCAAAGCCCTGGCTGAATTGTCCGGCGCCCAACTCCTCATCGCCTCGGTCGGCCCGGCGCGCGACCAGACCATTGTCGTCCGCAAATGAGCTCGAGCTCGGCTCACCTCAGCGCGTTCGGCGCGGCCTCCTCGCCGACGCATGTCGCCATCATCATGGACGGCAACGGGCGCTGGGCCAAGGAACGCCACCTGCCGCGCATCGAGGGACACCGCAACGGCGTCGAGTCGGTGCGGGCTGTGGTGCGCGCCGCGGGTGAAGTCGGCATCAAGTACCTGACTCTCTACGCGTTCTCCGTCGAAAACTGGAACCGGCCCAAGGACGAAGTGGACATGCTGATGAAGTACCTGGCGCGGTATCTCAAGAGCGAGATCGGCGAATTGAACCGCAACAACGTGCGCCTCGAAGTCATCGGCCAGACCTACCGCCTGCCCGAGTTCGTTCAACAGCAAATCGATCGCACCCGGGCTGCTCTCAGCAAAAACAACGGTCTCACGCTCATCCTGGCCCTCAGCTATGGCGGACGCATCGAGATCGTCGAGGCCATGCGCAATATCGCCCGCCAAGTCAAAGAAGGCAGGATCGAACCCGCCGAAATCAACGAGCAGGTCGTCGCCCAGAATCTCTACACCCGGAACTACCCGGATCCGGACCTGGTGATCCGGACCAGCGGCGAGTTGCGCGTCAGCAATTTCCTCCTCTGGCAAATCTCGTACGCCGAATTCGTGGTCACCCCCACACTCTGGCCCGATTTCCGCAAGCCCCAGTTCCTGGCCGCTCTCGAAGAATACGCCCGCAGACACCGGCGGTTCGGCGGTGTGTGAGATCGGAGTTCGGAGTTCGAAGATCGGAGATGGGAGATTGGGGGTCGGTGCGTCGGTGCGTCGGTGCGTCGGTGCGTCGGTGCGTCGGTGCGTCGGTGCGTCGGTGCGTCGGTGCGTCGGTGGGGCAGTGCGTCGGTGCGTCGGTGCGGCGGTGCGTCGGTGCGTCGGTGCGTCGGTGCGTCAGTGCGTCGGTGCGTCTGCTTGCAGTCGGCTCGAGCGTGCGGAGGCCGGAGATGGGAGATGGGAGATCGGGGTTCGGGGCAGTTGGACCGCATTGATTCGCGAGGCGGGAGCGAGAGGATCATTCGCCGAGATTCCTGCGCAGCAGGGCATCGAGCCGCCGCGGCGACAGCACGGTGATCGTCTTGCCTTTGACCTCGATGAGTTTCTGCTGGCGAAACTTGGCAAGGGTGCGCGAGAAGGTCTCGCTCACAGTCCCCAACTCGGAGGCGAGCACGCGCTTGGCCACCGGAATCTCGATGCGACAGGGCGTATGGCTCCGGGGGTCCGGACACCGTTTGACCAGCCAGTGGGCCAGCCGGGTCTCGACATCCTTGAGCGTCAAATCGTCGAGCAGACCGACAAGGGCCCGCAGGTGCCGGCTCATGGCGCCGAGCATGCGCAGCGCCAACTCCGGATGCTGGCGCAGGAGCGAGACGAACTCCTGCTTCTGCACCAGCAAGACCTGACTGGACTCGACTGCCCGCGCGTCGGCCGGATAGCCGCTTTCGGTGGCAAGGGTGGCCTCGGCGAATGACTCGCCCGAGTGAAAGACGCGAATGACCTGTTCCTTCCCCGTCGTGCTGACTCGGTGGACGTTGATGGCGCCCTGCTGCACGATGTAGAAACCGCGCGAGGGCTCGCCCTCATGGAACAAATAGTCGCCCTTGGCCAACCGCTTCGACACTGTGATGTCGGCGATGGTGCGCAAATCCGAGGGCGGCAGATCTGCAAACAACCGGCAGGCGCGCAGGGTGTTGATGATCGCCGCCCGTTTGAGTTCAACAAAACCAGGCGCATTCATGGGAGGGAGCCAGGCGCATCTCGAACCGATTCACATCCCGAGCCTCATCAAAGCCCCGCGTTCGGCTCACGCACTGTTACCCAGCAGTTCCCGCGTATGCCTCGATATAACACGCTGGGTTTGATGGCGCCACATCCGGATTTTCAGGAAACCTCGAGGCGGAGGAAGTTGGCCAGGATGGTTCTCCCTCCATCGGTGAGGATGCTCTCGGGGTGGAACTGGACGCCGTGAACGGGCAGTTCCCGATGGCGCACGCCCATGATCTCGCCCTCGTCGGTTTGAGCCGTGACTTCGAGGCACGCCGGCAGGCTCTCCCGTTGAATGACGAGCGAATGATACCGCGTCGCCGGGAATGGATTGGGCATGTCGGCGAAAAGGTCGCGTCCGTTATGGTGAATCAGCGATGTCTTGCCGTGCATCATGCGATGGTTCACCACGACATTGGCCCCAAACACGTGGCCGATGCACTGAAGCCCGAGGCAAACGCCGAAGATCGGCACCTGCCCCGCGAAGGTTCGAATGATGTCATTCGACAGGCCCGATTCGCGAGGGGAGCAAGGGCCCGGCGAGATCAGGATGCGCTCGGGCCGCAGCGCGCGGATTTGATCCAGCGTGACCTGATCGTTGCGATGGACTGCAAGCTCGGCCTGCATCTCCCCCAGGTACTGGACGAGGTTGTAGGTGAATGAATCGTAGTTGTCGATGACCAGGACCATAAGACAGCGCGTAGAGTGCCACGAGGCTAAAGCCGCGGCCAGGCCGTGCGGGCCAGCAACTCCGGATGTTCGCCCGCTGCGATCGGGCGCAGGCGGAAGCGGTGGGTTTGGGGCGCGCACGGGATCAGGTACTCGGGATGCGGCCATGCGCCCCAACTGTCGTCGCCGCCGACGCCCTGCTGCTTCGCGTCGAGGTTCAGTATCACGGTGTCGCGGCGCGGGAGATCGCAGGGATGCGTTACCGACTGGAGGTCTTCTGTTGTGTGGTGTGACGCGTTCACACTGAGCGCTTGCTCCGGGTGCGCGATGGCGAGCAGCCCCTCGCCTCGGGCGTTCGTCAAGGCGACCCAGCGCACATTGACCTTGTTGCCGCTCTCGCCCGGCTTGACGTAGTCGTAACAGAACTGCTCGCGCATCGTGCCGCCGTAGCGGCCCACACGCGCGTCGTTCCGATCCCAATAGGTCTCGTGCGGTCCGGGTCCAAGCCACATGATCCGGTCAAATCCGGACGGCAGAATCATCTGGGTCCCGAACCGGGGGAGTTTGGGCAGGTCGGTTTTGGCCGGGGTGAATGTCGCCTCGACCAGAATCTCACCGTCGGGCAGCACGGTGTAGCAATTCTCCCAAGTCGCGTCGACTCGGGGCAGGCTCGACGCGGTCTTCACGACGACCGCGCGGCCGTCGGGTTGGGTCGTGACAGCAAAGGCCGAGACGACAGCCTCTTCGTGGGCGCCGCGCCACACGCCCTGCGACTTGACCATGTCGCGCCCTCGATCGTTGTCGGTGGGCGCCCGCCAGAAATCGGGTCGCAGCGGGGATTCGATGCGTTTCTTGCCGCGGCGTTCGAGTGACGAGAGCGCGCCGGTCCGCTTGTCGAATGTGACCGTGAAGTCGAGCCCGGCCACACGCGCATCGACGTCCGTCTCGCTCACCGAGAGGCCCGGGAACCCGTCGTAGCGCAGAGCCGGGGCCGGAGCCGCGTCGGGCAACTGAATCTGGTCCCAGGCAATCTCGTGGCCGCGTCGGGCCCACGGCGCATCGCTCTTGAGGCGGAAGCTCAGTTCGAGGAAGTACTCGACGCCGGGCTTGGGCGTGAAAGGGGCAACGGGAATCGCGAGATCGGCGGACGCCCGCGGCGCAAGATCCGGCCCGGGCAACTCGCCGCGCTGCAACGTCCGTCCGTCGCCGGTCAGGCTCCAATGCACCCCCACGAGGTCTTTGGGATTCGTGAAATCGAACCAGTTGACGACCTTGACCGTGCGCGCGGCCAGATCGGCGGGATGGCAGTGCAGGGACTGGTAGATGTGCTTGACTTCGAACAGGCCGGGGTGGGGTTTGCGGTCGGGGGAGACCAGACCGTTGCACAGGAAGTTCTGATCGCTCGGCGTGCCGGGCGGGCCGTAATCGCCGCCGAAGGCCCAGAACCACGGCTCGCCTCTCTTCACGGGTTGCACGGTCCGCGTTGCGTTGCGGCGAACCGGCTCCCGGAGGGCCTGGTCGACCCAGTCCCAGATGAAGCCGCCCTGAAGGTAGGGCTTCTCGTAGATCAAGTCCCAGTAATGCCACATGTTGCCGCTGCTGTTCCCCATCGCGTGCGCGTACTCGCAGAGGATCATCGGACGCGTCCGCTCGCTCTGCGCTTCGAGGACGAAGTCGCGTCCCCAGCCCCCGTCGACACGCTCGCCGTCGGCGTACTTGCGGAGCAGGGACGGGTGGGGATACATGGGACAATAGATGTCGGTGTTGGGGGCGAACCCGGCCCGTTCGTGGTGGATGGGGCGGCTCGGATCGCGCTGTTTGATCCAATCGTAGGTGGCGTAGAAGTTCGGGCCATTGCCGGCCTCATTGCCCAGCGACCAGATGATCACCGAGGGATGGTTCTTGTCGCGCTCGACCATCCGGATGGTCCGGTCGAGATGCGCGTCCTTCCACTCGGGGAAATTGGCCAGCGATTCGCGGCCGTAGCCCATGCCGTGGCTTTCGATGTTGGCCTCGTCGACGAGGTAGAGCCCATAGCGGTCGCACAAGTCATACCAGGCCGGCTGATTCGGGTAATGCGAAGTGCGCACGGCGTTGAGATTGTGCTGCTTCATCATCCGGATGTCTTCGAGCATACCCTCGACGGTGACGGCCTGGCCGCGGTCCGGATCGGTTTCGTGGCGGTTGGCCCCCTTGATCAGGATGCGCCGGCCGTTGACGAGCAGGCTGCCGTTGGCGATCTCGACCTCGCGGAAGCCGACGTTGACCGGGATGACTTCCAGCACCTTGCCAGCGCTGTCTTCGAGCGCGAGCAACAGCTTGTGCAGGGCAGGCGTCTCCGCCGTCCACTTCGCCGGATTCGCGATCGCTTGCGTGATGCTCCCCTGTCCGCCGCTGCCGTCGGGCCCGACGCGCATTGTGAGCTTGGGCGAGGCGATGCTCTGGCCGCGGGCGTCGAGCAGGCGGCAGTTCACCGCCACGTCCGCCGGCTGGTCAGTCGTGTTCTCGAGCGTGACGGACACGCTCAGGGTCGCATTCCGGTAATCCGCATCGAGGTCGGTTTTGACTTCGAAATCGCGGATATGGATGTTCGGCGGCGACCAGAGGTAGACGTCCCGGAAAATGCCGCTCATGCGCCAGAAATCCTGGTCTTCGAGGTAGGAGCCGTCACACCAGCGGAAGTTCTCGACTGCGAGCACGTTCTCGCCGGGAGTCAGGAAGGACGTGATGTCGAACTGGACCGGCGTGCGTGAGTCCTTGCCCATGCCGACCTTCTGTCCGTTGACCCACAGGTAGAAGAACGAATTGACACCGTCGAAAGCGATCAGGACACGGCGCCCGGCCCAGTCGCCCGGCACGGTGAATGTGCGACGGTACGAGTTGACGGTGTTGTTCGGATCGTCTTCGGGCACGAACGGCGGTTTCCAGGGTTTGGGCCACGGATAGGGGATGTTGACGTAGATCGGCACGCCGTAACCGTGCATCTCGACGTTCGAAGGCACCGGGATCGCCGCCCACGCCCGGTCGTCGAAATCCCGTCGCCAGAACTCCGGCACACGCTCGCCGTGATTCTTCCCGTATCGGTACTTCCACTCCCCATTGAGCGAACGGTAAAAGCGCGACCGGACGCGCTCGGCGTTGCACACCGGCCCGATCTTGAGCGCCGTCCGAATGTCCGGGCAAATGACCATCGTCGCATGAGGCGGCAGGTTGCGGATGCCGGTCAGTCCGGGATTCTGCCAGTCCGGCGGCGTGGCGTCGGCAAACGCCGTCGCGACGGTGGCTGCGAGAATGAGAAGCGCTTGCGCACAGCGAGCCAGAACACGGTGATTCATAACTGGACCAGTATTGCCCTCATCCCTTCGCCGAGTCACGCCAGGATTTCTTGTCCGGTCAGGCCTTGACGTTCCTCCGCGGATGCGGATTGTGTCGCGCCACAGATACGACGCCCAGGCGCATTCACGGACGGCGAAGCCGCATCGATCTCCGTCGCCAAGCCGTGCCGGCTGTCGCGGTCGCCGGGCGGTTTCACCCTCATCGAGTTAATGGAAGCAATGTCACCCTACTCGACGGCCATGTCGAACGGGTGCCGTTCAAAGCGCTGTGGGAGATCGACGCACGGCGTCGCGTCGTACACTCGTTCTGGTACATCGAAGACTGACGGCGTCTGCGGGCCTCAACCCACGATCGAGCCCAGAATCTCGAGGGCCTCCCCATTGATCCGCTTCGCGCGCTCTTCGGTGCCCGCTTCGCTGTAACACCGGAGTTCCGGCGCGTTCCCGGAAGCCCGCACGTGGAGGATCTCGCCGTTGCCGAATGTCACCCGCAGACCGTCGGTCCGATCGATCGTCCCGACCGTGCCGCACAGGGCGCCGAACACCGCTTCGAGCTCCCGGCCGTCCGCCGCGTCGCTCCCGGTGCTGAAACGCTCGAGCAGCGCGGCGCTCTTCCGAGGTGGGACATTCTTCATCCGACCGCTGGCCGTGAACCGGGCCGGAAGAGCCGCGGCAAGCTCGGAGACGCGCCGTCCCTGGCGCTTGGCGAGCAGCAGAATGCTCAGAATCACAAGGACGGCGTCGCGCGTCGGCAGGGCGCGCAGCGTGCGGCCTTGCCGTTCGATGTGGGAATTGAGAAGAAAACCGCCGTTGGCTTCGTATCCAACCACACGGCGCCCTCCTTCCGCCGAGGCAGCGTTCATTGCGGCGATGACGTACGGCGAGCCGATTTTCGTCCGGCGCACCTCCCTGAACCAACCGCATCTCTCGACGGCCGTGTTGCAGCTCACCGGCGTGCAGACCGCGTCCGCATCGAGAAACCGCGCGCACAGGATGCCGGCCAGATCGCCGCGCAGCCAACGGCCCCGTTCATCGCTCAGAAGCGGGCGGTCGCTGTCCCCATCGGTCGAGACCAGGGCGTCGTAGCCGTCTTCCCGCGCCCATTGTTCTGCCAGCGCCACGTCCTCGGGGCGGATGGCTTCGGTGTCCACAGGAATGAAGACCTCCGAGCGACCGAGAAGGATGATCTGTGCGCCGAGCGCTTCGAGTATCCGGGCGAGTATGTCGCGTCCGACCGCCGAGTGCTGGTACACCCCCAATCGGAGTCCCTCGAGTGCGCTGCTTCCAAAGAAATCGACGTAGCGTGCAATGTACTGCTCGCCCGCCTCCACCGACTCGATGCGGGCGACGGAGCCATGAAAGCAATCCGTGGGGCCCGCAGCACCGTCACCCTCACCCGCCCTTCGGACACCCTCTCCCACCTGCCTGGGCCCAGGTTTCGGCAGGCAGGTCGGATGGGAGAGGGCCGGGGTGAGGGGGTTTTGTCCCGTATGCCGCGGCCCTCTGAGCAAGGGGGCGAAACGTCCCGCGGCGTCGAAGAGAGCGTCGTCCACCGCGACGACCTGCCTCGCGATCCCCTCTTCGTCCTCCTTGAGAATCTCGCCTGAGGGCGTGTTGAACTTGATGCCGTTCCGATCCTCGGGGATATGACTGCCGGTCACCATGATGGCCGGAATCTGGCCCTCGAGCCCGAACAGGGCCAGGGCGGGCGAGGGAATCCTGCCGCACCAAACGACCCGATATCCCATTGCCTCGGCGGCGCGGGCGACGGCTTCCATGATGCGGCCGGTGCTGGGGCGCAGATCGCCCGCCACGGCAATCGCGCGGCTGCCGGGAGCCGGCTTGCCTCGGGATTCGAAGTGCTGCAAGAAACCGGTCGTGTACGCGTAACAGACGAGGTCCGTCATCGCGTCCGCCAGGCCGCGCGCGCCGCTCGTGCCAAAAGCGACGCCACTGGTCGCCATCAATTCCCGCAGGCTTGTTTTCATCGGTGTCAAGTTGTCAGCGGCAGGCGGCGCAGGCGCGGCGCAGGTACTCTTCGTAGGCCCAATCCCCACTGCTCCCGGTTTGCCGGGTGACAACCAGATCCAGGCTCGGAACAAAGGCAATGAACTGCCCGCCGGATCCCGGCTTGCAGCGCGCATCCGCGGGAATGCCGTCGCCGTTGCGTCCGGTCGCCGGGTCATGGCGGGCGGGCAATTCCCAGCCATGCGAAAAGACCTGAGGATTCAACTTCCAGCGCAGTTCGGGGCTCTTCACCTGGTGGGTGGGGGCGCCCGTTTGTTGGACGAACCAGGCCGGGATGATCTGTTTCTCGCCCCATTTTCCGCCCCGCAGCATGCAATAGGCGATCCGGGCCAGATCGCGCGCCGGCATGCCCAACCCATGGGTGGGATGGCGCCCGATCCGCTCGCCGCCCTCGGCGAACTGAAACCACCAATGCTCGATGCCGAGCGGACGGAACAGCGCGTCGATCGCAAACTGGTCGTAGGGTGTGCCGGTGACTGTCTCGCAGACCAGCGCCGCATGATGCAGCGCATGGGTCGAGTAACCGCACGCAGTTCCGGGATCGAACGCGAGCCGCGCTGTCCGGGCATCGCCGCTGAGCCCGAGCACGTATTCCCACGTCCCGTCATTGGGCGCACCCGTCGCTTCCGGACATATCCCCGATGTGTGATTGAAGAGTTGACGTACCGTGATCGCGCTCTTGCGGGCGTCGCTCAGAGGCGAGGCCCACGGGATGAAATCGAAAGCCCGATCCTCGAACGACATTCTCCTCGGAGTGAGTCCGTGCCGGCTGCGCTCGGATGCGATTGCCAGGACGGTCGCGCACACCGCCTTCGAGACCGAGGCCACGCGCCGCGCGTCGGTCTTGCTGCTGTTGCCCCGCTCGACTTCGAGCACGATATGGCCGTGCCGGATCACCACCGCGGCGAAGCTCCGATTGTCGCTCGCCCTCAGCCACGCCCCGAGTGCTTCGAGCTCGTCCGGATTCATCCCGCCGCGCGCGCGGATGGCGTCCGGCTGATCCAGAACCCGCCACCCGCCGGCGCTTTCGGGCGGCGGGTAGTACGCAGAATCATTGACCCCGTCAACGGAGCACAGAAACTCGACTTGTTTACGGCGAGTTTCACCGGTCAAGGATTGGCTGGCGCGCATGAGTGCACCTTTCGATGACATCGGCTCCGCATTCTTCAGGAGTTGGTGAGAAATGCGCGCTAGGGGCGATGTCTGGCCGGCGCCTACACCGAGCCACACGCACGGCAGAACAATCAGCCACGCGCCGCGCCCGAACCGGCAACGATCGCCGAAGAACGGATGCATTTGTTTCCTCTTCATTTGAGCCATGTGTCGCGGTGCGCTCGCACGAAGTCGTCGTCGTTCAACTCCGGATACGCGCGGCAGACGCGACCGATCTCATCGCTTTGTCCGGCGGAAAGCGTTTCATGCGTGTCCAGGCACCATCGTCCGGCCATGAGCCCTTGGCGGCGCAGAATCTCGTGGAGACCCGCAATGCAGCCCGCAAAGCCATGAGCGGCGTCGAACAGCGCCGCGTTGGCATCGGTCACCGCGGCCCCGAGCCGGAGCAGGTCCGGCGGCACGCGCTGCCCCGTACGGGCGATGCGGCGACACGCGCCGTGCAATTCGACGGCCTTGCGTGTCCACACCGCCCAGTGTCCCAGCAATCCCCCGACGATCCGGCGTTCGATCGTGGCGCGGCCGACGCGGAAGCGAAACGGAGTGAGCAGGTCCGCCACGATCGTATCGTCGTTCCCCGTGTACAGCGCGATGTCGTCTCGGCCCGCTTCCGCAACGGCGCGGATCACATCCAGAGTCTGATAGCGGTTGAATGGGGCGATCTTGATGGCGACCACATTCTCGATCTCCGCGAACCGGCGCCAGAAGCGGAACGGCAGGACGCGCCCGCCCACCGCCGGCTGCAAATAGAATCCGACCAACGGAATCTCGCGCGCCACCGCCCGGCAATGGGCTAGCAGGGCGCGTTCGGGCGCGTTGCGGAGAGCGCCCAGCGAAAGCAACCCCGCATGGTAGCCGAGGGCGCGGGCGAGCCGGGCTTCGTATGCCGCTTGAGCCGTCGAGCCGCAAACACCGGCGATCAGGACTGGCGGCCGGCCCGATGCGCCAGCGGCCTCGGCGGCGGTTCGAGCGGCAAGCTCGAGGACGGGTCCGAGGAGTCCATGCCGCGGATCACGAATTGCGAACTGGGTGGTATGGACGCCGACCGCGAGACCGCCCGCGCCCGCGGCAAGGTAATAGCGCGTCAGCGCCCGCTGCCGGCATTCGTCCAATGTGCGCCGGCGGGTCAGGGCCAGCGGATGCGCCGGAATCACCAATCCCTCGCCCAGCCTGTCGCGCACCCATTCCGGAGGCTGCGGATCGTCATTCATCCTCTGCCCATTTTCCTTGACCGGTCATACTCGTTGCTGGCCGGTCCAGTTTCTGTGGTGTGGTGACGGCGTCAAGGATTCGTTGGCTGCTTGTTTCGTGGAGTCTCAATCACGGCTAAGCCCAAAAACGCGAAGTGTGGACTCATGCGGGATAGCCCTGCATATCACAGAGGTCAAGGCAATGCTCCTTCGTCGCGCCTCGCCGGCGAGCCAAATCCCCTCCAGCAAAATCGGAAGTAATTTTGCACAGACCCTTAGGCCAAGCCTCGCTAATACTGTCCGTCCCGCACCTCGAAATGGGTCGGTCTCTCGAGAGTGCGCCCGCCGCTTCTCACCCAATCCGCCACCCAGCGGATGATCGTGTCCATGGGAGTCGGGGGTTCACCCAGGATGCGGCACAGACCCGCGGCGTTGCCGAGCAGGGCGGTCTGGGACTCCGCACCGGTGAACTCCGGCGCGCGGTCAAGAAACGTCCCCAGCTTGTTGGCGACTTCGCGGACGGAGAAGAGTTCAGGGCGGCACAGGTTCCAGACCGCGGGTGGGGAAGCGGCCAGATCGAGCCCGCGGATGATCATGGCGTTGGCATCACCCTGCCAAATGCAGTTGAACCAGCCATTGGCCAGCGGGATTGGGGTGCCAGCCTGAATTTGGCGGGCGAGATCGGCGATGACGCCGTACCGCAGTTCGACTGCATAGAACAGGCGCAGCAGCACGACCGGCGTATGTTGACGGCGGGAGACGTATTCGAAGAGGCGTTCCCGAGCCACAGCGGCGTTGGCATACTCGCCCAGCGGATGCAGCGAATCCGTCTCGACCGACCCGCCGCGCCGGACCTCGGCCAGCGGGTAGACATTCCCGGTCGAGATGGCGGCGATGCGCGCCTGGGGGTAACGCGCTGCCACACGCTCCGGCACGAGGGTGTTTACAGCCCACGTCATCGCCGGCGCCTTGGACGTGCCGAACTTCAGTCCAACCATGTACACCACGTTCTGCGCATCCGGCAGACGCCGCACGCCGTCCGCTTCGAGCAGATCGACAGAGCACGTTCGGACACCTCTTTCTTCGAGCCAGACCCGGATGCGCGGATCGCCAAAACGGCTCGCCGCAATCACCTCGAGCGGGTGCTGCGCAGCCTCTGCCGCCCGGCGGGCCAGCACGGCAAGCGTCGGCCCCATCTTCCCCCCGGCACCGAGAATCACCAGCGGACTCGAGAGTGTCCGGATGAACTCGATCAGCCGTGCGCACGGCCGTGTCAGCCAGTCGTCGAGGGCGGATTCACTCGGAAAATTGTCGGGAACAGCCATGGGCGCTCTCGTTCTTCTTGCTCTTGCTCTTGTCTTAGCGACGTCTCTCGGGCAGCGGCCGGCAAGGTCCGCCGCCGGTCAGCATCTTCGGAAGGTGGCGGTGAACCGCGGACATTTTCGGGCAGCCGCGCGTGCGCGTCAATCCAGACCCCGTGCGGCGCAAACTCGATTTTCACTGAGAAGATGCAGATGCACTGTGTCTCGAGGGTCGGACGCTCGACATGCCGCGCATCGAGCAACGGGCCGCCCGGCGGCTCGATCGTCTTAGCGATTCCGACCTGCTGGGGACCGTATAGTCGTCGCGCCCCCTGGGTGTCGAGTTGATGCGTGGATTCAAGGTGTCACTCGATGCCGGCCAGACCAAACGCCTCGAAGTCCGAGCCGCACGGTGAGCGGCATCGCTTTGCGCCCTGGTGCCCTGCGATTTCACTCATTCGGCATTGCATTGTGTGGTCAATCGGTTGCAGACTCGATCTGCTCGGTCATGGGAAAGCGTCGGGCCGACACGATTGGCATGTGTGTCATGCCCGCCCCGACACCGGGTCGTGAAGTCTGGCCCGCGCCGCCTGCGTGGACGGCATTCGCGATAACAATGGCTGGCGGAGAGCGCCCTGAGTTCTCCGCCTTGCAGGCGGCAAAACGAGAAAAGAGAAAGAGCAACCGGGACCTAACAACTATGAACATGAAACCTCAGAATTCTCGCGGATGGCGATCCTCCCTGACACTCCTGGCAGCAGGCTGTGTGGGGATGGCCGCAGTCTGCGCTCAGCCCGTCAAACTGGCCGATTTCCAGTTCAACGAGGGCTCGGGCAGAACCACCGCAAGCACCGTCAACAGCCTGGTCGGAACCTTGGGCTTGCCCTCGAATCCGGACAATATTCCCGTGATCATCAACGACACGCCGTCGGGCGCCGCCAACGACCGGGCGGTGCAACTGAGGGGTGTGGGCTATCTGCTTGCCGACGACAGCAACGGTCCCATCCTGAATGTTGCCACCGAGCCGCTCACCGTCGAGGCGTGGGTGAAATGGGACGGCACGGACCCGGACGTGAACAACGGGATTCTCGCCTACGGGGCCTCCTATAAACTGGGCCTGACCACCAGCGGTCAAATCCGTTGGACCCTGTTTGGCATCGTCGATGTCAACAGCGACTGGTATCTGCCGATGGACAACCTCTGGCATCATGTCGCCGCGGCCTACGAGCCCGGCGTCGGTGTCACGATCTATCTCGATGGCGTCGGACAATTCGTTGCGGAAACACGGCCGATGCGGGCTTTCCAGCACGCCTGGCTCACCATTGGAGCCGAGAATCTTGGCAACCCGATTCTCGCCGCCCTCGATCGCGTTCGTGTGCACAAGGCGCTGCTTTCCGAAACGGAACTGGACAGCATTGCCACCGAGCCCAAGGGTGTCCTTGCCAGCACGCTCGTCGCCTACGACTTCAACGAAACCGAGATGCCGTTTCAGAACGCCAAAGCCCCGGCCCGGCCGACCATTACGTCGGACCAATACAACATAGCCAACACGACGCCGTCGTTCTCGACAGACTCACCAACCGGCGGCGCGGGCGATTACTCAATCGAGTTCTCCGTCCCGGGCCAGCGCATCGTGGTGCCCGATCCCACCACGGCGATCCAGCTCGGGGACGAGAACCCGGACATCGCCGGCGATTTCACGATCCAGGCCTGGGTCAAGTTCGGCAGCATCGCGGCGCGCGCAGTGATCTGGATGAACAACTGCCCCGGCGGCGCTGTCTCCTTCTCCGTGTTGAATCGCAAAGTGTTCGTCACCACCCTCGGTATTCTCGACCGCGATTCGGACGCCCCGATCCCCGACGATGGCGGATGGCATCACATCGCCGTTGTCCATGAGAATGGCGTCGCGTTCCGGTTCTACGTGGACGGCATTTTGAAGGACACCAAAGCCTACACAGGGGGCGTGATCTACACGCGCACCGACCCGCAGTTCACTATCGGCTGCGAAGGCTCGGGCAACCTGCCGTACGTGGGCAAGCTTGACCGCTTGATCGTGAGCCGCGGTGTGGTTCCGGCAGAGGAACTGGATTACCGCGTCATCCCCGGCGTCGATCCGGGCGCGCCTGAGCTGACGATTGGCACCGTGGTCGAAGTGACCTGGCCTTCCCTGCCGGCCGGCTATGTCCTGCAGTCCACAACGACCATCGCGGACCCCGAAAGCTGGATCAACGTCCCTGGCACGCCGTTTGCCAGGGAGGGCACCTACCGGTTCTACTTCCCGCCCACTGCCGAGAAGACCTTCTACCGGCTGTTCAAGCCGTAAGGCGCTGCACAGGCCGTCACGGCCTGTCCATTCCCGGGTTCCCGCGGCCCGTCAGGGCCGCGGGAACCCCGCATTCTCGAACAATCGTCACAGGAAAGCGCTGAACCGCCGCTTTCCAGGCATGGTCCTCAGTGCTTGACCACACCAAAGCGGGCTGAAGCACACGCACGTTCTGGCCCGCCTGGCCGGTCATTCGTTCGCGTGAAACTCCCCCCGCCACGGCATCGCTGGCGGCTCTCACCCCGTCGTGCGATCGCCGTTCAACGGCGCCTCGCCGCGCGTGTCCAGATCGAACCGTTCAGGGGAGAAGCCCGCTTCATCGCCGGTCTCGATGCCGCATTTTCAGTTGACGGCGCCTTCTGTCTGGGCGCGGTCGTCCTGTGGAACATGACGGAGCGGCGCGTGGTCGAAGAGCGCGTGGCGCGGCGCCGGCTGCAGTTTCCGTATGTGCCCGGGTTGCTTTCCTTTCGCGAGGCGCCGGCCTTGCTCGAAGCGCTGCGTCGGCTCGACACGCCGCCCGACGTGCTCATGTGCGATGGTCATGGACTGGCCCATCCGCGCCGCTTTGGCATCGCATGTCATTTGGGAGTTCTCTGCGATCTGCCCGCGATCGGTTGCGCCAAGAGCCGGCTCGTGGGCGAACACGCCGAACTCGCACGCGCGCGCGGCGCCTCGGTTCCGTTGCGGCACAAACTCGAGATCGTTGGCTCGGTCTTGAGAACCCGGCCCGGGATTCGCCCCGTCTATGTCAGCGTCGGCCATCGCATCGACCTCGCCGGCGCGCAGGAGATCGTTCTGGCTTGCGCCGTCCGCTTCCGATTGCCCGAGCCGACGCGTCTGGCCGATCAACTGGCTGCCCGAGCGAAACAGACCGTTTCCCGCGGACCAGATTCAATGTCGTGACCGGGCGCACTTCGAGTGGTATGTTCCTGCCCATGAGAACCCAATCGCTCTATCGAGCTCTCGCGCTCGCTCTGATCTGCACAGTGCCGGGAAACGCGGTTGCCGGCGAATCGGCACCGTCCTCGACAGGCGCAGCGCCAACGCCAGATGCCGCCGTCCTCGTCGTCAGGAACCAGGGCTTCTTCCCAGTTGCCTTGCGGTTGGCGGACGGACGGCTGGCGGCCGTGTTGCGCGGCGGGGCGCCCCACATCGGTCTGGCAGGTCGCCTGGACATCGTGTTTTCGACGGACGATGGCCGGACTTGGACGGCGCCATCGCTCGTTGTGGACGGTCCGTTGGATGATCGGAACCCCGCCTTCGGGCAGGCGGCGGACGGCTCCCTTGTCGTGGGTTATTGGGAATGCGGCTACTACGACGCGGCCGGGCAGTGGGCGCCCAACGCGCCGACCGCCAAGGCGCGGACGCTGGCCACCCGCTCGACAGACGGCGGCAAGACCTGGACCACACCCGAGCCGATCGATCTGCCGGGGCTCAAGTTCGGCAGCCCGTACGGACGCATTCTGACCATGCCGGACCAGACGATGTTGATGAATGTCTACGGCGTCATCGAGGGAGGCAGCCACGACTCGAGTCTGCTGTTTTGCTCGAAAGACCAAGGCAAGACCTGGATGCGGCACAGCGTGATTGCGGCGGACGGCTTCAACGAGACCAGCCTCGCCCGCTTGAACGACGGCACGCTGGTCGCCGCGCTGCGCCACGATCAGAGGGCGGGTGGCCCGGGCGAGAACGTGTGGGTTGCATCGAGCAAAGATAATGGCCTGACCTGGTCGGCTCCGATCTCGCTGACGCCGGACCGCGTGCATCCGGCTGACCTGGCGGTCTTGCGGGACGGGCGGCTCGCGTTGGTGGCCGGCGACCGGAGGAATCCGTTCGGGTTGATCGGCATCGTAGGTGACGCGCAGGGCGGATTCGAGTGGGCGGCGCACCGCGTGCTTCTGGATCGTCTGACCAACGGCGATTGCGGCTACCCGAGCGCGGTGGCGTTGAACGACGGGACAATCCTGGTGGTGTATTACGCGGTCGGCAGCCAGAGCCAGCCCGACTGGGGCGTGCACGCCGGCGCGATTCTCTGGCGCCCTTGACGGTCGAGGGGGCCTGCGCTCGCGCGTCAGATGGGCCCCCGTCGCTGCGCGGCCTGCGCGCCTCCGACTTGGAGGCGCCGCAGTCGGCTCTGGCGGAAGCCGTAGATGAAGTACAGCGCCAGGCCCGCCACCATCCAGAGACCGAACCGGCCCCAGGTGATCCCCGGCAACATCGCCATCAGCACGGCGCAACACGCGATCGCCGCCAACGGCACCCACGGCACCCACGGCGTGCGGAACGGACGCGTCCGATCGGGGTCTTTCCGGCGCAGCACCAGGATGCCGACGGCAACCAGGATGAAGGCGAACAGCGTGCCGATGTTGGTCAATTCCACCATCTCCTTGATGTTGGTGATGCCGGCAAAGAACGCCACGAAAACGCCGGTGATGATGGTCGTGACATGTGGCGTGCGAAAGCGCGGGTGAACGCGCGCCGCCCAGCGCGGCAGCAGACCGTCGCGGGCCATCGCGAAGAAGATGCGGGGCTGGCCAAGCTGAAACGCGATAAGCACCGACGTGTTCGCGCAGAGGGCGCCGGCCGAGATCACGCCTGCAACCCACGAAAGCGCGCGCGGGCTGAGGCCGACCGAGGAGAAGGCCGACGCGAGCGGATCAGCCGTTCCCAGTGTCTTGTAGGGTGCAAGTCCCGTCAGCACAATCGCCACGACCACGTACACCACGGTGCACGCCACCAGGCTGGCGATAATCCCGATCGGCAGGTCGCGTTGCGGGTTGCGCGCCTCCTCCGCTGCGGTCGATACGGCGTCAAACCCGATGTAGGCAAAGAAAATGATCGCCGCCGCCACCAGAACCCCCTCTGTGCCGTGCGGGGCGAACGGAGTCCAGTTGTCGGGCTTGACGTAGAACGCGCCCACCGCAAGGAAAAACACAATGACGCCCAGTTTCAGCACAACCATCGAGGTGTTGAAGCGCGCGCTCTCCCGGATGCCCCGCACCAGAATCCATGTGATCGCCGCTACCGCAAGAACGGCGGGCAGGTTGAAGATGATGGGCAAACCGAGCGGGCGCGGCGCCAGCGTGAACGCGCGCGCTTCGTGCAGGACCGACTCGCCCAGCGCGCCGATGTCCTGGCCCGCCGCATGGGCTTGGGCCACGAGGGCCGATGCTTCCGACGCAGTCCGGTAGTCCGTGCCCAGCCACTCGGGCCATAGAAAGCCGAAACCGCGCAGCAACTCCTGGAAGTAGGCCGACCACGAAATGGCGACCGCCACGTTCCCGATCGCGTATTCGAGGATCAGGTCCCATCCGATAATCCAGGCGACAAGTTCGCCCAGCGACGCGTACGCATACGTGTAGGCCGAACCGGAAACCGGCGCCAACGACGCAAACTCCGCGTAGCAGAGCGCCGAGAAACAGCATGCCACCGCCACGATCAGAAACGAAAGCGACAGAGCCGGACCGGCGCCCAGATGGTTGGCGCCGCCCGCCGCCGCCGTGCCCACCGTCGAGAAGATGCCCGCCCCCACGATCGCGCCAATGCCCAGCGCGGTCAGTTGCACTGGACCGAGCGTGCGTTTGAGTTGCAGACCGGGGCGTTCCGTTTCGCTCAGAAGCTGTGCCAGAGGCTTGACCTCGAAAAGCCGAGCCCAGGCCCGGCGGAGCGCCGACGAACTGTCCGGTTGTTCTGGCATGCGCGCGCGCATCTTGCGCAAGCCATCCGGGCCTTGGCAAGCGTCCCGTGCCGGGAGCGCCTCCTCCCCCCAGCCGGCATATTTCATCCCACCCGTGCACAGGGCGATCGGACTTCGAAAGAGGACTCCTATGCGGGCTGCGATCGACGAGTTCAGAGTTCGGAGTTGAGCGTTGAGCGTTGAACGTTTCCCGTTCATGGGCCCGTCCGCATTCAACCGTTGAATGTCAACGCTCTCCCACGAAGCAGACCCATCGCTCCATCCCTCTCCCGCCGGACGGGAGAGGGTGGCCAGCGAACGCGGGACGGGTGAGGGGAATTTTGTCGCCTATTCTACGAACCCCGCTTTAAGGAGGGCGCGGCCGTACTCGCGATTCATCCGAGCGATGACATCGATCCGGATGTTCTTCGGGCAAACCGCCTCGCACGATCCCGTCACCGTGCAGGCGCCAAAGCCGGCATCGTCCATCGCGCGCACCATCGCGAGGACACGCCGCTCGCGCTCGACTCGCCCCTGGGGCAGGAGGCTCAGATGAGACACCTTCGAGGCGACAAAGAGCATGGCCGAGGCATTCTTGCACGCCGCCACGCACGCTCCGCACCCGATGCACACCGCGGCGTCCATCGCCCGATCGACGTCCGTCTTGGGAATCGGGATGGCGTTTCCATCCGGCGCACCTCCGGTTTTTACCGAAACATACCCGCCAGCCTGAATGATGCGGTCAAAGGCATGCCGATCGACCACCAGGTCTTTGATCACGGGGAACGGACGTGCCCGCCACGGTTCGAGCGTGATCGTGTCGCCGTCCTTGAAGTGGCGGAGGTGAAGCTGGCAGGCGGTTGTTCCGTGGCGGCTGCCGTGCGGGACGCCGTCGATCACCACCGAACAGGCCCCGCAAATCCCCTCCCGACAATCGGAATCGAACGCGATCGGCTCGCCGCCGCTGGCAATCAAGTCCTCATTGACCTCGTCGAGCATCTCGAGCAACGACATGTCAGCGGAGACGTTGCGCGCTTCATAGGTCTCGAAACGCCCGAAGGCCGAGGCGCTCTTCTGGCGCCAGACTCTCAAGCTCAGATGCATCACCTGTAGCTCCTCGTGCTCATCCGCGCCTCCTCGTACTCGAGGGGCTCCTTGTGCAACATCGGTTCCCGGTCCTCCCCCCGAAACTCCCACGCCGCCACGAACGCAAACTGCGCATCGTCCCGCTTCGCCTCCCCATCCTCGGTCACCGATTCCGTCCGGAAATGGCCGCCGCACGACTCGCGTCGCATCAGCGCGTCGCGACACACCAATTCGCTCAACTCGAGATAATCCGCCACCTGATTCGCCCGCTCGAGATCCTGATTCAATTCGCCTCCACTCCCGCTCACCTTGACGTCGCCCCAGAACTCGGCGCGCAACTCCGGGATGCGGCGGAGGGCCTCGCGCAGACCCGCCTCGCTCCGCGTCATGCCGCAGTCGTTCCACAGCAGCCGCCCAAGCTCCCGGTGAAACGAGGTCACGGTGCGTTTGCCTTGCACGGACAGCAGGCGCGCCAGCCGCGCCTTGACCTCGGTTTCGGCGGCGGCGAAACCCGGGTGATTGGCCGGCGCCTTGGACGGGCGACCGGATGCGAAGTAGTGGCCGATCGTGTACGGCAGGATGAAATAACCGTCCGCAAGGCCCTGCATCAGTCCGCTCGCCCCCAGCCGGTTCGCCCCGTGATCGGAGAAGTTCGCCTCCCCGATGACGAACAGGCCCTGCAGGTTGCTCATGAGGTGGTAGTCGACCCAGAGCCCCCCCATCGTGTAATGCATCGCCGGGTACATCCGCATGGGCACCTCGTACGCATTCTCGCCCCGAATGCGCTCGTACATCTCGAACAGATTCCCATACCGCTCCCGCATCCTCTCGATCCCCATTTGCCGGATCGCGTCGCCGAAATCCAGGTACACACCCAACCCTCCCGGACCCACCCCCCGGCCCGCATCGCACACCTCCTTGGTCGCCCGGGACGCAATGTCACGCGGGGCCAGGTTGCCGAAGCTCGGATACTTCCGTTCCAGGTAGTAGTCGCGGTCCTCCTCCGGAATCGACCCCGGCGCCTTCGCGCAGTCTTCCCTGCGCCTGGGGACCCAAACCCGCCCGTCGTTGCGAAGCGATTCCGACATCAAGGTCAGCTTGCATTGATGCTCGTCGCTGACCGGGATGCACGTCGGATGAATCTGCGTAAAACATGGATTCGCGAAGACGGCGCCGCGCCTGTAGGCCCGCCAGACCGCCGTCGCATTGCAGCCCTTCGCGTTGGTCGACAGGTAGAACATGTTCGCATAGCCCCCCGTCGCCAGCACCACCGCGTCCCCGGCGTGCGATGCAATCTCACCCGATACCAGGTCGCGCACCACAATCCCCTTGGCCTGGCCGTCGATCACCACCAGATCGAGCATCTCAGTCCGCGTAAACATGCGTGCATTGCCCAGGCTGATCTGCCGGCTCAAAGCCTGGTAGGCCCCGAGCAGCAACTGCTGGCCGGTCTGACCCCGCACGTAAAAGGTGCGCGAAACCTGCGCTCCCCCAAAAGACCGGTTCTCGAGCAGACCCCCGTACTCGCGGGCAAACGGCACACCCTGCGCCACGCACTGGTCTATGATGGCCGCGCTGATCTGCGCCAGCCGATACACGTTCGCCTCGCGCGACCGAAAATCCCCGCCCTTGATCGTGTCCCGGAACAGCCGCGACACGCTGTCGCCGTCGTTGCAGCAGTTCTTGGCGGCGTTGATGCCCCCCTGGGCCGCAATGCTGTGGGCGCGCCGCGCGCTGTCTTGGAAACAGAAGCACTTCACCCGGTAACCAAGTTCCGCCAGCGTCGCCGCCGCCGCCGCCCCCGACAGCCCCGATCCAACCACCAGGACGTCGTACTTCCGTTTGTGGCGGGGATGCACGAGTCCGAGATCGGACTTGTGCCGCTCCCACTTGCTCTCGAGCGGCCCCGACGGAATATGCGCGTCGAGCGGCATCTCAGTTGAGCGCTTCCCTTCCGTACCCGCACGCGACCGCCACGGGGATGGACGCGTAACCCACGAACAACAGCCAGGCCGCGCCCGACGCCAGCTTCCGGACCGCGGCGTCCCAGACGCGGTTTCGCAGTCCCAACGATTGGAATGCAGCCTCGATCCCGTGGCTCAAATGATGGCAGAGCAGGCCGACGCCGACGATGTAAAACACGGACACAACCGGCTGCGAAAAGCCCGCCACGACCATCCGGAACACGTCATGACACGTTGTGCCGTCAGCCAGCGTGGTCTGGAACGTCGCAAAGTCGTGGCCTGTCAGGCTCACCTGCGCCTTCGCGCTGTGATGCAGAAGGTGGTACGCCACGAACACCGCCACCATCGAACCGCTCCAGATCATCGTGCGCGCGGCGTGTGACGCGCCAGGCAGCCTCGATCGTTCGTAGGGGATCGGACGCGCCGCCCGATTCCCAAGCGTCAACACGACCGCCATCGAGATGTGAAGCCCGATGAAAACCAGCAAACATACCCGAATCACCCACAAAAGCTCCTCCGCCCGATGCAGGCCGTGCGCGTACGCGTCCAAGACCTCCGGCCCCAGAAAGATCTGCAAATTGCCTGTCAGGTGCACCGCCACGAAGGCCAGCATCCCCAGCCCCGTGATCGCCATGATGTACTTTTTCCCCAGCGAGGAATGAAAGAACTGCGGCAGCAATTTCATGGCCTCGATGCCGCCGGCCTTCCGCAGCACGCCCCGCCGGGCGCCGACACCCCGCAAGGACGCGTCCGCACCCAGGCCGCGTGCCGGCGAAGGCTGGATTGATGTTCCATCTTTCTAATGATTGTTATTTGCTTATGCAACGACCGCTATCTAACGCCAACCCCTGAACTGCGTCAACCTCCGGTCACACTCTCGGTCCGAGCCGACGGAGATCGCCCTGGCGCAGCGTCACGCCTTCGCGATCGAGTTTCTCGAGCAACGGCACCATGATGCGGCGGCTGGATCCAAGCGCCTGTCGCAAGTCGCTGACTGTCGCCGCGCCAGTCCGTTGGAGGTGCGCCTTGATCCGCGCCAAGGCATCCGCATACCCCTCCGCCGACAACACGATGTCCGCGCTGATCTCGACGGCCTGTCCGGTGTCGAGCAGGAACTGCAGCGCCTGCTGCAAGGGCTGATCGGACGCGAGGTGCTTTCGGGAGGGCGGTTCGAGCGGCTTTTCGGCGAGCGCTTGGCGCACGAACGCGCCGGCGGCCTTGAGCCTTTGCGGCAGGTCGGGCCGATGAGTTCGCCGCTGAATGACCGTGCCGACCTGTCGGAACTCGCCCTCTGCCAAATCCGCCACCAGGACTTCGAACGCGCCGGGCAGAGAAACGTCGTCTTCGAGGGCCGCGGCCAATTCGCTCAACGCCAGACCGAGCCGCTCCGGCCGGGCCCGATGTTCGAGGTTGATCCGTTCCGCCGCACGCCGCTTCAGGTCGGCCCACCAGGAGGCGTGGACGGCCAGTTCGTCGAACAGGATGACGGCGCCATCCTGGGCCAGTCGACCAAGCGCGGCCGCAACCTCGACATCGCTGCAACGCGCCTTTTTCAAAAGCGCGTCCCGGCGCACCAGACGATCGCGCTCGAGTTGCGTGGCCAACCAGACCCCGATATCGGCCGGGGCGGAGGCGCGGGCCTCGAGCAGAGCGACGCGCGGTTTGGCCTGCCAGCGTTTCCGGTCTCCGTCCGGATCGAGCACCAGGCCGCCGGCCAGCGTCACCTGCTCGGACCAGTCGCGCACAATGAACCGATCGCCCAGCATCATGAACACCGGCGACTCGAAGCGCGCCTGGGCCAGCACGCTTTGGCCCGCCAGAAGATCGCGTCCGCCCTGGAAAAAAAGTGTCGCCGCCGCATTCGCGCTGCCGAAATGAATCCGGACCCGCGTGCGGTCCTTTAACGGACGGGCTGCAGGAGAGGCGCCGGCGGCGAGCCGGGACGACCGCTGAATCCACACATCCGCCGTGGCACTCGGACCGCCCAGCGCGCTCAGCGTCAGTACGTCTCCCCGCCCCACACCCTCCGGATGCGCGTCCGACCGCGGTTCGACATCGGCCAGGTTCACGGCGGTGCGCATGCCCGGCTCGCCGGTCTCGATCTCAGTCCTATGGTTCTGCAGCGACCGGATGCGGCATGGCACCCCGCCCGGTTGGAGAACCGCTGCCTGTCCGCGTGTGAGCCGCCCTCCGGTGAGCGTCCCTGTGACGACCGTGCCGATGCCCCTGAGTGTGAACACACGGTCCACAGGCAGCCGCGGTTTGCCGAGGTCCGGCTGAGCCTCTGTGTGGGCGAGGGCGCGCGCAAGAGCCGTCTTGAGTTCGTCGAGGCCGCGTCCGGTGACGACCGATGTGGGAACAAGGGGCGCCTGGGCAAACGGGCTGTGGCGCAGTTGCTCGCGTACCGCGGCCGCCGCCTCGAACTCGTTGTTTCCGACGAGATCGCTCTTTGTCAGCGCCACCACGGCGCGCGTGACGCCAAGGTAATCGAGAATCTGCAGGTGCTCCTCGGTCTGGGGCATCCAACCGTCGTCCGCCGCCACCACCAGCAGCGCAAGATCGATCGAACCTACGCCCGCGACCATCGTCTTCACGAAGTCCTCGTGGCCCGGCACGTCCACGATACCCACCGACAGCCCCGGCAAGGGCTCGTCCGGCGCGGACAGGTCCATATGCGCAAACCCGAGATCGATCGTGATGCCGCGGGCCTTCTCCTCCGGGAGGCGATCGGGATCGGTGCTGGTGAGGGCCTTGACCAGCGCGCTCTTGCCGTGGTCGACGTGACCGGCGGTCGCGAGAATGACGTGTCGCACGTGCCCCGAATTCTACGGCGCGAGGCAGGCGCTACCAATGGAAAAGAAGCATTCGGGTCAGATCCATTTATTGACAAATGCGGTTGAGACAAATGAGGTCGAGAGGCAGCTTCTCCAACCGAATCTGAAGCGTCAATAATACGCACCTGAACCAATTGCCTTTTCCACCTCGGCGGGAATTGGCGGAGAGGGGGGGATTCGAACCCCCGGTAGGGCTTTAGACCCTACAACGGTTTAGCAAACCGCCGCCTTCAGCCACTCGGCCACCTCTCCATGCTTGATTACCAGCAAGTTGCGTCTGAAGCAGTTGCGTTCTATCGACAACCGATACTGCGATTCGATCCTGGTTGCGTGAAGACCGAAAGCCGGCAGACAGAGCCGAAGAAGCTCTGACACAAGACGCCCTTCGCCAACCTGGTCCGCAACCAACCATCAGGGGCGTATTTCGCACGAGTCCGCGTGCAAGGCAAGCTCATTCGGAAATCATTCGGAAATCCCAGAAAACAGATGAACTCTCGGTGGCGAAGCTGCGACTGGCAGCCTGTCGGACTTTTCCCCAACGATTTTGCCAGGTGTTTGAACAAGAGGGCGAGGTTCAGAGTCCAGCAAATAACTATGGGCCCACGCTTCGTGAACGTCGACCGTGACACCCCCCTGCTGCTGCCTGTGGACCTGCGCGACTGGGTGCCCGCTAACCACCTGGCGCACTTCATCCTGGACTTGGAGGTGGAGCAAC
>Ga0302236_1000248_pt1 | contig 57174 bp, 50 predicted proteins | sample AAG_UR_Gly_MG_FD_193509 | JGI IMG/M metagenome (GOLD analysis project Ga0302236, IMG submission 193509) | Enriched activated sludge microbial communities from anaerobic digester in WTTP, New Holstein, Wisconsin, United States - AAG_UR_Gly | ecosystem: Engineered > Bioreactor > Anaerobic >...
AGCCTTTCTTGGTTTTAAACGTAAATTAATCCAACCTATTCGGAGGTTCACATTTTATGAAGAAGATCATCGTTGTAGCAACCGTCGTAATCGCCGTCGCCGCTTTCGTGCCGGCGAGCTACGCCGGGCAGAGCAACTATGGCTGCGGCCTGGGCTCCCTGATTTTCAAAGGCAATGACGGGCTCGTTTCTCAGACATTCGCCGCAACTACGAACGGCACATTCGGAAGCCAGACTTTCGGCATCACCTCTGGGACATCGAATTGCTCAAAGTTCAACAAACTGGTGTCTAACGAAAAAATCAACATCTTCGTTTCCGAGAACATGGACAACCTGGCCAAGGACATTGCCAAAGGGAACGGCGAATACCTCAATACCCTCGCGGTCCTCATGGAAGTCAAGGAAGGCGAGCGCAGCGATCTTTACAAGAAGCTCCAGTCGAACTTCTCGAAGATCTATTCCTCCGACCAGATAACCCATATCGATGTCATCAACAACATCGAAACGGTGATCAAGTCCAGCTAAAGGATTTTTCGATTGAACCGAACTAAAGAAAGATATGGATGGCTCCGGCCGTCCATATCTCTTTTTTTGGCTTTGCTAATTTTTGTCTTTACCGAGCCCTGCCCTCCATCCGCATCCGCGCAGGATGATCCCTATGTCGCCGAAATACTCACTCGCTCGAAAGAACTGCGGTTGCACGAAGAACGAGAATGGCGCCTGTTGCTTCATTACCAGAAGGCCATGTTCGGCTATAAAAGCCTTATAGACGACCCTAAATTCTTTCTGGCACCGGATGGGCATAAGAATCCTCGCTCCGAGCTCGAGGCCACCATAAGAGGTTTTTTTCAAACAGAACCGGAAGGCGACGAACACCCTTTATGCAGATTCCCCCTCCGTTACGAATGGCTCAAGAGCAGGCTCGGCATAGACCCGGAAAGACTTCCAAAAGCCGAGTGCCCAAGGCTAAAGAACGTCACCGAAACCATAAAGCCCGAAAGCTCGGCGCTGATTTTCCCCACCTCGCACATCAACAGCCCTGCATCCATGTTCGGCCACACACTGTTGACGTTTAACTCAGGCATAAAAAGCCCGCTTCTCTCGCATGCGATAAACTATTCCGCCGTTACCAACGAAACCTTCGGCCCCCTATACGCCATAAAGGGCCTCCTCGGATACTATCCGGGCTATTTTTCCATCCTGCCCTATTATGCGAAAATTCAGGAGTACAGCGATTTCGACCATCGCGATATCTGGGAATATCACCTCAATCTGAACGAGAGCGAACTTAAAAGAATGCTTTTGCATATATTCGAGCTCGAGTCTATTTATTCCGATTATTACTTCTTCGGCGAGAACTGTTCATATAATCTCATGTATCTCTTCGATGTGGCCAGACCATCCTTAACGCTAACCGACCGGTTTTATAAAAGCTTTCCATTCTGGGTCATTCCCATCGACACGGTCCGAGGGGTGCGAGAAAGCGGTGTAATCGAAAAGGTCGAATACCGCCCCTCGCGTTCGAGCATGATACAATATATCGCCTCGCATTTATCCGGTGACGGACGCAAGCTCGCCGTGGCTCTCGCCAGAGGAAAAAAGAACGCTAAACAACTGCTCGCATCGGACTATTCTGAGGAGGACAAAATACGAATTTTAGACCTCGCCTCGGAATACACCCAATATCGATATTCCAAGGAATACACCACGAAAGAAGAATACTCCAAAACCTTTATTGCGCTCCTCCAGGCGAGAAGCGCGCTTGGCAAGCCTGAAATAAGCGAGTACACAGTTCCCCCACCGGTAAACCCAGAGGATGGACACCTTTCTGCAAGGGCCTCAATGGGCACAGGGCTGACGCACAAGGAAGGCAAAACCGATTACTATCAGCAAATGCGCGTAAGGCCCGCATACCACTCCCTGCTCGACAGGGACAGCGGCTACGTCGAAGGAGGCCAGATAGTCTTTATCGATATAACATTTCGCTATTATGATATCGAAAAGCGTTTCGAGCTTAACAACATAGACCTCATCGACATCTCTTCCATATCGCCGAGAGACGAGCTCTTTAAATCGGTCTCCTGGAAAATCAACACGGGGCTAACCCGGCTTCCGATCGACGAAGGGCGCGATCCATATATATTTCATCTATCACCTGGAGGGGGCTTCGCCCTGAAACCGGCTTCCTTCTGCATCGTCTATGCGATGTTCGAAAGCGAAGCGGACCTCGGCAAGCTCGGAGACAAAAATTATTCTTTAGGGTTAGGAGCTTCTGCCGGGATCATGTTGAAAATAAAGGACTACTGGAAAATGCATTTGTACGGCAGGGAAATCGCCCATCTTCTGGGTGAGAAACGAGGGGATTTGCGCTTTTCCGCGGCGCAGAGTTTCTATCCCTCCACGAATACCGCCATTACGCTGGAATACGTTCGCAAGATCTCCGGCGAGTCATACACTCCGTCATTAGCGGGTGATGTCTACCGCGACGAATTGGGCTTAAATTTCAACCTGTTCTTTTAGGATAGGCCCGTCCCCTCCTGCCTCATGGCTTTACCGGGGCAGGGTCCTCATCCATCGTCCAATCCTTCTCGCCCGATGCTTTTCCAAGCCTGTTGTGCATCATCTTATAAACGGAATTGCCGGGATCCTCTTCCCTCAATCGGTCGATCTCCCTGCCGACCCTGTCCCTCGAAAAGCGGGATTGCGTGTATTCCCTATCTGCGCTTCGGGACAGCTTATAATAACCATAGGCCTCCCTGTACCTGGAAAGGCGAAAACACACGATTGCCATGTTGGAAAGGGCCTTCGCGTATTCCGGGTCGATCGATATCGCTTTTTCTAACGGCCCGATCGCTTCCTCGTATTTGCCCTGACGCATAAGGGATACTGCGAGATTGTTATGATAATGCTTAACCCCTGGGTTCTTATTTACAGCATCGGCAAATAAAAGCTCTGCACTTGAAAAATCGCATGCATGAAGACGCTCTAAACCTTCGGAATTTAATACAGCCGCAACATCGAAATGCGGCTGCTCCGCCTCAGCCATGACATTATAGATGGGGCTAATTAAAAACGAACAGGCAATTATAACTCCGAATATAATAGATTTCTTATAAGGTATTTTCACTTTTTATTATTTTCTGAATACCTTTAGATTTTTATTTATAGTTCATTTATATACAGCTCATAAGCATTCCCGCATTCCATCAACTTAATTTCATATCTCGTTGAATCATTAAAGGATAATGATTCACTTTCCATTATTGCATCGATTTTAGTCAAACTGGCCCTCTTCCATGAACCGGATAGTATATCAATTCCTCCTCCAATTATCCCCCCTAGTAGGCAATTCCCCCAACACCAAGGTTCTATTTGCTCCCCCAATGGCATTTCAATTTTTTTATATCCTTCCTTCTCTATTGTAACAAAACCATTCATCAATATTTCTTTCGATTGAACAATATAACAAGGAGTTACCCCTTCAAACACTTTAATCTTCGACATATTATAAACAGTGACTTTTGCTCCATCAGGCTTAGTAAACACAGGGATATTTTGATTCTTTCCTGTAAAAATTGAAGCGCAACTAAAAATAAAAAAATACCATAACGACTAACAGTTTCCTCATATCTCCTCCCGGTTTTATTTAGTGATTGACTAATATATGTGCCGACCTTTCATATTTTCAAGCATATTTTAACCGACCAATTTGCGTTTGGTAATCCAATAAAAATATATAATAAAATATTTTTAAATGTTTATGCGTAATGAAGATACCGCAGCCAAGGCCAAGCGACTTGCCGAACTCCGCTCTATACATCTGGCTATTCTTCCCGATATAGAACGACAGCTCACACGCTTCCGAACAATCTGGCGTGACGGAAGCGACGAGGACATTTTCCATGAGCTTGTGTTCTGCCTGTTCACGCCCCAATCCTCCGCTCATCGCTGCTGGGAAGCGGTGGAGCTTTTAAAATCCAAAGGCCTCATATTCCACGGCGCCGCCGAAGAGATAAGCGCGCACATCAACACGGTCCGGTTTAGAAACACCAAAGCGCAAAATCTTGTTCTTGCCCGCAAGCTTTTTATAAGCGACGGCCGGATGAGCATAAAGAGCATGCTTTCCGCATATCCCGAGCCCCCGGAGCGCAGGCTCTATCTGGCCCAAAACGTCCGCGGGATGGGCTGGAAGGAGGCGAGCCATTTTCTGCGCAACACCGGCTTCGGGGAAGATCTTGCCATTTTGGACCGGCACGTTTTAAAAAACCTAATCCTGCTTGGAGTAATCCCCGAGCTGCCCCGCTCGCTTGGCCCCAAACGCTACCTGGAAATAGAAAGCCTCATGGCAGCCTTCGCCAGTCGCATACGGATTCCTCTTGCGCACCTCGACTTCGTGCTGTGGTACAAGGAGGCGGGTTCGGTGTTCAAGTAGGCCGTCGGTCTCATTGCGCGGGAAGGCGCGTATGGCGGGCCATCGCCGGCGGAAAGCAAACCGCTATCGTTCGTGGGATATTTCCCCGCCAAATGTATCCTTTTGCAAAGGACACATTTTACACAATCTATCCTTGACACAATGACACATTCTGGTCCATTATATCTTCATGGACCTCCATCCCGTATTGCTCGGAAAACTGAACGAGGCGCTTATGCCTTTCAGCGCCGGTGGATTCACGAGGCGCGATGCCGCCCTTCCGAACGTTCGCGGAAAAGTTCATGCAGTAATCGGCATGCGCCGCTCCGGCAAAACCACCTTCCTGAAACAGCTTTTAACGGCCCAAAAACAATCACGTGAATCGGAGCTGTCGCTATATATCAGCTTCGACGACGATCGGCTTGCAGACGTTTCTTTGGCGGACCTGTCCCATCTTATCGAGGAATACTACAGGCGTTACCCGGAGCTGCGAGGCAGGGAAACGATATGCTGGTACCTCGATGAAATTCAGCTTGTTCAAGGCTGGGAACGCTTTGTACGCCGGATAATGGACACCGAGCGTGTGGAAATAGTGGTTTCGGGGTCCTCGGCGCGCATGCTGTCACGCGAAGTGCATACCTCCCTTCGCGGGCGCGGAATCGACACGGTCATACGTCCATACAGTTTCAGAGAATTCCTGCGCCATCGCGGGGAAGAGCCATCCAGGGGGCCCAGACGATGGACACCCGCAGAGCGTTCGCGAATCGAGAAAAGGTTTCTTGAATTTCTTTCGGAAGGAGGCTTTCCGGAGGTCCAGGGGCTTCCGGCCCCGCTCCGCATCGAGCTCCTGCAGGGATATGTGAACACAGTGCTGTTCCGCGATATCGTGGAGCGGTACGGGGTTACCCAGGTGGCCGCATTGCGATGGCTAATTCGCCACTGCCTTCGCAACCCTGCGGCCGCGTACAGCATCCACCGCCTCTATAAAGACCTCAAATCCCAGGGACACGCGATAGCGAAGGACACGGTATACGCGTTTCTGGAACACATTCTGGACTCCTTCCTGCTGTCATCGGTGCCGCTGGCAACCGACTCTGAAAGGCGGCGCAACTCGAATCCGCGCAAGCTCTACCCTGCGGATACCGGACTTATTGGCGCCTTTGACATGGGAGGCCGCGCAAACACCGGGCACGCATTGGAAAGCGCGATATTGACTGAAATTGAGCGGCGAAAAGCGGATATCGGTTATGTTAAAACCGATGAGGGCCATGAAATAGACTTCCTCGCCCGTTATCCCGCAAGGGGAGCGGAACTGATCCAGGTATGCTCGGACATTTCAAACGAGGCGACACTCAAGCGCGAACTTCGCGCGCTGAGAGAAGCCAGGGACATTCCACATAAGGCCAGGAAGCTCCTGCTCGTACTCACCCACGAACACGCACTTTCATTTATAGGCACCGGCATCGATGCCGTCCCGGCGTACGAATGGATGCTCCCCGACGAGGGAGAATAAAATTTACGCCCGAATACCCAGGTTCCGTATTCAAATAGGCCGTCGGGCTCATTGCGCGGGAAGGCCTTCCCCCATTTTTTACGCCAGTGCGGAATATTTTTGTTTACACTCGAAGCATCGAAAGTATACTTTGGTCGCTTTCAACGCACGGGGCGTAGCGCAGTCCGGTTAGCGCACATGACTGGGGGTCATGGGGTCGGAGGTTCAAATCCTCTCGCCCCGAAGCTTGAAAAACATCTCGGTATAGCGAGGGGAGATCGCCTCTCTTATGGAGAGTGACTATAATATAACACGGACGTTGACCGGAAGAGAGAAATCCCGCCATACCGCCGCCTTGCCCTCAGGCCCGATAGAGTCGCCCGCCGCGTCCCCGGGCAAACGGCAATCCCCGATAATTTCAAAGGGTAATCGAAAAAACAGCACACCGTAAAGCAATCTATCGACGGTGTGTCGCCCCGTGCCGGAAACACTGCCGGAAAACATCGGGATTTGGAGCGGCAGGATGTATGGAAAGGCGTAGATTTTCGTGATAGACTTAGTTCATCGACGGAGGAAAAAATCAATGGTTCTGGAAAACTATCTCGATAAAACGCAGGTGTTTTTTCTGAAAAACACCGAAAAACAGATGGTTATAAAGGAGATGCTGCAGCGCCTCGAAAAGCTCGGAAAGATAGAGCATTCGGACCGGTACTACGCCCAGGTGATTCACCGCGAATCGCTCGAAAACACAGGCGTAGGCGCGGGCCTCGCCATTCCTCACGCCAGGACCGATTCCGTACACGATTTCATCTCCATCCTCGGGGTCTCGACCGAGGGGATAGACTACCAGTCCTTCGACAACGCCCCGGTACGCTATGTTCTGCTTAGCATTTTCCCGACCGACATGAGCACCAAGTATCTTTATCTGGTGGGCATGATAGCGAGGATATTCTCGAACGAGGAAAAGCGCCGGGAACTCGACGAGGCGAACACTCCGGCAAAGGTATATTCGAAACTGGCCAGGGACGCCAAGCGCTATTTCGAGAGCATATCGCAGAAGGAAGAGCCCGGCTCCGAAAGCTCCATCAACCTTTCCGGCGTTCCCTCCTCCGATCTCGACCTTATAATCCGTCTCGACAGCCTCTACCATCTTCTCGACGAGGAAAAAAACTCGGACTCCATAGGGAAGAAAATCGAGGGCATGCGCAAACTGATAGACAACCGCTCCCTCACCTATTACGAGCGCATGCGTAAAAAATGCCAGAACCCTTTCGCCATCGTCGACAAGAGCAGTTGCAGCGGCTGCCACCTGGAGATACCCCCCATCTATTTAAAGCAGATCAAGGAATCCAAGGGTATCTCGGTCTGTACTCACTGCGGCAGGTTTCTCATCATCCTCTGATCGAGGGCGTCGCCCGGCAGGCCTGGCGCCCTTCATTTCGTCAAAACAGATTGCGGAAACGGTAGAAAAACCATTCCAGCAGAATGTTCCATGCGGAGCGCTTCTTCCAGTCCCGAAGAAGCAGCTCCTCGCTTTTTTTGAGGTCCGAAAAAAACACCCTCTCCATCTCGTCGCCGAAGGGCTGGTCGAGTATTATGGCGTTTATCTCGAGATTGCGCGAAAAGCTCCGCCTGTCGATGTTGGATGAACCGACGGTCGACCATATCCCGTCGATAACCGCCGTCTTGGCGTGCAGCACCGAACGCCTGTATTCATACACGCGTATTCCGTGCCGGAGATACCGCTTGTACAGATACCGGCTCGCGTGCTGCACCATCGCAAGGTCGCTTTTTCCGGGCAGGAGCAGGCGCACATCGACGCCGCGCCTCGCCGCGCGTACGAGCGCGCGGTAGATCCTTGCGTCGGGGATGAAGTAGGCGTTGGTGATATAAATCGACTGTTTGGCGAAATTGATGGCCGATATATACGACTCCTGAATGGGCTTTACCTGCCGGCGCGACTTGCTGCAGAGCACCATTAGGAGCTTTTTACCGGGCTCGTAGAGGTTCGGGAAATGCCGGGCGCTGTCGACCGTCGCGCCGCCATAGCGGTACCAGTTCTCGAAAAAGAAAAACTGGACGTCCCGCACCGCCGGCCCCTCTATTCTAAGATGCGTATCGCGCCAGTCTCCGCCGGAGTATTTACGGCCCGCGTACTCATTGCCGATATTCATTCCGCCTACGAACGCCACCCGACCGTCCACTATCAGAAGCTTTCTGTGGTCCCGCATGTCGATGTTGAAGTACTTGCGCCATGGAATGACGGGATGGAACTCCACCAGTTCCACCCCACCTAATCTCAAAAAGGAGAAGAGGGCCGGCGATGTGCCCAGGCAGCCCACGGCGTCGTAGATTATATTTACCTCCACACCGCGCCCGGCCTTTTTTGCCAGTAGTTCCGCGATCATCCAGCCGATCGCGTCGCTTTTAAAAATGTATATTTCGAGATTGATGCTGCGCCGCGCGGAATTGATCGCGGAGACAAATTCATCGAAACAGGCGTCGCCCGTGGTGAGAAGCCGCACGCTGTTCCCGCCGGACAGCCCCCCTATGCGGAGGCGCCTCATTTCGGCCAGAAATCCAGGCAGAAAGAACCTGTTCTTCAGCCGGGCGAGCGCCTCCCTGGCCTGCTTTCCGGCCCTGACTGCGCGCGGCAGTGCGCCCAAAGAAACCCGGGCTTCCTCCGGAGGGATGATGTTACGGTTTTTTTTTCGCATCTTTGGGGAGGGCGCGCCGCGCCTCAGGAGACCCCCGCCGGCTCCCTTACAGGGCCCTCCGGCCTTTTGTCGGGATCCATCAGCGGCCTGAAGCAGATGGAGCCCGCCCTCACCGAAACCTTTATCCGGTCGGCGCCCTCCAGGCTTCCCTTGAGGAGCTCCATCGCCAGGGCGTCCTCCACCTCGCCCTGCACTGTACGTCGGAGATAGCGTGCGCCGAACTTCTCGTCGAAACCCTTATCGGCGAGAAACCGCTTGGCCGCCGGGGAAAACACGAGCTCGATGGACCGCTCGCCAAGCCTTTCGTTAAGCTCCAGGAGCATCAGATCGACGATCTTGCGGATGTGTTTCCGGTCGAGCCGGTGGAAATAGACGACATCGTCTATGCGATTGAGGAATTCGGGGCTGAAGAGATGCTTGAGCTCGTCGTATACCTTGTCCCTTCCTTCGTCCCCGGCCGCACGCTCGTGGGCGAAACCCATCTTGCCCATGCGCTGGAATTCGCGGTTGCCGACATTCGATGTCATTATAATGAGCGCGTCCCTGAAGCTGATGTGCGAGCCGAAGCTGTCGGTAAGCTCCCCCTCCTCGAGCACCTGAAGGAGTATATTGAACACGTCCGGATGGGCCTTCTCGATTTCGTCGAAGAGCACCACCGAATAGGGGTTGCGCTTTATCTTCTCCGTAAGCTGTCCGCCGTCGTCGTATCCGACGTATCCCGGAGGCGCTCCGATGATTCTGGATACGGAATGTTTTTCCATGTATTCGGACATGTCGAGCCGTATAAGGGCGTTTTCGTCCTCGAAGAGGAATTCCGCAAGCGCCCTGGCCAGCTCGGACTTTCCCACGCCGGTGGGCCCCAGGAAGATGAACGATCCGATCGGCCGCTTGCCGCTGCGAAGCCCGGTGCGCGAGCGCCGAATGGCGCGGCTTATCACCTTGATTGCGCTGTCCTGGCCGATGACCCGCCTGTGCAGCTCCTCCTCCATCCGAAGAAGCCGACCGGTCTCCGTCTCCTCGAGCCGCTCGAGCGGGATCCCGGTCCACTGGGTCACGATGTCCGCTATCTGCTCCGAATCCACGACGATGGCGTACTCGTTGGCCTTGCGCTGCCAGTCTCCGATCTTCTCCGTAAGGGTGTTCTTTTTCTCCCGGATGATATCGCGAAGCGCGGCCGCCTCCTCGTATTCCTGGGACTTCACCAGCTCGTTTTTTCTTTCGTTCAGTCCGCCTATCTCTTCCTCGAGCTCCCTGATACTGGCGGGCTTGTCGCAGTTTTCCAGCCGCGCCTTGGACCCCGCCTCGTCGATTAAATCGATGGCCTTGTCGGGAAGAAAGCGGTCGTGGATGTATCGATTGGCCAGTTGGGCCGCCTTATGCAGAGCGTCGTCGGTGAATTTGACCATGTGGTGGTTCTCATACCTCGCGCGCAGCCCCTTGAGGATCTCTATGGTCTCGTCTATGGTCGGCTCCTTGACCATTACGGTCTGGAAGCGCCTCTCGAGGGCGGAGTCCTTTTCGATGTGCATCTTGTATTCGTTCAGGGTGGTCGCACCGACGCACTGAAGCTCGCCGCGCGCCAGGGCCGGCTTGAGGATATTGGCGGCGTCTATGGCCCCCTCCGCCGCGCCCGCTCCGATGATGGTGTGCAGTTCATCGATGAAGATGATGACGTTCTCCGAGCCGCGAATCTCCTTCATGATGCGTTTGAGGCGCTCCTCGAACTCTCCGCGGTATTTCGTGCCGGCCACGACCGCCGCGATATCCAGCGCCAGGACGCGCTTGTTCTGCAGCGGCTCGGGGACCTGTCGGGCCACTATGCGCTGGGCGAGCCCCTCGACAATGGCGGTCTTGCCGACGCCGGCCTCGCCTATGAGCACCGGGTTGTTCTTTGTCTTTCGGGAAAGGATGCGAATTACCCGGTCGATCTCCCTGGCCCTTCCCACGACCGGGTCGAGCCGGTCTTCCACCGCAAGCTGGGTAAGGTTCTGTGCAAACTCGTCGAGGGTGGGGGTTTTGGATTTTTCGGGTATCTTGTCTCCGGTCACCGACACCGACTGAATGCCGAGCAACTTCAGTATCTCGGCGCGCAGCACGCCGTATTCGATTCCGGATTTCACCAGGTCGTCTATTCCCGCGCAACTGCCGTCCTTGAATATCGCCATCAGGAGGTGCTCGGTGCCGATATAGTTGTTCTTGAGCCTTCTGGCCTCCTCCCGGGCGGTCTCGATGATCTTGTTGTAGCGCGAGCTGATCGGAACGTTTCCCAGAATGATGGTGGTGCCGGATTTTCGGATCGACTGTTCTATGTTCTTTCTGAGCATGTCGAAATTTACGCCCAGGCCCTTCAACAGGCGCGCGGCGACGGAATCGTCGTCCTTGAGGAGCGCAAGGAAGATGTGCTCCGGCCCCAGCGAGTCGGAGTTCAGGCGGCGCCCCTCGGACTGGGCGTACACCTCGAGGACCTTTTTGGATCTTTTCGTAAAATCGTACATGCCGTTCAACCCGCCCGTTCGAACCGTTTCCTTAAAAAGTCGGCCCGGTAGCTGTCGCACTCGAATGCGCCGCCGAAAATCCTGCCCGCGCTCTTCTGGAGATGCGACCACTGCACCATTACCATTAAATCATTTATTCTGCCCAAATCAATATTTTTTATGATCGATAATATTACACCGAGGCGGATGTTCGACAGGTGCTCCATGGCGTCCGGATAGCTGAGTATCCGGGAATGGGCAAGCATCCCGAAGGAGCGCCATATTCTGTCCTCCAGTTGGCGCGCGTACTGCGCCAGATAATCGTCGCGCGCCTCGTTCTCCATGTCGATGACCATGGCCGCCACCTCGTCGAGCTCCTCCAGTATTTCCACCTCGGGCTTCCCCAGGGAAACGCGGTTGGAAATCTGATACATGCAGGCAACGGTCTTGCCGCCGTCGCCCGCGGAGCCGCGCATCTCCGCCCCGTAGTCGCGGACCAGCCGGGTGACGTCGGCGATGGACCGCATGAAGGTGAGCGTGGGCAGATGCATGAGAGCGGATACCCGAAGCCCCGTGCCGAGATTCGACGGGCAGGCGGTGAGGTAACCGAAATCGTCGGAATAGGCGTAGGCCGCCAGGCGGTTCAATTCGTCGTCGAGCCGGTCCGCCAGTCCGAAGGACTCCATCACCTGAAAACCGGGATTGATGACCTGTATACGGAAATGGTCCTCCTCGTTAACCATTATCACGAAATTCTGTTTTTCCCCCAGGATCACCGAGCAGTTGGGGGCCGTTTCCATTTCGCCGGTGATGATGTTTCTCTCGCGCAGGAAACGCTTGTCGTCGGGGTCGAGGCCGTCGAGCCGGAGAAGCCTGGCCCCGTCGTGGAGGGAGGCGTCGGAGGCGAACCGCTCGGCCACGGAGTTGATGAGCCGGAGGTCTCCCTCCTCCTGCCCGCGGGGAAAGTTGACCGCGGCGAGGTTTCGCGCCAGGCGGACGCGCGTCGACAGAACCACGTCGCCGCCGGGCCCATGTCCCGCCCAGAACCCGGGTTTTTCGAAAAGCTCCTCGAACATGCCGCCCCCCGCTACTCGGCGGCCTCGTCCCGGCGAATCCGGTCCCTTAAAACGGCCGCCTCCTCGTAGCGCTCCTCTTCGACCGCCTGTTCGAGCTTTTTTTTAAGGTCGACGATGGTGTCGGTTTTCTCCGCGAGCTTCAGGTTTTTATCGGGAAGGGCCCTCACCGGCGCCTTCATTTCTATGTAATTGAGCGGCATTTTCCCGACATGCCGCTTACCCCCGTGATAGCCCGCCACAACCTGATCGAGCGAAGAACGCAGGTAGCGGTAGCATTCGGGACAGCCCAGCTTGCCGGTTTTCCGGTAATCGAGAAACGTGTAGCCGCAGCCGCGGCACCGGTTGGCGTCGACAAGCTCCCCGGCCTCCTCGAGATCCAGAAATGAGAGCATGTCCGGCACCGTGAGATTGAAATTCGCGAGCTTTGAATTGAGCCCGATCTCCCGCGCGCAGGCCTCGCAGAGATGCACCTCGGACTTGACGTTTTTTATTATTTCCGTCAGATGGACCGTAGCTTCGTTATGTTTGCATTTTTCGCAGAACATATTCTCACCGGCGGGCGACCGGACCCCCGGAATGGCCCGCACCAAGATTAAGTGTATATCAGTTCGATAATCTTGTCCACCAAAATATGCGAATCCGCGACCATTAGACGCCTTGGCGGGCGAGGCATTTTATCCGGAAAGACCGAGTCCGGCCCTGGTTCGCGGTCGATGAAGATTTATTGACTTTTTGCCCCGTTTTCCTCATTTTAGGCCGATAATGAATCGATCGGGGCCGGACGGCGCGGGGAGCGCTTCTCCTGCCGCGAAAGGCGCCACTCCGCATGAAACCGTCATGGCGGAATAAGCGTACCGGAGCGTGAAAAACGGTTCCGGCACAGGGAGATCTCCAAATGCGAATAGTGCTCATCCGCTGGGGTATCATTACTGTCGGTATCTGTTTCGCCTCTTACATCCTGCCCGGCTTCTCGGTGAGCTCCGTCACCATGATGATCGTCGGGGCGGCGGTGCTCGGACTTCTCAACCTAACGCTCAAGCCCCTGCTAATCCTCTTCACCCTTCCCCTAAATGTGCTGACGCTCGGGCTCTTCACTCTGGTCATAAATGGAATAATCATCCATATTACCGGAGGGCTCATCGAGGGCTGGCACATCGAGTCATTCTGGACCTCCCTTGGGGCCTCGCTTATTATAAGCGCCATTACGCTTGCGTCCAACGCCCTGCTTGGGTACGAGCGATAATCGATGTTTTTCCGAAAACGAAAACGGCCCACAAGGCCCCACTTCGTCTCCATCGGCGCGGGGGAGAACCAGGTGCCGCTAATCACCGAGGCGTCGCGTCTTGGATTCCATGTAATCACCGTCGACCGAAATCCGCTGGCCCCCGGCGGGAAACTCGGCAATTTGAAGATAATAGAGTCCATAGAGAACCACGCGGAAATATATCGGCACCTCCAGGAGGCCCTCATCTATGGCGACATGGCCGGGGTCCTGACGAAATCGTACGGCAGCGCCGTCAGGACGGCGTGCTATATCGCCGAGCGGACAGGCAGGCCGCTCGTGCCCTTCCGGCGAGTGGACGATTTCATCGACAAAAAGAGGATGAAGGCGGTCCTCTCGCGCGCGGGCATAGACACCCCGGAGTTCATGACGATAGAAAGGGGCCTGCCCCGCAAAAAGGCGGACCGGCTCGGATACCCGCTTGTAGTGAAACCCGTCACCGGACACGCCAAAAAGGACGTGCGGCTGGTCGCAAATCAGCGCGAACTCGAGGCGGCTCTTGAGGGAAAAAAGGGAAATGGGAGTGAATTCATCATCGAACGCTATTCCGAGGGCAGCGAGCTAATCGCCGCTGGCATCGTGTTTCGCGGCACTTTCCATCTCGCCTCGCTTTCGGACAAAACGCTTTCGCCCGCGCCCTTCTTCGTGGACATCATGCACTCGACGCCCTCACGGTTCGAACACCTCCACGACCGCATCACGACCCTGGGACAGCGCATCGCCGACGAATTCGAGGTGAACGTCTCTCCGCTCATTATGGAGATCATAGTGGGCCAGGGCGGCGAACTGTCGCTGATAGAGACAGTGCCGGAGTTCGGCGGCGAGTTCATCCCGGACCTGCTCATTCCCGAAAGCACGGGATACCGCTTTATTCACGAAACCATCAGGGCGGCGACGAACACGGGTTTCACGCCGCCTTCCTTTCGCGCGAAGAGGGCCGTGGTTGTACGCTATATCACCGGCTTGAAGGGCAGGCTTCTGTCTTTCAACCGCCGGCCGCGCAATGTCCCGGGTCTCGTGGCGTGGAAGATGTTCAGGCAGGAGGGGGCCGAGCTCCCGGAAAAAGCCGCCACCAACCACGACCGAGTCGGGGTCGTAATTGCGCGAGGCCGTAACCGCGAGGCGGCGCTCGAGGCGGCGGAGCGCGCAATAGGCGAGCTCGACATAAGGCTTCAGGAGTGACGACCGAATGGACTCGGAAAGGGCATGGGAGCGCCATTACACCAGGGAAAGGTCCGTGCTTCTCCACCCGGACGAAAATCTCGTACGCATGCTCGCGCCGTACACTAAGGGCCGCGATATCGGCGGCATCCGCGCCCTCGACCTCGGCTGCGGCACCGGCCGCCATGTGAACCTGATGATCGGGATGGGCATAAACCGTCCCCTGGGACTCGACACCAGCCTCAACGCGCTTTCCCTGTGCGCGGACCTGTACGACGCTCCGTTCGTCCAGGCCGACGCGCGGGCGATACCCCTTAAATCCGGAACGATCGACATCGTCGTGGCATGGGGCTCGCTGCACTACGCCCCCAAGGAAGACCTGGAAGCGATGCTCGCCGAGGTGCGGCGCATTCTCGGGAAAGGCGGAAGGCTCTTCGGCACGCTGCGAAATTCGCGGGACTCGTATCTTAAAAAGGGCCTGCACCTGGGAAACGACGTCTGGAGGACGGGCCCAGGCGACATAGAGAGCTCCACCGTGGCCTTCTACTCCGAGGACGAGCTTGGCGCGGCCCTTTCGAGGTTTTCGTCGTTCCGGTACGGATTCATGGAACGAAGCCCCCTCGGCAGACCCGATTTGGTCATCTCCCACTGGTACTTCGAGGCCGAGAGGTGAGCATGGATTTCGGCGATCCGGCCGTATACGAGCGGCCGCTTTCGGCCTGCCCCCTCTGCACAAGCGGCGACATCGCCCGCTTGCATGAAATTAGCCGCTTTTCGCCGCCCTTCCGCGTCGATCGGTGCGAATCGTGCGAATTTATCTTCATGAATCCAAGGTTTACGGAGCGGACGGTCCGCGCCCTCTACAGCGAGGACTACTACCGCGGAACGGCCGAATACTCCTACTTCGACGAGCGCGAGGCGGAGCGGTACGCGCGATACGTGTGGGACGCGCGCCTTCGGGTAATGGGACGATACGCCAGGGGCGGCAATTTTCTCGACGTGGGTGCGGCGTTCGGAGGGTTTATGAACGCCGCCTCGACACGCTATTCCGTTTACGGGATCGAGCCATCCGAGTATTCCGGAGGTGAGGCCAAAAAGCGCTACGGCGAGCGTGTCCATATAGGCACGCTCGAGGACCATCCATTTGAAAGCGGGTTCTTTTCGGCGATCACGATGATCGAGGTGATAGAGCACCTGGCGGACCCGGCCCGGGCGCTGTCCGAATGCTTCCGGCTGCTTTGCGACGGAGGCGTGCTCGTCGTACAGACCGCCAATATGGCCGGCAGGCAGGCCCGATTGCGGGGGGAACGATACGAATATTTTATGCCCGGGCATCTTTCCTACTTTACGCGGAAAAACCTGACAGGGCTTCTCCATAAATCCGGTTTCTCCAGCGTCGACGCCTATCTCCCGGTGGAATTCGGCCTGCTCCCCAAGCTTTTAAAATCACGCTATAGCTTCAAGTCCATCGCCGACTACCGAAGCTGGATTCGCATCGCCTTGTATCATCTCAAAAGCTCCGTTCATTTCGGCGATTTCGCGCTTACAAGCTCCATGGTGCTTTACGCGGTCAAACACGCGAAATAATGTTGACTTTTCAGACTGAATGGCGTTCAGTCTGTCCGGTGGCAACTTATCATCATTCGCCAAGAGGAGAACTAATATGAAAAAATGTCTGGTAGTATGCCTGGCGTTCGTCATGGCACTGGCCTTCCTCCCGCTCGGCGCACAGGCGGCAAAGCTAAGCGAAGACACGCTGGCAAAAAAGAAAGAGGGCTGGTATCCCACGGGTCTTCCGCTGGTCAATTTCTCAAGCGACGACGGATTCGGCTACGGCGCCCGTGTCTACATGTATTACAACGGCTCGAAGGAGGATCCTTATTTCGACAGCACCCCGTATTTTATGCAGCTTTACGCCCAGTACTACGCCACGACCAACGGCGTCTCTTATCACGAGCTTAACCTCGACATGCCGTACCTTGCGGGAAGCACCTTCCGCATCAAATCGGCCCTGGTCCTAAACCGCGACAGAAACGCCAACTATTTCGGCCGTGGGGCCGACGCCGCACAGCAGAAGATATTGAATCCATTGGACGGCACCACAACATACAGTAACTACTCCGATTATCAGGATTTCATAGACGACCACAAGGAGTACATGAAGTTTTACAAATACGACATCAACAAGCCCAAGGGCTACTTCTACCTGTTCAGCAACGTAACCGAGGAGCTAAAGCTCATGATCGGCGCCGAGTTCAAGAAGATCGGCATTCATAGCTGGGCCGGAGAGAGCGGGAAGGAGGTTGACCATGTCTTACAGCAACCCACCGCCCTGGACCTTGACAATCCATTGGGGAGAGACGGCGGATGGACCAACTACGCGCGCGCGGGCATAGGCTACGATACGCGCGACTTCGAGCCCGATCCCAAGAAGGGCTACTACCTCGATTACTGCTTCGAGGTCTCCAACGGGGCCCTGGGCTCCGAGTACGATTTTACCAAGCACAACGTTCAGGCCATGTACTTTTTAAGCCCTCTGAATTCCCTAACCTTCGCCTTTAGGGCCGGCTACACGACCGCCGCCAACGACATTCCGTTCTACGAGCAGGACTGGTTCGGCTTTGCGCTCGAGCGCAGGCAGGGCCTTGGCGGCAACCGCACGCTTCTGGGATACAAGAAGGGGCGTTTTGCCGGAAAGACCATGACCGTGGGTAACGCGGAGGCGCGCTGGCAGTTCGGCGAGCTTACCGGCGCCGGACAGCGTTTCGGCTTCAAGCTGATAGGTCTGGCGGCGGCAGGTAACGTCTTTGACGAGGCGGGCGATCCCTTCACCGATCCGCGCTTCGACGAGTACTTCACCACCTTCGGCGGCGGACTCGCAATCGCCTGGAACCTCAATACGATCGTCCACTTCCTCTATGGCGTAAGCAAGGAGGATACCGGAATCTCGATCGACTTCAACTATACGTTCTGATCCGAAGCATCCCCATGGGAGGGGGCTTGCCCCCCTCCCATGGCGCCTCACGAACCGCTCCGCATAGGCAGTTCTCGCCTCTGGTTGTATAGCATCGAAAACTATCGTGTAATTATCATTTCAACCTGGCGGATGATTTACAGAATTGAGGGTTCGAATGTTTATATCGTCGCGCTTTTCGATGGAAGAAGAAATTTTGAAGATATATTGTTAAGAAGAATTATCAGAGAATAACTCCGCCATGGCTTTTCTGATGTGCGAAACCGTGTCCCCCGCTTTGAGCACCATTACGCCGGAGGCCTCCACGGCGAGCTCGGCCGCGCGCCCGTGCAGATAGGCGCCGATGCCGGCCGCGTCGAGCGGGGCCATGCCGCGCAATAGGAGCGAGCCCGTAAGGCCCGACAGCACGTCGCCGCTTCCGGCCGTACCGAGGGCCGGAGTGCCGGTGGTGTTTACCAGGTGGCGTTTTCCGTCCGTGGCGATGGAGGCCGGCCCTTTTAAAAGCGCCACGGCCCCGGTACGCAGCGCCAGTCGCAAGGCCGCTGCGTGTCGGCTGTGCTTTATCGCCTCGACCGGCTCTCCAAGAAGGCGCGAGGCCTCGCCGAAATGCGGCGTCAAAACGAAGTCGATGCCCGCCGGAAGCGGCGAGCGTTCGAGGTGGTCCGAGAGATGATACAGTCCGTCGCCGTCAACAAGCACCCGCCTTATGCCGCTTTCCGGAAGTGCGTCCATTAAGGCGCCGAATACCGCGCGCGAAAGCCCGTTTCGCCCCATTCCAGGCCCCAGGACAAGCGCGTCATATCGCCTGTCGCCGGAAAATAACTCCCTAACCCCCTTTTGGGCCCCGACAACTCCGTCGAAAGCCGGGATCGCCCGCGTCATTAGCTCGGGGACCTTCCCCGCGATAATCGGGCGCGCCGTCTCCGTGGTGAGCAGGGTCGCAAGCCCGACCCCCGCCTCGAAAGCGGACATGGCGGAGAGCATGATGGCGCCCTCCATAAAATCGAAGCCGCCGACCAGAAGCAGATGGCCCGCCTCCCCCTTGTGGGTGTCCATGCCGCGTTCGAGGCTCAGGCGCGCTCGGGCGTATCCGGCGTCGACCAGATCGGTCGCAAGCTCCCCGCTTTCCAGAAGCCGGCGGGGAAATCCTATATCGGCAACGCGTACCTCTCCCGCGTATTCGCGGCCCGGCCAGGTCACAAGGGAGATCTTTGGAAGCCCCATGGTAACGGTATAGCTCGCTCTTACGGCGGGCCCATCCGGGCCGGCGCCGTCGGAGGGAAGGCCGCTTGGAACGTCCACAGCGATGACCGTGAGGCCCGAGGCGTTTATGGCCCCTATAATGGCCGCCATATTGGACCGAACGGCCCCCTCGAATCCGGTCCCGAGTAGCGCGTCGATTATGAGCGAGCAGCCCTCGAGGTCCAGATCGAGTGTAGGCCCGGAGCCCGCAAGGGTGACAATGGGGATGCCGGTGTTCAGACACAGCTTCAGGTACACTGCGGAATCGGGGCTGACCCGATCGGCTTCCCCGGCGAGGAAAAGCCTTACGGCTATTCCCTCCTCCGCAAGGCGCGCCGCGGCAACGAACCCGTCCCCGCCGTTGTTGCCCGTCCCGCAGAGCACCGCAACGATTCCGTCGCGGTGAACGGCGCGCGCGAGGTCCGCAACGGCCCCCCCGGCCAAAGCCATAAGCACGCCGGCGGGGATCCCCATCACCTTTATCGTTTCGCGGTCGATTCGCCGCATCTCATGTGCCGTGACCGCCTTCATTTATTTCCACTCCATCACTTCGACTTCTTTTTTATTTACGTGCGCCGAATACAGTTGCCCCGTTTCGTCCGCGAACACCTCCTCATAGAACTTGTTATCCCGCATCTGCACCAGCACGTTGTTTATGACGTTGCCGTCGAGGTTGAGTATGGCGAACTTGATCTTTCCCCCCTCGACGTTCCACAGGAATAGGTGCTTGTCGTCGACCAGATTGAAAAGCTCGTTCTTGGGGTCCGGAATCGTTATTACGCTCCGCTCGTCCTTTCGCCCCTTCTCGAGGGAATAGTCGTAGATTTTTCGATACTTGAACCGCGACCCGTGGTAATAGGCGACCGAAACGAGAAAATCCTCGCCGCTTGCAAACGCCTTTATGTTCTCTATGCGCCCGGTGTAGCTCTCCCCCTTTTCGGTCTCCCGAAAATCGGAAACGCCGAGGCTAATAAAAAAGTCCCGCTTTCGGTTGTCGAAACGGAACACGCTCCAGGTGTCGAATGTGCGCGAGACGACGAACAACCTGTCGCTCCGGTCGATCTGAATATCCTCGATGTAATAGAAGGGGATGTCCGGGCTTCCCTTCTGCCCTATGGTGTGCATGAGGCCGCCGGATTTATCGAAGACGAGTATGTAGCTCGGCGAGAAATCGATTTCGTCCCCGCGTTCGGAGCGCATGGCCCCTCCGGAGGGCATGAGCCTGTTCTGCACGTATATGGATCCGCGGGAATCCACCGCCAGGGCGCCTATCACGCTGAAGTTGAAGGTGGACTGTTTTACGTCTCCGGCGTCCTCCCGCGACATGCGCGGGCCTATCATTAGAAGCGGCTCGCCTTCCCGGTTCAGCACCTGAAGGCGCTTGAGCAGGTTATCGGCCGTATAGATCCTGCCGTCGAAGACCCTTATGCTGAACGACTGGTTGAATGTTCCGCTTTCATCGAAATCCATCATAACGCCGCCGGGGGCGCTGGCGTTCGGAATCGCACAGAGTTTCTTCTCCTTGAGGGCGCTCACCTTCCATTGCCCGCACGCGGAAACGCCGGCCGAAAGACCGATTACGACCGCCATGAGTAACGCTTTTTTCATACCACCTCGCATAATTCCGGACGGCAAATATTTCGATACACTGCATAGTAAAGGTCCGGCTTAAATTCAAGAGAAAAACTCCCTCAAGCGGCCGCCCCGCGGCCCGACGAATGGCCCGTCTCGAGACTCGTTGTTCCCCGGCAAAGGCGTGGAACAGACTGTCTTAATCGGTGAATCTGGATTTTTTCCACGCATAAAGCCCACTTTATTCGAACCGCTCCGGAATTTTGATTGCATTGAAATGCACAAAGACCATTCTGTGTACATATAAACACAAGGGCCTTTCCGCAATCCGCGGGCGCCGGTACGGCGTATGCGGCTTGCAAACGGCCTATTACCGCATGCGAGGAGAATTGTATGGATTTCATGCTCAATGACGAACAACAGATGGTAAGGGAAATGTGCCGCAAGTTCGCCGACAACGAGCTCGCGCCCAGGGCCGCGGAATACGACCGAACGCACGAATTTCCGTGGGAGCCCGTAAAAAAGCTCGGCGAGATGGGGATGCTCGGCGTCGTCTATCCCGAGGAATACAACGGCGCGGGAATGGACTACGTGTGTTACGCCATCGCGGTCGAGGAGATATCGCGCGGATGCGCCTCCACCGGGGTCATAGTTTCGGCGCACAACTCGCTCTGCCTTTCGCCGATATACTACTTCGGCGCCGATGAACAGAGGAAAAAATATCTGTCCAAACTCACCACTGGCGAATGGATCGGATGCTTCGGCATTACCGAGCCGGGCGCGGGCTCGGACGCGGCCGGCACCAAAACCACAGCCGAGCTTAAAAACGGCAAGTGGGTGCTTAATGGAACCAAGAACTTCATTACCAACGGCGGCGTGGCGGACGTGGCGGTCGTTATGGCCGTCACCGAAAAGGGCATAGGCCACAGGGGCCTCAGCATGTTCATCGTGGAGAAGGGCACGCCCGGGTTTTCGGTGGGCAAGGTCGAGGACAAGCTGGGCATCTGCGCCTCCTCCACGACGGAGCTGGTTTTCGACAACTGCGAGATCCCGGAAGGGAACCTCCTGGGAAAGAAGGGGGAGGGATTCGCCATCGCCATGCATACCCTGGACGGCGGCCGGGTCGGCATCGCAGCCCAGGCCCTCGGCATAGCCCAGGCCGCGCTGGACGCCGCCGCTAAATACGCCAAGGAGCGCGTTCAGTTCAACCAGCCGATAGCCAAGCTCCAGGCGATCCAGTGGATGATAGCCGACATGGCGACCGAGATTGAAGCGGCGAGACTGCTCACCTATCGCGCGGCGCAGCTCATCGGCACGGGCGACAGAAGGAGGCACTCGCGCCACGCCGCCATGGCCAAGCTCTTCGCCTCGGAGGCGTCGCACCGCGTAACGCACAAGGCCATACAGATTTTCGGCGGATACGGATACATCAAGGAATATCCCGTGGAGCGGCATTACCGTGACGCCCGCATCACCGAGCTGTACGAAGGCACCTCCGAGATCCAGCGCCTGGTAATCTCCTCCAACGTGCTGAACGACTACTAAGGCGTCGACCGGGGGCGGAATATGGAATTCATGGAGGGCGGGCTCGAAAACGTTTCCGGCTACAGGTTTTCGGCCGTGGAATGCGGCATAAAATACAGGGACCGGCTGGACCTTGCGCTCATTGCAGGCGACAAGCCCTGTCATGCGGCGGGCGTATTCACCACCAACCGCGTCTTCGCGGCGCCGGTCCGGTTGTGCCGTGAGCGGACGGGCTTCCCAGTGCGGGGCATCCTGATAAACGCCACGAACGCCAACGCATGCACCGGCGAGGAGGGATACGCCAACGCCGTCGAGCTAACCGCGGAGACGGCGCGCCTCCTCGGCGCTCCCGAAAACTCCATTCTTATGGCGTCCACCGGCGTCATTGGCGTTCAGCTTCCGGTTGAGAAGATGCTAAAAAGCCTGCCCTCGCTCGTGGAGGGGGCCTCCGCAGCGAAGGGCGGGATTGTGGCGAGAGCCATCATGACGACCGACACCTTCGCCAAGGAGTGCGCCGTGCGCTTCTCCGCAGGCGAAAAATCCTATACCGTGGCCGGCGCAGCCAAGGGCTCTGGAATGATCGCCCCGAACATGGCGACACTGCTCGCCTTCCTGCTTACCGACATCCCTCTTGCGAAGGCCGATCTCGACGCCATATTCCGCCGCTGTGTCGGCGAAAGCCTTAACGCAATCACCATCGACGGAGACATGTCGACCAACGACACCGCCCTCCTCCTGTGCCCGGCCTCCCCCTCCCCCAGGTCGGACGCGCCCGCCCTTTCGGCCTTTGAGGAAGCGCTGCTTGCGGTATTGAAAAGGCTTGCGGAGCTGCTCGCGCGCGACGGCGAGGGTGCGACGAAATTGGTTCGCGTGCGTGTACGCGGCGCCGCCGACGTATCGGACGCGAGGCTCGCCGCCCGCGCCATAGCCGAGTCCCTGCTGGTCAAGACGGCGCTTTTCGGAAACGATCCGAACTGGGGAAGGATAGCCTGCGCCGTCGGCTACTCCGGGGCCCGGGTCGAGGAAGGGACTCTCAGTATAAGCATCGACGAGGCGAGGCTCTTCGACAGGGGGGCGCCCGTGGCCTTCGAGCGCGCCGAGATGGCGTCGAAACTCGCGAAAAAGGAACTCGTTATCTCCGTGGACCTGGGCCTGGGAGACGCCGAGGCGGAATTCATTACCACGGATCTCTCGTATGACTATGTGAAGATTAACGCGGAATACACAACTTGACGAATATTTCATTCTTGACGAAATGACGCTTCTGGTCGACAATAAGGACATATCGAGGTCATGGAACCGGGCATGGTCATTACATCGGGCGTCAGGCGGGCGGCCCCGTATCGCTCATTAACCGCATTACGCTTGGCGGCGTCGATTTTATGCCTTGCCATGCCGCTTGCGGGCCGGATGGCTTATGCGCAAACGGTAAAGAGCGAATACCCCGAAAGCAAGATCATACTGTACAATTTCCAGAACACGGGCAAGGCCGCCGAGTTCGGCTATTATTCGTACATCATCCCCGACTCCATCTCCACCGAACTGAAGCGTTCAAAGAAGTACGATATTCGTTCTTTCCCCGTTACAATCGAATATGTCGATTCCAAGGCCCCCGAGGACGTCCGTGCGAACGCCGTCCGCCTTCTGGCGGAACGGGGAAAGGAGTTCGGCGCGGACTTCGTGATTACCGGGTCCTACCAGGTGGAAAAAAGAAGGATCTCTATAAAGACCCAGGTTTTCGACGTTCATAATGGGAAAATCAGGGACATTAGCGAGACCAGCGAGGAGCTCGGCGCGATGCTTCTCATCATAATAGACAGCCTTACGGAAAAGATCGACACCGAACTTCAGAAGGGAGCGGCCGATAGGCTGGCCGCAAAGGCCGCCTCGCCCTATATCCCTTTTTATCGCGCGCTTTGCGGGTGGAGCCTGGGCGCGACCATCGGCACGGTCCAAATGCTCGGGCCATGGGGGGATATATACGAAGATAGATATAAAAGCGCCTCGCTCTATGTCCGATACGATCCCGCCGAATCGGGCCTGGCGAAAGGCACCCCCATCCTTCGTAACATGGCCTTCTCCCTTCAATACGACTACCTGACCGCCGATAATAGCGAAAAAGACGAACCGGCCCAGTCGATATTCACCATGCGCTCCTTTTCGCTTAGCGGCTTGTATCTCTACCGAATAGAGAGTTTTTTCGCCCTCGCGGCCGGCGCGGGAGCGGGCCTTGCCGTCTCCCTCGTCGAAATTCCCGGCCCGGATATTGGAGGCCCATCCGAAATCCTCGATTCGAGACGGACATACGACCCCTCGATCCAACTCTCGGCGGGCGCCCTGTTCCTATTCTCCAGGGTGGAGCTTGGAGCCGGCATCGAGTGGCATCATATATTTTTTAAGGACCGGGGCATGGATTTCACGCGCCTTTATTTCAGCCTCGGCTACCGGCTTTAGGTCCTTCCGGCCTTTTTTTAATTGACATTAAGGAAGAATGTCCGATCCTGATTTTCGCGATCGGGGTTGCGTCCCCGATGTTTTTATTTTACACGTCCCCGGTAAACTGCCATGAGCTCGAAAAAACTCCGAAGTATAATGGAAAATGACCATAAATACCTGTTCCAGAACTATGGCGACCGCCTTCCGGTCTGCTTCGTCGGCGGAGAGGGGTCGTCGCTCTACGACCAGGACGGGCGCCGGTATATAGATTTCTTCGCCGGCATAGCGGTCAGCACGCTGGGCCACGCTCATCCCGGCTTCGTAAAGCGACTTCAGGCGCAGCTCGAGCGCCCAATACATTCCTCCAACTGGTTCTACAACGGCGAACAGGCCGCCGCCGGCAGGCTGATAGGCGAACTCTCGTTTCCGGGAAAGACCCTTTTTGTAAACAGCGGCACCGAGGCGAACGAGGCGGCACTTAAGCTTGCCCGCGCCCACGGGCAGTCCATTTCGCCCGAGCGGTATGAAATCATCTCCTTCGAGGGCTCCTTCCACGGCCGCACATTCGGCGGAATGTCCGCCACCGCCCAGGAGAAGATACGGAAGGGCTTCGGGCCGATCGTCCCCGGTTTTACCTACCTGCCCTTCAACGATATCCGGGCGGTCGCCCAAAAGATCGAGCAAAGCGACCGCGTGTGCGCCGTCATTACGGAACTTGTACAGGGCGAAGGCGGCATCCGCATCGCCGACAGGGAATTCATCCGAAGGCTCTCGGCGCTCTGCTCCGAGCGCGGTGTCCTTCTCATAATCGACGAGGTGCAGACGGGCGTGGGACGCACCGGGCGGGCCTTTGCCTATCAGCACTTCGGCATAAAACCAGACATCATCACCCTCGCCAAGGGGCTTGGCGGCGGAGTTCCGGTGGGGGCCATGCACGCTCGAAGCGGCCTGTCGCCTCTCTTCGGAAAGGGGGTCCACGGCACCACCTTCGGCGGCAACCACCTGGCGTGCGCGGCCGTCGAATTCATACTTAAGGAGCTTAAAAAACCCGCGCTCTCGAAAAACGTCTCGTCGGTTTCCGCTTTCATCTTCGACAGGCTGCGCTCCATGAAGGCAAAGAGCCCCTCCCTTATCCGCGAGGTGCGCGGCCTGGGGCTTCATATAGGCATCGAGCTCTCCAAACCCGGCATGGACATTGTAAAAAAGGCCCTTGCAGCCGGACTCATCATCAACTGTACGGCCGAAAGGGTGATACGCATAATGCCCCCCCTCAACATCTCCATCAGGACGGCACGGGAGGGCATGAAAATACTGGAATCCATTCTCGAGAGCGAGGCCTCATCGTGAAGATACCGAAACTCGCCGCCAAGGACCTCGTAACCCTGACAGACCTCACCGCGCGCGAGATCCTCGGCATCTTCGATCTTTCCGCGCGCCTCAAAAAGGAGCTGGCCGCCGGAAGGCGAACGCCGATTTTAGAGGGCAAGACGCTGGCCATGATATTCGAGAAGAACTCCACGCGCACGCGGGTATCCTTCGAGGCGGGCATGTTTCAGCTTGGAGGTTATGCGCTGTTCCTTAGCAGGGACGACATCCAGCTCGGGCGCGGCGAGACGGTTGCGGACACGGCGCGCGTGCTGTCCCGATATGTGGACGGCATTATGATACGCACCGATCGACACTCAAAGGTCGAGGAACTGGCGAAAAATGCGACCGTCCCGGTCATCAACGGCCTAAGCGACACCTATCATCCCTGCCAGGCCCTTGCGGATTTCTTTACGATCTACGAGCGCGAAAAGAAGCTCGAAAAGATCAAGCTGGCCTACGTCGGCGACGGCAACAACATGGCCCATTCCCTCCTGATAGGCGCCGCGATGCTGGGCATGGACATTTCGGTCGCCTGCCCCAGGGGGTACCAGCCGGACAGTCGGATAAGCGCACAAGCCTTCAGCATATCCTCCGGAACGGGCTCGAAGGTGACGGTGACGACCGACATAGGCCTGGCCGTCGAGGGTGCGGATTACCTCTATACCGATGTGTGGACCAGCATGGGAATGGAGAAGGAGGCCGTACGGCGCAGGAAGGCCTTCGCGGGCTACAGAATCACCCGGAAGATTTTAAGCAAATGCTCCGACCGGTGCGCGGTGATGCACTGCCTTCCCGCTCACCGCGGCGAGGAAATCGATGACGATGTCATCGACTCCGAATGCTCGATAGTCTTCGACCAGGCCGAGAATCGGCTGCACGTACAGAAGGCCCTTGTTTGCGCGCTCATGAAATAGGAGCGCCCGGGGCGTAATGCGGAAAATAAAGGGCCGCCCCTGTGCGGTCCCCACACCATAGAGCGGGAGAACGCCATGAACGTAAAAAAAGTCGTGCTCGCATATTCCGGTGGACTCGATACGTCCGTAATAGTGCGCTGGCTTATCGAGACCTACGGCTGCGAGGTCGTCTGCTACGCCGCCGACGTGGGACAGGAGGAGGAACTCGACGGGCTCGAGGAAAAGGCCGTAAAGACCGGCGCAAGCAAATGCTATATCGAGGACCTCCGCGAAGAGTTCGTTCGCGAATACGTGTTCCGCGCCATCCGCGCAAACGCCATATACGAGAACCGGTATCTGCTCGGAACCTCGCTCGCGCGGCCCATCATCGCGCAGAGGCAGGTGGAGATAGCGCTTAAGGAGGGGGCGGACGCCGTATGCCATGGGGCCACCGGCAAGGGGAACGACCAGGTGCGCTTCGAGTTGACCTTCAAGGCGCTTGCGCCCGGGCTTTCCATCATCGCCCCATGGAGGATATGGGACCTTCATTCGAGGTCGCTTCTTTTCGACTACGCGGCAAAGCACGGCATCCCCGTGCCGGTGAGCAAGGACAAGCCCTATAGCATGGACCGCAACATCATGCACATCTCTTATGAAGGCGGAATACTCGAGGACCCATACAGGGAGCCTGACGAGAGCATGTTCATTCTTACAAAATCCCCGGAGAAGGCGCCCGACAGGCCGACTTATCTGGAAATAGACTTCGAGCGCGGCATTCCGGTCGCGCTTAACGGCGAGAGGCTTGGCGGCGTGGAGCTGATGCAAAGGCTCAATAAAATCGCGGGCGAAAACGGAGTCGGGCGCATAGACATAGTCGAGAACCGCCTGGTGGGAATCAAGTCGCGCGGGGTTTACGAAACGCCGGCCGGCACGGTCCTCCACGTGGCCCATCGCGATCTGGAGTCCATAACGCTCGATCGAGACACCCAGCACCTGAAGGACGATTTATCGCAGGAATACGCCCGGATCATTTACTACGGCCTTTGGTTCGCCCGAAAGAGGATGGCGATAGACGCGTTCATCGACGAAACCCAGAGGTACGTAACCGGCACGGTCCGAGTCAAGCTCTACAAGGGAAGCTGCATGGCGGTCGGCAGAAAGTCCGCTGTGACATTGTACGAACCGGATATTGCGAGCTTCGACCACAGCGAGCTCTACGACCAGCGCGACGCCACCGGATTTCTCAATATCTACGGCCTTCCCCTAAAGGTCGAGGCGATGCTCTCTAAAAAGCAGGGCCGTGGATGATTTCCTGAGTCGGCTCGGCGCAGGCTTATCCGCGCGCCGCGGCGACCGTTCCAGGCGCGCGGCCGCCTGGAACGAGCTATGCACGCACTTCCCCCCTTCTATCGAAGCATGCGAGGTGGAGACGCCTCCATCCACACTCTTCGCGCGCGATGCCGGAGACCTGGGAGTGGCCGTTCTATGGATAGTACAGGCCGCGCTGGCAAGGCCGATCGCGGCCGAAACCGGCATACCCCCGGAACGCCTTTCGCCTCTTTCGTCGATCGGCGCTCTCGCCCATTCGGAGGATCCCGCCCGCCCCATGAGGTTTTGGATGGATGGCAGAGAGATCAAGCTCTCGGGACGGAAAAAATACATTACCGGGGGGATGGACGCGGACTGGATCATCATTACCGCGCTCGAAAAGGAGGGTGAAGGCCCGAGGGCCGTATACGTCCCTGCGGCGGGCCTGCCGGCGGGCGCGCTCGAGGAGATCGACCTGGGGATGCTGCGCACCACAAGCCACGCGCGCCTGACTCTCTCGGAACAATCCCCGGAAGGGGCCGTCCCGCTTCCCGCCGACGGCCGTACGGTACGGCGTGCCATCAAGCGCTGGGGGATGGTCGAGCGCGCCCTTATCCTGGAGGCCTATGCGGGACTGTGCCTTCGCCTTGCCCGCCTTATCGGAATGCCGGACATCCAGGGCCGGCTCGACGAATTGATGGCATCCATCTCCTCTTCGCGGCGCGGGTTGATCGCCGCCGCCATGGCGGGTGAGCGCCTGGCGCCCGGCGGCGTGGACATCGCCGAACTGGCCCGCATAGCCTCGAGCATTGGAGACCAGGCCCCCGGGGCCGGCTCCGGGGCGGAGGACGAGCCAGGCTTTGACGACCTCAAGCTTGCGCGGCTTTTTTCACCGGACCCACCGCGGGCATAATAATCCGGAAAGCCGAGTTAAAATACTTGCATTTGACGACCCTTTCCGCCTACTGGAACGGACGTCAATCCAGCGCACAACTACGGACAGGCGGCCATGTTCAAGGACGTTGAATCGACAATAAAGGCGCTCGAAAACCAGCAGTACATCTGCTCGAAGGATATAGCGACCACCGTCTTCCTCGCAATGAAGATGGAGAAGCCCGTACTCGTGGAGGGACCGGCGGGGGTGGGCAAGACGGAGCTCGGAAAATGCGTGGCCCTGGCTCTCGGGATGGACCTCATCCGGCTCCAGTGCTACGAGGGGCTCGACGAGGCCAAGGCGCTTTATGAATGGGAATACGCCAAGCAGCTGCTCTACACGCAGATTCTCAAAGATAAGCTCTCCGCGCTGCTCGAGGGGGAGAAGACGCTGTCCGACGCCGTGGCCAGGCTAACCTCGGAGGAGGACGTGTTCTTTTCCGAAAAATTCCTCATCCCGAGGCCCATCCTCAAGTCCGTTACCGCCAGTCGCCCCACCCTGCTTCTTATCGACGAAATCGACAAATCGGACTCGGAATTCGAGGCCTTCCTGCTGGAGGTGCTCTCCGATTTTCAGGTGTCGATCCCGGAGATCGGCACCATCAAGGCCAAGCGCAGGCCCTTTGTGCTTTTAACCTCGAACAACGCCCGAGAGATGTCCGATGCGCTCAAGCGTCGCTGCCTGCACCTGTATATAGATTTTCCATCCCGCAAGCTCGAGGAAAGGATCGTCACCATTAAGGTCCCGGAGTGCGGAGAGCGGCTTGTGAGCGAGCTTGTGGCGGCGGTGCACCGGATTCGAGAGCTTCCGCTTAAAAAGGAGCCCAGCATCAGCGAAACACTCGATTGGGCCAGGGCGCTCGCCCTGCTCGGCTGCGATGTGCTGCGCCGGGATATGGCCGTGGATACGCTCAATTTCATACTCAAATACGAAAAGGACATAGAGCTCGTAAAAAAGCATTCCGCAGAGGTCTTTATACATTAGTGATCCGTCCCCACGACGGCCATCTCTATAGTGGCGGGCGAACGCGATGCTATACGCAACCGAGGAACAGCGCCGTGGAACGAGGAAAATCCTCGAGTTCATACGGATACTCAAGGACGCCGATGTGCGCGTTTCACCGTCGGAGAGCATAGACGTTTTCGGGGCGCTGGGCCACGTGGACTTCACCGACAGGACGGTATTCAGGCAGGCGCTCGCCACAACGCTTGTAAAGGATTACACCGATCTTCCCATATTCGACCGCTGTTTCCATGAGTTTTTCGACCGCAGCCCCTCGAGCGAATCCCCGGGCCCCGGCGAGCTTGTCGGCGGCCCGGATGGCGGAGAGACGTACGAGAAGGGCCTTTCCGCCCTGGATATGCTCGAAGCGGGCGAGGAGATAGACGCCTTTATCGACGGCATGGACGAGACCGCGCCCGGCATGCTTACGGAGCGCGATGCTGTGAACATCCTGCTCGACGATGAACGGCTGGCCTCCTCCTCGGGGGCCCTGGGCATGATGATCATGAACGCGCGCTCGCGGCGCGGCCGTCCGGATGGCGGGACCGATGAGGAGGGGGACGATGCGGCCCTTTCGTTTATCATCGGCAGGGTGCGAAGGAGGATGCGGGAGCGCGCCATCGGAAGCTCCATTCGCCGTCGCGAGGAGTATCTGCTAAACAAGTACATATACCAGCTCAAGCCCGCGGAGGTCCAGGAGATGCGGGAGCTGGTGAGGCGCTTCGGGCAGAAATTGAAAAACAGGATTACTCTTCGGAAAAAGCGCGTGAAACACGGCGGGCTCGACGTAAAACGCACGCTCAGGAGCAATCTGGCCCACGGAGGCATACCGTTCAGGCTGTACTACCGCGACAGGAAGATCGACAGGCCCCAGCTCGTGGTGCTGTGCGATATATCGAGCTCCGTCAACCAGTACTCGCGCTTCATGCTGCTATTGACCTATACCCTGCAGGGCCTGTTCTCGAAGGTGCGGACCTTCGCGTTTATCAGCAATATGGTGGAAATAACCCCGCTTTTTATGGAGATGGACCCCGAGCGCGCCCTCAACTCGATCTTCACCGACACCGACTTCACCTACGGTTTCGGCAGCAACTACGGCCGCTGCTTCGACCAGTTTGTGTCAGAGTTCAGCGACTCCCTTGGAAGGAAGACCACCGTGCTTGTCCTGGGCGACGCGCGGAACAACAATCAGGACCCCGGACTCGATTCGTTCATCCGCATAAAGGAGTCCTCGCGGAACATCTTCTGGCTCAATCCCGACAGAAGGCACCTTTGGAACTGGAGCGACAGTATCGCCGGAATATACGCCGCCCACTCTACCGAGATGAAAGAAGTGAATAATGTTCTGGACTTATCGGAATTCATAGACAGATTGTTCAGGTGATATGAATACGAGGATACAGGCGAGCCTTCGCGTCAAACTGATCGTCAGCCTCATCTCGGTGGTGCTAATCATCGGCTCCGCCTCAATCATCATCGGGCTGCGAATCATCAACAACAACATCGTCGGCCAGGCCTACGAACAGGTCCAGAACGACCTTAAAACCGCCCGCTACATCTACGAGGACAAGATCCACATCATCCACCACTTCATGCGCCACCTGTCGCTCCTGCCGTATCTGCACGAAGCCATAGAACGAAACGACCGGAGGCTTTTGGTAAACAAGCTGCAGGAGGTCAAACGCGAGCTCGACCTCGACATCCTGAACATCGTGGACCCGGCGGGAAGGGTCATAGTGCGCGCACGCAACCCGGTGCGCACGGGCGACAGCGTTGCCGATGACAAGTATATAAGCTATGTCCAGACCAACCTGAAATCCTGCTTCGGCTCGGACATAATGTCCCACGACCACCTCGCCAGGGAGGGCCAGGACCTGGCCGAAAGGGCCTTCATCACCCTCGTCCCCACTCCAATGGCGCGCAAGACCGACAACACCTATGAGGACAGGGGGCTGGTGCTCAAGGCGGCCTCGCCCATGATCCACAACGGAAAGCTCATCGGAATAATCTACGGCGCGCGGCTAATCAATCGAAATTACGACATGGTGGACCAGATAAAGAGCCTCGTCTTCAAGGACCAGAAATACGGCGGCTTCGAATACGGAACGGCCACCATTTTCCTGGAGGACCTCCGGATATCCACTAACGTTCTGCGCGAGGACGGAGTCCGCGCCATTGGAACGCGCATTTCCGAGGAGGTTTACAAAAAGGTGTTCGAGCGCGGGGAGCTGTGGCTCGACAAGGCCTTCGTGGTAAACAACTGGTACATCTCCGCCTATAGCCCAATATACGACCTCCACCGCAAGGCGATCGGCATACTCTATGTGGGGATAATAGAGAACAAGTTCAACGACATCAAAAAGGAAACCACCATACTCTTTCTGGTCATAATCATCGTAACGCTGATTATCGCCATCGGCCTTGCGGTTTACCTTATCCAGAATTTTTTACATCCGGTAAATATCCTCGTGGACGCGTCGAAGCAGATCGCCGAAGGGAATTATTCCATAAAGATACCCGTGGATTCCACCGACGAACTGGGATACCTTTGCAAAACATTCAATTCAATGGTCGCCGCGATAGTGGAACGCGACAACCTCCTGAAGGAGGACACCCAGAAACAGATCATCCAGTCGGAAAAGCTCGCCTCGCTTGGAAAGCTCGCGGCCGGAATAGCCCACGAGATCAACAATCCTCTTACGGGGGTTCTGACATACAGTTCGATCCTGCTCGAGGAGTTAAAGGACACGGAACACAAGGACGACCTGGAGGTCATAGTGACCGAGACCCTGCGGTGCCGCAAGATCGTCCGGGAGATACTCAACTTCGCCAGGGAGACCCGCATAGAGAAGGAGCGGGCCAACGTCAACCAGGTTATCCGGGAGATGCTGTCCATCCTGGAAAAACACGTCAATTTCCAGAACGTCAGCATCGTAAAGGATTTCGACGACGCGGTCCCCGACATGGAGATTGACGTCAACCAGATCAAGCAGGTGATCAACAACCTGTCCCTCAACGCGGCGGACGCCATGCCGGATGGGGGGACACTTACCATTCGAACCCGCTTCGACGCCGACAGGGATTCCGTTGTAGTGGATTTTTCCGACACCGGACTCGGGATAAGCGAGGAGAACATTGGAAAGATATTCGACCCGTTTTTCACGACAAAACAGACCGGCAAGGGCACAGGGCTCGGCCTTGCGGTAACATACGGCATAATAAAGCGGCATAACGGCACAAGCACCGTAAAAAGCGCGATTGGAAAGGGGACCACGTTCACCATCATATTGCCCGTGGCCCAGCCGGGGCCACAGTAAAGGGCATTGATTGATGGCTTTTACCCTTCCCGGATGGAAGAGGACACCCCCGTGCGGTTATTTAAATGGCTCTAAAAGGGCTTTTTTGGAATAAGTGCTTGAAATTCACGACCCATTATCGCAGCTTATTCCCTGACGCAGCGGCATGAGCGCGTGGGGGCCGGTTAAAAATAACGGATGGGGGCGCCCGATTCCCGGGCAAAGAAGCTGTCATTAAACACCCGGATAAAGGCACAACATGGCCAAGCTCAAAATACTTATAATTGACGACGAGGAAGTCGTTCTTAAAAGCTCGCTCCGCATTCTAAAGAACGAAGACTACGAGATCGATACCGCCCCCTCGGGTATCGATGGGCTCGAGATGGCGAATTCGAAAAAGTACGATATCGTCATCACTGACCTCATGATGCCCAAGCTGGGGGGAATGGACATCCTGAAGACGCTCCAGAAGGAGCAGCCGGATGTCACCGTAATAATCTTTACCGGATATGCGACTGTCGAAACCGCCCGCGAGGCCCTTAAGAACGGCGCTTTCGATTACATACCCAAGCCCTTCACCCCGGACGAACTCAGGGACATAGTGAAAAACGCCATCGCCTCGCGTCAGGACAGCTCCCAGACCCGCATGCTCGACCTAATGTCCATAGTATCACACGAGCTAAAAAGCCCCATATCGGTCGTACACACCACGGCCGAGACGCTCTACAAGGGATATTTCGGCAAGCTCGATGCCGGTCAGGAAAAGACCATCGAGACCATCCTGCGCAATTGCCAGTACCTGGAGGACATCATCCGCAATTATCTCGACCTCTCAAAAATGGAGCTTAACGACATCGAGGCCTTCGCTCAACCGATCGACCTTGTAGAGGAAGTCATAAAGCCGGTGGTGGAGCTCCCCGAACACGCCATCAACATGAAAAAAATGACCATTGTCGCCGATCTTAAAATCAACCCTGTAATAAACGGCGATCCGAACCTCCTTAAGATACTGGCCACCAATCTGGTGAACAATGCCATAAAGTACGGCAAGCCCGAAACCGAAATAAAGCTCACCCTGGAGGAGAAAGAAGGAGCGGTGGCCCTTTCCGTATTCAACGAGGGGGTTGGAATATCCAGGGAGGATATCGAAACCAGGCTGTTCCAGCGTTTTTCCCGCCTCAAGCAGAAGGGCACCGAGGGGGTCAAAGGAACCGGGCTTGGCCTTTATATATGTAAAACCATAGCGGAAAAGCACAACGGCGCCATCTCCGTGGAATCCGAACCGGGCAGTTGGGTTCGTTTTACCGTCACCCTGCCCTTGCAAAAATAGATTCGGAAGGAGAGGCGCAATCCCAAGCTGTTAAAAATGGATTAATTTTTTGCGTTGACATCTTTCGGCTTGAAAGGGTATTATTTCCTCTTATGCCGGAATGCCGTTTCGTCTTTGACGCCATGTTTCATTTTTCGAGGAGCGATTTGGAGGGGCTGATGGAAATTGAATTCAAGGATCTGGGCGAGCATAAAATCGTACAGGTCAGCGGAGAGGTCGACCTGTATAACGTCAGCGAGTTAAAAAAGGCCCTTTTCAGCATTACCGACGGAAAGCATTCCAGCGTGATCGTCGATTTGAAAAACGTCAACTATATGGACTCCTCGGGCATAGGCGCGCTTGTGGCCGGCCAGAAAAAGATGAAGGCGCACAGCGGCAGGTTCGCCCTTGTGAACATACACGATGACGTGCTGAACATCCTAAAGCTCGCCACGCTCGACAAGTTCTTCAAGATATACGAGAGCGAAGACGAGCTGTTGTAGCCCTCAGGAAACCCGTTTCAACACCAGCGTCGTCATGTCGTCATGCGGCGGCGCGTTTCCCTGGAAGGCCGTAACGTCCTCTACGATGCGGTCCACTATCTCCTGCGCGTTGAGGCCGCTGCAGGACATGATAAGACTCTGCAGACGGGGCCGCCCGTACTCCTCTTTGTTCTCGTTACGCATTTCGGAAATACCGTCGGTGTACAGCACAACGATGTCGCCGGGATCGAGCCTCACCTTGGCGTGCGGATACTCCACGTCCTCGGTGATGCCGATGGGCATACCCTCCAGGTTGGTCACAGTGCATTTTCCGAGACGGGCCCTGTAGCAGAAAAGCGGTCCATGCCCCGCGTTGGAGAAAGACAGCTCCCCTGTTTCACGGTTGTATATCATGAAGAAAAGCGTGGCGAACTTGTCGACGGCGAAGTCGGCGCTTAGCGCATCGTTGATCGAGCGCACGATCGTTGCGCAGTCCACGCGCCTGTTGTTTTTGATGGAATTGGTGAACACCGTGCGGATCATGACCATCACCAGGGAGGCCGGCACGCCCTTTCCCGAAACGTCGCTTATGAGCGCGCCCACCCTGGATTCCCCGATATCGATGTAATCGAAATAATCGCCTCCAACGCCCTTCGCCGCGCGCGTAAACCCCTTGATCTGTATGCCTCCCTTTTCATAGAAACCCATTGGGTTCAGCCCCTCCTGGATCTCCTTGGCGAGCTCCAACTGCTCCTCCATGATTCGCGACTCTATCTCCATCTCCTTCGCTTTTTTTAGCTTCTCGGTCATCATGTTGAAATCGCCGGCCAGCAGCCCCAGCTCGTCCGAGCTTTTAATGTCGATCTTGTACTCCAAATCCCCGGTCGAAACGACAGCGGCCCCCTCGGAAAGCTTCCGGATCGGTTTTATGGTAAAACTTGCGAGCGCGAATGAACCGACCATCGCCGCAGCGAGGAAAAAAACCGCGATGATCATTATATTCCTCGTGACCTGGGCGATCTGATCGCGGATAATGCGGTCCGAGAAGCCCATACGCACCGTCGCGATGCGGTTTTTAAAAAGCGTATGGAGCACCGGTTTGGAAAAATCATAGATAACGCCCCCTTTCTCCACGGGGTCCGGGAAGTCGAGCATCATGGGGCGTTCGGTCCCGGAGTATTCCTTCGCCCTGCGCGTTATTTCATCGTCATCCATCTCGGTTCCGTTTTTATCGGGATCGAAATTCTGGATGATCCTGCCGTTGGTGTCGAAGATGTACACATAGCGAATGGCCGTGATCTTCTGCACGTTCCGGACGGCGGCTATAAGCGAGAGCTCGTCCTTGGCGCTAATGGACTCCTGGGCGGTGTTGGTGAGGTGCTCTATCTCCCGTTCGGCGAACTTTATAATCTCGGCCTTTAAAAGCGCGCTCTCCGTACGGATGAAATAAAGCGTCATGATGACGATGACTATGGACACCAGGGTGATTATCGCAAGGGAGAACTTCATTCTCAGCCCGAATCGGACCTTCCGTCTTTCCCCGCCGCCAGATCCGGCCTTCTCCTTGCCCTTTTTTCCGCCCGCACGGGCCACGGAGTCCTTTTTCTTTGCATCCCCAGCGGCCATAATCACCTTCCTAACAATACCAGGCTTTTACGTATATTGTTTCTCGCCTTTTCATGGGTGGGGTCTATCACGAGGACCTTGCGCCATTCCTCGATCGCCCGGTCGAAGTTGTTGTTCGTATAATAATTGATGCCGTTATAGTAATACGTCCTTACCAGCTCCTTCTGCTTTTCCGTAAGCCCGGCCCTCTCTGGAGCCGCCTCCCCTCCTCCGTATCGGAGCTGGGACTCTATCCTGTTCATGGCTATAAGCGACCTGGCGTGGTTCGGGTTGTTGGCGACCACCCAGCGAAAATTCGCAAGCGCCGCCTCGATGTTCGCCTTCCCTCCTCTCTGGTAGAGCTCCATGCCGAGGGCGTACCGGGCCTCTATATCCTGCTGGTTGACGCCGGCCGGCGCGGCCCTCTCGGTCCCCCTTTTAGCCTGGGCAATCAGCTCGTTTATCTCCGGATAGTCCGCGGATATCGAGCGTATCAGCTCGAACTTCGTAAGCGCCTTGGCGTATTTTCCGCCATCGAGGAGCCCCTTGCCCTCTTCGACGATCTTCTGGGCGAAATCCTGGAAGGCGGCGGGATTGAGGGCGAGCTCGCATTTCAGCAGATATTCGAGGGAGACGCGGTTCTTGGGGAAAAGCCTTAGTATCTCATCCCAGCGCTTACGCGATTCGATGTAATTGCCGCGGTCGTAAAGCTGTTTTCCTGAAATGATAAGCGGATTGACGATGCTGTAATAAGGGGAATCCACATCTACGACCTCTTCCTCTATGTCGCGAATCGCCTCCTTGACCATGCCGATGTACTTTTTGGCGAGCTCGTTGCCGGCATCGAGCGCCAGGGTCTTTTCCAGGTGGGACAGGGCCTCCCTGTATCTGCCCTCGGAATAGGCGAGCAGGCCGTTCTGGAATTCGCGATCTATGTTTCTAAGCCGCAGAAGCCGCTGCTCTTCGGCGTACTCCTTGCGCAGGCGGTCCAGCCCGTCGAGCCGGGCGCGAACATCCTTGTAGTCTTTTATCAGTGACAGGGCGTTCTTAAAATCGTCCGCGGCCTGGTCGAAATTCTTATTTCGTATATTCTCGATTCCGGACAGATAGAACTGCTCAGCCTGAATGCGCTTTAGCTCCATGTTTCTGTTGGATTCGAGCAGCTCGTCGATGCGGTCAATGTATTTTTTGGCCTCCCGGTTCTTGATATCGAGCGCGAGCGCCTCCTCGAAATCGTTGCGCGCCTCCTTGTATTTTTTTTCTCCGAATAGTACGATACCGCCTGCGAGGAGGAGCTGTATCTTCTCGTATTTAAGGCGGTTGGAAATCGCCATCTCCGCGTTCCTAAGTCCCTCCAGCGCCGCGGTGTCGTTTGGAACGAAGCGCAGCACCTCTTTGTAATTGGCGAGCGCCTTCTCGAATTCCATGGATTTCATCCTCGCCGCGGAATCCTCCATCAGCGCGATATAGCGCTGTTTTAGCTCCTCGGAAAGCCTTTTCTTGGCAAGCTCAATACGCACCTCGTCCTGAAGCCTGCGCATTTCCTCGCGCATAACCTGGAGGTCGGGGTCTGCCGGATCGATCCTGTAGGCCGTGATAAAATTGGCGATCGCCACGTCCGAATCTTCTTTTGCCTTCTGAACGTCCGCGGGCAATTCCTGACGGGCAAGGCGAAAATGGAACCGGGCCTTTTGATAGGCAAGGTCCTTACGGTGCTTCTCCTCGTAGAGCATCTCGATCTTTTTCTGAATGTTCTCGTTGTCAGGCTCGATTTCGAGTATGCGAAGCCATTCCCCCAGCGCGCGCGTAAATTCCTTGTTCCGATACAATTCCCCCGCGCGCCGGTCGAGCTCTTCGACGCTCTGCGGGCTCACGGCGCTCGACATCATCACAATCACCATGAGCATGTAGGCCGGTATCTTTTTTCGCGCTCTTAGCCGCATCACTTACCTGCGCCCGGACGGCCGTGCCGATTTCGTCCGCACGGCGGCGGTATCAAAATGGAGCCAGGCGCCCGCCGAGGTTCCCCATATATGAATATACGGATTATTTCCCCCGGCAACAAGCCGAAAGACACCCCTTTGGATGATTCGCGCCGGGCGTGTTTCCGATGGGCATTCTCTTTCCATTGATCTCCCGCATGCCGGTCCGGGCTACCTGTTGATGGCAATGAAGGTCCTGTTGGACATAAGCCAGCCCCTGGCCGCCTTTTTACCCTCGATGTATTTAATGAATACCGCGTCCCCACGCACCACCTGATACGGCCTTCCGCTTGCCCTTTTTACAGCGCTTGCCTCGAAGCTAAGGGATCGGTGAATGAACCGGCCGCCGTCCACGTCGGTTCGCACGTCCTTTTCATCGGCATCCTCCACCGAGGTGACCATCAAGTCGGCAAGGTAATAATCGCGGTACATGTCCCTGAATACCGCCTCGCTCTTTGGGAAGGCCTCCGCGCCCGCATAGGCCTGGTAGTTTAGGTCCTGTATGGAGCGCGCCCATTTCACCATAACATAGGCCGGTTCCGGCGTCTTTTCCGCTTTTTTGCACGCGGTCGCCGCGAGAACGGCGACCATTAGGGCCAAAAGCACTCGTTTCATCTCAGGATAACCTCCTTAAGACCGGTACACTTCATTATCGTGCGTCCCGAAGCCTCTCTTTAAGGAAAGTCAGGGAAGGCCGAGCTCCTTCTCTCCAAAAACCTGGGCCGAAAACTTCTCTATCCTGGTTCCTTTCGCCCTCCAGGCGTCGGCCGGAAGGCCGGCCTTGTAGCAGGTATGCTGCAGAAAGGTGTCGCGGTCCCACCCGTATTCGGTCGCGACCTGGGGCAAAAGCAGCCCCGAACGGTAGCCCGAGCTAACGATAAGGCCGTCGCGTCCCACCACGATTTCGGCCACGTCCCGCACCTCTTCGATGGGGGACATGATGGAGATCTCTATGTCTATGAGGTCATATTCCTGTTTCCGGAGCGGAGGAAAGCGCGGGTCCTTGAAGGCCGAGGCGTTCGCCATGTCTATAATGGTCTCGGGAATGGTCTTTACGCCCCGTATATAGCCGATACAACCCCTCAGCGCGCCGCCGGAATGCAGCGTGACGAAGGCCCCGCATTTTTCGCCGAAAACCGGTTCGTCGAAGCCCTTCAGACCCCCGGGGTCGGGAAGCCCTTTCTCTTCCAGCACCTCCCGTATCGTGCGCCGCGCCAGGACGAGCAGCCGGACCTTTTGGTCTCCGTTCAGTTCGATCATTCAATCCCTCCAAAAACCTCGCCTCGGAATTATCCGGGCGTCACTTCGTTATGGCCGCGGCGAGGTATCCTACAACCTGTCCCCTGCCCCCGGCGGTGTCCCCCGAGTTCGCGTATTTAAGCACCTCGATTTGCGAGGCGCCCATGGCCTTGGCGAGCTCCAGCCCCGCAAGGACCGGGCCCTCCCCGCACGCCTGCGCCCTGTCGGTGCTTAGTGCGCCGGAAAGATCCGTGGTATTATAGCGTTTGAGAGTTTCGATAAAAACAGCGTCTATTCTTTTGGCCTCATCGTAGGAATGATAGTGGGAAAGGTCCGTGGAGAGCACGATTATGAACCGGCGTTTTTCGCCGGAGAGAACATCCGAAAGCCCGGCGGCCAGCGAACGGCACAGCTCGAGATCGGTGGTCCCCACCACTATGGGCACAAGGGTAAAGTCCCCAAGCACACGCTGGAGAAACGGCACCTGCACCTCGAGGGAATGCTCCTCCTCGTGGGCCTGGCGTATAAACTTGAAGCGAGGCTTTTCGACGAGCTCCGCACCGATTGTTTCGTCCACAGTGACGTCCCCAAGGGGCGTGGAATACAGGCCGGACGGTATGATCGAGGCCCCGTCGAATCGGGCGCGATGGCACGGCGCCAGCACCACCGCCACCTGAATGTCGAGCTTTCTCAATAGAGCGTAAGAATAGGCGGCCACCGGACCCGAGTACACGTAGCCTGCATGGGGGGCGATCACTCCGAAGAGTTCGCCCTCTACCTTCGCGCCCTCGGCCTTTTTTAGATAGGCGTCTATTTCGGAGGCGAGTTTGCCGGGGTCCGAGGGATAAAACGATCCGGCCACCGCCGGCTTTCTGTGCCACATACAAACCTCCCTTTATCCGGGAAGCGCCCCCCGACACCGAAAACCCGCGGGCCCCGCAGGGGGAGCGGTCTCCCTATTTTACGCGGGCGGCAAGCCCGGTCTCGATGGTATCGAGTATCGCCGAGGCAAGATCCCTCTTGGACATTAGAGGGAAATCCACCCGGCCTCCGCCGCGCTTGAAAATTACGACGATGTTGGTATCGGTCGCAAAACCGGCCCCCTCCCTCGACACGTCGTTCATACAGATCATGTCGAGGTCCTTTTCCTCAAGCTTCGAGAGCGCGTAGGCCTCGACGTCGTGGGTCTCCGCCGCGAAGCCCACGACGAAAAGCCCCGAGAGGGAGGGGTCGGCCGATTTTCGGGCCGCGACATTTTTTAGAATGTCGGGGTTTTTTACGAGATCTATCCGAAGCTCGTCCGACCCTTTCTTTATCTTCAGACCCAGGCGCTCGGCCGGCCGATAGTCCGCCGGCGCCGCCGCCATGATGAGCACCGCGTCGGGGGATATTTCGTCCATCACCGCCCCAAGCAGATCCCCGGTCGATTCGACCGCCCGCGTCCGGAAGCGCCCGCCGCTCAGGAGCGAAGGGTCGATAGGTCCGTGTATGAAAACCGTGTCCTTCGAGCGGGCATGGGCGGCGCTTGCCAGCGCGATTCCCATCTTCCCGGAAGAGGCGTTGGAGATATAGCGCACCGGATCGATCCACTCGCGCGTCGGACCGCCGGTAACGATGATTTTCCTATCCTTCAAGGACATCGACCGCGACCCGGTAAATGGTCTCCACCTCGGCGAGCTTACCGTAACCGAAATCGCCGCAGGCCACCGCCCCCTCCGACGGATCGACAAAGCGAACGCCCCAGCTTTTAAGTTTCGCTATGTTCTCCTGAACTGCGCGGTGCCGCCACATATTAGGGTTCATGGCCGGGGCGACAAGGACGGGGCATTCCACCGAGAGAAAGGTGGTGCTGAGCAGGTCATCGGCGATGCCGCCGGCGAACTTGCCCAGTATATTGGCCGTGGCCGGTGCGACAAGCATGAGCGCGGCGTCGTCCTTAAGCTCTATGTGGCCCATTGCGCGTCGCTCGCGCGCGAAGGTCTCGGTGTAAACAGGATTTCCCGAGAGCGTTTCGAGCGTAAGCGGCGTCACCAGATGGGCCGCGTTTTCGGTAAGCACGCAGTGGACCGAGTAGCCGGCCTTGACGAAAAGCCTGGTGAGGTCGCACGCCTTGTAGGCCGCAATGGATGAGGAAACACCGAGAATAATCTTTTTCATGATCGCTTGAACATCCTCTCCATATCGGATCTGCCCAGCCTGTACACGAACGGCCTTCCGTGGGGGCACCTGAGCTCGTACTCGCCGGAGAAGGCCTTGCGCACCACAAGCTCCATCTCCCCGCCCGACAGCGCGTCGCCCGCCCTCCGGGCGGAGTGGCATGCCATACGCCGGGCCACGCGCTCGCGCATACCGAGATCCCCCTCCCCCCCGGTCCTTAGCGACTCCGCCAGGTCGGCGAAAAAGGCGTCGATGTCGAACGCCGCGGCAAGCACAGGCACCGAGCGTATGATGACAGCATTTTCCGAAAATTCATCCATGTCAAATCCTATTTCCGCGAGAAAGGCGGCGCTGTCGGTGATGGCCCCGAAATCCTCCATGGAGAGTTCTATCACCCTGGGGAACACCAGAGCCTGCGATTCGAAACCGGCGTCCTTTTTCATAAGCTCGTCATAGATGAAGCGCTCGTGCGCGGCATGGAAATCGATTATGCAGAGCGAATCGCCCTCCTCGCAGAGAATATATGTTTCGAACACCGTCCCCAGAACCCTTACATCGGCCCGCCCCGAAGACCCCATGTACGGCGCGTCAGCATCGCTTACTAAGCGGGCTTCCGTTTCGTTCGGCCGGGGCGAAGCGTCCGGCCCGACGGCGGCAAGTGGGAGGTCCAAAGCGGCCGTCGCGGATTGAGGCGGTTTTGTCTCCACGGCTTCGAACGGAAGGGAGCCGTCGCGCGCAATACCCTCGGACGGAAGAGACGGGGCCGGACGCAGAGCGTCTCGGGCAATCTCGTGCGGGCGCTCGCCCAGGGCCTTGCCGCACAGTGCGATTATCAGGCTGTCGATGTATTTCTGGTCGAAGAATTTAATCTCGCGCTTGGCCGGGTGTATGTTGACGTCGATGAGGGCCGGGTCGATGTTCAGGAAAAGCACCGCGACCGGATGGCGGCCATGAGAGGCGATCCCCTCGTACGCGCGGGAGAGGAGGAATCCAAGATATCTGTATTCCACGGGACGCCTGTTGACGTATAGCTGCTGCATCGAGCGCGTCGATTTTAAAAACCCCGGCTCCGAAAGAAAGCCCTCTATAGATACGCTGATGTCGGAAAGGCGGACCTCTGTAAGCCTTTTAAAGGCATCAGCCCCGTATACCTGTTCCATCCGCTCCCCGATGGTCGATGTTCTTTCGAGGCGGATTGCCTGCCTTCCCTCCGAGAGGAGCGCAAAGCGTATTCCGGGGTGCCCGATCGCCATCCTCAGAAATACCGAGCGGATGTTCCTCATCTCGACGGCCCTGGATTTCATGAACTTCTTGCGCGCCGGAGTGTTATAGAAGAGGTTCTCGACGATGATGGAGGTCCCCACCGGCCCGGCGTAGTCGCTCATCTCAAGAGAGCCTTCGCGGTAAGCGAGCCTGGCGCCCGTCTCCTCGCCCTGAGTGCGGGTGTACATCGTAATGCGCGAGATCTCCGCGATGCTCGGAAGCGCCTCTCCCCGGAAGCCGAAGGAGCCGATTCTCTCTATGTCGGCGATGTCCCGTATCTTGCTCGTCGCGTGTTCCATTAGCGCGAGCGCGACGTCGTCCCGGTGGATTCCGGCGCCGTTGTCGCGCACCACGAGCTTTTTCAGGCCGCTTTCGAAGACCTCTACCTCTATCTCCGTGGCCCCGGCATCGATGGAGTTTTCGACAAGCTCCTTGACGACGGAAAAAGGCCCCTCTACCACCTCGCCGGCGGCGATCTTCTTTTTAACCGAATCCGGAAGTATCTGTATACGGTCCATCGTCCGATTCGCCTGGAGACTGCCATTCCCCCTTAAGCCTCGGACCTTCCGACGGCCTCGGAGGAGCGCTTTAGAGGCGCGCGACAAGCTCGGGAAGCGTTTTTCCCGCCGGCCCCTGAATGAATACGTCGGTAATGGAATGGGTGAGCCCGGTCGACTCGAGGTTCATCTCGATGACGCGGCCTCCATTGGACTTGACTATGAACGGGATGCTGCTGGCCGGGTAGACGACGGCCGAGGTCCCAATGACGAGTATGGCGTCGGCCAGGTTCGACAGCCGCTCGGACTCCGCCAGCGCCCGCATGGGGATGGCCTCGCCGAAGAACACCACGCTCGGCTTGAGCACGGCCGAGCAGTCGCGACAGAGTGGCGGAGAGCCGTTGAGATCGAACTCGCTCGCCCCATAGCTCTGCCCGCAATTGAGGCAGTCGAGGCGGCTCGCGTTTCCGTGAAATTCAATGACATTCCTGCTGCCGGCGGCCTGGTGCAGGTTGTCTATGTTCTGGGTGATTATCGAACGGAGCATGCTCCTTTTTTCAAGTTCGGCGAGGGACAGATGGGCCGGATTCGGAAGGGCATTCATGGTAATCTCCATGAGCTCGAAGACCATCTTCCATATCTTGCCCGGATTCCGCCTGAAGGCGTCGATATGCGCGTATTCCATCGGATCGTATTTCGCCCACAGGCCGCCGGCGCCGCGGAAATCGGGGATTCCGCTCTCCACCGAGATGCCCGCGCCGGTGAGGCAGATGACGGTTTTGGCGTCGTTTAATATTTCCGCCGCCTGTCGGTATCGCTCTTCCATGTACTGTCCCGCCTGTTGTTGATGTTCGGGCGGCCTAAGACACGCCGATAGAGGCCCCGGCCGCGATCGACCTCCGGCCTTATCGCGCCTCGCCCGCCGATCACTCATATTAAATCGAACCGGAGAGCTACCCGTCAAGAGAAAAATGATTGCGAATTGAGGCCCCATGGGGCCAATCTGAAGAGCCGGGACAGGCTGCGGTGGAACCGGAAATTACGCCGGAGGAACAAATAGTATCTTATGGGAATCGGGGCGGAAGAACTGCGTGAAAAAACCGATGAGCTGGCCGGCATGATACGTAAACACCCCCTCGCGCGACGACACGAGAGGCTGCTTGCGGAGATAAACGCCGACGAAAGCTCCTGCGGGCTGCTCCACAGGCTCATAAATCTCGGGGCCATGATAGACCGCACGGCAAGGGCCGGCAAAGAGGCCGGGATGGATGCCGACGAAAAGGCCGAACTCGAGAATTCGCTTAAGGCCAACCCGAACGTGCAGACCTATATAGAAACGCGAAGGGAGCTGGTTGCGCTTTTAGCCGCGGTCATGGAAAGGGTCCGGAATCCGGAACCCGCCGGCTGAAAACGGCACGCCTCTCCGACCGAAACATCCGGAAACATCACTTTTCGGCGCAGTCCGTTCTCCCGCCCGCCTCTCTCCCCGGGCAATCCGCCATGGGGCAATGGTCGCACACGCATTCGCGCCGGCCGGCGATCGTCTTTGCGATACGAACGACCCCGTAGACGACGGCGATAAGGGTGATGAGTGCCGCAAGCGCCTCCTGCATGACCAGCCTCCATCTTCAATGTACCACAATTCGCCGCCCATGGCAAGTTGTCCGTTTTTCCACTTTTTTTCATCCAGACTCAAAAAGTTTTAACTTTTTCCCCGAGCCATTCGTATTCACAGAAAGGCTTCCAATAATCCATCAAGGAGAAGGTCATGTTCAATTACACCGCCGCAACCATAGAGGGAAACGTTACCCACGATCCGGTGATGAAGACCACCAAGACCGGAAAGGCCGTCTGCACGTTTTCCATCGCCATCAATCACTACACCTCCCCCGACACCCCTCCAAGGGTCTCATACATCGATATCGAGACATGGGAGAAGGTCGCCGAGATGTGCGGCAAGAACATCCAGAAGGGAAAGAAGATTATGGTGATAGGCACGCTCAAGCAGGACCGCTGGGAGGGCAAGGACGGCAAGACCCAGTCGAAGATAAAGCTGGTGGGAAAGGAGATCCGCTTTCTCGACGTAAAGAAGAGGGAGGGGGCGGCCGCCGAGCAGGCGGTGTAGAGAGGACCTTTCAGTGCGCCATGGGGACGGGACCGATCGTTGCCGTAGCCTGTAACAATCATTCCGTTCGTGCCGGGAAGGTTAAATGGGCTTTGGGTCCTCATGGCGCACGAGAAGCCCGTTTACGCATAACAGGTTCGATAATGCGGAGGTAGGGATATTTCCGCCATGCGACTGAACGCCTTATTTCGAGGAAAAGTATTCCTCCGCCACCTTTTTTAGAAGCGCCGGATGGTCCGACATGACGGCATCGGCCCCGGTATTGTATATGCGCCGCATCCCCTCCTCGTCGTTGACGGTCCATACGTGCACGCGCAGGCCCTTGCGGTGCGCCTGCCCCACGAAGGTTTCGCTTACGACCCTCGATGGACCGAAAAACTCCGGAATCTGCAGGACATCGGCGGGAAAACTCCTTTTAAAAAACAGTAGCCCCGAACGGAACAGAAAATAATAATACAGCGCCTCGGAAAGCGAAAACGATGTGGCCATCTCCGGAAAGCGCGCGCGCACCGGCCTTGTGTTCTCCGAGTGCTCGGAGGCGGTGAGCACCCTGTGTACGGCCCCGCTTCTCTCCACGAGGTCGCAGTAAAACGGCGCCTGCGCAGGGTTCTTTGCCTTGAGGTCGATATTAAAGCGCTGACGCGGGAACTCCTCCAAGAGCTCCTCGAGCGACATGAGGCATAGCCCCCTGCCTCGAAACGGATGGCTCGCCCCCCCGTCGGTGGAGAAGCCATACCCGGCATCGAATTTCTTTAACTCCGCGAGTGTATGGTCCGCCACTGCCCCCGTTCCGTCACAGATCCGGCCCAGTTCGCCGTCGTGCGCCACGACAAACCTGTTGTCCCGTGTGAAGTGGACATCGGTCTCGATTACGTCCACGCCGATCCTTACGGCCTCGCGGAACGATTCGATCGTATTCTCCGGGTAGGCGCCCGAGGCCCCGCGATGGGCGAAAATCCTGGGCTCCGGATCGAAAAATTTCTTGTTCATGGCGTCCATTAACTCCGTTTTGGGCGGGGCCGTCCCGTTCCGGCTCGGGCCCTTTCTTTCTCCCGGAATTATCCCAAGAGGGCAGAAAATACGCAGCGTCAAGAAAAATAAATTTTTATTGCTTTTAACCCGGCGCGCGTATACACTTTTTGACGGATTTAACGGCTGTCCACATATCATCTGTGTGAAGGAAGCTCATTATGGCGAAGGCAACCTCCCTCCTGAAGGCGTATCTTACCAACACCATACCGCCCAATGGCGGATTCATCATCTCCTCCTTTTTCGACACGGGCTCGGCTTATGCCATCTACGAGATCACCTCGTACGTAAACGTCAAGGACATCTATAAAAGCCCCGACGGCCTCGTTTTTAAAACGGACGGCAACAGGACCCACGTTCTGGTCGAACCGGCCACCTTCATTAACCGTTTTTCGGAGCCGGTGCACCGTGAAAAGGGAAAGTCCATACCCTACCGTTTCTCGGAGCTCGAGGTGATCACCGGAAAAAAGCAGGAAAAGATCATGATCCCGCTCGAACCGATAATGCTGTATTCCTCCTTCACGATTCTCGACACGGTTGGCGAGGACTTTTCGTTCGTGTTCCATCCGACAGATGATGTCTACCTGGCCATGAGGAAGTTTATGGCCGACACCCTGTACAACGATTGCAATCTTACCAAAGACGAGTGCCTCAAGGCGTCGGAGCTGGTGCTTGCCACCATCAAGAAGTTCTCCATCTGGAAATAGGCGGCAGGCCCACGGAGATTATTTGATTGACAGGCGCGTACTTCGAGCGCGAATAGTATTCGCGCTCAAGGCGATACTCCTTTACAGGATGAATGCCAGACAATGACATCTGACAGCTCGGATTTGCCCCACCCACCCGGTCGATCGGCGCTTGGAAACCTGTTACTCAAAATGAAGGAGGTCCTCGGCCGGTCGCGGAATCCCATCGCGTCCAATGAGGCCCCGCAAGAGGGTACGCCCGCCCCCGAGACCGCCGAGCAGGAGATGATCCGCGGCGTGATGGGGCTCTCCAGCAAGAACGTACGCGAGATCATGATCCCCCGTATCGACGTGGTCGCCGTTTCGACCTCCATCACCCTTAACGCGCTCGTCAAAGTGATAGACGACGTAGGCCACTCGCGCATACCGGTCTACAACGAGACCATAGACAACATCGCCGGGATACTCTACGTAAAGGAGCTCCTGCCCTTTATCGCCAACAAACCGCGCAAGTTCGAGCTCAAGAAGATGCTGCACCGCCCATACTTCGTCCCGGAAACCATGCCGCTCGACGACCTTCTGGTGGAGTTCAAGCGGCGCAGGCTTCACCTCGCATGCGTAGTCGACGAATACGGCGGTTTCGGCGGGATCATCACGCTCGAGGACGTTATAGAAGAAATTGTCGGCGACATCAAGGACGAGTTCGACGACAACGAGCCGCCGGAAATCCGAAAGATCGGCCGCAACACATACGAGATCGACTCGCGCATGACGCTTACCGACTTCAACGAGGAGGCGGGCACCAGGCTGCCCACCGACGAGTTCGACACGATAGGCGGACTGGTGTTCGATCTTTTCGGCAAGATACCCAAAAAGAACGAGACGGCGCGCTTCGAAAATATTTCCTTTAAGATAAAGGAAATAAAGGGGACGAGGCTGACGCGCGTGATCGTCACCATTTCCAGGACCGAACAATGAGATGGAAATAAGGAAGGCCTCCGGGCTTGTGCTGCATTCCCGGCAGTCGGGCGAGGCCGACATTCTGGCGCGCATTCTCACCGCCGAGTTCGGAAAAGCCAACTTCGTCTTCAAGGGGCTAAAGAAAAGCAGAAAGCGTTCGCTCGCCGCGGGGGAACCCGGCACCCTTCTCGACCTCTTGTACTATCAGCACGACAACCGCGAGTTCCAGGTGGTAAGCGAATTCAGGGTGGTCCGGGACCGCATGGAGCTCCGAAAGGACCTTTCGCGCATTCTGCACCTTTATTATCTGCTGGAGCTGGTCGACAGGACCACCGCGCAGGGAGACCCCCACTCACGGGTCTTCGCACTGGCCGCCGCGGCGGCCGACGCGCTCGCCGACACCATTTACCACGCCCATCTCTCGGCGTTTTTCCTGCTGCACCTCCTTCGCTTCCACGGAGTTCTGCCCGATTTATCGAGGTGCGCCCGATGCGGAAGGACCGATTTCACCAGGTTCACGCTCGACACGCCCGATTTCACGCCGGTTTGCGGCCGCTGTGCGGCACAAAGCGGAAACAATTCCTCCTCGCTCGACACCCCGGCGCGGGAATTTGTGGCGGCTGCGCTATCCGCGCGCTTCTCCGGACTGGACTGCGGCCGTTTCCCCGCGGAGACGGTCCTTGGCCTGCTGTTTCATCTTTCACTCTTCGTGGAAAGCTATTTCCATTGCGAGATAAAATCCAAAGGGATGATTTTCAACCTGCCACAGCCGCTCCACAGGGGCGCCGGTTGATGGCCCTTTCTTTTCGATCAGCCGGCGGAAAGGCCGGCTTCCCCCAAAAATTGCTTGATTTTAGATCGATTCGCACGGGACACTTCCAGTTCAACCCGCCCTCCCGGCGGGGAACGCCATGATAGACCGCTATTCAAGAAAAGAAATCGCCGGCATCTGGACGCTCGAGAACAAGTTCCGGATATGGCTGGACATAGAAATCGCCGCGTGCGAGGCCAACGCGCGCCTCGGCCTTATTCCGGAGGAGGACCTGGCAAACATCCGCAAGAAGGCCGCCTTCGACGTCCGGCGGGTCCTGGAAATAGAGGAGCGGGTGCACCACGACGTAATCGCCTTCCTCACATGCGTAGGCGAGTCCGTGGGCCCCTCGGCGCGTTTTATCCACTACGGCCTGACCTCGAGCGACGTGGTCGATACGGCCCTATCGGTCCAGATGAAGCAGGCGGGCGCCATACTTCTTGGCGGCCTGGACACGCTTATCGAAAGGCTCCGCGCGCTCGCGCTCGAGCACAGGAAGACGGCCTGCATGGGCCGCTCGCACGGCGTACACGCGGAGCCCACCACCTTCGGAATGAAGATGGCGCTCTACTTCAAGGAGTTCCAGCGCGACCGCGAGCGCCTCGCCCTGGCGATCGAGAACGCATCGTACGGAAAGCTCTCCGGGGCTGTGGGCACCTACAGCAATATCGACCCGGAGGTCGAGCGCTATGTCTGCGAGAAGCTGGGCCTTAAGGCCGAGCCGGTAGCCACGCAGATCATACAGCGCGACCGCCATGCGGAATTTATGGCGGCCCTGGCAATTACGGCCGGGAGCCTCGACAAGCTCGCCACGGAGATAAGGCACCTCCAGCGCACGGAGGTCCGCGAGGTCGAGGAGCCGTTCCAGAAGGGCCAGAAGGGCTCCTCCGCCATGCCGCACAAGCGCAACCCCATCCTCTCGGAGCGAGTCTCTGGCCTTTCGCGCGTCATTAAGGCGAACATGAACGTGGCCCTGGACAACATGACGCTCTGGCACGAGCGCGACATTTCCCACTCCTCCGCCGAGCGTGTGATACTGCCCGACTCCACGGTGGCGCTCGACTACATCATCCACCGCATGATCTTCATACTGGACGGCCTCATCGTCTATCCCGAGGCCATGAGGGAGAACCTGGAACGCACCGGAGGGCTGTTCCATTCGCAGTCGCTCCTCCTGAAGCTCGTGGAAAAGGGCATAACGCGCGAGGAGGCCTACGCCGCGGTCCAGGACATCGCCATGCGCGTATGGAAAAGGGAGGGGAGCCTCGAGGAGCTGGCGCGCCGCGACGAAAGGATAAGCGAGCTTCTGGACAGTGAAGAACTGGACGCGGTATTCGACATGGCTTCATATTTCAACAATATCGATTATATTTTCAGGAACGCGGGGCTCGAATAGAGCGCCGGGAAGTAACGCATCGCCCCCTTCCGGAAAAATTATGGCGGTCAGCATGAACACGACAGAGCTCCCACCTCTCCGGGGAATGAAGGTCCTCGACTTCACCTACCTGCTTCCGGGGCCCTACGGCAGCATGATGCTTGCCGATCTGGGCGCCGACATAATCAAGGTGGAAAATTTCAACAACCCCGATCTCATGCGCATAAGCGCCCCCTTTATAGACGGAGTGTCCGCGGCGTACGCGCACATCAACAGGGGGAAGCGTTCGCTGGGGCTCGACCTTAAGACCCCGGGCGGACGCGAGATAGTCTTCCGGCTGCTCGGCGAATACGATATCGTGCTGGAGCAGTTCAGGCCGGGGGTGATGGAAAGGCTCGGCCTGGGCTACGAAGAGGTACGCAGGGCCGCTCCCTCCGTCATCTACTGTTCGCTTACCGGCTACGGAAGCACGGGCCGCTACGCCGAACGCGCGGGCCACGACATAAACTATCTCGCGCTGTCCGGAATCGACTCGTACTCCGGCCGAAAGTCCCAGGGCCCGACTCTCTCCGGAATACAGATAGCCGACGTCTGCGGCGGGGGAAAGAACCTTGCCATAGCCGTGATGGCCGCCTATATACGCAGGCTTGCTGGCGGCGGGGGCGCCTACATCGACCTGTCAATAACCGACAGCACATTCGCGCTTTCGGCCTTTCAGGCGGCCGGATTTCTCGCCGGGGGCCTGGAGCCCGCCCGTGAGGGCGAGATACTAAACGGCGGCTCGGTTTACGACTATTATCGGACGTCCGACGGCAGGTATCTTTCGGTCGGATCACTCGAACCCAAGTTCGCGGAGGCCTTTTATCGCGCTATAGGCATGGACGAGATGGTCTCACCGGGCCTGCTGTCGCAGGAGGAGCTTATGGCCTCCAAGCGCCGGGTGGCGGAGACCATCGCCTCCCGAACGCTCGAGCACTGGCGCGGCGTATTCGGCGGCATCGATGCCTGCGTGGAGCCGGTACTCACCATGGACGAGGCCGTCCACTCCCCGCCGCTTGCCGACAGGGGCATGGTGGCCGATGTGACAAACCACGCCGGGAGGACTTTGCGCCAGGTGGCAAGTCCTATCAAGATATGCGGCAAGGGCACCGCGACCGAGGCCGGTGCGCCGATAGGGCATCACAACGAGGAAATCCTCTCCTCGCTCGCCTACTCCCGGCAGGAGATCGATGAATTCAGAAAAAAGGGCGTAATAAACTGAAAGGCAAACGGTATTTCATAGAGACCTTCGGCTGTCAGATGAACAAGGGCGATTCGGACCTAATGGCCCATTCGCTCGAAAAAGCCGGCCTGCGGCGGGCGTCCGGCGAGGAAACGGCCGACATAGTCGTTTTCAACACCTGCTCGGTCCGCGCCCACGCCGAGGAACGCGCCCTGGCCCGCATACGTTCGGCGCGCAGTAAGGGCCAGGCGCTCATTGTCGTAACCGGCTGCATGGCGCAGCGCCTGGGAAAAAGGCTCCTGGCCCAGGGCTACGCGGACCTCGTGGTGGGGCCGTACCAGTCTCCGCGCCTGGGCGAGATTCTGTCCTCAGGCGGAGGGGCCCGGGCCTATCTGTCGCAGGACCATCGCGACTTCGCGCCGCGGACCGACGAGGCCGCGGCCGGGAGGCGCGACGAGCTCCCCTTCCACAAATGGGTAACCATCACCCATGGCTGCGAAAACTACTGCTCGTACTGCATCGTCCCTTACGTCAGGGGGAGGCTTATATCCTTCCCGTCGGAGGCCATACTGCGCCACATACGGCAGTGCGTCGAGGGAGGCGCGACCGAGATAACACTACTCGGACAGAACGTCAACCAGTACGGCATGGACAGCGGAGACATCCCATTCCACCGTCTGCTTGCGCTGGCCGCGGAGACGCCGGGGCTTCTGCGGGTGAACTTCCTTACCTCGCATCCCATGGACTTCCGCGACGATATCGTAAGGGTCATCGCCGACCACGGCAACATCTCGCGCTCGGTCCACCTGCCCCTGCAGAGCGGCTCCGACAGGGTCCTCGCTCTCATGAACCGAAAATACACGCTGGAGCGCTACGCCTCCATCATCGCCCACCTGGAAAGAACGCTCCCAGACCACGCCGTTTCGACCGATCTGATAGTCGGATTTCCCGGCGAGACCGAGGATGATTACGAGCTTACGCTCGAGGCGGTACGGCGCTTCCGATTCGACGAGGCCTTCATGTACGCCTATTCGCCGCGCGAGGGAACGCCGTCCTTCGCCATGGAGGAAGGGATAGGCCGCGAGCGCAAGCTCGAGCGTTTACAAAATCTGATAGACCTTCAGCGGGCCATATCCCGGGAAAAGCTCCTCGCGCGGGTGGACCGCGCCGAGGAGATCATAGTGGAAGGACCGAGCAAAAAATCCCCCGACGAGTACCGCGGCCGTACCTATCTAAACCACCCCGCCGTGCTGCCGGCCGGGCCGGCCGATGTGGGGCGCAAGGTCAGCGTTATAATTAAAAAGCTGCGCGGCTCGACGCTTTACGGGGAGCGTAGTGCCTAAGGCGTCCATCGCCCTCGCCCTCGTTGCCGCGCTCTGCGCGCGCGCCCATGCCGCCGCGCCGTCGGAACGGGATTTCCTCGATAGAATACGCGCTCACGCCAGGCTGGGCGAGTCGGAGAAGCTGCGCTCCCTCGCCGCGGAATTCTATCGGGCGTATCCGAAGAGCGACTCCGTGGCCGAGGTCCGGCTGTATGCGGCCGACGCCGAGGAGGCGCCGGAGGAGGCCATCAGGCAATATAGGATCCTGCTCGAAAAATACCGCTATTTTAAGGACAGGGACCGCGCGGCGCTCGGCATCTGCCGGACGCTGTACCTCCTCGCGCGATGGGGCGAGCTCGAGGCCGAGAGCGCGAGGGTCCTGGGGCTCTTTCCGAAAAGCGAGCACACCGCGGGCTTCCTGCTGTACCGCGCCAAGGCTCTCATACATCTCGAACGCTTCGAGGAGGCCCTCGAGGGCTTACGCCGCGTCTCGGAGCTAAACCGCGAGTACGATGAGCTTGCCGCCACTCTCCTCGTAATGGCCTATGTGGAGAGAAAAACGACCGGCTACTCGCGCGCCTATCTCGTCTCCCTTCGGGAGCTCGTAACGGGTTTTCCCGAGGCGCCGAGCGCGCCGGGGGCGCTTTACCTGCTTGGGCGCTTCCACGAGAACAGGGGGGATTACGGCCGCGCCTACAGCGCGTACGCCGATCTCATGAAGCGCTACCCTCGGGCCGTGGAGAGCGGCTTCGCCGCGGGGAGGATGGAGGAGCTTAAGGCGCACAAACCGACTCCGGCCCCATACCTGCCGGAGGAGGCCGCGATCAGGCAGCTCGACTCCATCGACCTTCGCCACGATTCGGAACCGGGCGGCGCCGACGAGGAGGCCGAAGTGGCCTACGCCGTGGCCCTGGGGCCATTCTTTTCAAAGGCGGAGGCGGAGCGCGTGCGGCGGATCATATCCGGCGAGTTCTCGCCGATTCAGTCGGTAGCGGTAGCCGGCCGTCACCTCATTTACGTGGGCCGGGCGCGCGACACCGACTCCGCCGTTTCGCTAAAGATCCGGCTGGCCGAGGAATTCGCCATAAACGGTAACATCGTGAGGATTCGCAGGGACGAAAACCGGCGCTACATCTACGGAGACTGAGAATGGACGCGAAGCTCACACCCATGCTCAAGCAGTACCTGGAGATAAAGAAAAAGCATCCGGGGGAGATCCTCTTCTTCCGCATGGGCGATTTCTACGAGATGTTCTTCGACGACGCGCACACCGCCTCGAAGGCGCTCAGCATAGCCCTCACCTCGCGCCAGAACGACGTCCCCATGTGCGGCGTGCCCCATCACGCCGCCGAGAGCTATATAGCCCGCCTTATAAAGGCCGGACACCGCGTGGCGATCTGCGAGCAGATGGAGGCCGTCCCATCGTCGGGAACGGTGGTACGCCGCGAGGTGACGCGCGTCATCACCCCCGGCACCCTGGTGGAGCAGAACCTGCTTCAGTCCGACCACAACAACTACCTCGCCTCCGTGGTGGAGGGGCCGGACCGCATTGCCTTCGCCTTCGTGGACGTCTCGACCGGCGACTTTCACCTGTCGTCCATGGCTCACTCGGCCGACAAATACCGCGGAGAGCTCGCGCGCTTCTCGCCCCGCGAGGCCATTCACCACTCAATGAACGGCGCGGACGATACCGTGCTCGGATACCTCAAAAGCCGCGGGATACCGGTAAACCGCATAAACGAATGGCTGTATGACGTCGAATATCTCACCTCGGCCATAGCGGAGGCGTTTCGGCTCGCCGGGATAAAGGGCCTCGGCATGGAGGACCCCCTCGAGATCCTCGCAGCCGGCTCCATACTGGAGTACTTAAAGGACACCCACAAGAAGGCCTTCGGCCACCTGAAGCCCCCCCGGCGAATCGTTGCCTCGGACTATATGGCCCTGGACGAGGCGACCATAGCCAACCTCGAACTGGTGCATAACTCGAACGACGGCGGCCGCGAGCGCACGCTCTACTCGGTGCTAAACAGGACCAAAACCGCCATGGGCCGCCGCCTGCTGGAGCGCAACCTGCTCCAGCCGCTCATCCGCGCCGACGAGATCGAGAAACGGCTGGACACGGTGCGCCTGTTCCACGAATCGGCTTCCCTTACCGCCGATCTCCAGGACCGCCTCGACGGCGTTTACGACATCGAGAGGCTCATAGCGCGTTTCGTCATAGGCCGATGCACCCCGCGCGATTACCTGGCGCTCGCCGCCTCGATCGAGGCGGCCCTGGAGACCGCCAGGCTGCTGGAGGGAATCCCCCACGAGCTTGGAGCCAGGATCATCGCGGCCGCAAACGAGTGCAAGCCCCTTGCGAAGCTTATCGGAGAGGTGATAGACGACGATCCGGCGCTTTCGCCCGAGCAGGGCCGCGTGGTGCGGCCCGGCCGAAGCGCGGAGCTCGACCGGCTTTACGATCTGAAAAAGGACTCGAAGAACTGGATGGTGGAATATCAGGAGGAGGAAAAGCGCCGCCTTGAAATCCCCACGCTAAAGGTGAAATACAACCGGGTGCTGGGCTACTATATCGAGGTTAGCAAGGGCCAGTCGTCGAAGGTGCCGGCCGATTATTTTCGCAAGCAGACGCTGGTGGGCGCCGAACGCTATACGACCGGGCGGCTGCAGTCATTCGAGTCGGACATTCTGGGCGCTTCGCAGAAGATAGCGGCCATGGAGACGGCCGAGCTCGAATCGCTCCACGGCGAGGTGCTCGCCCAAAGGCCCGGAATCCAGGAGCTGGCGGAGGCCCTGGGGGAGATCGATTTTCACTGCTCGCTTGCGGTGGCCGCGCTCGAAAACAGGTTCGTGTGCCCTTCCTTCAACGACCGGGGGGTGATGAACGTCTCCGGCGGCCGGCACCCGATAGTCGAAAAGTATTACACCAGGGAGGTCTTCATACCCAACGACGTGCGCATGGACGATTCGGGCGACTTCATCAAGATCATCACCGGCCCCAACATGTCGGGCAAGTCGACCTATATACGCATGGCCGCGATTATTCAGCTTATGGCGCAGGCGGGATCGTACGTTCCCGCCGCCTCGGCGGAGCTGCCGATAGCGGACCGCATCTTCACGCGCATAGGCGCCTCCGACAACATCTCGCGGGGAGAGTCCACCTTTCTCGTGGAGATGAACGAGACCGCCCTGATCCTGAACAACGCCACACATAAGAGCCTCATAGTTATGGACGAGGTGGGCCGGGGCACCAGCACCTTCGACGGCCTCTCCATCGCCTGGGCCGTGGTGGAGTACATACTGCGCTACATCCGCGCGAAGACCCTGTTCGCCACCCATTACCACGAACTGACCCGTCTTGGCGGACGGCGCGGAATCGTCAACTATACGGTGCTCGTAAAGGAGCACATGGGCGGGGTCGATTTCCTGCACCGGGTGGTCCCCGGCGCCGCCGACAGGTCCTACGGCATCCACGTGGCGCGCCTGGCCGGAATCCCGCGCGAGATCACCGCGCGCGCGCAGAAGATACTGGAGCGCATGGAGAAGACCAACCGCGCAGGGAACGCGCCCGAATCGGCGGGAGAGGACGACGCGGGCGAACAGCTCGAGATATTCAACGCCGCCAACCACCGGCTGGTGCAGGCGATCCGCGCCCTCGACATCGACACCCTCACCCCCCTCGACGCGATGAACGAACTGAACCGCCTGAAGAAGCTCGTGGAGTGAACCAGGGCCCGGCGGCATGCGCCTGAAAACACGGTACACGCGTGAAAGCGCAATTTCCGGCTCTACTCAGCGAAAAGCCCCGTACTCACTTAAAAAAGCGGCAGGACACATGAAAGCGCGATTCCCGGCTCTACTCAGCGGAAAGCCCCGTACTTACTTAAAAAAGCGGCCGGACACGTGAAAGCGCGATTCCCGGCTCTACTCAGCGAAAAGCCCCGAACTC